>Ga0157368_1000091_pt1 | contig 39457 bp, 67 predicted proteins | sample AttbisABBM3_FD_113146 | JGI IMG/M metagenome (GOLD analysis project Ga0157368, IMG submission 113146) | Fungus gardens microbial communities from leaf cutter ant in Botucatu, State of São Paulo, Brazil - Atta bisphaerica ABBM3 | ecosystem: Host-associated > Fungi > Mycelium > Unclassified ... | reverse complement strand
GGCCTCGGGCTCATAACCCCAGATGTTCGAGCCGCTCTCGCGCTCCTGGCCCAGATACCCCGGATGGACTGGCTTGCCTGTCCGGATGTAATCCCGGAAATTCTCCACCAGGTTGCGCAGCGTGCCGCCGTGGCTGAAGCCTCGCCAGCGGGCATAGGTCGCCCTGTGGGTGTAGATCCGCTTCCTGCTGTAGTCGTCGACGAACCAGACCCGACCACGGTCGTCCACCTCCATGCTTGCGAACTCGCCGGCGTGATGGAAGAACCGGCGGCCGTGGGCGGCGATGATCCGGATTGCCTGGTTGACCAGTTCGCAGCGCTCGCGCTTGGTGACGAGATTGCTCATGGCCGGATCTCCATGCCGCCGCGCAGCAGACGGCGCGCCAGGCGCTCGCGAATGGTCAGCTGACGAGCCTTGCCGCGAGCATTGACCACCTCGATGTGAGCACCGGCGCGTCGAAGCCGGACGGAGTGACTGTCCAGGGCGTGGGCCGCCTCCTTCAGGGCATGCTTCAGCTCGCTCTCCAGCGGCGACTCGTCGTAGCTGAGCTGGGCCGCCAGAGACTGGCAGGTGCTCGCTACGCGGGCTTCGTAGCTTTCGTTTTCCGTAGACATGACAGTCCTCATCCCGCGGCGCGCGCAGGTTCAGTTCAATGGGGTAGGGGTTAGGAGGGGCTCAGGCGCGAGCGTGGGCCGGCGCCGTGGTTAGCCAGTTGCTGGCCGCAATATCGGTGGTGAACAGCCGGCGCCAGCGGTCATCGCGGGCGACAGTGGAGGTCAGCGAAGAGCCGCGGCTGGAGATGATCGCCACCGCCCCGGCGCTATGGACCTCGACGGGGACGACAAAGCCCAGGCGGCGGTCGGCCAGGTACTGGGTGCGCCTGGCGATGGCCTTATCCGTGGCACGCTCCAGGTCACGAGCGGCACAGCGCTGCTCATCGCTGAGGTGACGCCGGCCAGGTACCGGCATGTCTAGTTGGCGCCGGTAGTAGTGGACGGTCTGCGGGCGGCACCCGACCTCGTCGGCTATCTCCCGGTCTGTGGCCGTTGACCCGTTCTGGCTGAGCAGGTCGATGATTCGCCCGGGCAAGGCCTGGTCGAGCTTGGAAATCGCTGACATGGAGCACCTCAGCGGTGATTGTGAGCGTTCATCTGCTGGCGGATCTTCGAGCAGCGGTCATGCCGCGCCGGACCACGGCCCCGGTTACGAGGCCGGCCGCAGATATCGCAGATGGATGTGGAGTGCTGGAAGGAGTGGGTCGACATCGAGCCTTTCATGGCTGGTCACCTTCGGCGCCGGCGCTATCAGCCACGAGTTCGGTCACGGTAATCTCCCAAGTTCGTCCAGCGCCGTGTATCTCGAAACCTCCACCTTCATGCTCGGCTTTCTCGACAAGGCACTTCATGAAGTCGCTGGTGACGTCCTGGCGGGAAGCCAGAGTGATCTGAGTACCTGCCTTGTTCGCATATCCGGCCACTATTCGTCCGCCAAGGGCTGTGACTTGCAATCGGATATCTTTCACACCTCACCCCCTTCACCGGCCTGGGCGCGCATTGCGATGAAGCGGACATCCTTCGCCGAAGACGTACCCTCCACAGCCATCCTGGTGATGAAGAAATGGTTTTTCGCCGTGTGGTAGACGACCTCTTCCAGATCGGGATTTCCTGGGTCCAGCACCTCTTGCGCTATGGCCACGACTTCCTTTCCAGCGACGGTAAAGCATAGGCGGTCGCCCGGCTGGATCTGTCCGGCGCGTGTCAGCGGTTGCCAAGGCTCCGCATCCCTCCGCACCGCCTCATCCCCATGCGCTGCATACAGCCTGGTGCCATCTGGCAGGCTTTGCAGCTCGACCTTGAAGTCCAGCGACTTGAAGCCCGAGCCGTCCGGAACAGTGCCGACCACGGCTACCAGTTCATCCCCATGCGCGGCTTCAGCTACTCCGGCCTGCTTGAACATTTCCTCGGCGATCAGCTCCGGGCCCAGGTCCTCATAAGCCGCAACCTGGCGTATCGCCTCGGCCAGTTCATCTACCGTGCTGAAACTCAGGCCATCCCCATGCGCGGCGGCAGGCGGGGCGGTCCACAAGATACGACGCTCGTACTCGGCCAACTTGGCGGCGCTGTCGTAAGCCTCTTTATCGGCGTCACGCCAGACGTTGCCGACCACGGTGTTGCGCAGCTGATAGACCGGCTCACCAGCGGCGGGCTGGGCTGCTCGGCGGCTCCAGGCATCTACAGCACCCATCACGTTTAGGTAGATAGCGAAGTTGGACAGGAGGCATTCCGAATTTTCGGGGTGCAACGCTCGCTCCGCATTGACCGGCAGAGCATCACTTTCGCCGATGACCCGAAGTTTTGCGCCGCAGAACGGACATGGCGGCAGCTGGTTACTCATGGCCTTCACTCCGCACGGCGGCCTGGGTGGCGAGGGCGGCGCGGGCTTGAAGTTCGCGAATCAGCGACGCAGCGCGCCTAGAGAACTCGGTGATGGATACCGTGCAAGTGGTGCTATTTCCGTCGTCGTCTTCAAGTTGTAGCTCCACTTCATCCTCTTCAATGAAGGAGGCCTCCATACACCCGATGTCTTCTAGAACCTGCGCTACCCAGAAGGCTTCATCAGCGATGAATTTGGCCCGCTCATCCCCGGCCTGCGCGCCCTGGGCTTCCTGCCTGGGTGACAGCGCAGCATATCCCTTGGCGTTCATCGAGAAGCCGTGCTCGCCGTACCGGGGGGCAGGATCGACCAGCCCCATAGCTGCGAGCTGGTGCATCGTCTCCACCGGAACGTCGTAGGCTTCGCCGTCGTCACAGGTCTCGTGGAAACGCTTCAGCGCTTCCAGCTGTTCAGCGGTGGGTCTGGCTTCCTGCTGCTCGGCCTGGGCGTAGGACAGAACGCACATCCCGTCCGGCAGCCCATAGCCCGTCTGGATGTGGCTGATGGTGCGGACGTGGTCAGCGGCGCCTGTCCAGTTGCCGGTCTCGGGGTTGACCTCCATCAGGCGCACCGTGTCGCCCACCTGGAATCCGCGGTCGTTGCGGCGCACCTCGGCGGTCTTGGCGCCGGACAGCAGGTCAGCCAGTGGCGCAGGGTGAATCTTCAGAACGTGCTGATTGCTCATGATCAATACTCTGTCGGCACGCCAGATGGCGTGAGGGGAGGGGTTAGGGCAGGGCAGCGAGAAGTCGGCGGCCGATCCAGCGCACGACCGGGACGGCCTTGCTGTTGCCGATCGCCTTGTAGCGGGGGCCGTCGGGGCATTCGGTAGCCAGGCGCCCGCGCCAGGGGATTAACGTGTGGTCATCGGGGAAGCCCTGCAGGCGCTCGCACTCACGCGGCGTGAGACGGCGGACGCCGCTTTCGCCCGGCACCATTGGCTGATCTCGGCCGGTACCGTCTTCACTGGCGTCGAAGCCTTCGGCCTTGAGGGTGTGGGCAATATCGCCTGTCACGCATACCGCCACCTGGCCGCCAGCGTTAGCGTGGCTATCGCCGTGCCCCATGGCGCGCAGCGTGGGCGCGATATAGCCGGCGTCAGCGCCGTGGTCCTTGCAGCTGAACGCCAGCACTGCGTTCTCCTGTCCCTGATTCCGGCCCAGCGCATGGGCCAGGCCTTGGGTGACGTCGGGATCTTGGGTGCCGTGCACCACGAACGTCTCGGTCTCGGCATCCATGCGGGTGCCGCCTGGGTGAGCGCTGAGTGCCGTGCTCACGTCCGTGGCCTGGCAGTTAGCACCGCCGCCGAAGGCCAGCAGCAGGCCGGATTCAGCGTCTTGGAGAGTGGCCGAGCCGGCTGTCTTACCGCCCGCCTGCAGCGTGCCGGCGATCAACTGGCCTGGTGTGCTTCCGCAATCTGGCTGCCCGCGACGCCTGCCAAGGCTTGAAGTAAGGGCCCCGGCAACATCCGGCGTCTCGCCTCGGCGCGGCGGATGATCCCGGCGCAGGCCTTCGCGCTCAAAAAGTACCGATGCGGGATCGAAGTCGTTTCGAGCACTCGCCACAACGAACACACGGCGGCGTCGTTGGGCCAGGCCGAAATATTGGGCATCCAGAACCCGCCATGCGACTGCTCGGCGGGGTCCATACACACAACCAGCGTCCGCCCACCTTTTCCCTGGCGGCTGGAGTTCTTCGGATTCGCCCACCAGGGCCCCGAGGAAACAGCCGAACGCGTTGCCCTTGTCGCTGAGGACTCCTGGGACGTTCTCCCAGACGGCGACGCTCTCTGGCTGTCCGCGCTGGACTCGAACATAGTCAATTGCATCTGCGAGCTCCACGTATTTGATGGTGAGGGCGCCGCGCGGATCGGCCAGGCCTTCGCGCATGCCGGCCACGCTGAAGGCCTGACAGGGCGTGCCGCCGACCAAGACGTCCGGCGCCTCGATCTTGCCGGCCAGCACCAGGGCGGCGAGCCGGGTCATGTCGCCCAGGTTGGCAGTCTCCGGATACCGGTGCGCCAGGACTGCGCTGGGGAAAGCTTCGATCTCGGCGTACCAGGCGGCACGCATGCCCAGCGGGTGCCAGGCGAACGTAGCAGCCTCGATGCCGCTACAGACCGATCCGTAGGTGACGGTCATGGTGGTTTCCTTACGCCGCTTGCGTGCGTTCAACGTGCGCCCAGGCGCCGGTGACGTCGTAGATATGAGCCGCCTGCTCCTCGCTGAGGGAGACGCCGCAGGGGTTGGCTATCCAGGCGCTGCCGACCAGGTGCCGACGGCTGCAGGTGTCCATCAGGGCCCGGTAGTGCTCCTCGATCACCTCGGTGAGCTGGCCGGCCTGGTGGATGCCTGGTGTCGCGATCTCGCTGGACTTGATGTAGTGCAGGCCGTTCTGGTCGATGCAGAAGGCGCTGAAGTACACGGCCCAGCGGTGCGGGATGTCGCAGACGGCATTGGCCAGGGCCACCCCGTGGCGGATAGGCTTTCCGGTCTTCAGGTGCACCAGGAACTGGCCGCCGTGCGGATCGATGTTGATCACCCCGACGTAGTTGCTGCTCAGCAGCGCCCGGCTGGCGCGCTCAACCCGCGCTCGGGTGTTGTTCGGCTTGCGCTTGCTCATGGGGAGCCTCCAGCGTCTGCAGCAGGTCGGCGAAGGTGGCAGCGTGCTGATCAGCCGCCCGCTTCTTTGATCGGGACTCGGCGGCGATACCGCGCACCCGCGGGGCCCTGGTGTTGAACTCCGTGGGGCGGGTCAGCTCGGCCGGAGCCAGGTAGGGAAGGGTGGCGATGCTGCCGCCGGCGGCCAGGTACTGCTCGACTGCCTGGCACAAGCTGGCGCGCTGCGGCTCCCGCTCCCGGATGTCATGCACGAAGTCGGGGATCATGCGGACAGCTCCCCTTCAGTGCGCAGCAGGTTGTCGGCCGTGCGGCGCGCTGGCACCACCTGGTCGGCCTTGCGGTAGTAGTGGACCCAGGTTCCGCGAGCGGTGCGCTCGGCGCGATAGGGCCAGCACTCGAAGCCCAGCATGCGGGCACGCGAAATCACTGCCGCCGGGCTACGCCCGATGATAGGTAGGGTGATCATGATGATGGTCTCGGGATGGCGCCGAGCGGCGCGGGGGAATGGGTGCCGGCTTCAGGGTTGAACCGTGGCCGGCGGCGATGCAGTGCCAGCTCCTGTTGGCGCTTGCCAGCTGGCGTGACTCCGTCTGCTGCATCGGGAATTGATCGGCCCTGGCCAGGTAGCTACTGACGGTTTCAACGACACCCCGCATGCCTTTGGGGCCAGTTGTTATCCGTTCTCGCGCCGATCAATTCCCGATACAGTCCCCGTGACGTGGGGAATACGGCCTGGCCCTCGGCGAGATGCTGGTGAACCGATGCCAGGCTGCCGGTGATGCGCTCCGCCGGCTGACGCCTGGATATCCGCTCGGGGCGGCCCGCCAGGTCGGGGCAAGCTCAAACGCTGATTTCTGGTTGCTCGGCCCGGCGCATCACCCGCACCTGGGCAGTACGGCGCTCCGGCGCGCGGCGGTCGCGGCGCATCGGGTCTTCATCGAGGGCGGCATGGGCAACCACCAGGGCGGCCAGCATCAGGCAGAGCGGGCTGATGATCTGGCGCTTCATGGCCTCGGCCACGAGCTGCGGGGCCCGAGCGACGCCGAGCTTGAACATTGCGCTGCTGACGCGCTTCGTCACGGTCATAGGGGCGATGGCCATGTCGCGGGCCATCTCCTTGTGCGTCTGGCCGCGAGCCAGGCCGAGTACGCATTCCAACTCTCTGCGCGCCAGGCCCATGCCCAGGCGTCCTTGCCATTGCCCAACTACGATCATGGTGGTGGCCCCTACGCCACTGCGGCGTGCTGGTACTGCTGGATGAGGTCTTCGAAGCCGGCCAGGGTGCGACGGAGGTAAGCCACTACGCCTGGACTATTCGCCTCAGCGATGTGACGCCTGTACATAGCCGCCATGTCTTCTGCATGGGCCAGCATTACGGTGGTTCTAACGAATGGGTCGGAGCAGGCTTCCATCTCGCCGCGAAGCCAGGCGGCATACGGTAGTGACGACATGGAATTCTCCAGGGCTGGCCCTCGTGGGAAGGCCAGCCAGTGATGCTCAGGCAGCTTCGCTTTTCACATCCGTCGCATACGGCACGGCAGGCGACGCAGCGATGATCTGCTGAAGAATCGGCTTCCACACGCCCCACCAGGCCAGCGCTCGACTATCCATCGCACGGATAGCTGCATCATCGAACACCCACCACTCATCCAGCGTGTGTAGCTGGCAACCGATCTGCATGTGCGTCGAGGTGTATGTCACAGGCCAATAATCAGCCTGGATCGCCTTGATCTCTCTCATGTTGCCGCTGGCGCCGCTCAGGTTGGCGCCGCGCAGGTTGGCGTCGCTCAGGTTGGCGCCGCGCAGGTTGGCGTCGCTCAGGTTGGCGCCGCTCAGGTTGGCGCCGCGCAGGTTGGCGTCGCTCAGGTTGGCGCCGCGCAGGTTGGCGTCGCTCAGGTTGGCGCGCTCGCCGTTCTCTTGGTCATCCAGCCAGGCCTGGTGTTTCTCGATGATCTTGGCCAGTTCTTCGTGGGTGTAGGTTTTCATGGGTAACTCCTTGTCGGTGTTCGGTTGTCTTCCCGGCTGGCCCTGACTATCCAAGGCCAGCGAGGAAAACTGCTCTGCCGGTGTTACGCGCCACCGCCGGCTGGGCGACTACTTGTTCGGGGGATCTGAGATCCCAACAGCCACCCGCGCTGGTATGCCGGTGGCTCTCCATTTCGGTGCTTTACGCTGCACACCTTGGGGGAGGCGTCCCATCTCGAGGATCTGGCTTCAAGCCCCGGGCTCCTTGATCGCTACCCGGGGCGGCCCGGGGGCTGCCTGGCAGGTTGTGGCCTGCCGATGGGTTAAATATGTACCTTAGGTTCAATATCAGTCAAGTACCAAAAGTACATATTTTGTGCGTGACATGGAAAACCCGCTCAGTGGCGGGTCTCGGGAGGGTTCAGTCTTTCGGCACGGTCCAGAAGATCTGGACGCTCCGCTCATCTCGGTGAGCAATGGTCAGGTTGTCGTGTTCGGCAAGCTCGCCCAGGATTTCCTCCCAGTCAGCGGGCTCGTCACCCTCCAGACGCTCCAGCAGCACAGTCTTCTCCTTCTGGGCGCTGGGAGAGGCGATAGCGCGCTGCACGCGGTCGCGCATGACCTGGCGCCGCATCTCTGCGACGGTCATCGTAGGTTTCGCGTCGGTGGGCTTGGACTTCTTCTCGGGCATGGCCGCTGATCCTTACTGAAATAATGTTGAAATATACAGTAGTTTCAGTGGGGCGAAGCGGCAAGCAGATGTCAGACGAGCGGCAGAGTCACCGGTTGCTCGGCGAGTATCATGGCGCCCGCATCAGACTAGGAGACGCGCTATGCCCCACAACCTCGCAAACCGATCAGCGGACGAGCGCCGCGCCATCGAGGACCACAAGGCCGAGCTATTCGCCTACTGGCAGGAGAACAAGGACCGAGCGAACGGTGACGCGGCGCGGATCTTCGGAGCGAAGGAGAAGAAAGGGAAGGGCTGGCGCGCCTGGGCCGACCTGGAGCTGGCTGCCTTGGAGCCGAGCCAGTACCGCAACATGGTGAAGGCCGAGATCAACCGGCTGCAGAGCGGGAAGCCGCGGGAGTAGGGTGGAAAATCCACCCATTCGATGGCCAGCTGTTGCGCTACCTTGCGGAGGGCTCAGTTGCAGGCGCCGTCTTCTGTGCTGTCTGGGTTGCGCTAGCAGGTGATGAGGAGTCGGCCTTGCCTGTCTGATAAAAGGCGAGGCTAAGGCCTGCTATAGCTACCAGAATGCCAATGGCTGTCAACATTGCGCCCCAAATATTCAGCTTTAAGCTGCCAAGGCTGGAGATGTCTGATTTGATAGATGCCACCGACTCATCAAGCCTCTTGTCCCGTTCGGCTTGAGCATCAAGGAAGCCAGAAAATCGCTGCTCCCAAGCTTGGTCGCGAATCGCTTGCTCTTGTCGCATGGACTCGTGACGCAGGTCTAGCTCGCGCCGTAATTGCTCGTCGCGAAGGGATAGCTCATGGCGGTAGTCGTGATCTGTCATAACTGCAGTATGCGCTCTATCAGCTTCAAATTCAGCCCTAGCTTGATAGCCTTCCAGGCGAGCTGCCATCGCTGCAATTTGTGCCTCGTACTCTGACAATAGGGCGGCAACGTTTTCTATTGTCGGGCGGTCGTGTTCGTCGCGGACGCCCACGGTCCCAAATCTGGGGCCTCCCAGGATTAGCTTGTCCCTCACGCTTTCCAGAGATGGCGGGCTCTGTTGATCAATCAGGTTGTCCATCTGGAACCTCTATCAAACAGTCCCCATAAAACTCGAGGGCGTGCAATTTCATAAAGCCGCAGTTCTTGCATACCAGGCAGATCGCTGAATGCCCGTACATGTACGTATTGCCCTCCGTATCGCCGAAAGACAACGTAACGCCTGTTATTCCGCCGCCGGTTCTCAAATCCCACCCGACCTTGTCGCAGCTTGGGCAGTTGGGCTTGACGCCTTTCAGGCGAAAGGCCTCTGCTAATTTTCCCGAGTCGACCATCTTGGGCAACGCCTGTTGCGCATCGTCTGCCATCCTTCCTCCTAATCCATCAATCCGGTTGTTTGGCACGCGACTGCGGCCATGGCGAAAGCGGCGATTCCCCAAGCAATGGGCCTGGCGCCGTTGCGCCCACGCCACACATCCCTCCAGAACCTGATCGCATTCATGGGCACCTCCTGTGCCGGTAGGGTCAGAACTGCTCGAGCTTGGCTATCACCACGCCCATGATCACGGCCTCGCCGTCGATAGGGAAAAAGGGCTGCGGCCATGCGGGGTTGATCGCCTTGAGGTACTTCTGCGATCCCTCTATGACCAGCTGCTTGAAGGTGGCCTCTTGCTCATCGACCAGTTTTACCACCACGAAGCTTCGGTTGATCGCATCGACTTCGGGGTCCACGTAGATGATGTCGCCCTCGCTGAAGCTCTTCGGACCGTGGGGGTTGAACATCGAGTCACCTCGCACGCGCAGCGCGAACGTCCAGGTGCTGTGCGGGACAGGGCAGGGGAGGTATTGCTCGGCCATCCCTGGAGCGTAGGCCTCCGTGGCTTCTTGGAAAGATCCGGCCTGCACCCAACTGATAAGCGGAATGTTGCCGCGGTTGGGCGGGGCCGCTTCGGTGTTGGGGGCTTCACGCGATTCTAGCGCGGCTATGCTGTGGCGCTGCGCGCCCTCACCGTACTCCAGCCACTCCCGGCGAACGCCCAGCTCGTCGGCCAGCTTCAGCAGCTTCTCCGAGCCAGGTACCGCCTCGCCATTGAGCCATTTGCTGGCCGCCTTCGCCGTCACGCCAGTGGCTTTCGCTAGGCGAGCGCCTGCGCCCCAGTCCTGCCAGCCGGCAGCCGAGATCGCTTTCTTCAGGCGTTGAGCGAACCCTGATCGCAAATCCGATGAATGAACCATGGGTTCAATAATCTCATGGCTTGCCTGTACTTTCAGTTCCATCTTAATATGTACTCCGGGTACAAATTTAAGTCGCAGGAGAAGCCATGAGCTTGCTCAGAGAGGCGGTTGATGCCGCAGGTGGAGTCGAGAAAGCAGCCGCGCTTTGCGGCGTGAGCCCTCGGGCTGTTTACAAGTGGCTGAAGGCCGGCAGCCTGCCTCGCACCGACTACACCGGCGAGACCCGCTATGCCTCGCTGCTGGCTGATGCATCGGAAGGTCGGGTGGCCGCCAACGTCCTGTTGGCTGAGACCTCTCCGGGCAGGGCCGCCTGACTATGGAACCCATTATCCGCGTCGTGGCCTTGCGCCAGCAGTCATGCGCGATAGCTGTGATTCCGTCCAGTACGCGAATCGCAGGCAATAAAAAGCCCGGCGGCAACCGGGCTTCGATACAGCAACAACAACGTTCGGAGTGATTCGAGTATGAACGACCTGAGCATCACCGGCAACACCCTGACCATGAGCAGCCGCGAGATCGCGGAGCTGGTCGGTTCTCGCCACGGCGACGTCTATCGCTCCATTGAGCGCCTGATCGGCCGCGGCGCCATCGGTGGGTATACGCCGACGCCGTACACCCACGAGCAGAACCAGGTCCAGTACCTGGAATACCTGGTGGGCAAACGCGACAGCTACGTGATCGTGGCCCAGCTCTGCCCGGAGTTCACCGCCAAATTGGTTGACCGCTGGATGCTGCTGGAACAGCAGGCGGCGGATGGTCTCCCGCAGACCTTTGCCGAGGCCCTGCGCCTGGCGGCCGATCAGGCCGAGCGTATCGAGCAGCAGCAGGCCCAGATAGCCGCCGCTGCGCCCAAGGTGGCCTTTGTCGAGCAGTACGTGGAAGGCACTGGCCTGAAGGGCTTCCGCCAGGTCTGCAAGCTCCTAGGCGCCAACGAGAACGAATTCCGCCTGTTCCTGGCCGATGCCCACGTCTGGTACCGCCTGGGCGGTGAGTGGGTCCCCTACGCCGAGCACATCGCTGCTGGCCGCTTCCACGTGAAGACTGGCCAGGCCGGCAATGGCCACAACTTCAACGCCCCCAAGTTCACCCCCAAGGGCATCGAGTGGATCGCCGGGAAGTGGGCTTCCTACAAGCTTCAAGGTGCCGCATGAGCGTTCAAGCCATGTCCTGGGCCATGCAGATGCCCAAGACCACCCTGGGCGATGCCTCTGCCCGCCACGTGCTGCTGTGCCTGGCCAACTACGCCGGCCAGGACGGTCGTGGTGCTTTCCCGTCTGCCGAGCAGTTGGCTGAAGACACCGGCCTGTCCGAGCGCACTGTCCGCTACAAGCTGGACCTGCTGGAAGAGATGGGCCTGATCACCCGCGGCAACCAGGCGATCGCCGCTGCCTACATCGGCCGGAAGGACCGCATCACCAACGTCTACGACCTCCAGCTGAAACGGGGTGCAGTGGCTGCACCCGGTGAAGGAGCGGGGTGCAGTTCACAACAGCACGGGGTGCAAGCCACGACAGAACGGGGTGCAGCCGTTGCACCCAATACGTCACTGAACCAAGAACAGAACCAAGAGCAAGGCCGCGAGGGCGCGGCGAGCGCAACCGGTGAGGCTGGTTCGAACGATCCCGAGACCGCCCCTGATCAACCCCGGAGCCGCGCCAAGGGTTTCAGCCTGGCCGACATGCAGGCCCTCACCGACACCGCCGGGATCGCCATCTCCGAAGACGTCGCCAGGGACTACCTGGCCTTCCGCCGCGAACTCAAGAAGCCCGTCAACGCCACGATCTGGAAAACCATCCTGGCCGAACTGGCCAAGGCCGCCGTTCACGGCATCAGCGCTGACCAGGCATTGGCCGAGGCCATGACTTCCGGCTGGCGCGGCCTGAAGTGCGAATGGCTGGTGAACCGCCAGAAGCGCCAGCAGGGCCCGGGCGCCGGCCCGAACGACGACGACACCAGCTGGGCCAATGACCTGAACGAGGGTGGACTGTGATGCGAAACGCTACCGAAATCGTCAAGCACGTGGACTTCAGCCAGCCGCGTCCGATAGTCCAGCCGGCGCCGGCCAGCGTCGACGAGGGCACCGCCCAGGTCGTCAACGCGCTGTTCGTCGAACTGAAGTCCATCTTCCCCGCATGGAAGCAGGCCTGGCCGGATGACGAGTCCCTGAAGCGCGCCAAGCGCTCTTGGATCAAGGGCTTGATGGCCGCCGGCATCCACACCCTGGAGCAGATCCGCTTCGGCCTGATGACCTGCCGGGCCAGCGGTCAGGATTTCGCGCCCAGCGTAGGCAAGTTCGTGGAGTGGTGCCAGCCCACCGCCGAGCAACTGGGCCTGCCGCCGACCGAGAAGGCTTTCCAGGAGGCTGCCCGTAACTCGCACCCGGCTGTGGGGCAGGGCGCCCGCTGGAGCCATCCGGCTGTTCACCACGCCGCCATGGAGGCCGGGCTCAGCAACCTGTTCCGCCTGAACGAGGACACCGGCCGGAAGCTGTTCGAGCGCAACTACGTGATCGCCTGCCGCATGGTCGCCGCCGGCCAGCCGCTGCGCGAGATTCCGAAAGCCCTGCCTGCCGAGGTGTCCACCCCGGCCAAGCCGGAAACCGTCACCGCCGAACTGGCCAAGATGCGCGCCGCGCTGGGCCGCCGTTCGTGAAGGCCTGCTGGATGGTCCTGCTCCCCAATCGCGCGCCCTTCGCAATGGTCGGCGCCCAAATCAACCGCGACGAGGCTCTGGACTGCGCTCGCATCATCTGGCCGGAGGCCGACGTAGCATGAATCACAACTTCAAGCCGGGTGATCTGGCCATGATCATCGGCGCTTTCAGCGTCACTGAGAACATCGGTCGAGCCGTCGAGTGCGCAGTTTTTCTGGAGCCCGGCGAAGAGCGGTTCTATCACGACGGCATCTTCGAGGCAGGCCCTGATGGACTCTGGATCGTCACTGCCCCTGATCTCTATCGCAACTGCGAAGAGGGGCTGGTCAAGAGCAGCCTGGCCGGTTGCGCTCCGCAACACCTGCGTCCGCTACGCGGCGACGTCTCTCCTGAGCACCAGCAGGAGCCGCAGAGCAAATACGAGCTGCTTGACGACTTGGAAGCGGGAATGGACGTGCGAGGGCTGCCCGTATGATGTTCACCCAGGAGGAATACGACGACGCCCGCCGCCTGGCATATGACCAGGGCTTTCGACGCGGCAATGGCATGAACGGCATGGGCCCCCACGTCCAGCACACCGGGGCCTACATCCGCGACCGTGAGCAGCAGCTGGCCCAGCCAGTGAAGCGCCATGCGCCGGAGCCGCGCCGTCCATTCGGCGACATGCTGGGCGACGTGGAGGGTCGCGAGCTATGACACTCATCGTTGCAGTTATGGTCGCCATGGCCCAAGCCGTCCTGGCATTCGCCATCGGCGCCTTGATAAGAGAGCGACATGACCCGAGAGCGGTTCACGCTGCTATCACCCACGCCTTCCTGCTGGCTATCAATACAGTCACGATCGTGTGGGTGATGACCAAATGAGCCGCGCCCAATCCAAGAAGCTCCGCGACAGCGCCCGCGGCCAGGAATGCACCCTGCGCATCCCCGGTACCTGTAATTTCAATCCCGAGACGACGGTGCTGGCGCACATCGCCTGCGGACAGAAGGGCATGGGCCTGAAGAGCCCGGACAACATGGCCGTGTTCGCCTGCAGCAGCTGCCACGACCTGCTGGATGGCCGGCGCCAGGGCGGCGTCGATCCTCAGGACATCATCCGGGCCCTGGCGAGACCCAGGCTATCTGGATCAGTCAGGGCTTGATGACGATCAAGGGGGCCGCATGAAGGACGTCATCCGGTTCTGCTCGCGCTGCGATGCCAACACGCCCCACGAGCAGTTCGCCGTCGACCTCATGGGTGACCGCGAGTCGCTTGGGACGCGCGCCTTTTTCGGCTTCATGACCGTCGGCGTCTCCGAGCTTATCCGCGACAAGCGCATTCGCTGCTTGCGCTGCGGGTGTGGGAGGAAGGCATGACCGCCGCCCTGAAGCCCTGGTCCGCGACGCGTGAGATCCGCACCCGCAAGAAGCCCACCGACTGGGAAGGCATCGAGCAGACCCAGCTGTTCACCTGGCTTGAGCTGGCATTCCCCAAGGAAGCGAAGTCGATCTACCACGTGCCAAACGGAGGCCACCGCCACAAGGCCACGGCCGGTAAGTTGAAAGGTCAGGGCGTGCGCGCTGGGATGCCGGACATCAACGTCGACATCGCCAGGGGCGGCTACTTCGGCATGCGCATCGAGTTCAAGGCGACCCCGCCGCACGACGCTGCGGTATCGCCCAGCCAGCTGGCCGCTCTGCATCGCCTGACCGACGAGGGTTACCTGGCCATCGTGTGCCGTGGTGTGCACGACGCCCGCGAGCACCTGACCGCCTACCTCCGCCTGCCTGCCACTGAGGCCCGCCCATGAACCACCCAGCCCAAGACCTGGCCGGCCTGGCTCGGCAGATCCTCGGCCACTCGCTGGTCGTCTTCCTGAGCCACCACGACGAGGCGCGCCTGGCAGCGCCGGAGAACGCCCGCGAGCTGATCGCCGAGATCAATGCCCTGGCTGCCCAGCGGCTGGCCAACGCTAGCGACGAAGACCTGCGCCAGCGCCGGATGGTGCTGCAGGAGCTGTACACGAACGCCGCCAGCACCGCGCACGCATGCCGCGGCTATCAGTCGGCCCGTCGCCCTGGCTCCCGCCTGGGTGGGCGCATCTGGAAGGACCGCTCCAGCGTCAACCGTGCCGGGCAAGAGAAGGCCCAGCGTGACATGTCACAGGCCCTGGGTGAGCGGGAGCAGATTCAGGCCGAGATCGACCGGAGGGCCAATGCGCAAGCAGCACGGGCCTGACCTCACCCGCAAGGTGAAGCCAATTTCGCGTTGCGTGACATGTCACGGGCGCGGCGTCACCAAGGGCCTGTTCTACGAGATGGAGTGCGACACCTGCGCCGGTACCGGCTGGGTCGACCACTCCACTGGCCAGGCCATGCCCGCCGAGGACCTCGTCTTTACCCTGAGTCACCGCCTTCTGCACCTGGAACAGCAGCTGGCAACCCTGCAGCGGACGCAGCCGACCCAAGAGAACAACCGCCGCGGCGCCGGCTTCTCGCATTACACCGGAGACTGACCATGCAGAGTTTCAGCAGTAGCAAGGTATCCGCCCTGGTCCGCATCCTCCTCGCCGGCAGCGAGGGCAAGACCGCATCCGCTGCCTGGGTGGACGCCGATCAGGATGGGAGAGGGGGCTTCGGCAGTCTGTCGCGCCAGGAGCGCTTCGAGCTGGACTGCGAGTATCGCGCCTTCCTGCGCCGACATCTGAAGGATCGGCACTGGGATGCGCTGATCGCCCGCTACACCATCGAGACCGCAGAGCGCGGCCCGGCCATCAAGCGCCTGGCGCGGATCATCGCCACCCCAGCGCACAGCCACTTCAAGTCCTACGCCGTCCTGGCCTGGGCCATGCCGCAGCGCGCCGGCGTCGAGGGCAAGCGATCCACCATCGTGCTGCGCGAGAACATCTACGACATGGCGCGCTGGGACAACAACCAGGGCACCTCCGAGCGCACCATGCGGCGCTGGCGGGGCTACATCCACGAGATGCTAAACGAAGCCCTGGATTTGGCGATTTCTGCTGCAATCCATCTTCTGGAAGGTCAGGAATTTTTCGATAGGGAAGTTGCTTGACAGGATTGGCCGTTTGGCCGATTATTTCCCTATCTTGCCGATCCTGCGAATGATGAAGATGCAGCGGCACACAAGCCCAGCCATAGCGCTGGGCTTTCCAGATTCAGGGGTTGCACAGTGGTGATGTGCAGCGATCTTTTTGGGTTTGGGGGCTAAATTCCCCTGGCGCGTGGCGTTGCCGACCAAGGTTGCGGGTTCGAGTCCCGACGGTTGCGCCAAAGCCGGATAACTCACCTCCGGTCCCCTGATCCAAACGCCAACGTCGTGACGACAGTAGGCAGCCCCTCAGGGGCACATGACCTTCGGGTCCGCCTGGCAACGGGCGTCAATTCTCAAGGCTCGCTTCGGCGGGCCTTTTTCATTTCCGAGAGGACCAAGCCAGTGGAGAAGCTTCTGGACTGGGCGCTGGTCGGCTTCCTCGGAATGCTGGGCGGACTAGCCAGCCTGTTCTACCCCGGTGCCACAGCCATGCGCTTCGACTGGCGAACCTTCGTCGGCAAGCTGGTGGTGGCGTTCTTCGTGGGCAAGGTGGCCGGCGAGTTCATCGACGTCTCCAACCAGTACCGGGCCGGCATCATCATGCTGCTGGGCTTCTTCGCTTACCCGGTGCTCGGGGTGCTGGAGGTCAAGGTCAAGTCTGCTGTGGAGCGCTTCAGCCCCGGAGGCCCCTGATGTTCATCGTTTCGATAATTGCCCTTGTGGCCTATGCGCTGGTGATCGGCCGTTGCGCCGTCTTCCTGTCTCTGGGCGGCCGGTTCCGCCAGGACGACCACGCCGAGATCGCCTTCCTGATGGTGTCGACCGTGTTGCTGATGCTCGGCCATCTCCAGCTCTGGTACGCCGAGCCCTGGAAGCTGGTCAACAACAGCGACGGCAGTGCCCTGGTGGTGGGGCATTCGGTCTTCATTGCCGGCTACATCTTCCACCGGGTCGGATCGCTGATCGTTGGTCGAGACCGCCGGGTTTCCGAGCGCCGGCAGCAGGCCAGGCAGTGAAGCGGCTCAAGCAGACCGTCCACTACCTGATCGCCTGCGCCATCGTCTTCGTGCTCGGCTGTGGCATTGGCGTCGTCGGGCGGATCACCGACTGCCGTACCGACATGCGCACCATCCATGCCGCGGCGCCGGGCGATAGCGTGGGCCAGAAGATGTACGAGCTTGAGGTGACGGCCTGTGCGCTGCCCGAGCAATGGGGTGGGCGCAAGGCGCCGCTGGAGGAATACCCATGAACAAGGCTTCGCCCCCACTCCCTCCGCCTATGCGCTGCCCGGCGGATGACGAGCCGATCGGTTCACTCGAGGCCCTGGTCATTCCCGCTGTCTGGACTCTGCTGATTCTCGTGCTGGGCATCCTGATCGGCATCCGCTGGGCGAGCAGCGGATCGTGACATGTCACGGCTGTCTCGCCCGGCGTCAACGCATGAGAAAGGCGGCCAAGCTGGCCTATCGCAAGACCCGGGCCGCACTGCTAGGAAACGACCATGCCCACGCTGACCAACCTCAAGCCCAAGCTAGCGACGATGAACGTCAGCCCTCTAGCGAAGACCGGGGCCACCCCCCAGGTTGATCGATGGGGTAGCGGCCGGGGCGGAAGGCCCTGGCGTCGTACCTGCGATCGGATCAAAGAGCGCGATCTGCATACGTGTCAGGCCTGCGGCCTGGTGACCCTGCAGCTGGAGGTCGATCACATCATCAACATCGCCCAAGGCGGAAGCGATGACGATGCCAACCTGCAGGCGCTGTGTGTTCCCTGTCATCGATCCAAGACCGCGCGCGAGGCTGGCCAGGGCCGCGGATAGCCCCTGGTACTGCGCCACCCAGTAGGCGGAAGGGCTGGCGAACGTGTAGCACGTCATATCCCTCAAATCTGCACCATTCTGGTGCATCAGGGGAGGGGGTGGGGTAAATCCTCACGACCTGAAGAGGCGGACACCGCCTGCCCTCCCATTCGCAGATTTTTTTCCCGTTTCAGGAAAAAGTTAAATGGCATTAACCGAGAAGAAGCGGCGATTTGCTGACGCGCTCCTCTCGGGAGCCAGCAACAAGAAGGCCGCAATCGACGCTGGATACAGCGAGAAAACCGCGCCCCAGGCGGGCTCCAAGCTGGCGAAGGATCCCGATGTCCTCGCCTATCTGGAGCGCCGGCGCAAATTCGACCAGGCCAAGGAAGAAGTTAAAGCCGAGACCCAAAAAGTTAACTCCGAGCGCGCGGCAGAGACCGAGGCTAGCGGTAACGATCCCATCGCCTTCCTCGAGCGGATGATGGCGAACGAGTTGGAAGACCCGAAGCTGCGGATCGATGCAGCCAAGGCGCTGCTGCCCTATAAGCACGCCAAGAAGGGCGAGCTCGGCAAGAAAGAACAGGCCCAGGTGAAGGCATCTGAAGTGGCCCAGGGCCGATTCGGCTCCCGGAAGCCGCCGCTGTCCGTGGTGCGCTGATGAAATGGACGACAGCTTGCCCAGACTGGGAGAGGCGCATCGTTGCTCGCGAGTCGCTGATCCCGTTCCCGCCGCTGTTCCAGGAGGAAGCCGACGAGGCTCTGGACCGCTTCGGCGCCTTGCGGATGATGGACGCCGCCGGCAGCCCGCTGATGAGCGAGACCGTCCGGCAGTGGGTCACCGATTTCGTGGCCGCCATCTTCGGCTCCTACGATCCGGAGACCGGGCGCCGGATGGTCAGCGAGTACATGCTGCTGATCAGCAAGAAGAACGGGAAGTCGACGATCGCCGCCGGCATCATGCTGACGGCGCTGCTGATGAACTGGCGCGCATCAGGTGAGTTCATCATCCTGGCGCCCACCAAGGAGATCGCCGACAACAGCTATATCCCGATGCGGGACATGGTGAACGCCGACGAAGAGCTCAAGGCTCTGCTGAAGGTTCAGGATCACCTACGCACGATCACCCATCGCGACACGAACGCCACCCTGAAGGTGGTGGCGGCGGACAGTGAGGCCGTGGGCGGCAAGAAGGCCATCGGCATCTTCGTCGACGAACTCTGGATCTTCGGGAAGCGCGCCAACGCCGAGGCGATGCTGCGTGAGGCCACCGGCGGCCTGGCCTCTCGACCCGAGGGCTTCATCATCTGGGCCACCACCCAGTCAGATGCGCCACCGGCCGGCGTCTTCCGGCAAAAGCTGCTGTATGCCCGCCAGGTGCGGGACGGCAAGATCAAGGACAATTCCTTCCTGCCGGTGCTGTACGAGTTTCCCAAGGCCATGCTAGACGCCGGCGCCCACCGGGATGCGGCGAACGCCTATGTGACCAACCCCAACCTGGGGCTATCGGTCGATGAGGCCTTCATCGAGCGCGGCTATGCCCAAGCGCAGCTGGACGGCGAAGAGTCGTTCCGCGGCTTCCTGGCCAAGCATCTCAACGTCGAGATCGGCCTGGCCTTGCTGGCTGACCGCTGGGCGGGTGCTGACTTCTGGGAGCAGCAGGGCGTGTCGTTCTGCCAGTCGTTGGACGACTTGATCGAGCGCTGCGAAGTGGTCGACTTGGGTATCGACGGCGGCGGTCTGGATGACTTGCTCGGCTTCGCTGCGGTAGGCCGTGAGATCGGCACCCGCCGCTGGCTGGTCTGGACCCACGCCTGGGCTCACCCTTCAGTACTGGAGCGCCGCAAGGCCGAGGCACCGCGCTTCCGAGACTTCGCTAAAGAGGGTCACCTGACCCTGGTGGAGCACATCGGCGAAGACATCGAGGACGTTGCTGACCTGGCTGCCCAGGTTGAGCAGGCCGGCCTGCTGGACATGATCGGGCTCGACCCCCAGGGCGTCGGCGCGATTCTGGAGGCGCTGGCCGCTGCCGGCATCCCCCCGGAAAAGATCACCGGCATCTCGCAGGGCTGGAAGCTCGGCGGCGCGATCAAGACCACCGAGCGGAAGCTGGCGGAGGGCGGCCTGATTCACGGTGGTCAGCCAATGATGGCCTGGTGCTGCGGTAACGCCCGGGTTGAGCCGAAAGGCAACTCGATCCTGATCACCAAGCAAGCCAGCGGCTCGGCCAAGATCGACCCGCTGATGGCCGTTTTCATGGCCGTCGCCCTGATCTCGCTCAACCCTGAAGCACTGGCCGGCAGCTCCGGCTTCTTCTCCAACCCGATCATGATAGGAATCGATTGATGGCGCGCGACAAGCAACCCGGCCGGGTCCGAGCCGCGCTCATGAACTGGCTGGGCGTGCCGATCGGCCTCAAGGACGGGTCATTCTGGAAAGAGTGGTTCGGCCAGACCTCCAGCGGCAAGGTGGTGACCGTCGACAAGGCGATCCAGCTATCCGCGGTCTGGGCCTGCGTCAGGCTGGTGTCGGAAACGGTATCGACCCTTCCGCTGCGCCTCTATGAGCGGCGCGCGGATGGCTCACGCCAGGCAGCGGTAGATCACCCGGTCTATCGCGTGCTGTGTGTTTCGCCCAATGCCGAGATGACCCCGGCGCGCTTCCGGCTCATGCTGGTGGTGAGCGTTTTGCTTCGCGGCAATGCGTTCATCGAGATCAAGCGCGTCGGTGGGCGCATCGTCGCCCTGATCCCGCTGCTGCCGCAGAACATGGTCGTGAAGCGACTGGACACTGGCCGGCTGCAGTACACCTACACCGAGAACGGACTGCAGCGGGAGATCGCCGAAAAGGATCTGATGCACATCCGCGGCTTTGGCCTGGATGGCGTCTGCGGTATGTCGCCGGTCCATACGGGTCGCGAGGTGCTGGGCTCGGCCATGTCGGCCGACGAAGCCGCGAACAAGGTCTTCGCCCAGGGCCTGCAGATCTCCGGCATCCTCAGCACGGATGCCAAGTTGAGCGACGTGCAGCGCGCTGACCTCGAGCGCAGCATGCAGCGCTTCGCCGGCTCGAAGAACGCTGGCAAGGTGATGGTGGCCGAGCACGGGCTGAAGTACCAGGGGATCACCATGAACCCCGAAGCGGCCCAGATGCTGGAGACCCGCAACTTCGGCGTGGAGGAGATCTGCCGCTGGTTCGGCGTTCCGCCCTTCATGGTCGGCCACATGGACAAACAGTCGTCCTGGGCGTCGAGCGTCGAGGGTATGAACCTGCAATGGCTCACCAACGGCCTGCGCCCCCTGCTGGAGAACATCGAGCAGGAGATCGGCCGGTGCCTGCTGGGCAACGACAACCAGTATTTCGCCGAGCACTCGGTGGAGGGCCTGCTGCGGGCTGATAGCGCAGGCCGGGCCCAGTTCTACACCACGGGCCTGCAGAACGGCTGGATGAGCCGCAACGAGGTCCGGCGCCTGGAGAACCTGCCGCCTATCCCCGGCGGTGATGTCTACACCGTCCAGTCCAACCTGCTTCCGATTGACCAGCTAGGCCAGGCCCAGGACGGCGAGCAAGCTCGCTCGGCGCTGGCCGCCTGGCTGTTCCCCGCCGCATCGCAAGACCAGAAACCGGAGTAACCCATGACCCTCAAGACCATTCCGGCAGCGCCGGAGGCCCGGCCGCGCGCGCAGATCCAGTGCGACCTGATGCCCCTGGCCCTGGAGCGCTGGAACCCCGCGATCAAGGCGGCGGCGTCCGACGACACCACCATCACCATGTACGACCCGATCGGGTTCGACTGGTGGACGGGGGAGGGAGTGACGGCCAAGCGCGTGAGCGCGGCGCTGCGCTCCATCGGCGACAAGGACGTGACGGTCAAGATCAACAGCCCCGGTGGCGACGTGTTCGAGGGCCTGGCCATCTACAACCTGCTGCGCGAGCACAAGGGCAAGGTGACCGTTCAGGTGCTAGGCCTGGCCGCTTCGGCCGCCTCCTTCATCGCCATGGCCGCCGATGAGGTGCAGATCGCCCGGGCCGGCTTCCTGATGATCCACAACAGCTGGACCATCGGCGCCGGCGACCGCAACGAGCTGCGCGAGATCGCGACCTTCCTGGAGCAGATCGACGGCACCCTGGCTGACATCTACGCCGTCAAGACCGGCGACAAGGCCGCGGACATGGCCAAGCTGATGGACGTCGAGACCTGGATGGGCGGTACCGCCGCCGTCGACGCCGGGTTCGCCGACAGCCTGCTGGACTCCGACGCCACCACCGAAGACACCAAGGCGGCAGCGCCCCACCAGGTGGCCGCGCGCCGCATGGACACGCTGCTGGCCAAGCAGGGCATCCCGCGCGCCGAGCGCCGGGCCCTGATCCAAGAACTCAAGGGTACGCCTGGCGCTGCCCCTGACGGTACGCGCGACGCTGCCGACCACCAGGCCGACCTGGCCGAACCCATCGCCGACCTGCAGGCCGCTCTGGCCCGCTTCGCGGCAGCCGCTACCCGATAACGAGGATTTATCATGACCGACATGTCCACTGCTGATCTGCTGAAGAAGGTCTCCGCCGAGCTGAAGACCGCCACCGACGAGTTCAGCAAGACCGCCGACAATGCGCTGAAAGAGGCGCAGAAGGCTGGCAACCTGTCCGCCGAGACGAAGAACGTCGTCGACGAGCTGGCCACCAAGTTCAACACCCTCACCGAAGCCGAGAAGGCGCTGAAGGCTCAGCTCGGCGAGCTGGAGCAGGAATTCGCCCGCACCCCTGGCCAGATGCAGCCCGCCGCCCAGGCCAGCGCCGGCCAGATGGTCATCAAGAGCCAGGCGCTGAAGGATTTCGCCGCCAGTCTCGAAGGTGGCAAGCGCGTGAGCGTTCCGGTTCAGGCTGCCCTGCTGAGCGCCAACGTGCCCGGCACCATTGTGGCTCCGGATCGTCTGCCCGGCATCGATGCGACGCCGAAGCAGCGTCTGTTCATCCGCGACCTGATCGCGCCCGGCCGCACCGAGTCGAACACCATCTACTGGGTGCAGATGACCGGCTTCACCAACCGCGGCGCGGCAGTGGTCGAGAACACCACCAAGCCCTACAGCGATATCGCCTTCGCCGAGAAGATCACCCCGGTCCGCACCCTGGCGCACATGTTCAAGGCTTCCAAGCAGATCCTCGACGACATGTCGCAGCTGCAGTCGACCATCGACATCGAGATGCGCTTCGGCCTGAAGTACGTCGAGGAGCAGGAAATCCTGTTCGGCGACGGCACCGGCGCCCACTTGAAGGGTATCGTTCCGCAGGCTTCGGCATACAGCGCGGCTTTCTCCGTCCAGGACCAGACCGGTATCGACGACCTGCGTCTGGCTATGCTGCAGTGCCAGCTGGCCCGCCTGCCGGCCTCCGGCCACGTCCTGCACTTCATTGACTGGGCGAAGATCGAGCTGACCAAGGACGACCTGGGCCGCTACATCCTGGCGAACCCGCTCGGCCTGGCCGGCCCGCTGCTGTGGGGCCTGCCGGTAGTGGCCACCGAGATCGCTGCCTTCCAGGGCAAGTTCCTGACCGGGGCCTTCCAGACCGGCGCTCAGCTCTTCGATCGCGAAGATGCCAACGTGGTGATCTCGACCGAGAACGCCGACGACTTCGAGAAGAACATGGTCACCATCCGTTGCGAAGAGCGACTGGCGCTGGCCGTGAAGCGTCCCGAGGCCTTCGTCTACGGCACCTTCACTGCCCCCGCCGCCTCGGCGTAACCCTCACCAGGGCCGCTCCGGCGGCCCTTTGGAGCCAGCGATGAAGATGAAAACCCTGAAGCCGCTGTTCTTGGGCGGCCAGACGCTTACCGAGGGTCGCGTGTTCGTCACCGACGAGCAGCACGGCCGCGAACTGATCGAGCTGAAGTATGCCGAGCAGCACGACGGCGAAGAGGCCGCCGAGGTGACCCTCAGCAACCCAGTCGCCCCCGCCGGCGGTGCCCTCACCAGCACCTCGCTCGCCGGGAACACCGCCACACCGCCCGCTGATCCGGCTTTCAAAGCGAAGCACAAGGGCGCTGGCAAGTGGGTGGTGGTCGACGCCGAGGACAAGCCGGTCGGTGACTTCTCCGGCACCCATGACGAAGCCAAGGCCGAGGCCGAGCGCCTGGCCAAAGGCGGCGAGCCCTTCAAGGCTCCCGAGGAGTAATCGATGTCCGTGATCAGCATAGAGACCGCGCTGCTGCACCTGCGCGTGGATGAGGACGCCGACAAGCCCCTGATCCAGGCTCAGCTCGATGCGGCCGAGGAATCGGCTAGCCAGTACTTGCAGCGCCGGTTCTATGCTGATCAGGCATCTCTGGATGCCGCGCTCGCTACCGTGCCCGGGGCGGTGAATGCCTCGCGCGTTCGGTACGAGCAGGCCCTGGCCACCGCCGATCTCGTCGTGGACTATGGCGATCGCCAGGCGGCATTGGATCGTGCTCAGCTGTCGTTCGCACGGCAGCGGGGTGACATCGAGAGCATTGCCGCCGGCATGGTGATCACGCCGGCGATCCAGGCCGCGGTTCTGCTGACCCTGGGCCACCTCTATGCCAACCGTGAGGACGTGGTGCTGGTGTCGAACGTCTATGAGCTGCCGTTCAACTCCCGGCAGTTGCTGAATCCCTACCGAGTGAGGATGGGCGTCTGATGGACAGCCGTACCGGTTACACCGAGCCCCGGGCCGGCGAGCTGGACAAGCGGGTGCTGATCCGCCGGCGCGCTGATCTACCCGCCGCCGACATGGGCGTCGAGTCCCACTTTATCGAGCAGCGTCTGCGCTGGGCCAAGATCGTCCCGGTAGGAACCGCCATCTACACCGGCAGCGTCCAGACCGACGTCAAGATCACGCACCGCGTAATCGTGCGCTACCTGGGCGAGCTGACCACCGACATTGAGATCCTGCACGGGCAGACGGTCTATCGCGTCCGGCGCTGCACCGCCATGAACGGTGCCAAGCGCTTCACCATGATCGAGGTCGAGGAGCTGGGCGACCAGGTTTACTCTGGAGGCCTCTATGCCTAGGCCGGCTGTCTATCTGCACGTCGAGGGCTTCGAGTCCTACGGCCGTCTCGACTTCGACAAGAAGGATATCCGCAAGGCGATGCGCCAGGCGGGCAGGGTGGTGCAGGCCGAGGGCCGGCGCCTGGTGAGCAAAGGCGGGCCTTCCCGGCGCGGCGAGTACCCGGCCCGGCGAACTGGCCGGCTCCGTCGCTCTATCACTTATCGCGTCAGCCGGCCGGGCTTCCTGGTGAAGATCGAGCCCAAGAAGACCGCCGCCATGGGCGATGACTTTTATCCGGCTTATCTGTTCTACGGCGTCCGCCGTGGCGCCAAGCGCGGCAAGAGCCACGCAAAGCAAGCGTCCACCGGTGGCTGGCGGATCGCACCGCGACGCAACTTCATGGAGGACGCGCTGGACAACCGGGCCGGCCGGGTCAGGGCGCTGCTGAGTCGCGCCTTTTCCCAGGCGTTGAAATAGTCGGCCTATTGGTACGGTTCGTCGCCTTGTATTGCCAGTGGCGTGCGCGGACTGAACTTGCAAGCTACTGTGACGCCTTTCTCACAAGGAGGTTTTGTATGCAGTGCCCAGCTTGCGGTACCGACTCGCCTGTATCCGCCTTTGGCGATCCGCTGATGTGCCCGGAATGCGGCGCCAGCTATGAGAAGGCGCTGGCCTACTCCCAATCGCGATCAACTGGCCACACCGCCGGCGCAGTGCGCGCCGCGCCAGTAGGTGAAGATGCTCGCCCCACGATCAACGCTGTTCCTCTAGATAAAATCCCTGCGTACATCAAGGGGTCTTTGTCGCGCGGTGAGTTGGTAGAGGCTGTCTTCAAGTTGCATTGGCTCTACTGGGTCGGTGTCTGGATCATGGTCCTCCTGGCGCCTTTCACCGTGGGGGTCACGGGAGTCGTGGCCTTGCTTATGTGGCTCAATATCCGCTTTCAGGAGCAAGGCCTGACAAATAAGCGGGTAATCGTGAAGCGCGGAATCATCAGCCGCCGAACCGAAGAAATGAAGCTCAACTCAATCGAGACGGTAGAGCTGCAGCAAGGAATTGGAGGCCGAATCTTCGGCTACGGGAACGTCAAGATTACTGGGCGTGGCATCAGTAACGTCGTCTTCCGAGGGGTCTCGGACCCAATGGATGTTAAGCGTCTGATTGAAGGCGTGAGTCATCCCATGCACTGAATACGAATTTTCAGAACCCCGCTCCGGCGGGGTTTTTTTATGCCCGAAGGAAAGCCATGAAGATTTCACCGGTGGTTGCGCATCTGCGCCAGTACTGCCCGATCTTCGCCGGCCGGGTGTCCGGCGGCATCGATCTCGAAAAGATCGCGCTGAGCCAGCAGATGGCCAAGCCTGCCGCCTTCGTCGTGGCCACCGGTGACGATGCCGGCGAGAACGACCTCCAGAACGGCGTGCGCCAGGACATCACCGACACCTTCGACGTGCTGGTGGTGATGGCTTCGGCAGACGAAGTCGGCATGGGCAACGTCGACCAGGTCCATGACGTCCGCGTGCAGCTGTGGCGGGCGCTGATTGGCTGGAAGTCCGAGGAGTACTTGGAGCCGATCACCTACGACGGCGGCGAGCTGTTCAAGATCGATCGCGCCCAGGTGCTCTACCGCTATTCCTTCGCCACCGCCTTCCAGTTGGGGCGAACCGCAAGCAGCGACCCTGCCGAGACCTGGCACGAGTACGAACTGGACGGCCTCCCGCGGCTGGAGGGCGTCGACATCGACGTGGACTGCATCGACCCGGCAGACCCGAACCGCGCAAAACCCGGCCCGGATGGGCGTATCGAAGCGAAACTCAAAGAGGATCTCCCATGACTCGCATCACCGTAGTGCCGGCGAAAAACCGGTCGGTACCGGACCCCGAGTCCGGCGAGCTGCTGCCCGACGAAGGCCGCGACGTGCTCGACTCCCCCTACTGGCGCCGGCGCATCGCTGACGGCGACGTCACCGTTCAATCGGCCGACCTGGCCCCTGGCAAAGAGGCGAAGACCAAATGAGCGTCGGCTTCAGCAACATCCCGAGCGACATCCGCGTCCCGCTGTTCTACGCCGAGATGGACAATTCCATGGCGAACAGTGGTGCAACCACCCTCCGTCGCCTGCTGGTGGGCCAGGTCAATGACCTCGCCACCGCTCCGGAAATCGGCAAGCTGACCCTGGTGTCCAGTCTGGCCCAGGCCAAGAGCATCGCCGGTCAGGGCTCCATGCTGGCCGCCATGTACCAGGCCATGCGCAACATCGACCCGGTCGGTGAGATCTGGTGTCTTCCGCTGGCGGCCGCGGACGGCGCCGCTGCCACGGGCAAGGTGACCATCACCGGCACCGCGACCGAGGCCGGGCTGATCAGCCTGTACGTCGGTGGCGCTCGGGTGCAGGCATCGGTAGTGTCCGGCGCCGCTCCGGCGGCTGCAGCTTCCTCGCTGGCGACCAAGATCAACGCCAACCCCGACCTGCCGGTACTGGCTTCCGTCGTCGACGGCGTGGTCACCCTGACCGCGAAGTGGAAGGGCGCCTCCGGCCTGGACATCAGCCTGTTGCTGAACCGTCTGGGCGTGGCCAACGGCGAACGCACCCCTGCGGGGCTGACCGTGGCGCTGACGGCCATGGCTGGCGGCACCGGCGTTCCCGATCAGATCGCCGCGCTGGCTGCCCTGGGCGATGAACCGTTCGAGTTCATCTGCATGCCCTGGACGGACACCACCAGCCTCGACGCCTGGAAGTTGGCCATGGATGACAGCGCCGGCCGCTGGTCCTGGGCCAAGCAGCTCTATGGCCACGTCTATAGCGCGCGCCGCGGCACCCTGGGCACTCTGGTGGCCGCTGGCCAGCTGCGCAACGACCAGCACGTGACCACCTTCGGCCTGGAGCCTGGCGTTCCCCAGCCGGTCTGGGTGGCGGCCGCTGCCGCGATGGCTCGCCAAGCGGTGTTCATCTCCGCTGATCCGAGCCGCCCCACCCAGTCCGGCGCTATCCCGGGCCTCGATCCGGCCCCGGCCGGTACCCGATTTACCCTGACCGAGTGGCAGTCGCTGCTGAACTATGGCATTGGCACCCTCTACTTCGAGGGCGGTTACATGCGCATCCAGCGCGCAGTCACCACCTACCAGAAAAACTCCTTCGGCCAGCCCGATGATAGCTACTTGGACAGCGAGACCATGCACCAGACGGCCTACATCCTGCGCCGGCTGAAGTCGATCATCACCAGCAAGTACGGTCGCCACAAGCTGGCCAACGATGGCACCCAGTTCGGCTCCGGCCAGCCCATCGTCACCCCGGCGGTGATCCGCGGTGAGCTGATCAGCGAGTACGGCAAGATGGAAGATGACGGCCACGTCGAGAACGCCGAGGCCTTCCAGGCGCACCTGATCGTCGAGCGCTCCAGCACCAACCCCAATCGGGTCAACGTGCTGTTCCCGCCGGACTACATCAACGGCCTGCGGATCTTCGCACTGCTCAACCAGTTCCGCCTGCAGTACGCCACCGACGCGGCGTAACGCCATCCCACCCCCAGGCCCGCCACGTGCGGGCCTTTTTGTTTGGAGACCCAACACATGGGCCAGAAAGTCGCAGGTACCTGCTACGTCAAGGTGGACGGCGTCCAGCTCATGCTCAAGGGCGGTGCCGAGGCGCCGCTGATGAACGTGAAGCGCGAGACCGTCGTCCCGGGCTATTTCAAGGAAGAGGACAACCACGCCTGGGTGAAGGTGACCGCGGTGCTCGCGCCGGATTTTCCTCTGAGCGCCATCACCAAGGGCACCGATATGACCATCACCACTGAGTTCAAGAACGGCAAGGTGCACACCCTGTCGGGCGCCTACCTGGTGGATGAGCCGACCGCCAATGGCGAGGACGGCACCACCGAGCTTGAGTTCCACGGCACCAAGGGGGTCTGGCAATGACCACCCATAAGCTGGCCGTTGCCATTCAGGCCCACGGCGAAGAGCTCACCGAACTGGAGCTGCGCCGCCCCACGGTGGTCGAGGTCCGCGCGGTCAAGGCGCTGCCCTACAAGATCGACCAGGACGAGTCCGTGACCCTGGACGTCGATGTCGCCGCCAAGTACATCGCGGTCTGCGCCGGCATCCCCCCGTCCTCGGTCAATCAGCTCGACCTGGCTGACCTCAACCAGCTGGCGTGGGTCGTCGCGGGTTTTTTCTTGAAGCCGGCCTCGCCGGCGGCGAGCGAAACCTCGACGACCTGATCGCCACTGTCTACGACCTCGCCTGGTTCTGGCGGGTCGACCCCCAGCAAATGATGCAGCGCCCCCTGGATGAGCTGGTCGAGGCGATGAGCCACGCCCAGCGCATCAACGCGACCCAACATCCGGAGTAACCATGGCCGAGAAATTCCAGCTCAAGGCGCTTATCACCGGCGTCGACCGGCTGAGTCCGACCCTGGCGGGTGTGCGCAAGAACATCGCGGGCTTTCGCAAGGGGCTGCAGGCGACCGGGCTGGGGGAGGTCGGGCTGCGTGACATCCTGGCCGGCGCTGCAATCGCCGCTCCGTTCATCGCGGGTACCCAGGCCGCGATCGAGCTGGAGTCGGCCCTGGCCGACGTTCGCAAGGTGGTGAACTTCGACACCCCTGAGCAGTTCGCCCAAATGGGGGAAGATATCGGGAAGATGTCCGAACGGCTGCCGATGGCTGCCACGGACATTGCTAAAATCGTAGCGGCCGGCGGTCAAGCTGGTTTCGCACGTAGCGAGCTGCTTGGTTTCGCCGAGGCTGCGGTGAAGATGGGCATCGCCTTCGACCAGACCGCTGATGAGAGCGGCGAGATGATGTCAAAGTGGCGGACCGCGTTTCGCCTGACTCAGCCCGAGGTTGAAACGCTCGCCGACAAGATCAACTACCTGGGCAATACCGGACCGGCGAATGCCAAGACCATTTCCAACATCGTGACCGAGATCGGCGCGCTGGGTGAAGTTGCCGGGCTGTCTTCGGGCCAGGTTGCCGCGCTGGGCGCCACCATGGCCGGCGTTGGCGTCAAGCAGGATGTGGCCGCGACTGGCATCAAGAACTTCATGCTCGCTCTGACGAAGGGTACGGCGGCGACGAAGAGCCAGCAGCAGGCTTTCAAGTCGATCGGGCTGGACGCCAGAAAAGTCGCCAAGGCGATGCAGGTCAACTCACAGGGCACGATCCTGGACATCTTGCAGCGCATTCGCGACGTCAAGCCAGAGGCGCGTGCCGCCTTGCTCACCGAGCTGTTCGGTTCGGAGTCCGTGGCAGCCATTACACCTTTGGCCACCGGCCTGGATGTGGTTCGCGCAAACCTCCAGAAGGTCTCAGACGCCCAGCAATACGGCGGCTCGATGGAGCAAGAGTATGCCGCTCGTGCGGCAACTACCGCGAACTCCCTACAGCTTCTGAGAAATGGCATCACCCGGGTCGGGGTGGCGATTGGTTCAGCATTCCTTGGGCCTATTACCGAAGCCTCCGCGGCCTTGATGCCCTACGTTTCCCGAATAGGCGATCTGATCAAGGCGCATCCGGACCTGGTCCGGGGGCTGGCAACGGCAGGCGTTGCGTTCGCCGCGATTTCTTCCGCCATTGCCGGCGCCGTGGTCGTCACCAAGCTGTGGGGCGTCGTCTTCGGCGCTACGCCCATCGGCATTATCGCAGCCGGCATCGCCTTGGCTGCGGGTCTCATCGTGGCCAACTGGGATGTTTTGGGGCCGTTCTTCTCCGAGCTGTGGGGGTCAATCAAGACCTTCGCACTTGTGGCTTGGGAGGTGATCAAGTCAGTGGTCGCCTGGCATCCCTTGGGCCTGATCGTTAGCAATTGGCAGCCTCTGGCTGAGTTCTTCAGCGCCCTGTGGGAACTGATCAAGGCCGCGGTCGGCGTCGGCTGGGCCTACATCAAAGAACAGATCGGCTTCGATCCTGTTGCGGTGGTCACCGGCGCCTGGGAGCCGCTGGTGGGCTTCTTCAAGGGCCTTTTCGACCGCATCAAGCCATACGTCGAACCATTGATGAGCGCTGGCGCCTGGCTCGGCGATAAAGCTGGCGCTGTAGGTAGCTGGGCGAAAGGCGCCGCCGGCCAGGTCAGCAGTTTCTTCGGCGGCACGAACCCTGGAAATGCAGCGGGGGGCTTGATTGGTACGAGCACCCAAGGCGTGCGCAACTTGACGCAGAACCTGCAGAACTCTGGCTCCCTTGTTCAGCAGACAGCAAACGCCAACCGGCCACAGCTCGACGGCGCTCTGGTGGTCCGTTTCGAGAACGCGCCCGCCGGCCTGCGCACCGAGCAAGCCACCACCAATCAGCCTGGCCTCAAGGTCACCTCGAACGTCGGCTACCGATCCCTTGCAGGAGCACCATAATGGCCAACTGGCGCGACCAGCTGTTGCCGGCATCCTTCCGTGGAGTGTCGTTCCAGGTCGAAGGCAGTACCGTGCCGGTGGGCCAGAAGGTCCAACTGCATGAGTACCCGAAGCGCGACGAAGCCTATGCCGAGCAGATGGGCAAGCGCGCCCGGGTGCACAAGCTGACGGCCTTCGTGATCGGCGCCGACTGCTTCGAGCAGCGCGACAAGCTGCTCAAGGCGCTGGAGACCGAGGGCGAGGGCACCCTGGTGCACCCGCAGCTGGGCCAGCTCAGCGTGATCGCGGGCGAATGCGAGATGACGCACGACCGCCGCGAAGGCGGTATGGTGCGTTTCGAGCTGACCTTCTTCCCAGGCCAGGCGCAGAGCAACCCCACTGCACGGGCCAACACGGCCCAGCAGGCGGCGAAGGCCTCGCTGGGCTATTGGGACTCCGCGCTGGCGCGGTACCAGGGGGCGATGGCCAAGGTGGATGCCGCGCGAATCAACGCCATCGGGCTGCAGAACAAGCTGACCGGCGTGTTCGGCGTGATCAGCCGCCAGTTCTCGCCTCTGCTGGGTGCCTACAGCAGCGTCGGCAGTCTCGCCCAGGGCCTGACCAACGCCCCGGGCGGAATCTCCTCGCTGTTCGGCAGTTACTTCGCTGACCTCGGGCTTTCAGCCTCGCGAGGCGGGTCTGGCGGCAGCCGTTCCACGACCAATACCGCCGCAACCAGCGCCGAAGCGGCCAGCTTTTTGACCTACTCCCAGGGCGTAGCGTCGGTATCTCGTCAGGCGGAGGACGCGAGCGCCATCGACACCCTGCCACCCTCGAATGGCGCAGACACCTCGGCCGCCGCCCAGGCACTAGCCAATCTGGTGCAGGACGCTGTGCTGGTGCAGGCGACGGCCACGGTGGCGGAGATCCCGGTGGCTACGCCGCCGCTGGATGCTCCCAGCACGGCCTCGGTCGACCAGCAGGCCATCGATCCGGTCAGCCGGCCCGATGTGCCGGTGGCCAACGAGGTCGTCGAGCTACGCGACTCCCTGGACGAGGTGTTCTGGACTGCCGCACTTAAGGCGGATCCCGACCATTACCTGGCGCTCAACACAGCCCGCCAGCAGGTGGTGCGCCATCTGACGCAAGTCGCCGCCTCCGGGCAGCGGCTGGTGGACGTGACCCCGCCGGAAACGACGCCGGCCCTGGTGCTGGCCTACCGCCGCTTCGGCGATGCGACCCGAGAGGGGGAGATCGTCCAGCGCAACAAGATCAGGCACCCCGGCTTCGTGCCGGCGGAGCCGTTGAAAATCGCACAGGAGTAACCCCGCATGCCCGATCCGTCGACGGCCGTGACCCTGACCGTTGACGGTCTGGACTATGGCGGCTGGACCTCGGTGGAGATCAGCGCCGGGCTCGAGCGCCAGGCGCGCGACTTCACCATCGGCATCACCTGGCGCTGGCCAGGGCAGAACGAGGCGCGGCCTATCAAGCAGGGCGCGCGCTGCCAGCTGCGCATCGGCGGCGACCTGGTGCTGACCGGCTACGTGTTCGCGACGCCGGTGAACTACGACGACAAGCGCGTGACCGTCTCCATCAAGGGCCGCTCGATCACTGCCGACCTGGTGGACTGCGCCGCGGTGAACAAGCCCGGCCAGTGGAAGAACCAGAGCGTGCAGGCTATCGTCGCCGCCTTGGCCAAGCCCTACAGCATCAAGGTGGTCAGCCAGATCGCCACCACGGCGAGCCTGACCGACCACACCGTCGAGCCCGGTGAGAAGGCGTTCGAGTCCATCGACCGGCTGCTGACCCTGTTCCGGGTGTTCAGCACTGACAACGCCCGTGGCGAGGTGGTGCTGGCCGAACCTGGCAGCGCCGGCCGCGCGGTGGACCCGATCGAGCTGGGCCGCAACGTGAAGACCTGCGACGCCAGCCTGGATTTCTCCGGCGTGTTCTCCGACTACCAGGTGATCGGCCAGCGCTCCGGCACGGATGATTCCTTCGGTGTCGAGGCTTCCGAGGTCTCGGCGAGTGTCAGCGATGAGCGCATCAGCCGCTACCGGGCCCTGGTGATCCAGGAAAGTGGTCAGATGACCGCAAAGCTGGCTGCCGACCGGGCCAACTGGGAGCGCGGCAACCGCATCGGCCGGGCGCTCGAGGTGACCTACGTCGTCACCGGCTGGCGCCAGTCCAACGGCGCCCTCTGGCTGCCGAACATGATCGCCCGCGTGGTCGACCCGATGCTGGGGATGGACCGCGACATGCTCATCGTCGAGGTGACCTACACCCTCAACGACCAGGGCACCACCTGCACCCTCAAGGTGGGCCCGCCCGACAGTTACCTGCCCGAACCGAACGACCCGCACAAGAAGCGCAAGCTGAAGAAGAGCGGCAAGGACGACTTCGAATATCTGCTACCCGCTGACTGGAAGCCTGACGCATGAGTCTGCTCAATGGCCTGCTGGCCCGTGGCGTTGTCGCCTTGGCCAATTCCGCGCGAAAACTGCAAACCCTGCAGATGCGCCTGACCGCTGGCGAGATCAAGGACGGCATGGAGCACCTGGAGCCCTATGGGTTCACCAGCTGCCCTTTGCCAGGCGCTGAGGGCCTGGCCGCCTTCCTGGGCGGTGACCGCTCGCACGGCGTGGTGGTGGTGGTCACGGATCGCCGCTACCGGCTGCAGAACCTGGAGCCAGGGGAGGTGGCGATCTTCACCGACGAGGGCGACTTCATCCGCATGAAGCGGGGCAGGGTGATCGACATCGAGACCCACACCCTCAACATCCGCGCGGCGACGGCGGTCAATTTCGATACCCCGCTGATCACCCAGACCGGCCAGCTTGAGAGCCAGGGCGACGTGAAGGCCGGCGGCGTCAGCCTTATCAATCACCCGCACGCCGGCGTTCAGCCAGGCAGCGGGCAGACCGGAAAGCCGGTGGCGGGGTGATCATGGAACTGACCATCGACAACGTCGAGACTTCTCTGACCCGCGCGGTGCTTATCAGCCTCTTCACCTGGCGCCGAGCCAATCCCGGCGATCTGGTCGACGACGGGGAGCGCTACGGCTGGTGGGGCGATAGCTTCCCGGCCGTGGCTGACGACCGAATAGGATCCCGGCTCTGGCTGCTGCGGCGGGCCAAACTCACCGCGGACACCATCGCTCAGGCGGAGCTCTACGCCCGCGAGTCCTTGGCCTGGCTGCAGCAGGATGGACATGTCCTGGACATCGAAATTCTCACGCAGCGCGCCGGCCCGAACCGGCTGAACCTGGGCACCGTCCTGACGCTGCCGTCTGGCCAGCGCCTGGCCATCGAACCCCATGAAGACTGGCAGGTGATCTATGCCCTTTGAAGTCCCGTCGCTGCCGACGCTGATCAACCGCGCGGTGAACGATGTCGCCAGTGATTCCTTGCGCAAATCCGATGCCCAGGTGCTGGGCCGAGCCATCGCCGGCACGGCCTTCGGGCTCTATGGCTACCTGAGCTGGATCGCCGACCAGATTCTGCCAGACACCGCCGATGAGGAAACCCTGCAGCGCGATGCCAACCTGCGCCTCGAAACCTCGCGTATTGCCGCTAAGGCCGCGACGGGCAGCGCCTCCTTCTCTGCCGCCGCGGGCGCGGTGCTCGATGCCAACCTGGTACTGCAGGCCGCCGATGGCCGGCAGTACCGCACTACAGCGGCTGTCACCACCAAGGCCGGCGTCAATACCGCCGCCCTGGCCGCAGTCGATGGAGGCGCCTTGGGCAACGCCACGGCCGGTCTACAGTTGACGTTGGTCCAGCCGGTGATCGGGGTAGGGGACACCTTCACTGTCCTGGCTCCCGGGCTCACCGGCGGCGCCGACCAGGAGTCTATCGAGGCGCTCCGCGCAAGGGTCGAGCGCAGTTACCAGATCATTCCCCACGGCGGCGACGCCGACGACTACGTGACTTGGGCGCGCGAGGTGGCTGGCGTCACCCGGGCCTGGGTGCGACGAACCTACATGGGCCCGGGCACGGTGGGCGTGTTCTTTGTCCGCGACGGCGATAGCCCCATCGTGCCGGATGCCAACGAGATCGCCACGGTTAAGGCCTACATCGAAGCCCAGCGCCCGGTGACGGCGGACCTCTACGTTTTGGCGCCTACGCTGAAACCGGTGAACTACGTCATCAAGGTAACCCCGGACACTAGCGCCGTTCGGGCGGCGGTCACCGCCGAGCTGGCCGACCTGCACACCCGCGACGTGGGCCTGGGCGACACCCTGCTGATCAGCCACATCCGCGAGGCCATCAGCAGCGCGGCGGGGGAGACCGACAACGTCGTGGTCAGCCCCGCGGCGAACATCACCGCCCAGGCCAACGAGCTGCTGACCCTGGGGACCATCACATGGCAATGAGGACGGCAGACGACTATAAGGCGCAGCTGCGCGCTCTGCTGCCGCCTGGGCCAGCCTGGGACCCGGAGCGGGTGCCGGAACTGGATCTGGTGCTCAGCGGCATTGCGCAGGAGTTCGCTCGCATCGAAGCCCGCGGCGTTGCGCTGTTGGCGGAGATGGATCCCAACACCGTTTCCGAGCTGATCCCGGACTGGGAAGAGGTCATGGGTCTTCCTGACGAATGCCTGGGCCTATCACCCAGCTTCGGCGATAGGCGTTTGGCCGTGCGCCAGCGGCTCGTCGCCGTGGGCAGCCAGCGCGCCGCCTACTACGTCCAGATCGCCCAGGCTCAGGGTTACCCGAACGCCTCCGTGACCGAGCACCGCGCCCCACGCTTCGGCCGCTCCCGCTTTGGTCTAGCGCGCTTCGGCACCTGGAATGCTCAGTTCATGTGGACGCTCAATACCGGCGGCCGCAAGAGCCTGGGTCGCCGCTTCGGCGTCAGCTACTGGGGGGAGCGCTTCGGCGTCAATCCAGGCAGCTCGCTGGAATGTCTGATCGCCCGCTACGCCCCGGCGCACACCGTGCCGCACATCAATTACCAATGAGGATTCACCGTGGACTATCCCGCTAGCGTCGCCAACGTCGGCCTGGTCAATGGCAAGTTCGCCAACGAAAACACCGCAACCGGCGTTGTGGGGTCGCTGATCCCAGCCGAGTGGGGCAATGGCGTGACCGACGAGATCATCAACGTCATCAAGGCGGCCGGGCTGACGCCGAGTGAAACCGACCTCACCCAGTTGCTGCGGGCCATTCGGACGGTAAGCGCGAGCCCTGTCGGCACCATGCGCAATGGCGCCATGCGCGTGGCGACCCCCTCACAGAGCGCGACCTTCACCGCTGACGAGGTCGTGGTCGAGACCGCCCTGGGTGGCCAGAGCTACCGGCTTGCCAACTTCAGTCAGACCATCAACGTGGCAACGACTGGCGCCGGCGGCATGGATACTGGGTCCTCACCGGCTACCGGCTTCGTCGCCCTCTATGCCATCTACAACCCGACAACGAAGGCTCAGGGCATCCTGGCGGTCAATGCGACGGCGGCTAAGGCCCCTGAGGTCTACGGCGGCAGCAACATGCCGAACGGCTACACCGCCTCGGCGCTGATCAGTGTGTACCCGACCACCTCCGGCGGGTTGCTCGTGGCTGGCTTCCAGGCCGACCGTCGAATCACTGGCAACTACTCCACAGCGCTTAACACCGCTGCGGCCAAGACCTCTTACACGGCGCTGTCGATTAGCGGAATCGTGCCACTGAACGCGCGTGAGGCCTCCGTCTCGATGACGGCAACTCAAGGCTCTTCTGGCAACCCGGTTGTGCTGAGCGCCTCCAGTACTTCTGATGGCGTTGGAGGTTGGGGTGTATCTGCGAGTTCAACAGGCACCATCGGGGTCACCAGCTACGGCCGGCTGCCAATCATCACACCGCAGACGTTGTTCTACTCCATGAACAACACGAACAGCGGCTCCTATCAGATTTACATCAACGAATACGCCTTCTGAGGTCGCCATGCCCATCTACGTGCAGTTTTCCGACAGCAAGAAAACCTCCATCGTTGCTACGTTTGCTGGCGCCCAGGACGAGAACGAGGTTCCGATCCAGGGCGAGGTCGAAGAGGGTGACGCCCGGTACCAGGCTTTTCTGTCTCTGGTGTCGCCGCAGCCCACCCTCGCGGATGCCATTGCCGCGCGTCGGTACCAAGCCGAAGCCGCTGGGATCAGCGTGGGCGGAATGCCGGTAGCTACGGACCGAGACAGCCAAGGCCTGATCAATGGGGCTGCACTGTCCGCGTTCATGGATGACACCTACACCTGCAACTGGAAGACGGCAGATGGTTTCGTGAAGTTGGACGCCAAGACCATCCTCGCCGTGGCGCGGGCCGTCCGGAACCACGTACAGGCGTGCTTCGACCGGGAAGGGGACTTGGCGTCCGCTGTGCAGGCAGGAACCTACAAGCCGGAGATGCTCGACAAGGGCTGGCCGGCGTGAATCGATTCCCGGAGCCGCTGCAGGCCGAACTGCAGACCGACCGCAAGACATGGCGCCTCCTGGCGCCATTTTCGTATCTGGATCCCGAGCATGGAATGATCACGGTTCCGGCCGACTTCGAGACGGACTTCGCCTCGGTCCCACGTGTGCCGATCATTTTCGACCTGGTTGGCGCCTACGGTCACGCTGCGGCTGTTTTGCACGACTTCTGTTATCGAAGCCGCCTGCTATCCCGAAAGGACGCCGACGAGGTGTTCTACAACGCCCTGCGGTCGAGCGGCATTGCCCGCTGGCGCGCATGGTTGATGCTCGGGGGTGTTCGACTCTTTGGGTCCGGCCACTACAGCGCTGCCTGAATCCTCACGATCACGCGGAGTCCGCCACGCAGCATCACCAGCACAACCATATTCCTCACGATCATGAGGACGACAAACCCGCCCAGCGCGGGTATTTTTTCGCCTGGAGAAAGCCATGGCCCTCGACATCATTCAGACCGGCGCCATCGCTCCGGCCTTCGCCCTGCTGCCTGCCAAGATGGCCGGCAAGCGCGCTACCGTCATGCTGCTGGCCATCGGTCTGCAGGAATCCCGCCTCCAGTTTCGGCGCCAGATCGGCGGTCCGGCCCGGGGGCTTTGGCAGTTCGAGCAGGCAGGCGGCGTCCGCGGCGTGCTGACCCATCCCGCCAGCCGGCCGCATGCGCTGGAGGTCTGCGCGGCTCGCGATGTGGAGCCCACCGCCCCGGCGGTCTATGAGGCCTTGGAGCGCGACGACGTCCTGGCCGCTGCCTTCGCGCGCCTACTGCTGTGGACCGATCCCAAGCCACTGCCGGCCCTGGGCCAGGTTCAAGAAGCCTGGGACCTCTACGCTCGTGTCTGGCGCCCGGGCAAGCCGCATCCGCAGACCTGGGAGGCAATCTACGCCCAGGCTCTGGCCGCGGTGCAGTGATGGCTGCGCTCGAGCAGTACAGGTCGGCCGTGATCGCGGTCGCCGTTGTCGTCCTGCTCGGCCTGGGCGGAGTAATCGGCGGCGGGGTGGCCTACTGGCTCACCGCCGGCCACTACCGGCCCATCGTCGATAAGCAGCAGGATGCGATTTCAGTTGCGGCCCAGGTACTGGGCTCTTGCCGGACAACCACCAGCACGATGGAGGGGCAGATCAGCCAGCAGAACCTGGCGCTTGCCGATCTCCGCCTGGCTGCCGAGAAGCGCGCCAAGGAGGCCGTGCCGATCCAGCAGCAGGCCGCCAAGGCCGCCGGCGAGGACTACCAGGCCGCCAATCGCCTGCAGCAGGAGCGCACCGGGGGCGACCCGGAGGCGGCCGCTGCGGCCATCATCGACAAGGAGCTGGGCCTATGAGGTGGATCATCGTGGGAGTGGTGGTCGCGCTGGCGGGGTGCGCCGGCCAGCCCGCTGCCGAGCCTGAGCCACGCGTGGTGCGCGTAGAGGTGCCGTTCCAGGTTCCGTGCCGGGTGAAGGCGCCGGCGGTGCCGGCCTGGGCGGCGGAGGGGCTGCGCAAGGAGGACAGCCTGGAGGTGAAGGTCCGAGCGCTGCTGGCCGAGCGGCGGCAGCGGATCGGCTACGAGCGTGAGCTGGTGGCAGCAGTGGCCAGCTGCCAGTGACTGCCGTTCGTCGCTGTCAAGCTTGCTGGCCCAGTCCGGCCTGACTACTGTATGGAAAACCAGTATCGGGCTATGCCATGGAACAAGTCGAGGAGTTCGGCAGCTTCGGGGGTGACGACTTCGACCCGGAATGCCTGGAGATGATCAGGAACCAGCGCGACCTCTACGTCGAGGAGATCGCGATCATGCGCGGCATCATGGCCCGCCTTCGCCAGAACCTGCTCGCGGTGCTGGCCGAGCGCGATCAGCTGTGGACCGAGGTCCGCATCGTCCGGGGATTCAGTCAGCTCAGCGTCCAGAAGTGGATGGCCGGCGGCGGCGATGGCGCTCCCGCGAGAGCTTTGGAAGAGATCGACATGAAATATCACGAGCTGCTGCTGGCGGTGAACGTCACTCAGAAGGAGAGCTAGCACCTGCGCCAGGAGCTGGCCAAGGCCAGGGCGATGGCCGTCGACGAGAAGATGGACGCTGATCGGCTGCGCAGCCAGGTCAGTTGGCTGCAGGGAAAGCGGTAGGGGATTGGGTGTCGGCAGAACGCCGTAGGAGGGGGTAAACCTGTCTAATTGAAACCGGCCAAACCGCGCCAATACTGGGGCAAAGTCGGCCAAAGCGGCGAAACCGGATTAGACAGCTTCCGAAGAGAAGCCAGCAGCAGCGCGGCATCCAGCGCCTAGACACAACTACTGCTGCATCAT
>Ga0157368_1000090_pt1 | contig 39952 bp, 50 predicted proteins | sample AttbisABBM3_FD_113146 | JGI IMG/M metagenome (GOLD analysis project Ga0157368, IMG submission 113146) | Fungus gardens microbial communities from leaf cutter ant in Botucatu, State of São Paulo, Brazil - Atta bisphaerica ABBM3 | ecosystem: Host-associated > Fungi > Mycelium > Unclassified ... | reverse complement strand
TTCAACATCTATTGGTGCCATCTGATTTGTCTGTTGATAGTTCTGTGCTCACAAATGACAGATAATAGACTATGACAGGACCTATTAGTAATTATCTTAGTAATATGCTGCACAGCCACATACAAGGATCAGGATTATGAAATAAAAGGCAAGATTATCATCTCCGACTCCTTTGGAAACCATGCCATCTGTACGAAATGCCAGAGTGCTCATGAATGAGTATCCGACTGGTGGGTGCATTTAGATTACCGTGATAGCACATCGAAGGGACTTGGTATAATACCCAGGTTACCCTGAACCTGGAAAAACGACAGTGTACGACGAATCCCAGACCATCGACATCGACAATATCCCCCTGCATGGGGGTTTCTTGCTTAAGACCCTGGTCTTATCGATAGATCCATATCTTCGTGGGCGTATGCGCGCTGGTGACGGTAGTTATGTTGTGCGTGGATTATCCTGCCCGGAGTTTCTCTCATTTCATTATTAACGTCATGACAGAGTGGATTTCCTCTCGGGAAGCCGTGCGTTTGATATAATCTCAGCGTCTCGTTACAAGTGTCCGTTGACTGGATTTGATTCTCTCAGTATTGTCAGCAATGGCGTGGGGGTGGTTCTGAGGTCTGAAACTCCTGGAGTCAAGGTTGGCGATCACCTCCACGGACATATCCGTACGAATTCCCCCGAGGATTGATATTGACAAATTCTGAGACTATTTTTATTCAGCGCATGAAGAATACAGCATTTGGCCTACCCTTGGTAATCTTCTTCCCATCGAAGATAAACAAGGCCTTCCTTGGTCGGTTTATGTCGGTGCGGCTGGAATGCCTGGTAAGTGGCGAAAGTCATTTTAGAGGCATGCTGTCTTCATCATATCCCGAAAGGTCAAACCGCTTATATGGGATGGAAGGAATTCGCACAGGCAAAACAGGTGAGACGCCGAACTGTGTCATTGCATTTCATATTGCTGACAACAATCAGGGTGACGTTGTATTTGTAACTACTGGCGGAGGCAAGTAGTACTTAGATTGCCCTCGCCTTGCTGAAAACCTTTTCTCAGGTCCTGTCGGCTCGTTTGTCATTCAGTTGGCAAAGGCAAATGGCTTGAAGGTCATCGCTTCCGCAGGTTCTGACGAGAAAGTTGCATTCATGAAAGAAGTCGGAGCCGATGTAGCATTCAACTACAAGACTACTTCAATCAAGGAAGTTTTGGCCAAGGAGGGACCTATCGATATGTATGGCACTCTACTGGCTTCCTTCACATATTCAAGTGGCTCATCGATTATAGCTTTTGGGATCATGTAGGTGGAGAGACTCTTGAAGCTGCTCTGGACGCTGCCAACATCGGTGCTCGATTTATTGTAAGCCGGCTCATCGTTTGAATGTGAAGGTACTGAAATTAGATTCACTTTAGGAATGTGGAATGATCAGTGGTACGCGTGTTTATTAGAATCGACTCTTCTTTTTATTGACTTGCTCTCTTAGGATACAACACGGGAAGTGCTCCTATCCGAGTGCGTTGTGTTGCCCGTCTACTCTGTGAACCAACTTGACTTTCTATCCATAGAACTTGGTCAATGTGATAGGGAAGGACATCACGATCAGAGGCTTTATCGTGTCCAGGTTAATGGGAAAATATCTCAACGAATTCTACACCACCGTTCCGGAGAAATTAGCCAAGGGAGAAATTAAATACAGAGAAGATGTGAGTCACGGGTTAGATAAAGTTGGTGATGTTATTTTAGCGGTACAGAAGGGTACCAACAAAGCGAAAGCTGTTATCCATGTAGCTGATGGATAAAGAAATCTACTTGTGTTGACATTGTCCATTCCCAAAGTACAAAATAAATGTATTTGGTCCATGAAGATGAAGGCTTAAAGCTCAGGTTTTGATAGACCGACGTTCACTCATGCTGGTCTTCATAGAATTGGTGGGAAGTATAACCAACCACGGAAACCTTCAAGTTTACCAACTTACTTTTGAATTTTCGAATCAAACCATTGCTAGATAACATTGACTCTGTTTGGAGATGCTGGAGTCAAATGTATGGCACGTTTTGATACTAGCAGAAACATGAATGACTGGACAATTCTGCGACCGGAATAAGAAGCTCCAGTCGCAAGAATAAACAGAGAGATCTCTAGTGTTGGATAAGCTCCCATAATAAACAAGGTAGCCACGTCAACTTCTGATGTTGAAATGCAACAGAAACGAAGTAGAGGGCTCTACTTATGTCTCAGAACACAAGAGGAGTGAAACAATCTAGGCGCTTATGGTTATTGATGCCCTACGTTAACTTTCCATATCGGGAACTTGTATGTATCAATAAGGCTGTTTCTAAAAACAAAACCACATGTTAAGAATTTAAGTTGATGCCGATTGCCAAAATGAGCAATTGATTTCCTCACATGAATTATTGAAATAGTGATTAGATAATGATCTATCTCATCAATAGGAAGTTTTATCATTACACAGCTGTCTTCGTTTGTAGAGGACGCAAGAGTCAGCCCGTTACGAGATATGGACAAGTTTATTAGCAATGACAGAATGTATTCACCGAATATACAGTACTGTATATTCGAGCGAGAAAAGTCAGACAAGGCTCTTGGAAGAAACAATCAATTCCTAGTAGTTGATCTGATTAGTTGTCGAATAAAAATCATATGATCTCTTCTTACTTCAAGTTTCGGTTTTAATGCACCTCGGAATTCTGACCGCTTCTCTCCATCCTTGAAAAGCATAAAGGTGGGCATCTAGGAAGGGACAAGTATGATGATGAAATGATATTCGGTGGTTCGGCGGGTCGGTGAAAACTTACCGCTTGTATTCCACACTCCTGTGCAATTTCGAGTTGTGCATCGACGTCAACCTTGCAGAACTTGACACCCTCCGTGTTATCGGAAAGCTCCTCGAAAAATGGACTAATCATCCTGCAGGGCCCACACCAGTCTGCCCAGAAGTCAATGACTACCGGTTGGCCAGAATTGATCTATGAGGACGAATTGATGTCTCGGCTTCAACAACCTGGTGAGAACTCACGATAGTTTTGAACTCGTCGAAACTGTTTATTGGTGTCACGGGCATGATCGTAGAAGGGAAGAGTGTTTGTAGGAGAAGAACAAGTTCATCTCTTTATATATTTGTCTTTCTCTCGAGGATTGGTGAGCAGATCACATGTTGTCACGTTTTGTTCAAGATGGTATGATTATTGTCAATATTTCCAAATGTAGTCATCCAGGTCTGTAGTACAACCATTCACTCCTGGCCCACATCATCGTCTGGGTAACATTGTGGGTCATTTCACTTGGAATCTGCTAGAATAATCACGTCACTTACCCTCAGCTATATCGCGATCATCTATCATGTCGTAAGCCTGAGCTCGCTGAATCAGAGTTCGGATTTCGGTGTCATTTGGGCTGAGGATGTCCAGCACTGTATCACCTTCTTTATCTTTGATTCTACATCACCGGTGTGATTACAAACACTACATATGACCAGCTTCAGCAAAGTACTTACGTTGTATCGGCACCGGCGTCTAACAGCGACTCGATAATGGATAGACGTTCATCGCCGTCCTCAAGCTCGACCGCGTAATGAAGTGGGGTTTTTCCTGACAGCCTGTTAAGTGGATCGACATCGCAGTTTTCGTGGCTGAGAATGTGTTCAAGACAATCAAAGGACTGGTTCTTGACTCTGTGATAGTAGAACCAGTTAGAAACCAATTTTCTCACTATTGGGTGTCAAATGGCATACGCGAGGTGTAGGGCTGCAACAGCAATGGTCAGATCAAGTCTCTACCTCGGAGAGAAAAACATAGCAACATACGCGTATCACCCGCTCTGTAGTACCGAAGTTAGTACAGAGCTCATAAAAAGTAGGTAGATGGGAGTTTCGCACCCGTCCTGGCAATTGATATCGGCATTGTCTACCATAGCTTCTAGGAGAGACTCCTCGTTATCAGAGCGTGCAGCAGCAAGCAACAATTCATCTACCGTCATCAGTGTGTCAGCGGGGAATCATGCAAATGAGATCGACATACTAGGTGTAGCACCATCCATAATGGACTGTGGGAGAGACGAAAGGAAATTGTATCAGTCCTGTGTGTTTTGATGCTGAGGTCAGTTATATAAATCTAGTATTAAGGTTCTTGCTAATGATTTCCTTATGGATCTTGACATCCTTAGCCAGTCGCCCGCATCGGTTGTTTTCCTCGACACTGAGCAAAACAATGTTTTCAAATGGGCTTCTACAAACCGTCACTCTGCCCCAGAGCCTCATGACATTCGCAAAGAAATCCGCATCCTCTCTAATCTTATGCATCCAGGAATCATCGCAATTCTAGACACCTTTGCCGACGACAATGCCAGTCTCACCTATTGCATGCCGTATCTCCCCATTGGCCTCATTGAACTACTAGAAACTCCTGCTTTTTCTCCTCATCCATTGACCGCAAGTCTACAACCGCAAAGAGATCCAACGAAAGAAGAGCGGTTCACCACCATCACACGCTCAATCATCCTTCAGGCATTATTCGCTCTTTCGTACCTTCATGCAAATGGCATTGCCCATCGTGATATTAAACCAGAGAATTTTCTGCTTACTCTTGATGGTCGCCTCAAAATCATTGATTTCGGTCTCGCATACGAAGCGATCGACGAACCTGATGAAACAGACATTTGGCCGGAACCGAGAGATCAACTTTATTTCGAAGTTTCCACTGGGTAAGTGAAAGTTGCCCAATCGATCCCATCGACATCTCACAATGACAGAGGATATCGGGCACCCGAGCTTTTATTTGGCGCCCGGGACTACGATCCCTTTGCCATTGACCGTTGGTCATTTGGTGCCATGCTCACGTCCTTCTTCACCCCTCTCCGACTCGTCTCGCCCGAAGATGACTTGGAAGACGATTTCAGCGGGGACGAAATCCATAAAAGCCCATTCATGGTCCCACATGATTTGAAACTCACATCCCCAAACACACATTGGTCAAGAGACACTCTGTACGACTCTTCCAGGAGTGAAATTGGGCTTGCATGGAGCATCTTCAAAGTCCATGGCACACCAAACCAGAATATATGGCCCGAGTGGAAGGCACTCCCACAATCGCAAACTTTGATATTCAACGACGTTGATGGGAAGGGTCTCACCAGAGAGCTGTTGCCGCATCTCATACCTGAAGAAGAGGGCAAGGGTAGCGATTCTCGACCTCAAGCAACAATTGTAGACCTCATGAGCCGGTTCTTACGGTATCCTTATCGTGCTCGCTTGTCCTTTGCTGATGCTCTTGTTCACCCTTGGTTTACCAAATCGGATACAATTCTCGTCTCTTCAGGATACGAATCTGTTCTTGAGCGGCACTGGGAATCTGCATTTGAGGCAAATGAGCGCCTACACCTGACAGTGGGAGAAGTCTGGAAGCCGGGTGTCGAAGACAGGTCTGCTGCAAAGGCAGCATTAGAAACTCGAATAGCGGAAGTTTGGAACGGAAAGACTATGGCCGGGTGGCTAGTGGATTTATTTGAAAGTCACCCTGTTTCAGGTGAAATCTCCCAGTCTTCCTGCGATACTTCGTAGTATGTAGCTTTCTAATTCGCTAGTTAATTCATCACTGTGAACCAAAGTGGATAAACAAATATAATATAGTACGGTATACAACAGCCAAGGATACACATTACAATCAAGGATGATCCAGGAATATAATGGAGACCAACAAGTAAAAGTAAATCCATAGCAAATACTCAAGTTATCCCTGATCAAGTACATCTACATCTGTGAAGCAGTTGAAGCGCCGACTTGCATAGGTGTCTGCTTCTGAGGGGATCGTTGTAATCCCTGAGGCGTTTGAAGAGACTGCTGAAGATGTAATTGTCTTTGCGTCTTTTGGCGTTCTTTTTCCTTCTGTAGTTTATCGCGGTTGGCAATGCAAAGACCTGGAACAGGATCAGACCCGAATCCACAGAGAAAAGCCATCATTTTACTCACTCTTTGTCGTATTGTTGGTCTTATAAATGCCAATCAGGCGACGACTAAGCTCGAACATATCGTTTCTGAGGCACAGTGCCATAAGCATATAACTAGACCATAGATAAATAGAGTAGACGTACCTCAAGGAAATAATAATGAATTGTGCGTTCTTAGTCCTGTCCTTGATGTAGTTAGCGACGATCGAGACGTTACGGAAATCCAAAGCAGCGTCAATCTCATCCATAAAGTACAAGGGCGTAGGCTGGGATGTATGTCAAATTTCATTCTAAGAATAGAAGGAGGAGAGGAACGAACTTTGAAGTGATGCAGCGCAAACACGAGGGCGAGCGAGCTCAAAGTCTTTTCACCACCAGACAAGTTTGAGATATTCTTCCAACTCTTCTTTGGTGGCATTACACTGAAAATGATACCTTCCGCAAAGGGATCCAAGCTGTCAACAAGCTCAAGCTCGGCGTTACCTCCCAGCGTGATCATCTGTAATCCCTCTGGTCAGAAATTGAGTATCAAACCAGTGATAGCTGGCTACTCACTTGGTACATCTCTTTTAGTCTCGCCGAGATCTGGGTGAATCCAGACATGAACTTGTCCAAGCGATCCTTCCTATACCCATCATATTCCGCCTTCTTTTTATCTCTGAGCTCAGTAACTGCTGCCAGCTCCTTGACACGGTTGTCAAACTCAGCTTCACGTCGCTTGTATTCTTTCAAAACGCTGAGGTCAGGAGTTGCCTTCTTGACCTTTTCTGAGAGAATCGGATGGATGAATAAACTGCTTAATATCGTAGACAGCCTCTTACCGTCAAGCAATTCCACATCGGCAATGAGTTCACGCTTTCTGAGGGGCGCCAATTCTTCTGGAGTATACTCATGCAGTTGTTGTGCATATCTTCTCGAGGAGGCATCGGGGTCCGATTTGACTCTTTGGCCGCCTTGTCCTTCTTCACCTTCACCCTGAGCATTGTCATCGTCTTTGGACGGTTCTTCTGTACCATCGTCATCGTCGTCACCTTCATCGTCCGAACTCCAATACCGAAGGTCAATGATAGCATGGGAATTAAAGGCTCGTTTCACTCACTCAACTTCTTCGAGGACGAGCTGATCGTGCTGTGACTGCCAATGGGTGATTAAATCCCCGTTCGTCTTCAGCTCCTTGGCGTTGTCTTGTATCCCGCGTTCGAGCGCTTGCTATACACAGAGTTAGTAGGAAAAAGTTTCATGAGGAAGACCATCGACGAACCTGCTTCTTCAAGAACTCTTGAATTTGTTCCTCCTTTCCATCAAGCTCCTTCTTTAGCTCGTCGAGATCTTCTTTAGAGTTGTCAGCTGCCTGTTGAGCATCATTACACTTCGCTTTGAGCTCTCTAAGGTAGGTTTGAAGCTCCTGTAGTGTCTCCTGCAGGCCTCGAACTTCGCCTTCGTACTCCTCATATGTACCCTCATTGACTTCGATGGAACTTGCCAATTTAATGATATCCTTCTCGGCTTTCACTTTAGTTACTTCTGCTTTGGTGATCTCATCATTAGCGAGATTGATCATGAGCCGAATGCCGTCGATCTTGGACTTCTGAGAGAGCAGCTTGGACCCTCCAATCTCAAGGATACGCTTCTCTAACCCTTTGATGGCATCTTCAATCTTGGCAGATTTCGCCTGGAGCTGTTCAAGCTCAGCCGTCGTGGATTCAATTGCGGTATCTAGGGTTGAAATGCGATGAATATCTCCCTGATTCGGTTTGTTCTGGGTCCTGAAGAATGAATCAACGTCAAGTCTATACTAAGGGGCACACGAGAGCACTTACTTCGAATCTCTTACCCGCTTCTCTGCCTCAGAAATTGATCTCTTTCCCGTCTCGATCTCCAATCCCAGCTTTTGATATGACATATCCAGCTCCGGACCTGATCTCTTCAACCTTTCGAGCTCAACTTCAGCTTGCTTAGCTTCTTGCGTCGCTTGTTCCAGGTTTTTGAGAGCCTCTGCGCTATCCCTCTCATATTGCTGAACGACCTCGGGCCTGACAGCTTCAGCGGCAAATCTAGAACTCATACCACCCCGTTGGGGTTGGTTACCACCACCGGACATCGTACCTGACGTCTCAAACGTCTGGCCAGCAAGGGTGACTACTCGCCATCGAGTAGCACCATATGCAATACGATTAGCTTGATCCAAATCAGTGGCGACAAGAGTGTTGTGAAGGGCTTTGTAGAAGGCAGGTGCGAAACGAGAATCTTTGAATTTAATGAGATCGAAGAGCCGGGGAACATTCTCTGGCGTGGAGATCTTATTCATTCTAGAATCCTGTGACATCTTTTCGAGGACCATGAAAGTGGCACGACCAATGTTTTGACTCCGAAGGTACTCAATACATTGCTGTGCTTGTTCAACGGTATCAACGACGAGATTATTGAGTTGTCCACAGGCAGTTGAAATCGCAATGTCATATTTATCGTCGATTGTGCCGAGACTGCCAAGACGTCCCTATGTTCGTGTGCTTTAGTTGCTCGTAGAGAAGAAATTAAACTGCAGTAAGAGACATACATGGAAACCTTGGATCTGACCACGACTCTTGAGCCGTTGGAGACTGTCAAGGACCTTGCCTTGAGACCTGTTCTCTGATTGTGATGCTCTGGCTTCTTCAACCTTGTGATGCGCTGAGGAAGATTTTATTCGCCACTCTTGCAGCCGGATTTGAGCGTTCTAAATAAAGAAAAACTAAGCAAGCATTCAGCACGCACTGTGGAGACTAACCTGATTGCTCTTCTGTGCGTCTTCGAGATCTTGCTGCAGGTTTCTCTTCTGCTGACGAAGGTTCTCTTGTTGTGCGATCTGAAGCAATTCACCAATCAAGGTTCTCGGAAGTAATAAGTACCTACTTTCGCCTGTTGATCAGTACGCTTGTTTGCCAAAACCTCTTCAGCTTCTTTCTCAGCCTTTTCAATGACGACCGCTTTCTGAACAAGCGCATCACGCTCGCCCTGAGCGATGTCAATGGTAGTTTGCTTCTCGTTGACCTTTGCCATCCAAGGCTGGAGCTCTTTCTGCTTGACCTCGATTTGATCGTGGAAAGCCTGTGTTTTATCTGAAAGGACCAGCAGATGAGATGTACTGAGAAAAATGTGAATGTATGGATTACCTTTAAGGCCTTCTTGAATGCCCTCGAGGACCTTTTCCTCTTTCTCTAAACTAATCTCTTGCTCCTCCAATTTTCCTTTTCCTTTTTTCACCTTATCCGTACTCTCCTCGATTTCACGTTCAGCCCGCTTCTTCGAATTTTTGTCCTGCGAAGTTATTGAAGACCGCTGTTGACAGTCAAAGGATGACTGAATACCTCTGTTAGTTGCTTCATGAGCTTCTTTGTCTTTCCATTCGCATGCTTCAGTTTCTCTTGCAGCTGAACCTCTTGTTTCTCTTTCCCCGTCAACTCTTTACTCGCTGCTTCAGCCGCTTCTCTCACTTCCTGTGAAGTGGTCAGTTATCTTGATATCGGATAACACGAGTGCATGAGAGAATATTACCTGGTAAGCTTCCTCACGTTCTTGGAAATGCTTTCGGAGCAGCTGTAAATGCGCAATATCGTCCTTGTTCTTCTCGGTCTCCGCAGCAAGTTCCTTCCTCAATTTGACCTAGGCACACAATTCACTGCCTTGATCGTCGTAACAGGTAAAACAAATGACTTACCTCTTGAGCCTGATAGTCTGCTTCGGCCTGGAAGCATTTCCACAAAATCCACTGCCAATACCTCGATTGCGCTCTCACAAGTTCATTCTTTAGTCTCAGGAAATTCTCCGCCTCTCTCTTCTCATCCTCTAGTGCTGCCTTCTCGCGTTCGACGAATCTCAATTTGTTGAGCTTTTGGACACGTTGCTCCGCATGTAATTCTAATTCCTTGAATGCCTCGTCGATCTTCTGCTTATAGTCCGATGTACCGATGATATCTTCTAGATACTCGAGGAGACCGTCTTCGTGTTCTGTTGAACCCTTCGCTTTCATTTGAGCGATTGACTCGACTTCACCCTAGTTCAGATATTCAAGTCGAGTTCATTCATTCATTTAATTGGCGCACCTGAAGAATGAGGAATCGCTTGTGATCGAGATCAATACCTCGACCCTTCAAAAGAGTTTGGACCTCTGTGTAGCTGGTGTTCTGGCCATTGATAGTATATGTACTTTGGTTGTTCCTGTATGCGTGACGAGCAACCACAAGGTCAGAATTAGGGACAATCTTGAATGCATCAGGGCCAGGCTTCTGAGACGTCAGCATGAGTCTGACCTTAAATGGAGAACGCACCAAATCAATGATGTCACGGAAGTGAACCTCGACGCTACATTCATCGAGGTCAGGGTAGCGGGCGGAATTATGAATGAGCTCAGAGATTCTTGTTTGACGCATCTTGACTGCGCGGAAACCGAACACAAATAAGAGGGCATCGATTGTGTTGGATTTTCCGGAGCCGTTCGGACCAACGATCGCAGAGAAAGACTACATTTTCATAAACTGCTGAACTTGTCAGTAGAGTTGTGCTCATACCTTGTGGAATGGGCCAATTATTTGTCGCCCTGCATAACTCTTGAAATTTATGAGTACAATTTTGTGGATGACGAGCCGCGTCTGTGGTCCAGAGAGTTGTTCATGAGTCGATTGAGCGAGTGTTTCTGGAGGAGGCGTGGTAATGGAATCAACCAGGTGGGACTCTGCTCCCTCCTCCTCTGATAGCGGTTGCGACGGCTTTGGCTGTGATAACGGAGGTGGCCTCAGAGATTCTTGGATACGATATTTCCCGACGTTGACATCCTCGTCATCTTCCAGTTCCTTAGACGGTGTTTCAAATGAAACTCTTGCTTTAGGTGAACGACCCTGGCGCCCTTTCTGTGAGCTGTTTAGGGGAACGTCCACTCGTTCCACATCTCCATCCGTGGTATTCTTTGATCGTCTGCCGCGAGTCTGCGGTTTTACATCTCTTTTTCCCAGTTCCTCCTCCGTAGTGTTCGGAGTAGTAACCTTTTGCGAAATACCTTTCCCGCGTTTACTCGGCGGACGCTTTGGAGGTTGACTGAGAGCACCTTCGTCAATCTCTATTGTCTTGGACGAGCGAGTTGATTTGCGAGTCAGTGTAGGTTTAACAGGTTCCGCATCGCTTCCATCCTCATCCCCAGTATCGACTGACAGTCTGGCTTTCTTCTTCGTCGGGGCTTCCGCTTCCTCTTCCTCCTCCTCTTCCCCAATTTTTGGTAACGATGTCCTTGGTCTCAATGTTCTTGTCCTCGCAACAGGTGCAGTGACCTGTCTAGGAGATGTTGCCCTGGACGGTTTTTTGGCAACACTCTCTTTCTTTTCCGCTTCTGACTCAACTGCGGATCGACGTTTTCGTTTTGATGGAAGAGTTTCCGTTGGTGCAGGTTCTATTGACGCTCTTGTTGAACGCGAAGACCGTCTCGGAGGCATCACTCAGGAGTGGAATGGTCGTTGGGGAAAACGCGTCTGTCATCAACACGTCAGTCACATGATATGCACTGGAATGGCAATTTTACCTCTTTCCAGCAATGGTGGAAAATATAGACTATTCCGAGACATTTAAGCCGAAGAATTACAGATCACTCAGTGGCTCCAAGTAGTGGAGATGACTAGTGATGACCCCACTCTACACCTATATCGAGCGACTCTTTGGAGCTCTGTACATGAAACTCAAAAACAGAAGCAGTGTCTATCAGTCAATCCACAAGATAGACTAGTAAGCCATCACACTTTTAGAGAGAAGATGGACTATAGTGGCTTGGCCGGGAGCTGGGTAAGTAGAACACCGTATCTCTTCTTAATTGTCACACGATGCCGAGAAAACTTGTCATCGGGAGAGAAACGTGCTGAAAAATTGCCACTTGAACAAAACCCAAACCGAAGAGGGATCGATACCTGCATACCGGGGTGAGCAGATTTCGTCAGTTTGCCTTCCAGAGTGACTTTCTTAGGACTAGTGAGCTTCCCACCAACAAGATCGTTGCAAGCATGCACATACTTTCAACGTGTATACTCTGTTACCATTGTCATCAAGACTGTACATGAGATGCATAGTGGACGACAACGACAATGCTGTGTACATTTTTCCTCAAATGATTTGATGATGTAATTACTTCCCACGCGTTCCACAAAGATCCAGGGGATCTGGATCCTATGTTTATATTTATGAAAAGGTTGCCATACCACTTTTTCTCGAGAGGTGCTCGTCCATCATGAGATGGATGTCATATTTTGCGTCGACTATTGGCTGCAGCTCAGGTTTCGTTGCACTGCATCCGTATCAGCTACTCCATCACTTCTTGGTCGACTTCTGTCAAGTCCTAATTGATACCCACTCCTGAACCTGAACTTTCATCCCTCTTCTACGGTCGCCACTTCTTGGGAGCATTACAATTCCTCCAGTACTCAGGTTCCCTCTCACCGGTGTTAACTAGACCTTCCACAAGAATGAATTCAAGACTCCTCGGTTCAAGCAAGTAGATTAATCGAGATTCGTTGGTCTGCAGGTGCCATGTGGTACGATGATTTCTATTCTTAAGCATTTCGCTTCGTACAGTACAGCGTGGTCTTCAAGGGAACCAAAGTATATATTCTGGGCCTCATCAGGCCGGTTTGCAGTCAAGCTCTTCTTCCCTCTTCAGAGCCCGCTCATAAATCGTTATGCTGACCACTCGCGTGTTTTTTGCCTCCTTCCTTGCGTTTTTTGCCGTTAACGCTAGTCCACTGAATCCTGTGAAGCGTCAGGCAATTACTGCATTGGATACTACTCAGATCAATGCATTTACGCCTTTCACTCACTTCGCAAGTACAGCATACTGCGATCCCAGTACTACGATCAACTGGAGTTGCGGAGGTAAACTCCTACTGATGACTGTCTGTGCCATTCTCACCTTGTTCGACCGCAGCAAATTGTGAAGCAAATTCCGACTTTGTCCCAGTTGCTTCTGGGGGAGACGGATCGTCTGTCCAATTCTGTGAATTTAATAAATGTTCACATTGACCCTCTACTGAGATGTTGCTCAGGGTATGTCGGGCATTCACCATCGCAGAATACTATCATAGTTGGACACCAAGGAACTGATACTACCAAAATGTCAGTTTTCAAGACACTCACAATTTAATTGACTGCTGAATTAGATCATTAGTGAGGCCCTCGTCACTGACAGCAAATTTTTCCTCAAAAAACTCGATAGTTCCTTGTTCCCTGGTGTTTCATCATCCGTAGAAGCCCATAGCGGCTTTGCCGATGAACAGGCAAAGTGAGTGCATTCCTTCGAAACCACATGGAGTTTGATAAAATTATATAGGACTGCAGCCGATATCCTTTCTGCAGTCCAGACTGCCATTTCGCAGACCAAGATAACCACTGTGACTGTTGTCGGCCATTCACTAGGCGGTGCAATTGCACTCATTGATAGCATATACCTCCTGCTTCACACAACCGGGGTGACTATCCAAACAATCGTCTACGGATGCCCAAGAGTCTGTTTCATTTCTTACAACCTTAGACTCAGTACTGATGGTACTTATCACACATATATATATAGGTTGGCAATCAAGCTTTTGCTGACTACGTTGATCTTCATCTCAATCTCACTCACATCACGAACAAGAAAGATCCCATTCCTATCGTTCCAGGTATGAGGGTCATACACTCACCTCGAAACAGTCGAGTGATCATCCTATACTAGGTCGATTATTGGGCTACGTTGGGCCTTCTGGCGAGGATCATATCTCAGAAGACAACACATGGTTTGCCTGTGCTGGTCAGGATAATACCAATACCGATTGCTCAACTGGAGCTGTCCCGAACATTTTCGAAAGTGACGCTTCTGATCATAGTGGACCATATAATGGAATCACTATGGGTTGTGACACGTAGGATCGGCAGGATGATGAGTAGTTAATGACAGCAGCCAATCTTTACAATGAATACCTCTTCATTCTGAGCACCTTGTGTCATCTTGTGCAATATAAGCTCGTGAGTAGTTAGCTGCAAGGGTGAGCTGCACCCAAGATATATGATCTCAATTCGCTGAATGGTGTCTGGAAATCCGTACTCGTCCTGTCCAACACGCAAAAAAAGAAATTAGGGGGTTACAGGAACATGAGGAGTTACAACAATTCCGGCGACTAGGCGACTCGTTCATGTTGTTTCTGCAACCCCTATTTTGCAGAGTGAGCGTGACAGAGTGACAGACCGCGAATGATTTAAGTGATTGATTGTGACGGATGGTTGACATTCTGCTGATATCACTGCTTCTCCTCACCACCACTCATAGAAATGGCCGCTCCTATTGCATTACCTGATTTCGGAGAAGACGACCACTATGTCAAGACCTCTCTGACCAAAATGACTCCTCCTGAAGATCCCCCGTCTTTCCGCGATCTCACAAATGCAACTCGTCTCGTTTCGGATCTTTTGATCCCTCATGGTGTGTGTTTAACTTGACTCGATACTTGGACAGTAATAACATGGGCTGCAGGCTTAGGACGAGTGACTGATGAGACTCTAGTCAAGGCACAGGAATACAAGGATAGTCTTTACGCAAGAAGACGAGGTGAGTCTCTAACTGCTTGGATTTTTGCAATAAATGCTGACGTAGTCAACTTCACGGTGCAGGACCAGAGAACATGGACGGCATAGGCATTCTACAAGCATTTAGGAATGACATTATGCAGGAAATACGAGAGATGAGAGAGGAGGTGAGAGGGATGAGAGAGGAGATGAGAGGGATGAGAGAGGAGGTGCGAGATATCAAAGAGTCCTCAAATGCGACTCGAATTATGGTAGCAAAAGTGAGTGACATGTTTTTTCAGCTTAGCTAGTAAGTTGCTCATATAATTATAAAAGCATTTGAATCTTGCTCGTGGGTCTGGGGCGGATGCAGTTCTTGAGATTGTGCCATTTTGAGATGGCACAATACCACCAGTATGTTATCTCTCACATTACTTCAGTTTCTTTATTGATTCATTTTGCTAGCCTCATCTGCCTGCCCTTATAAATCCATTGGTTGTCTTGCAATTAAATGTAAGGCAGCTAAATGAATATCATAGAGGATATTTGGAGGGAAATCCTCCACATGTTATTGAAACAAGAAAAAAAAATATATTAGTAGCTATTGGAAGTACTTATGCACATAGAGTATAATAATTTTTTTACTTAATTTTTTTAGCACTAATAGTTATATAGGATAATTAAATATTATTATTAAATATTAAATAAATAATTATTATATTAAATATTATATCAAATTGACAATCCAAGAATAATTTAAGTTCTCCAGGTTCATAAAGCAGAAGTGGAAATATTGATGCCTTTACTAAGCTTGTCTTTGTTGCATTTTCAGTGCTATGTGTGATAGTGCAAATGTGATCACACAAAAATAAAATAGGACTGGGAAAACCATGAATTGGGTGTGTTGATTTCTGTAAATTATTCTTAGGTCAAGAATTTGGCCAACAACAGAAAGGTCTGTTCAAAGGAGTGTGGAGGTTGGCTGGTTGGTCTCCTATAAAAAATGTGTTGTTTTCTAACAGCAGATCAAAACTCAGAGGTCCCAGTGAATCAGGACCAAATGAATCAATATCTGATTTCTTTCTGTCCATCATGTCCTCTGTCAAGATCACTTACAACCTCAAGCCACCAGTGGGAGTTGATATTAATGGGTTGGAGAAATCAAAGACATATGAGCTCTCTGTTCTCGTTTCCCCTGAGAACGGTCCCAAGTCATACTACACTGCCCTTCAAGAATCAATTACGAAAACAAAAGAGCAGATCGGGAATGACTTGACAGCATGGAGAGATGCTGTTGGTAAAACAGAATCAAAAAATGAATCAATGAAACTCAAATCAGAAGAAGAAGAGGAGACGGAGGAGGAGAGGGAAGGGGAAGAGGAGCAATAGTGATTTTAAGGTAGTATGCATAATCAGATTGCTGTGCTTTGATTTACGGTCTAGCACTAGAATTTGATGTGCGATAGATAATAAAGATGGATGCGGTCAATGTACACGACGGGGGAAATAATTAAAGTCTATGAAGTTGTTCCACCCCTCTTCTCAACGCCTCTCGGGCGTTCACGAATAACCATTTTGTTGCTGTTCTTGGGACCTTTGGGACCTGGCTTCCTTGTACGTGTACCCTTAGTTCCCCAACCCCATATTGACACTGGATGCTTGTCGGATTTGGATCTTCCACGTCCACCACCATGAGGGTGATCACAACTACGAAAAAAACAATCAATTGAGGGTTGTGACTAGATCCAGAAACTGATAACGACGTACGCATTCATAGCTACACCACGGACAGATGGCCTGCGGCCTAGCCAGCGGGCGCGACCAGCCTTCCCAAGGATCCTATTTTTCCATAGACCATTGCTGACTTTGCCGATGGTAGCACAACAGTTCTTTAATACCTTCCGAACTTCACCACTCTGTAACTGTACTTGGACGTATCGGCCATCCTCTTCATGGGCAATGATTTGCCCATAAGAACCGGCAGAACGAACGAGAATACCAGGTCCGTCCATTTTCAGTGAAATGTTGTGAATGATCGTGCCAGGGGGAATAAGTCTGAGCGGTAAAACGTTCCCAGGTTTGAGTGTGAGGGTCCGCAACAGCCCAAGCGCGAGGGTCTGTGATGAAGAACTTGACGAGTCTCCTTTCTCTTCCTTGAATGCATCGTCAAAGCCAGGAATGAAGCCTCTAGGAATGCCCTGTCTGAAACTCTGCACCTGGTCACCTGCCCTCATTCCCTCTGTAGCCAAAATATAACTCCATTTTTTCGTGCCTTCTGCTTTCGGGTTCCGGTTGCGCACGAGTGCGATGTGAGCTGAACGTCCAGGATCATATTCAATCCGTACGACATCGTGAATACCAGGCTCCTTCCTGTGGAAATCAATGATACGAATACGCTGCTTGTGGCCCCCGCCTCGGTGTCGGACAGTGATAACACCCTGGGAGTTCCGGCCACCTTTCTTGCGGCGTGCAAAAGTGAGCAGCCGGATAGGCCTACCCTCCCAAATGTGAGGGTTTAATGGTCGCTTGAGATGACGGGTACCGGGTGTAATGGGTTTGTATGTCTTGAAGAGAGTCTCCGTTCTCAGAAAGGCAGTCTTGGCCTCTGAATTCACCGGATGTTTCCAAGTTTCTGAAGCATATGAGCGCGTCTTAACCGCATTCAGTGAGAAAGATGTAGAACGAAAAAAAGAGTCGAAAGAGCAGCGAAGGCTACCCCGGACTGAGGCCAGCATAAAGACTTCCGGGGGACGGAAGCAGCAAATGCGAGTGTATATTTGACTCCCACGCCCCTGCCAAATACGACGCGTCGAAAGCTACTGTAGCTCCCTCTCCCTGTTCTAGAGACCATACAAAATGGTAAGTTCCTTTATTCTTTATCCTTAGCTCTCATGGCGTAGGCGATGCAAATCACTACAGGCACGTCAGAGCTTCGAGATATTTCAAAGATGGAGCGCATCGGTACACATTACATCTCGTATTAGAAGGTGGCAGCTCATAGGATTCCAGGCGCACACTCTCATATCCGCGGCCTGGGGCTTGACGATAGATTAGAGCCACGCGTGAACTCTCAAGGTCTCGTTGGCCAGGCGAAAGCGCGCAAAGCGGCTGGTATGATCCTCAAAATGGTGCAGGAGGGGCGGATCGCTGGTCGTGCCATCCTTTTTGCTGGGCCACCGTCAACAGGAAAGACAGCCATTGCCATGGGTGGATACGATACTCTTTGAAGCATGTGGTTATGTTAAAACGTTGCCTGTAGGTATGGCCCAGTCACTGGGCTCAGATGTCCCTTTTACGACGATCGCTGCAAGCGAGGTTTTCTCCCTTTCAATGTCCAAAACCGAAGCATTGACCCAGGCCTTCCGGCGAAGTATCGGCGTCCGAATAAAAGAGGAGACCGAGTTGATTGAGGGGGAGGTAGTTGAGATTCAGATTGACCGGAGTTTGACTGGGGTACGGTTCCGTGTACATTTCATTTCCTGACTTTTTTCTAACCTTATCCTAGGCCACAAAAACTGGAAAGCTAACAATCAAGACAACTGACATGGAAACAATATACGATCTCGGAACAAAAATGATTGATGCTTTGACAAAAGAAAAGGTTCTTGCAGGAGACGTGGTTGCAATTGACAAGACTTCTGGCAAGATCTCAAAACTTGGACGTTCTTTCGCTCGGTCAAGGGACTATGATGCTATGGGAGCAGATGTGAGCTCTTTTGCGACGTTCGTCAAATCATCCGAGACTCAAGATTTATCAGACCAAATTTGTCCAATGTCCAGAGGGTGAAATCCAAAAGCGAAAAGAAGTTGTACATACCGTATCTCTGCACGAAATCGACGTTATCAACAGCCGAACTCAAGGTTTCCTCGCGCTCTTCGCCGGCGATACCGGTGAAATCAAACCTGAGCTTCGGAACCAAATCAATACCAAGGTAGCAGAGTGGCGAGAAGAAGGCAAGGCCGAGATTATTCCAGGCGTACGTTTCTGTCGCTGTCTCCTGTATGGTTAAGCTCACAAATTGAAAGGTCCTTTTTATTGATGAAGTACACATGTTGGACATTGAATGCTTCTCCTTTTTGAATCGCGCCCTTGAAAACGAACTTTCTCCCCTGGTGATCATGGCCTCCAACCGTGGCATGTCCAGAATCAGAGGCACAAAGTTCCGGAGTCCACATGGTCTTCCGGTCGACCTTCTTGATCGGGTCCTGATCGTCAGTACGAAACCCTATACAGCCGAAGAAATTCAACAAATCGTTGAGATTCGCTGCCAAGAAGAGGACACCCAACTCACAGCAGAAGCTACAGCAGTGCTGACAACTATGGCTCAGCAGACGACACTGCGCTATGCGCTCAATATAATCTCAACTGCGCAAATCCTCGCACGAAAGCGCAAGGTAGAGAAGGTCGACTTAGATGATCTGAGAAGAGCGTACAGTTATTTCATGGATGAGAAGAGGAGTGTAGAGTGGTTGAAGATGCAACAAGGTAGCTTAGTATTTGATGAGATAAATCAGGGGGACGAAGATGATCCTATGAGTGGCTAATATATATATTCCGCACTTTTTGCTAATGCAACAAATTCCTTGTACCGATTTTGTAGATAATGTTCCTGGGTCTAGATCACATACTTCGCAGCATTTTGGGAAGTATTTATTGTTGGGACTCTACCTCTCGCATAGACTTTGCAAACATCAGAATTAGATCACTTCCCAGTCCTATCCACACTATGTAAATACTGTTGGAGCCATCGTGCGAGTCTGCACAATGCACTCTTACCGTCGTATTCTTATTGACAAGTAATGCATGTTGTAGACGGCATCCACTTGTTCTGAGACCATAAAGTCTCACTCATGCTCAATTGATTTGACAAGCTGCCTGTAGCCCCCTATCTTTGGTGTTCGGTTTGCCTGCAGCGCTTAATAAATGCGGACTCCCTCACTCACCAGAATCAGGCTATTTGCCTCAACTTTGCTGCTTTCGAGCCCAAGCGGGTGCCCAGACCACAGTCAAGCGCCCGAGAGCTTTCCCAAACTTGCATGTTAACAACTGAACCTGGTGTCGCTTTTTGAACCGCCGATAATAGTCATACTTGCAGGATAGATCTAATCACCATTGGTCCAACGGCTATCGTCAGATAAGACTTCTGCCAGAAGCGCTCGAGTCGATTACGTGTTTGCTTAGAACTCCATCACTTGCCTAGTTTGTTTTTGTTTCTCTCTGTCTCGACATTGTAACTGGAATCCCTACACAATACCTAGATCAAACTGTAACTGTAATTATTACACAGGCATATTGTAAGTATCTCCTCGAAACTACAGCGAAAATGGGCTTTTCTTTATCTTCTATCATCAAAGTCATGGTCCGGTAATAAATATCATTCAAGTCCACGGTCATAAATACTCGAAGCAGATCAAAGAGTCGCAAGTGTCCAGATCGGGATAACCATCACCCGGAAAGGGCAGCTACTTCAGCATAAGATAACCCTTTATCGGGCTCGCTGTCCGGGTTCAAGACATATTCCCATGGTTCATCCTCACCGAATTCATCAGGGGTATTGTCATCCAGTACAATAACTGAACGAATATGAGGTATCACTTCAAAGTCCCCATGCCCTTACGACACGATGATGAGCTCTCACTGTGGTACACTTTACCCATGGTACTGACCTTTAGACTTCCGCGGTTTCCCCGCTCGAACAAAGTCCGCAAGTCTGACCTCATAACGAGGAGGACGGGGAGAGGGTTCCGCCATAAGCGGCATGACGCCCATGTTCTCTGGGCGGCTGTCAAGGAGGACCGGTCCCTCTACATCACCATCCTCACTATCTTCTTCCTGAAGTCGTCGACCTTTCTCAGACGGTGTTGTGCTCGCAACTGATGCTGAGCGCTGGTAGGCCCTGTTTCCTGACCACTCGGTTCCTCGAGCTTTCCGGGAACGCATCTTGACGAAGTCGGCAGCTTTCTTGAGTCGCTGTCGTTCATGTTCGTATGCTCTTGCATCCTTTCCGAGGGTGTTCCTCTGCGTTGAAAGTGGTGGCAAAGCCGTCAACCTCGTCTCTCCTGTCTCGTCGACCGACATGGTTACTGGTGAATTAGGAGAGTTAACAGAGCATTGAGACAGAGTCTTGTACGACTTTCGAGGGAGAGGCATTATAATAGAAAGTTGGGTAGTGATGGTGGTTTAGTGTGAAGGGGGCAAAGGCAGAGTGCCAGCGAATTACCTGATATACTAAAGGAGTGGTCTGAGTGGACGCAAACTAACTTAGCTTTACCTATCTTATCTCGCGTCATTTATTCGTTTCCCGATAGCAAGTACTATTCCGATCTCTCGGACAAATTTGACAGTAAGTAAGTTGTAACACACTCAGCAACCACGGCAACGAACGTTTTTGGCAGGCTTGTCCGAGTCATCTGCTTCAACCCCTGACGGAGGCCATCGCGTTAAAGCACGTGCTTCGGACTCACGTTCGACGGAAACGGAAATAACATCAAGGACCAGCGTATATACTCAACTAGCAGCACAGTTAATGTTTCATTAATTCTGGCAAGAGAAATTGAGTTTGGCAAGATTCACACTCTGGGGGCTCATTCTGTTAGACTCCATTGCCAATTATGATAATTTGCGAGGCTGTATCATGGTGTGTCGGTAGCTCTAAATCGCTACCTTCTGCAATGTATTGGTCAATAATGGTTCAAGCCCTGTCTTTCCAAACGCTCTAACACCTGTCTGGAACTGTATATCCAATAAACTACATTGTACTTGGTCAAGATTTCAAGATCTGGATATCGCCACCTTCCAGGAGATGGAAAAGTAAGAGGAGGTCCATTTTTCCATGATCATAGCAAAAACTGCGTGGTAAAATAGAAGTCGTAGTCAACGAGAAGCAGGAGACAAAGTGCAGGGTACCTCGCAATTCAGCGATGTCCGAGGAACCAGCGGGGAGATGCAGGAATTGATCAGAGGCGTAGCAAGCCTTGGGTGAGGTGCGTCTATCAGGTCAGATATGGACACTACGAGCATCGTGCAATTTAAAGAACACTTACGGCATTTGCCGTTCTCTCATTAGTGACATTGCCCTTGCTCTTATCACAGATAGCGACACAAGAATAATGATGGCTGAAAGCTTTGACCTTGAGTCACTGGTTCACATCGAACAGACGTCCGTTGCATCTTTTGTTTGATTCGGGTTTCTGAGCGTCTGCGTTTCCAGTTTTTACGAATACGGGTATCGAGATGGATATGATCACGGTCGTGCACATGGCCTCATGGAAGGGCGTTCTCTTGGGCGCGAGAAGGGGTATGAGATATGGGAGGAACTCGGGTTTTATGAGGGTTTTGCGTCAACGTGGAAATCTTATCTCCTTAAACATGGAACCGGGAATGATGAGTGAGGTTTCTCCTTTCATATGTATATTTATCTCCAATGCTGAAGTTACCCATAGGCGTTCTATTAACAATGCAAATCGTTTACTGGAGCTCATAACACAATTTCCAAAGATCAATCCGTCTTCCACTGATGCAGGCTCTGAGCTTGATATACCTCAGCTCCTCAGTCGCATCCGGTCGCGGTACAAGGTGTTATGTGCTTCGCTTGGTGTACGGCCGACCTTGAGAGCTGCCCGTTCGGACCAACCAACAGACAGTGAGGATGTAGCTGAAGACAGGAGACAGGAGTTAAAGCCCAAAATCTGGCCGGTCTTATCTCAACTAGACCCCTCAGTGACAAACCAAGATTTGAACTATTGAAGATAGAAGATGGAGGTACAGATGCTTCTCATCCCTCGCCGGAACCGAAAATCAAGGTCATGGTGATGAGCATTAATTCGGACGTTTGTACGATTTGGCAGGACTGGAACGTCGTGAAGGCATCGACGATCATTTCCAGATGCATATCTCGTTTGGACAGATTGCACTGAAAGCAGCGTTATTCCATGGGGTATCACAGTCTACTAATCAATGATCGATCTTTTCCGGGTACCGAGCTTGGTAAAGTCTAAGACCCCACACTATTGATTCTATATAATTGCATTAGAGTTTTCAGGTCTATATTATATATCTACAAAAATACGTTGGGGTTCACAATCCGAGAAGTATGCAACCTATCATTTAATCAGGGGAAATAGGGGTGTCAATGAGGTATAGTGCGCCGTTTGAAGCCTAATAACATTTGAGTACGAGTTCAGGACTCAATCATTGGGAATAAGCACAAATGTACCTCTTTCATGTCAAGGATATGTGCCCCATCTTCCAGAGTAACACGGGTCCATTCTGGTTCCTTACTATTGCCTTTGGAGATAGACTTGAAGGAAATTGACTTTCCATCCAACAATGTCAGGTGTTCATGCGAGTCAAGGGTGATAGGATACTCCTACGAAGAGTCATGAGGTTGTATTAGATTAGAGAAATGTCATATTGATCCTCACTGGGATGATATGTGCGGAGACCCAACGCTCAACATTCACCATGGATTTCCTCTCGTACTCCTCCTCTGTTATATGAACGTCATCGGAAATTGCATTTGGTCCTTGACCCTGGTGACTGAGCAAATCAGTATTCATCTCAGTCAAGCAAGGCAAGCCTAGCAGATTCACGGTTTCCTCACGAGCGCCATGACTGCCTTGTTGGTTGGTACAAAAATGGTTGTTTTGATAGTATTGTCATTGAACATCTTGCTGAGTTCGAGTTCTCGGGCATAGGAGTAGAAGATTGAAGCCGATTGCTCGATGGTCAGAAGGTCCGCAAGAGTAGGCTGTGCGTGCTTCTCTGGTACAAAGGAGTCGTGTGCAAAGCCCATTAGTATTTGTTCGCCAGTAGAGGCAGAGACGAGAGATATGAGAGGAGAAAAAGCGATTGAAAGATATTGAAGCTTCATGGTGCAGATGTCCAGGAGAGTGAATCAATAATAATATTAATATATCCATATATAGTACGTAATACCATATATGATCAGATTTTTTAAATTGGCCACCTTTTTACATTTCTAGGCCGGCCGTGAAGCACCAGCCGATGGACGCGAACCTCATGGCATGTATTTGTTCATTACTCAGAAAACATTGGTCGATCTAAGATAATAATAGGTTCACTTTTTCACATAGGTTGCAAGCTTTGTAAGAATCTTTCCTATCGTAGCTTCCTAGTTCTTGAGTATACCACTACCATCGAGTACGATGACAAGCGGAGCAGACGTTGAACTCGACTTCGATGCAAAGGATATGCCATTTAGGAGGTTGGGCTCGAGCGGCCTTCGGGTTCCTGTATTCTCTCTGGGTGGATGTGCGTAAGTAAAACGTACGGGATTCGGTGATATTAACAGTACCTTTCAGGGCTTACTCTTGGAGGGACTGTCGTTGGCGATCCAGCCAAGGCATAGTATATTCATTTATCATGAAATTACATCGCGGCTGATCATTTTGATTGCGTAGGATATCATGAAAACAGCGTTTGACGCTGGGATTAATATGTTCGATACAGCCGAGGAATATGGTAAAGGAAAGTCAGAAATTGAGATGTAGGTTTTACTCTCTTTCCGGTTGGTTCCTGATCACATATCGTCACAGGGGTCGAGTAATCAAGGAACTCAAGTTGAGGAGGGAAGATCTGGTCATCACAACCAAGATCTTCTGGGGCCCGAGGCAAGGTCACTCAGATGGAGGATTGGCTCGTAAGCAGTGAATATTGACGTGTGTCATCTTGATCTTGAACTGTTATTGACTGCGTTGTAGTATCATTGAAGGATTGAAGGGCAGTCTTAAGCGCTTGGGCTTGGATTATGTGGATGTTGTCTTTGCTCATCGTTGCGATCATACTGGTACCATTTCACATTATCAGGATAGATTCTTATATTAAATTCTCTCTAGTCCCAATGGACGAGATAGTTCGGGCTTTCAATTGGGTCATTGAAAAAGGATGGGTGCGTGATATCTCCTGTCGTATTGATATCTATCAAAATCGTCGTTCAGGCTTACTATTGGGCTACATCAGAGTGGACTGCTCGTCAAATCGAGGAAGCCTGGCGTGCGTGATGACAGAGGTCATCAAATAGCGACATTCTCATATTTTCACAGACGTGGCAGACAAGCTCGGACTCATGGGCCCCATAGCCGAGCAGTGCCAGCACCAGTGAGTACAGACCTTCCGTTCAACGAAGGATTTTGATATATTATTACAGCATGTTCCATCGCGAGAGGGCGGAGAACGAATACGCGTCAGAAAGCCTATTGTATCTTCTGATAAATACCCTGCTCATGAAAAAACCAGTCCGCTGTACAAGAAGTATGGCATGGGAACCACAGCCTTCTCTTGCTTAGCCCGTGGACTTTTAACTGGAAAGGTGAGTGCACTGACTTCACTTGAGCAGGTTGACATGACTAAGAGAGCAACAATGAAGTACAATGATGGCATTCCAGCGGGTTCTCGATATGATACCCATTCAATTTCTTTTGACAGAGTTATCAAGCAACTCAAAAGTCCCGAAGGCCAAGAACAGATCAGGAAAGTCAGGGAATTGACCCAACTTGCAGAATCAGGCCCGTGGTTTTCTTCATACTCGATGATTCACCCATCTTATTGTTCCCCAGAGTTGAACACGACACCTCAAGCTCTCGCACTTGCATGGGTTGCTAGGAATCCCAACACTTCTACTGTCATATTAGGCGTTTCAGATGTGGATCAACTCCGCGAAAACCTCCAAGCTCTTCAGGTATTGCCCAAACTGACACCGGAAATCATGGACAAGATTGAAGCGATTTTGGACAACAAGCCCCAGCCTCCGGTGAGTGCGTTGATCGAATCCTAAAGCTTATTCAACATCTCGTTTAAGGTCAATCATGGGAGGCCGTCACTTGATCCACTCGGACGTGAGGGACTTTACGTTTGAATAGAAGTTTGAAGGAAAGTATCAGTTCGCGGTCTCTGAACTCTTTCAAATACGTGGACCCACACATTGTTGTATCTCTTGATTCTCGGTCTGAAATGAGGTTTAATCCCAAAAAAAAATATTGGTGACAAAGCCGTTGGAGCTTTGATATATATATATATCTTCTTTTCCAATTTACGGACAGGGAAGAGAAGTCTCATGAGTTTTGGGACTGACTTCTTCTAATACGTAAATGCTCTGACTGGGATAAAAAAGCCGAGTGGCCAGCTACCGACAAGACCCATCCCCGAGAACAGAGGATGATTGTTAAAACCTATTATTGCCTGGTCGCTGCCGTTTACTTTCTTGCCCGTGTGCAGTGCTCCCTGTCGGCGTCGATGGAACAAGTACGTTTAATCTGAATGTCGATGGTTTCACCCGACTTATTTGGAGTAGAATAGAACTGCCGGACCTGGAGTTGAGTCCATCTCAAGAACGCTCAGACAAAACCAAGTGGCACATTCCCTTTTGCTTTGTGCCAATCCTAGATTGACATCACCGTGTATTTCGATTTTATGGGACGATCTTGCGTGCATGGAACTTCCTCTGGAATGGGATGACGTTGTGACGAGTGTGGCGCTGAAAGGAAGCAGGCAACTTTGTATATTGTATCGGTATGGGAGAATAATGATTTCTTGATACCTGTAAGATGTGATGCTGATGGTTATCAGGGATTATGGTTGCAACGGCCCTACATTTGAAGCCAGGGGATACATACCAGAGTTGCAGAACTTTGAATACCAGGTCTCGTCGTTCCGCTGCCTTTCTGAGTAGAGCTCTTTGTTCTATGTACCATCGAACACATAACAATGGAATAAGAAAAATACTGCCCCACTGAGGCTCGAACTCAGGACCTTCCGATGTCAGTAACAGTCGGACGCTGTAACCAACTCAGCCATAGGGCACTCCTTGAAGTTGATTTAGAAATGATAATATGACTTGAGCACCCGAGTCGCTGTGTGTATACTGGCCACGGTTGGGTTACCTTGTTATCTTCTATGACTCGCTCTGCCCCTGTTACGCGCACTGTAGCCATTATCAAAAACCATGCCCTCCAACATCGATTTGACATTGAACCCAGGATCCAGGAGGCCAGCTTCGAAGTATGCCTGACACATCTTTCTTGTCGTCTCGTGCGGTGCTCAGCTGCGTCTGTCTCAGATCGTGAAGGAACGGCAAGTGGAGTTTGACGTCGAGACTGACCCCGATGCGCTGCACGATCTCTTTGGGGAAGATGCAGGTTCGCTGGGCGAGTGAGTTTTCCAGGCGTCTGTTTTCGTTTCTGGAATCCATTTCTTGAATCATTGCAGGGGCCCTGTCTGGGTCTATGTTCTCGAGCGCAGACGCGCAGTCGAAGTATGGCATACGCTCATGGGAAATAGAGACCCGGAAATTGCGCGTGTTGAAACTCCTCATTCTCTCCGCGCCCTCTATGGCATCTCACTCGCACAAAATGCGCTAATGGGTTCACCCGACATGCACACAGCCGAACTCCAAATATTTGCCCTCTTCGCGTCCTCTCCACTCTTCCCTAGCACAGATCTTCCCTCTGAAAGTGACGGTGACCGTTATAGTAATCCAATACGCTCACCGTCCTCTTCTGTCCTCGAATCTCTCCAGACGGGAGAAAGCCACGGAACATACCCCTCCAGCAGTGCTGTGGGCGTTTCTCTCAGTCATGCCAAGTCGTCGCCTAGAGCGCGAGCTGAACCCGACATTGCGCCACGTATGACTCGTACAACTACACTTCGTATCACTGGCGCTGTACATGATAAATCTCCCAGCAAGCCACGTACGCCTATCTCAAAAGAACGTCATGCTCAGACATTCGCTAATGTGCCGGGGCATAAACGTGACGAAATAATCCCTGTTCCGTCCACTGCCCCTCCTCTTATCGTTCCGCGCATGAGCAAGGCTGCATCACTACGAATTGCGAAAGACACGGGTAGTTGCGGAGGACCCATCACCCCTCCAATGAAGAAACGTTCGATCACAAACGGTTCCGCCACAAGTGCTGGGAGTGCAGAGAAAGCAACAAATACATTTGAAGGTATTCCTGGTCATAAACGTCGTGAGACTTTTAATGTGGCAAGTGTGAGGTCGCCTACAGTAGCACCGAAGCTGAATAAGAGTGCGGCATTGAGGCAGATGCAGAGGGAAGGTAGGGCTGCGCTTTCGACAGCGTGTATGTACCTGTTTTTCAAATCCTCGATAAATGAAAAATTGACTCGTGGCATTCTTGGTTTGTGTAGTTCAGACTTCGTCACCTGCGCTCTCGCGCACGACATCGACGGATCTGGGGGCTTCAAGACGACAGCTAGTCCCTACAAAAACCCCATCGTTACAGACCCCTTCCAGACCCCCTCCATCACGGCGGGCATTATCTGCCCTTGATATGTGTAATCCAAAGGACAGGGACGAGTCAAGTCGATCACCCAGTACCATGGGAAAGCTTCAGCTGCGTCCTGGCAGGGTTGTGCCACCACCGACAATTACTCCAAGAACGAATAGGAGTGCAGCTCTCAGAACCGCCAAAGTGGAGGCGCAGGCGCAATCTGCTGTTGCTAAGAATGTACCAAGAGCGTCGAGGTCATCACTGCCGGGTTTGAAAGCTATTGCTACCTGATGGGGTTTCTCCTATCTATTTAATGACTGATCTATTGGTTTTTTATAGTTTATTTATATCTCATGTGTTATTTTATCTGCTGGTCATCCAAGTAGCAGTGTGTATATGTAGAACTGAATAGCTATCATTCGCGAATGGGAGCAGGATACCCACAGAAACCGTCGAAGCTCTAATGAGAACTAGCCTAATCCACTTGTATTCGATCCGAACTAGGTCACGTACTACACCATCATTCCCAATCACGCATACTTCTTGACATCCTCTTCAGTGGGTCCAGTAGGCTCATCGGAGGCAGCCAAGTTACATTGATGGAACACTCTGACTTGGTCAGGAGAGAATGCTCCAACGACACTATGAAGGACACCACGGTTATGGAAAAGCATAAAATCGTTCTCTTGCCAATCATGTGGATAAACCAACTATTGCAAAACAAATCCTTCCATGAGCAAAGAAAAAAAGGAGGGGCTAATAGCTCACCTGAGGAGCGATGGCTGGGCGTTGCATTTTGTATAGGATCTCACGAGCTTGTTTGAGATCTAGGATATGTGCACCGTCAGGGTACAATGCGTTTTGTCGATTTGTAGTACCCTCTGGTAGTGGATCAACTAAGAGTTCCTGTACACCACAAGGATGTACTTGGAAATGTAAAGCACCAGTAACAGGATTCTTCCAGGTATAAATCAAGACATTCAGCCATGTTAGAATTTATTTTTAAATTTGAGTAAGGGAGAGAGAGGAGTGGGGAGGAGCGAACTTACGACAGGGTACACCTTAACCTTGGTCTCTTCCCAAACTGGTAACTCATCCAAAGATAATTCCAACCCTTCACTCTCAATTCCCAGTCCCGTCGACATGGCTCGTGCAGGAGCCATCCACACGTAGGGATGCGGTGCATACTTGACTCTAGAACGAACAGCAAGACTCTGAAGCTCCTTTGGCAAGATATCAAACATAGTTCGTCCAGAGACGAACGCAGTCGTGCCCAAAGGTACAGGTAATTCATCACCGGTTCCATCATCATATCGGCATACCTGAGGTTCACCCTTTGGTACTTTCAAACCATATAGTGTAGTGACTTTGGGAGGATTCAAATCATACAGCGCAGCATCAATATGCCAGCGGTAAAACCGAGTTGCTTTGAACTCGTCTTCAGGAGGAACGCGAGTCTTGTGAAACGTGATGTGAGAGGGATGTTTAAGCCGAGCTTCAGTGAGACCTTCATGGTCGAACACTGTTCCATTACCAATCAACTGAACCTGAGGAACACGAGGGATAGTCTTGAGGTCTGGATGAAGGATGGATTTCTTGGTAGATTCAGTTTTATTGTTGCCATGTCCATAAGATTCAGAATGTGGATCGAAGAACTGGAATCGTTCTCAGTAATTGATCTGGAGTGAGAATCAAAGGTGTTGTTTACCTTGGTAAAGGCATATTGTTCCTCAGGGGTAACCACGACCTTTCGAAACAGAAGGGCACCGTACTTGAGTTGGATCCATGAGCGAGCTAGATCAAGATGACGACATGCCCCCACCTTGTATAAAGCCTCTTGAATCTCGGTCAGTTCTTCAGGGGTCAACTTGCCTGGGTGCAATCCAATCACCTGACGGCCAAAGTCTGTAAACCTGGAATTATCAGCAGAGGCGGGGAGAGGCAAAGGGACAAGTTCAATGGCCATTGTGATGGATTGGAGACAAGGAGCATATCCGATATTAGGAGCGATCTGATCACGCACACCATCAGTCTTCTGATTCTCGCATGTCATATTATGTCAATATTTCGTGCATATTTTGCAGAGAAAAATAGGTGAGAAGGGCGTAGCTAACACAAGACCAAGTATCACAACCGTAATCACAACCTCTAGCCTTTTAAATTGTTGTCTCGTACGGGACAGGTCTCATGGTCTGAGGGGCGTTGTTGGTAATAGACACGACATGTGATTCACGGGGAGCAACAGGCTTGCGCTTGAGATCGACGCGCTCTGAAAATACAAATCAATCATCGAGACGTCACTATATCAAATTCCACACTCACCGCCCTTTTCCCTGGCAGCAGAATGAGCCTCAGTGTTGGACTTGACTCTGTCAAGGAACTCCTGACGACACTTTGAGTGCTTGATGTGTTCAATGCGGATATTAACACGCTTCTCTATGTAACGATTGCCGACAATCTTGTGAACAATGACACCGACAGCTCCGGGCGTCACATTGTAGACGATGCCGGTTCGTCTACAGAGACCATGATGAGCCAGGCAGCTTGAGGTCGTTCAAATAGATCATACCCATGGTAATACTTGTGGGGCATACCCTTTTGTTGGGCAGCATTGGCTTTGATATCGACAATGTCACCAACATGGTAGATGGTCAGATATGTCGACATTTTGATGGGGCCATGCTCTGAAAGGACGATGAACCAAGCTCGACTATTGGCTGCGAGAATACACACCCTTAAAACCACGCTTGAACATGTGGCGCGTGCGCGCGCGATAACCATACGAGTGCGGCATCTTGTCCTGAGGAAAGCGTCTGCGCCAATCGTTGAGAAAACCAGGGGATCAGTACTGGGACAAGGGTCTTGTCTGGTCGGTGATCACCAATGCCGACCAGCCCTCACCGGACTTCTCCGGGTGGCTGCACTAACTATCCAGTTGTGGCTGTGCACCCAAGCTGGGCCTGAAGCAGTAAATCTCCTCTCTCTCCGACGGTAGAAAAATGCCCAGGTAATGTCGCCCGCTGCCATTCTCGCCGTGCTGATCCAACATTGTCTCCAGGGCCCCAAGAAACTACAGCAAGACGTGAGTAGTTGTTATTTGATTACAACTTCAAGATCCACCCCTGGTGGAGGGTGTTGTGCACAGTGCTGACTTGTTTCATGTCATTTGTGCCCCCTTACCCATTCATATGATCTTTCGTGCGCGATTGATATCATATACAATCATGGGATGATCCAGATACAAGGTCCCCCGTCGACCTTTCGAGTCCGCTCGTCTCGATGCTGAGCTCAAGGTATGCTTGTGTTTTCTTCCTATTTCTCCCCACTTAATTGCGTTTTTGGTTTTGTTAGCTTGCCGGCGAGTACGGTCTCCGCAACAAGCGTGAAATCTGGCGTATCGCTCTTATCCTTTCCAAAATTCGTCGTGCCGCCCGTGAACTTCTCAAGCTCGACGACAAGGACCCCAAGCGTCTCTTCGAGGGTAACGCTCTTATCCGCCGACTGGTCCGTATCGGTGTGCTCGATGAGAGTCGTATGCGTCTCGATTATGTGTTGGCTTTGAAGATTGAGGATTTCTTGGAGAGAAGACTTCAGACTCAGGTGTTTAAGAGTGGGCTTGCTAAGAGTATCCACCATGCTCGTGTTTTGATCAGGCAGAGGCACATTCGGTGAGTTTGTCCCGGTGTCATAATTTAAAGTCTGTACCCTCTTATCGCCCTCAAGTGTTGGCAAGCAGATTGTCAACGTTCCCTCTTTCGTTGTTCGCCTTGACTCTCAAAAGCACATCGACTTTGCTCTCACCTCCCCATACGGTGGTGGACGCCCTGGTCGCGTTAAGCGCAAGCGTGCTGCTGCTGCTGCCAAGGGTAATGCTGATGGTGATGACGACGACGACGAGTAAACAACTCGCTTATGTGGCGTTATTAAGATGGAACGGCGAGATGTAGGGGTTTCTCATGTATATCTGGTTGGCCAATCTGGTACAAAAACTTCCCTCTTTCATTACTACTATATGCTTTTGTATGACAGTGGTCTCTAGCAAATATGGCTATGGTACACACATGGGAAGTTCAAACATACAGTAGGTATTAGCGGAACTTGACAGTTGGTGTGAATATGGGCAGGGGATGTGCCTCGGTGCTAAGGACATAGCCTAATCATGTCTGAACCAGTGGATATTGCGGGAATGCTATCAGGAACTTACGGTCGAGAGGTATCACGCTATCGTCTGAGAACAGGAGATATAGGTATTTCAAAGTCTCACTCTGTGATTTTGTAAGCCTACATTACATCTTTTGATTCTCTCATGTGTTGAACTCACTAAAAAGAACGTCTCCATCTTGTCTTCTTTCTGTGTCGGTACTTGATCAACATTAAGAATAGTCGCATATCCGCCTGTCTCAACACGACAGTGTTTTTCTATTGCTTGAAAAATATTCCAGCCATACTCCCTATAACGTTCATCACCTGTAAGACGATAGGCTATGAACAGGGACTCGACAGTTTCAGGACTACACATAGAGCAAATGAAAGAAACTGAACAATCAGCGTAAATAAATACCAGTAACCACTTACCGGAGCATATATCGTGCAGTATAAGGTGCAGGTTCCCCTAGTCTGACGTGAAACTCAGATTGATCATCTCGGTAGGCACCTCAAAGTAAAAAAAGACTCACTTAGCACCCTTGATATACCAATCCGACGGAGCATGAGACATCCCATCCATCCCATCATTCGGAATTCTGAAATGAACAATCTCAGGTGAAAGACCCCTAATTAGCAAAGACTTGAAAATCAGTCCTCAATCACTTCACCACGTAGGACTTGTAGTCCCACGAATAATTCAACACATACGTCGCGGTGTCATGAGTATGCAAACATGTTTTCAAAAGCTCCGAACCAAACTTCCAATCACGTAGGCCATACTCTGAAAGTTGATCAGGACTCGGAGGTCGAGAGATTCTGTTACGAGGGACTCTGGGATCGGCAATGACTGCTCCGAGCATGAGTGAACCTGCGAGGAAACAAGTCAGGTGATCCTGTTTCGGTACGAGACGCCAAGATCTGTCAAATGTTGAAGTAATAGCATTGGTGAGGGTAGAGGAGTGGAGGCGTACATTTCTCCATTTTCTTGGCGTTCGGGCTGTAGTTCAGATGTGTAGGTATATCCTCCTGTTTTGGTTTTTTGAACAAGGTGATTTTGGATTGCAGTCATTGCATCGAGGTACATCTATGCCCAGTGTGAGTAGTTGGATGTTGGAAGAAAGTTCCAGGAAAATGTACATGCATGTAGATCGTTTCTGCATATCCCTGCACCGGAAGGTCTTTATACGAAAATTCAAAGAGAGAGCCAGAACACTTACTGTCTGGATGAATTGTTTTCTGGAACGAAGGTGAGTCAAAGTCGTAAATCCCAATCCCCAGATATTTATGGACTTGCAAAAGATATTCGTAAAACGAATCTGCTCTAGATCCAAGGCGGACAGGAGAGGTGATGTATTGGCCATCATCGATACTACATGGTTGTGAGCGATAAGTAGAGACAGGAGAATAAGAAAAGAGCATAGAAAGACCCACTCCATAAAGATGGATGCCATTCCATGAGGCAACCTAGCTTTATGAATGATTTCCATTATCTGGTCGTATAAGAGTCAGCTGATTCTGAATCCTTTCGTGTACAGTGCAGTCCTCACTTTTTCGGCCTTCTCCCAATAAATTGAGTTTCCAGTAACTTCGCTGAGATATCGAAATTCGAGTTGTAGCGTTCCTATTTCAGCTATGCTAACGAGCCCAGGGTAATCAGTAGTATGGTACCCTTTCTTCTCGCCCAAGTTGACAACGGGAAGAGGTAGCCCTGAAGGTGTGTCAAAAACGGGGAGGATACGGTCCGCTAGGTCCACGGCTTTTCGCAGTAATACTGGGTCATGATGAGTCAGATGTAGCGCTGAGAGGAGACCACCAAGAACGCGAATGGTAGTCTGTCCAAAACATGAACCTACGGTGAACTTGAGGTGGTAAGGAGATAGAAGGAACTCACTTCGAATGTACTAAAAGCGCCATCCTTGTCAAATGTGAGCTTATCTTCCACCCAGCGCCTGGCACGCTGATATTCTTCATTTAGACCCATGATGAGCATTGTGTCGAGAGTGTCAGCTACTGTAAAACCGATTCCACCTGCGCTTGTGAGATTGGTGCCCTCGCGACTAATTGGGTGGTATTCGTCTGCGCCCATGGCATCCCGTTCTTTGGGACAAAAGTGAGGTGAGAGGTCAGTTTTCATATTAAAAAGCAGTGTATCGTACCATACGCTAACCAAGCATGCTATTGGCATACAATATTGAATGACTGAAGAAACGAGGAAGGAAGCAGGACCCGCCTTGAAGGCTTGCACGACAGCTTCTTGTTTTGCAGCATCTGCCTGCAGCGCTGCAAACACAGGTTGAAGTCCCTCGGACAAAGATGCAATATCCCAGTGCTCCGAGAATCCTATCCAATCACTGACGAACCCATAGAGGACACTGGGTTGCTGAAATCGAGCTGGATTCAGTCTGTAGTCGTACGAGGAGTAGTCCCTAGAGACGTACAAGGTAGGCATATATTGCTAGACACAAGACTAGCAAGCTCCAAAAGTAACTGGAAAGATTTTCATTGGCTGAGCGAGTATTTACTTCCTGATGTCATGATGAGTGAGCTATAAGTGTGAAAACTGAGCTGAACACACATTGTCCACGGGCTTTCTGCCTTTCGAAATTCCGTCTTGAATTGGTTTTGTCTGTTTCTTGTTTTTGCCCATCAAGGGAGAGAAAAAAGGAAGAAAGCAAAGGTGCCAGATAGCATCGCGACGAAATGATCTGTCATTTGGGCATCAGTATCATGAGTAGATTAACGGCTCGTTTCGCCGATGCCGAGTTCTCTAAATATTTGAAAACCCGCAACCATACCGACCTGGTTTATGTTCGCGAGTTCGTAATTCAATAACTTATCTTGCCCAGGCACTATGATATTAGACAGTAAATAAGGTACAACACGAACGAACACACACTTATTTGCCAGGAACTTACAAAGCAGTAAGCCATGCCTTCCCGTCGATCTCGCTCTCGCTCCAGAGACAAGTATTTGCAGCGTCGTGATCATTCTAGGGACCGTTTGAGGTCTCGTTCTCCAGAAAGACATGCGGACCTTCCGAGTGGTGTGTCTCCGATAAGCGAAGGAGATTACTTCAGAAAATTCGATGAGTTACGCTTGTGGTTGAAAGAAGATCGAGGAAAGGTCAGGAAATCGTGTTATCGTCATAACGTGATGCTCAATTCAAAAGGCAGTATATTAATGAGCTCTCAAGTGAAAAGACGAGAAGGTACGCACAGCCTTGTGTTTCTGTCCTAGAAAACTCACTCGCAGTATAGTTATTTTCGCAAGTTTGTCAAAGTGAGTGTACTCTGGGTTGAATCTTCAGAACAGGACTCATTCCCCAGGATGGCGCGGCCTAGGCCTGGAACCGGGGAAAGCTATCTCGTGAGCACAGTACTAGTCTAGTCCTCCTTTTGCTTCATAACTGAGCCATCTGCTTTCAGGCAAATACTACCAAGGGATAAATGCTTCTCTGGCTCAAGCTTCTGATCAAACTGCGTACAAATGGTCATTCACTTCAAAGCAAACGCGTGCGGACGATGATGCACTACGAGCTGCACGCGAAGAGATCAGTGCTGCTACAAATGTTCGCGACCATTCATCTCAAACAGTTGTATCAGGTTTTGGTGGCTCTAGAGAGCGCGTGTTGGGTCCAATCATGCCTTCTGCCTCTGACCTCATTCTCGCAAGGGAACATGCTACTGAACAACAACAAGAAGAGAGACATTATCGACGGAAACAGGATAAAGCAGAAGCAAGAGACAGAATCGAAGATATGGTTGGACCCAAATCAGTTGGGAGAGAGGCCATGTTAGAGAAGAAACAACTTCGAAGAGAGAACGATAGGGCATTCAGGGAGCGCGGAGATGATGGGTTTGAGTTGGATGAATCTACGATAATGGGCAGAGGCGATAGTTTCAGGGAGAGGTTTGCTCTTGTTTTATGGAAAACTCGTTTTTTTTGCTAAAGCCAATATCAGAATCGCCAAGAGGGATGCTGCAAAGCGGCGCCACGAGCAAAAGGCGGAAGAGCGAAATATGGCATTACGGGAGAGAGCTAACGCCATCAAGGAAAAGGAGAAGGTTTGTACAACAACTTCTCAGTTAAACAAGTTCTGAGGCTCTTGTAGGCCACTATGGACATGTTCCAGCAATTAGCGAAACAAAGATTTGGATGATTGGAGTTGTGGTCTATTCTATTGTTATGTTTCGTATCAATAACAGACATCATGTCAATCGACAGGGTCATCCATAAAAACTCAATGGAACACATTAATGCCTATCGCGAACTACTGATCGTTAATCCGCATGGGGGTAGATCCTCGTGCTCTCTACGAGGAGGTGGCGCAGGTCCCCATGAAATTTTTGTCCTAAACAACGTCAACCGAGTCTTTGGACAGAATGTCGATTCTTGCCCTTTTAATGCAACACCCCAAACTGACATGCAGCAGTTGGGTCTTCCTAAATGATATGCAGGACAAGGAAACTGCACTCATGATACCAGACTTGCTGAATCTTGTCGAATGTCAGTGAGACATCACGTTGGAATGAGAAGATCCAGTTCCTTAATTCTAATTTCCACAGACATTCATCATTAACTAACAATCATATACAATCAGCATTTGTCGAGACCTGTGAGACGTTGGAACCATGCAACAACAGCAGCAACTTTCCGCACAGCAGCATCCCCCTGACCCAGTCTTAAATCAGGGCGCAGGCGATTATCCGATTTGACATATGGCATCGTACGATAGCAGATAGTCAAAGAAGACTTGAGAAAGGGTGAAGCTGTGATGATAGGCGACGACTTGGGGTCAAACGCGATAGTCACATCTGAATATAAAAACAATGAGTAAAAATGATATGTCAACAGCATGAAGCACATACTTTCAATCAGAACGATATCACCCCTCTTGACTGCAACCGTACTTTGTTGACCACCCCAACATTCGGCAACCTCTCTCCATGCGATCAACTTGGAGATAGAACCGCCCTCATCTCCAAGTATCAATCTGAGGACTGCCACTTCCTTGCCTGCATCCTTCCCTGACTTGATTCTGACAGTGTCAGGTCCTTCAACTTCGAGAACGGCCAATAAAGTTGAAACCTTGATGGTCCCTACTATCTTCTGTTTCACTAGCTGTGTAATTGAGACGAGCGCATGAAGATTGAAGTGGAATGTCGGAAAACACGCGATGGATGATGCATCAGAGTAATTAAAGGATTGAGTTCCTTGCGTGTCTTGAGTTCTGAACTGCGATCCAACGTAGGATCGGCTTGGGGTATTAAGAAATGATAACTCAGCGAAGCTTGGCCGCGAGCGTGAGCGTTCTAATGGATTTTGTTCGATAGTAGGTGGCCAGGTTATTGTTGTCGTTTGATCTGGAGAGCAAGCTGGGTTCAGAATTCTATTCAAGCAGCAAGCAGTCCATTTACCGGTACCGGCGAGCTTGGATTGTTCTTTCTCTATTTCTTCGGACTGTTCACCTTGCTCCCAGGAATCATCGTCATCGTCATCATTGAAAATGACATTCTGGTATATCAATGATACCCTCCGACTTGCATCATCCAAGGTTTCAATGGTCGGAAGGTCAGATAGTGTCGGGAATGGTTCGTGTTTGACATTGGACTGAGACTGAGAAGAAATGATTTCCCATTGATATTCCAGTGTGTTGTTATTGTCAATAGCGTTCAGAGAGGGGGCTCCTAGGAAGACTTGATAAGTTGACATCGCCAACTCATTGGGATTCCGAAGATGAGTCAATTATCACTTTGGTGCTTGTTCTACTGATGACACGATTGCCTGTGCTGTTATTCTTTGGTTCTTCGCTTCAAGCTTGGACGCCCTAGCAAGTATCACTATGTATTTAGTGCGGTGGGTGGAGGTCCTAACAGATACAATCTCAAGTACGTACTCTATGTTCGTAACAGTGAGTACAAACGATTTGAAGTGTAAGAAATGACTGTTTCTGGATCATGGAAACCAATAATGCCGATGAAGTATCTATGCGTTCACATCAAGAGGCTGATATAGTGAAGATTGCCTTATGAGCTAATATTCTTGTAGGAAATCAATTTCCAATAAATCTGGTTTGATGGTTTATTGGTGGGGCTCAAACATGATACTCCATAGCCTAGACTATTATTGCTGGTCTTAAGGGGTGTTTAACCGCACCTTAGACACAGAAGCTATGCAGGAAGATCGAGAAGCATTGAGAATATGAGGGAACATTCTCGGCTCAGCCCATTGCTCCTTTCTTCCACCCCTAAAGATCGGCACGCACTAAGAGGCTGTCTGTCGTAGCACGCTCTCGAAAGGAGCAATTGATAGAGGAGAAGGCAATCATAGGAGAAAATGGCTCCAGGATTGTTCTCGAAATTTATTAAACGCGGTTCGCCGTCGCACAGCCGGGCCCAGTCTGATGCGTCAGGGAGTTCTCAGTCGTCCCGCAAATCGTCATCGACGCTGCCTTCACAGAAAGTCCCGCCCAGGCCTATCACACCGACTATCAAGATCGACCCTTGCGCGGAAGCTAGCAGGACATCGCTGGGGACACAGGATTCAGGGTCGAGCCAGATAGTGACCGTTGTAGTGGAGCCACCATCACCTCACGATTCCGTTTTGCTGTCTTCCTATTCTGAGTGCGGTGCGTGCGAGACTTGGGAAGATTCTACTTTGGCTTGTACAACATCGCCTGCATTCTCAGGCTCTTGTCTAACTCGCGACAATACAAGCATGCCCAAAACTTCAGATTTTAGGCCAAAGCGCTCTGCCTCGAGTCGCTCTCTTCATACCGTTTCTACACCTGAAACAACAACTCGCGACCCTCGCCAAGGAGAAAATGGAACCGTAATCATGGCCCCTGTCGTCGAATCACCTACTGCGCTCAAGACTGAATTTTCCCCGCAGCCAGGCAGTGCTTCCTTCGTACCTCCTCAAGACTCGGGCGTCATGTCCACGAGTCCAGGTGCAAAGGACAAGAGACGACCCTGGAAGAAATCAACCACCCGCAAGCCCACTGGTCTTGCAAGTGCAATTACAGCATCGGGTGCGACTATGGCCCAGTCAACACTGTCTCCTGCTCAGCAGGCCCCCTTCAGCTCTGCTACCCAGCAAGCCCAAGTCAGTTCGACCTCATCCAGGAAGTCTTCCATTCCTGAGTCTCCATCATACTCGGCACGTCCTCCCCCTGGGTCCTTCTATCATGTCAAAGGCAAGTCGGGAGATTTCTCGCCGGCTTCTAAACAAAAGCGGTTATCATTGCCCAGGTCAGGTGCCAGGCGGACATCTGTCTCTGTGGCAAGTGACAATGCATCGGAGCACTACCTCGAAGACAGGCCAGAATATTATTCTGCATTGGATGCCAGTTCCGATGAGGATGAGTCGGAAGAAAACGAATCAATACTTGACGAGATGGAAGACATGCCAGTAACAGGATTTGCAGTAGCCAGCAACAAGAGAAATGCAGATTTTCATGAGCTGTTCCCTAGTATTCCCGAAGGGGATTACCTGATTGAAGGTGTGCGTGGACCTCCTTCCATATCACCCCATTGACAATCGTTAGACTACGGCTGTGCACTCCAACGAGATATACTAATACAAGGTCGACTCTATATTTCAGAAAATCACATATGCTTCCATGCAAACATTTTCGGCTGGATCACGGATGTGCGTCGACGACCCTCTCCTGTGAGGTGCTGAGCTAACCCCAGGCATAGCTCTCCGTTCCTATGTGTGAAGTCACACATTTGGAAAAGCGCATGACTGCCTTTGTTATTCCCAATGCCATCCAAGTCACCACTCGACAAGCTAAATATACATTCGCTTCCTTCCTCTCTCGTGATACAACTTACGACGTCATTCACAACATATGGCGACTGGCGCGGCCTGGTGACGGAATGAACACTAGTCAACTATCTCTGGATGGAGCACTACTTACGCCTGCTGCTGCTGCGACGGGCGCTCTGATAAAGACGCCCAAAATAACAACATGTCCATGCTCAAAGGATGGGGGTCATTATAGCGAAACGGCGTTGGATTGTATCCTCCCGGGCACCCC
>Ga0157368_1000089_pt1 | contig 39964 bp, 54 predicted proteins | sample AttbisABBM3_FD_113146 | JGI IMG/M metagenome (GOLD analysis project Ga0157368, IMG submission 113146) | Fungus gardens microbial communities from leaf cutter ant in Botucatu, State of São Paulo, Brazil - Atta bisphaerica ABBM3 | ecosystem: Host-associated > Fungi > Mycelium > Unclassified ... | reverse complement strand
TTGCTATGAGATATACCATATATCATTGGAAATGGTTTGATAAACACTTCCCAATACAAGTTTGATCATGTAAATTCATTTAGTCATTCATGAGATATTAGCAAACAAAGCTTTTATAGTTACTGATGACCTGATATCTTAGTTGTTCATTGTTGCTTTTGTACATCCCACATATGTGTAGATAGCTCTCATTTAGGGCTTTCCAGAGCAGCTTAGTCTGTGAAAATCAGTCTACTAATTGTGGAGATACAAGCTGAATAAAGTTTGTAGTACTATTTTCTGCATTCTCAGATAATATGCTAACTAACATATTTGGACTTCCAAGATATCTTATCAAATCTTAGATAACAAGATGTAAACCATATCTAACACTTCTCTTATTCTCTACTTATCATATTTCAATCTAATTATATTTATCCCAACTCACAGATAACATCTTTTTCCTCATATGCACTTCTTAATCATTTCCAGTATGAATCACAAGTCTCCATTCTACCTTGGACTTTCTTACTGGACTCTTATCAACTCTATAAATCTTTATTCCTAATATCTAATGATCACTAGAAACTAGGATAATGCTTAGTGGTCTCCATTTCTAGATAACTATCCTAAGTAGTATACTTAGTATATAAGCCAGTAGTTTACACTGTAAGCCTTATCCTGAAAATCAACTAAAACTATTACCAACTTCCAGTGTGAGCAATGATACATCTTCTATCTCCTAGTAAACTTATCCACCAGTCATATCCTAAGTATCTTATCTAAAATATATAACCTGTGCGACTTATAGAAATACAATACACAAGCTGAAGCCAAAAATTGTTCTGACTTCTATATTTTATATTCTCAGATAATGCACAAATTACTTAATTGGACCTCTGAGAGCCCATTATTAAGTCTTAGATAATAAGATGTAAACCACATCTAACTCCATCCTCTCTTTATATTCTTTATAAAATATATTTACTTCTACCATGTTTTCTATTAGTCTTTTCTCATTAAATGTTTCGTCCATATTTATTGGTTTCTCAGTTTTTTTAAGTTTAAATCCTTATTTTCTTATGAACTCTAAATTTATAACCAATCCTGTTACATCACTATTCAACAATATTTCTACTATCACTTCTTCTAGTATGTCAATTCTTTCCAGTCCAATTTTTACTGTCATCTCTCTTAACAAGTCTCTATTTGAGCTGTATTTTTCATTATCCATTACTTTATTACAGAGTATTGCAAACTTGTTGTAGTTGGAACCTAGTCAAGAACTACTAGATTCTCCTCCTTTTTTAAATGTCCATCATTGTTCTGGTAACTAATCTGTCTTCCTTGTCCAATTGTTCTCCAATTTCTACAATACCTCATAATATGACCAAAATTCCCACAGTTATAACAATTTCTCCCATAATCCATATTCATGGCATATGAGTCTTATCTTAACACAAACCCTACTCACTACTATTGTAGGTTTATTACTACTATATTCATTCTCTCCACTCTCTCTATCAAAGTAGGCCCTATTAATACCTGCTATACTTCTTGTCTTCTTGGCCAAACTTGAAGTAGAGCCAGACATTGTCTGGTTGTCTCTTCAGTTTTTGCTGATATGTTTGTTCTTAGTCTCTTATTTTCTATCTCCTTTTTGCTCTTCAATCTTTCTTTCTCTTACCTGTTCTCCCTTTATTACCTATTCAGATTTGTTGCATGCTTATACTACTGTTTGATACTTTAAGGGGATTGTTCTACCTTTATAAGTTTTCACCTAATAGTATCATTCATGCCTCTCTTACATTCTTCAATTAATAGCCTCCCTTTATATCCACTTCTTTTTGCTACTCTTCTGAATTCTATACAAATTCTTCAATTATCCTACTTTCCTATTCTAACTTTCTTCAACTCTACTACCTTTGTTAACTCATTGTCTTTACTACTAAATTCTTTTTTCAGCTCAGTTAGAAATTCTCCAATTCTTCTATCTCCAAATCCTCCAAAACATTCTCCTTTCAAATGTTTACTAATCTTCTCTACACATATATCAGAACCCATTATACCTGCTCTTTTACTATCACTTCTCTTTTCCTTATTTTAATGTATAATTTGCATGCTGTAATGAAACCAGCTACTTTACTAACATCTTCATCAATAGTAGATGGTTTTGCTACCTCACTGTTAAACCTGATATTAGGTCTTGAAGCTACTACCTCTCTTTATTCTTGTCTTGCTATCCATTACAAAGATTTCACCTCATATTTTATAGATATTTGCCTCATGCTAAATATGTCTTAAACATGTGTTAGAGTTTGTTTCATTTATAACTCACAATTACCACACTTTGTATTCTCTTTATGTAGCAGTAAAGGCTTTCTTATATTTTTCTTATGATTTCTATCCTCAAGGATATCTTTCTATTTCCTTATGATCTTTAGATATATGTAGCTGTAAATACAATCCTGTATTCTTATACTTTACCAATTAATTATCTCTTTCACTCTTACTCAAATCTTTGCCTAAGTTGCAAGCTCAGGATTGTGACACCATCAACATCTCTATTTGTGCCTGCATTGCTACTATCTTCTCATCTTGTTGTCTCAACTATAGTAAAATTTGGTCCAAAGCATTGTATTAGCTCATATTTTAATATGAGGTGAAGATGAAAGTAGTAGGGGTATAGAAAGTGATAAAGTGTAAAAAGTAGAGTAGAGCTAGTACTAGCCTCACCCTCTAATTTGTATTCTGAGCTCAACTCAATTTTTGTAGGTATTGTGGCAACCACTAACCAAGACAATTAATAACACACTAAGTAGTCTTATATCATAAAAGAACTTGACAAAAAGTCTCCAATGTATTCCTACACTATATATACTACTATTACAAGTCCTACCCTAAACTACATATGTTGTCCATAAGTCCACTATACTGTTATTACAAGATACACATGCTGTAGCCATATCCTTGATGTTATTGTTCTAGTTTCTTCCACTGTATTCCAGACCTATGATATCACATCATGTGATACATCATGTAACCATGGTCACATACTTCTTTATTATTCAAGAAATAAAAGAAAAATAAATAAAAGAAAATCAAAATAAAATATAAAAGTCCAAGCACACCATAATACTAATTATATATTTGAGATTATGAAACAAGCCTGTCTTCCATGATAGCCATCCTTTTTGCAATATGTCCTCACAGTAGTGATACAACAATCTGAATATTATGTATTCCATGATAGAGATACTCCTATCTGACTCAGTCTTCCATAACAGAGTTCTCCTATCTTACTCCTATCAGTGTCTTACCACTGAAACCTTGAGTATCTCCTATATTTCCTACTTGTATATAAGACTAGTAGTTATACTATAATCCACTAGTTTGATAATCAACAAAGATAATTCCCATTGAACTCAATCTCTAGTATTCAATGGTGACACACCAAATCAGCACTTACTCCCATCTTGGACTTCATTCATTCATCTGAAGTTGCAACTATGCAGCAGACAGACAGTACAGTACATAAGTTGAAACTAAGGTTGTTCCACAAGTTCACATCACCAAGCATAGAGTTTACACACTTTGTACATCACCAAGCCAACCCTGCAGACTTTTGCCTCCTAGTGTGAACTGTGCCTAACACTCATAATATTTAAAATAGGCTAAATGTAGGTGTGCATAGACCATGCACTAAAGATATAAGGTTGGCAATTCTATACTAAGAATCTTACTGAGTTCTTTTATACTCAACAATATCAGTTCCTTCTTTTAATCAAACTCTTGGGCTTAAGTTGTAACAACTGGCTCTTCTAAAACTTTCATTCTCCACATTTTTTGGCTGATCCATGTTCTATAATTCATTCTCACATCTGCACTCATCCACTCATCCAATTTTCCATGCTCTGGACCCTATCAAGCTACATATCAACACTCCCAACTATCTGAATATATTACCTAACTTTCTTTCCAGTACTCTTTTGCTCTTCTGTAATACTCTGTAGTCTTCTGAAGTCTGCTAATATCATTCACATATCTACTCATCCACTTTCCCACACTTCAGAAACACTTGCTAAATACTCTAGCTCTCTTTCAATTTGGTTTCTCCATTCTGAACTGTTTGTATCATTATTCCTTGCTTATATAAACAGAATTCTGACATATTAGAATAGACCTGTTAATATATAAAGTAGTTGTTACCTTTAGGAATCCCCATTTTATTCTCTTAGAATTTTCTGGAGGTGAGTATATAGTTTAGTATTTCTCAGACAATAGACTTAAGATTTCCTGGAAATTTGAAGTACTTGCTCTTCCTCCTAGTTGCCCTAACATTTACAGTGTAAACTACTGGCTTATATACTAAGTATACTACCTAAGGTAGTTATCTAGAAATAGAAACTACTAAGTATTATTCTAGTTCTAGTGATCCTCAGATATCAGAGATGAAGATGATGAACTCTTTCATTTCTTTTTTTCATTTTTATTTTTATTTTATTTATTTCTTATTTTGAAACTTAGAGTTAGGGGTTAGTGTAATATGACACATGATTGTCACAAACTGTCACATGGCATGACTTGGTGCCACCCATCAGTCACATGTCACAAGGAACATCATAGAAGGTTCTAGAACAAAGATAACATCATACAATATGTATTATATATATTAATCTTAAAGAAAATACATAGCCCTTTAGGGTAGGCTAATGGTAGTGTAGCATAGACCAGTAGTCTAGTATATAAGGCAGACAATCCTATACTAGGAACTCTATTGAGTTTTCTTGTGTTAACCCTAATACAAGATTCTTTCTTTTGACCTACTCTAAGGTCTTAAGCTTGTAACATCATGGAGTTGACAAGAGTTTAGCAAGGATATTTGAGATGGAATGGAAATGAGTGATCCACACTAGAATAGGTTAGGAAGTGTAAATGAGCAAAAGATGTTATTTATGAGTTGGAGCAGATGTGGCCAGATTGGAATACAGCATTCCTAACCATCTATTTGCTATCATTTCTTGGTTATGTCAATACTATTCTGTCAGATCAGAATGTATTCTAGTATTTAGAATAGTTGTCACCACCAAGAGTTCTTATTCTGTTCTCTTAAAACTATCTGGAGGTGAGTACCACTTGTACTTAGTTGATTAATATATGCTTAGAACTTTTTAGAGGTTGTGAAAGTCTGTAAAACCCCACAGACTCTGCTAGTCATCCTAACACAAGCTCTCAAGGCTTTAAGAAGAGGATACTGTCATATAACAACCTAGCTATATCCATTATTCACTCCAGATAATGTCTAACACATCTGAACTAGATTACCTTACATTCTAATCACTGATCACTCTGCAGACCAGTACTCTCCATTCTATTGACAGAAACTCAAATCCTGTATTTAAGAATGATAGTTACCATGTCTAATAATCAACTTAGATTAAGTGTCACACTCATTCTCAGTTAAATCCCCTTCTCCACATTCCAAATTACAACTATGTAATGGAGTTAAGCTAGGCATAACATATTAGAGAGTTAGAAAAGTTATTATTCATGTAGCACTCACTTCCAACTCACTTCCATACCACTTCTGCTAAGTCACAATTGATCTGTCTTCCATGCTACATCTGTGGATTCACTCAACAAGTGTGAATTGCTTCCTAACACTCTGCCAAGTTGTCTTATTGCTGCCTTGGGCCTTACATAGTGGAGAAGCAAGTAGGACTCATGTTATACTGCCTTGAGCTCCCCCTGTATTATGAAGACTACACCTGGTGTTCCCTGTGAGGTGCCTTCAGATCATGTTATCACTGCAGTTAAGATACCTGGTGCTGACCCCTGCGCCTCAGATTGGCACTCACCATACCACTGGTTGGGTTCCAATACTTACCTCAAGTGATTGTGGGTTCAGGTTCTCCCTTTTATTATTTCGTACAGGTTTTTGCCCATCCTCGGCTGTGGTATCAACTGGCAAGGTCTGGAATTGTCCTGGCTGGTGGACCTGAGGTGAGTTTCCGGAGAAGTGTTTCCGGGGAAGTCTTGCCTGACTGATGTCGGTCGGTCACACCGTTCACTGAATGTGAATCAGACCAGCCCATAATATGTCAGTGCATGAGTATTTAGTAGTGTTGAGCAGGGTAGTCAAACTAGTCCATGTAGTGAATGCGCATCACCAGTATGTCAATATAACTTCCAAGGTTACTACTTACAGCGTGACTTGAACTTGGACACCCATGCAGTGTCTACAAATCCGCATTGACTCTTTCAGCAGGCCCGTTAAAGTCCAAAACTCTGCCAACACAGGCCCTATCAAAAAACTCAAATGGCCACACCCTTCCTCATTCATCGCCAATCCCCTCTCCCTCGCTGAGGCTGGCTTTTATTTCGACCCCAGTTATGACGAACGAGATAATGTTACTTGTTTCATCTGTGGCAAGGAGCTCGCCGGATGGGAGGAGTACGACGATCCCTTTGAAATTCACTGGAAAAAATGCGCAAAGGCCTGTCCTTGGGCCGTTGTTAGATGTGCCTTGAAGGCTGATCTCGACCCTTCTGGCCGGTGAGCTGCAATCTCATCCCTCATATCTCCGCTACTTCATCTCCTTGCCCTGTTCAGCTTTGCCTTTTCAGATAAGAATCGCTTGCCAAGCTCTAAATTGCTCGAAAAGGCTCGTCACCAAGTCTTTGCCGTCGGTGATGGTTGGATACATGACCAAGTCCGCAACCACGGCGCCGGCTCTAAGCGGGTCTGTTCTCACTCATGTTCCTCCCACCCTACAGATTGACCCTTTATTTAGATGGCCAAAGCAGGCTTCCTCTTTACACCTCAACACCCCGGCGATGACTCCGCAACTTGTCTATACTGTAATCTCTCTTTAAACGAGTGGGATTCAGCTGACGATCCTTTGTGCGTCCTTCTCTTGCCCTCCAATAACTCATTAATCCCTTCCCCGTCCATACAGAGATGAACATCGCAAACGTAAAGGCACCGTATGCCCGTTCTTCATCGGCTCCGTATCCTCTTCAAAAACCCTAGCTACTTCTTCCTCAGCCAGATCGACCCGCTCTTCTTCATCAGCCAAATCCTCTTTCCATATATCAACAACCGCAACAGCCCGTGGCCGTGGTCGTTCCATCATGCCCGACATAGTCGAGGATACAATCGAAGCTTTGGCTCCTCCCGCTGACGCAGGTCCTTCAAGGAAACAGGGCAACAAACCATCGTCCTCTTCGAGAAGTCGGTCGAGGAAAATGATTCAGGAACAACCTGAAGACGAACATGAACAAACGGACGAGGAGCGTGAACAACCGAAGAAAAGGTCGAGAGCTAACACAAGATCTTTCCGTCGTTCAGTTTCGACAAAGAGAAACCCTTCGTCAAGAGGGAAGAAAATCATCCCAACTGTCAGCGAGGAAGAGGAACTTGTTGAAGCTTCTCCGACTAGGTCTACTATCACAAACACAAAATCTCGGTCACGTAGATCAGCCGACGAAGACACAAACCAACATGAAACCGAGCGTAACGTACTTATGAAATCAACTCTCACAAAGAAATCTTCGAAATCCTCTTCTCGATCTAATAAGAAATCTACTCTAGTCCCCTCGCCTTCATTAGAAGACTATACCACTGCACCTGAGGAAGTGGCTGAAGAAGATCAAAATGGAGAGGAGGAAGACTCATCAGTCGCTCTAATTCGCAAAGGACCCTCGCCTCGTTCGATCACAAAAGCCAAGACGCTGAAAGACCCTCCCGTGACAGAGGAGGACAAGGAGGCCGAGGAACGACAGATTTTAGTGACCCCAAAGACGAGAAAGACCACCACTGTATCATTGGAGAGATCGACTACAACAACGAGAGAGAAGAAAAACAATACTACTGAGATGATAGATAATGGTGATGATGAACGGGGAAAATTAACGTCAACGAATCTGGAGGATGAAGTTGAGGCTGGCTTGGAGGATGGTCCTGGAATGGGCGATCATATTACTGAAGAAGCACCCCAAGAACAAGATGCGATTAATGAGGAAGCTATTTTATTTGTCCCTAGATTGGTAACGAAAGCTTCTGAGGCGGAACAGCAGCAGAGACCTAGGACGCCGAGTCTGGTACCTTTTGCGAAGATGGCGGGGAGTGTATTTCCTGGTGGTATAGATCTGGATACGAATGTTGCTGGTTCAGAGGAGAAAAAGTCTGAGGTTAAGGTTGAGATGATACCCAAGACGCCTCCGAGGAAGTTCGTTGATGATGAAGGTGGTTCCGTTCCTTTGATTCCGTGTCCAAATACGAATGCGGATTTGACGATAAACGTGAGTGTGGGTGTGGCCGAGGTCGAACACTCAGCTCCTCAATCGAAATTCGAACAAGTACAACCACAACAACCACAACTCGTACCGGTTCTGTCGAAATTACCGTTTGTGCCGTTGGATGTCTTGACGGGGGCGGAATTGGATATGACGGTGGAGGATTGGATTAGGTATCAGATGGAAGTGGAGTATGATAAGTTCAAGAGGGATGGGGAGAGGGAATTGATGAGGTTTAGGAAAAAAGCGGAGGAGACTAGGAAGATTATTGAGGGGTTGTGAAGATTGAGATTGAGATCGATTTTTCGTGTGGCACTTTTTTGAACGGATTGTTCCTCTAAGATTGTTCAGAGTGGTGAGTATTGACCAGTTGGTTTAGGTGATTATTCTTATTCGATAAACACCAGCCCTGTGGTGCTCTCGTGAAGCTGGAAAGGAATTTGAAGTTTTTATACATGATACTAGCGTCGGGCTGTAATGCTTTCTTTTTTGTAGTAATAAGGTCGTGCTGGACTGATTCCCGCTCATCACCGCCTTGCACGTGCTGGGTGGGTGTTTTAAAACGTGGTTTGTGATGCGACCCGAGGATCGCCTACCTGCTCTCGTTCTGAATGAGACCTCTAGCACCTTGTTTGCTCTCGTCGTGAGCAGCCTATCACCGTGCCCGTCAGCCTTTCATCTACCTTTGTTTTTTGTGAGTGACTTATATTCATCTTTCAAAAACGCTCCTGCAATGACAATTTCAAGAGAAACCTGTTGCAAACGCGCAACGAGTCTCGTGTTGACAACATATATTTATCTTCATCTACACAATAAGGCACCGAACAAAGAAGGGTGAGACTTTATATTGTGGCGCTCGATAATTCCAACACTCAGCAAGAGCACCGGAAACCTCGCTGCTTCTTCCTGCTACAATGAGAACTGTTCTAGATCAACAGTTCTGTGATCATAACAAAAAAACCGGGATGGCCATGCCATGCATTACCTAATAACTTCTTCATTCAATCAGTGATGAAAATATCATTTGTAATTGACACGAGTAATGTTGCAACTTACGCAAATCAAAGCTTGCTACCACACAAACAATATATGCGAATTTTGAGGGAGAAATATGAGACTGCAATAAGGCGGCGGAGAGAAGAAGAGTGAAGAGTGGCAATGAACATCGGAGAATTTGATGGAACTGGGCACGGGAAATTTCCTGGAAGAGTTTCGTGACTCATAATTGGTCTTCGCTCAGCCTTCATTTATTCCTGTTTGTTCGTTTATTTGTAAGCTAACTCCTTTTATCCAAAAGATGATTTTTTTGTATGTTCATATTTCCAAGTGAGCAGGTGTGAAGTATCTACTTTTTGAGACTTCTTTGGCACCCTAAAAATTATGGGAAAGTTTTTCTAAAGGGTAGGTTGGTATTTTTAAAACATGATTATAAATTCACTTTCTCGATGAGTCTTATTCTGGATCAAGACTGGCTAATTTGTGTGGTTGACTTTAACCATTTTAGATTCCCTTGGACCCTTTTTCGTCATCGATTAGAAAGAACTTGCGTTTTGATCGCGATTGTTTCTTCTCGATGCTTGAGATTTGATCGAAAGCCGTGGATAGATTTCTCATTTGGGTTTTAGCCACGAGTCGAAAAAATAGTGAAGTTTCTTTTCTGTTCCTTCTGACATCAAACCAAATACTGGTGTCTGATAACAGATCAAAATAGCGAGATAAACCTCTGGATCCCCGACGTGAACATGGCGCCTCCTACCCAGCATATGCTCTCCTGGAGTCCCAGAGGGAATCAGAAGAGGGGCCCTCCATATAGTTTTCGGAATCCAATCGGTAGCCAGCGCCAGAGCCCAGCAGCTTCCGAATCAACGCTTCCCACTCCTTCTGTGTCACATCAGACGACCAAACACATTATTTGTGACAAGTCACAGACCTACTGTTGGCTCGTCAAAAAGGCAAGTTGGCAAGGGTTCTCACACTGCCACTAGCACCGGCAATGCTTATTTCAATAGTATGTCACAACTTTGATCCTTATTTGTTATCTCTGTAGTTGCGCTTCCGCAGTCACTCATTTTTGGGAAGGACCATGAGGATTATATAGCCTAGGGCAGTAAACAAATAGTCTGATTTCTGTCTCATTGTTTCAATTACTAGGCCCTGGGACTTTGTAACAAATAATCATGCAATGTCAAGACCTCAGAGAGCGAGTGAGGCAAACGGATACTAACTATACACTATTTTTATACATGTTTAGGACCGAAGCATACCACATGCATCGCACAGGCTCGCACGATGTTTTTCAACAACCATTCTTCGACCACCTCTGCTCGACGACTGCCTGCAATTTGTCACGCTACTTACCCATATCCAGCAGTAGTTTCACTCCTTGTCTATTTTCTCACTGTATATCAAATACCCACCATGTGATGAGGACCCTGATGAGGACCCAAATCACCAATCAGACAGCCTCATTTAATTGTCTGCAGTACGCGTACTGCTAATTTTTACTATATTCAAGATCAATTGACATATCATAAATTTTCATCTCCTGCTGCGTCAGACATAACACTATCATCAGCTGGGTAGACTCACCTCAGAGTTGTCAGCCTTCATCCTATTCGCACCAAACTGACCACATCAAATGGGGCTTATCGGACTAAATGTCGGCAACCATCTTAATCGTAGATTCAAATGTGCGATTTCGTCGAAAGGCCAAGCCCATGGGAGATTTGACATGTCCGCTGTTTTCGTACATGTCGTGTGACGAGGATGAACAATTTGTGAGTCATACTGAGTCACGTCAGGAGCATTGTGTAGATCTACGAATGAGTCACTCTCCTGGACAAGGGCCCGTTTTGTGATTCATAATTCACAGTAGATTAGAATATTTTTGCATGATATCGAGGGCAATAGTTCTATTTTTCATACTGATGAATACATCCTGAAGTCATCATGGGACTCTAGAAGTTGTGACAAGCGGGTGTTAAGACCGCAGAAAATCCAATCTGAACAAGCTGGATCCTTCCTTGTCATTATGTCTCCCACCTGGCTGCGCAATGAATCATCTCCACGTCCTTGTGATGATTAGAACACCGAAATCGGATGCATCTTATTGATGCAGTATTGCCTCGTGTCCCAACACCGAAACTGTCAACCCCTAAAATCATTGATTGGAGTGGAAAATACGAATTCAGAATGGAGACCAGCCCCTAGCCCTGACTTTTCACCAAGGTCTCGGCGAAAAATAATCATTTTCATGAGGCACCGAGTGACTTAGTGGGATGACGGTCACTGATGAGTACGACAGGGGTTGCAAACTAAAACATAAGGCTATCATGTTTCTCGCAATGCTATCTATATGATGTTACGAACTCGACATGACACTTGGCTAGGTTCTCTCGGTAGTGTCATGAGTTGGTCAGTCGGACGTGTGCGGTAATGCAATGTTGTGTACTCTGGACGAATCTGTTCATTGAAGCAGGTCTGGATACAAGAACAGCTTATTTCTTTCTTCAATCAGGGTATGCCTTTATCACCTAGGACCCCAGAATCAAGGCAAAGCTGGTATGTGGTCCAACCGAGATCGATTGATTGTCGGAATCGGAGGCACGCCTAGGATTCTGGATTTATCGCCGAAATCGGGAAGCCCCATCGTGGTCACGATGATGATCGACATTCATGGAAAACCTCGAGTGGGATAAATAGTGGACTGGCATCAAAACATAATATCCCTCAAATTCTCCTGCTCCCTGCTCTGTGCGATTGACTGCATAGGGACTGTATGGTTTCCTCTCTCCCATTCGACGTCCTCCCCATAATATTATCTCACCTCTCGATATTCGACATACTTCAGCTCAGACTGGTGAGAGTAGGGGTTGTTTTCAAAATAACTGGAACGCTGACGATAAGGTCAGGTCTGCAAGGATTATTTTTATGCTACTAAGAACTACGCCATCTGGTTGAACATTATCCAAAAACATTTCATATGCCGAAATCTCCCGCTTCCAGGCCTCCACGGGAGATCCCTCGAGAAACTCACGGCCGATGACCTAGAACGCCTTGTCATGAAAGCAGAGAAGTACAAGAGTAACTGGTCTTCAGGGATGCCTAGGGTCACTCGCAGTATTGAATTCCCCACCACGCCTAATTCTCGTATCGTATCTCTCAAGTTCTTCTTTCAGCGAGGCGAACATTGGCTATTCTCCTTGTCCGCGGCACAAACTAGTGGCCCTCATGCATTTATTTTTCAATGTTGGGATTTGAAAACTAATCCTCCCACCTGTATCGCATCCCGCACCTTCCATGACTTTTGTGGTCTGGCATATAACACGTTGCTCACGGGAGAAGCTGCTGTCGCAGTGATGACACCAGAGTACGTTGGATCATCGCATTCCTTTACTGCTTTGACGTGCCAAGATGCTTCTCTCAGAATTTGTTTGATTGATATCGATCCCGAAACAAGAGCATCTACTAGTGACGATGTTGGTGGTGGCGGTGAGATTCACCCGCATATGTCGAGGAGGAATCCTGCACAAGTTTGCATTGATGTTGCCGTATTAGAGGAGAAGGCATCTGGGGGTATGATGCTAATTGGAGACTTGATATTGGCTCAAGATGACATGGGGCGAACATTTTTGTATCATTTCAGAACGCCACAGACTCGGGTGGAATTGCTTGGTCCCAGAAGAAATACAGTACAGGTGAGCAGTGGAATTTTGCAAAATCCTAGTTCTTGTGCATCGTGGCCCATGCCAACATATGACAAATGAAGTCGCTGATGGCTTAAAATCTACAGCAGGAGAAAATTTTGGGTGCCCTGACAGATCAGTATTGGATTATCACCGCTAGAACCACGACCGTGGAGATTTACGTACTTCCCTCGGTGATGGATCACAGCATTCAAGTCGAGCCCATTGGGGTACATAGATGGCAGTGGAGAGTGGACTTGATAAGTCTATCCCGGATCACTGGAATACGGGATCAAGTCGCACCCATCCGTTTAGCAGTACGGTTTGGGACCGATCCTTGGGTGAGTTGAGAATTTGGGAGTTTCAGAGTAACTAATTGAAAGGCTCAGCCCAGCAACTATATTCATTGTTTTGCTTTCGATATCAATGACGCTTTTGATTCAAGTCAGCCCGCAAGCAAACATAATCTTCCTTATATCCTTCCTCTCAAGAATTTCCAGGTGATTGGCTCACCCCTTCGGCTTGGGGCGATGTATCCCATGGCGATTGGTTCCCATGGAACGATAATTTACACAGACAGTCATACCGAGAATTATACCAGTCAGGGCCAAAGATTAGCAGGCAATCGTATGAATATGACAATTAAGGATGAAACAAGTGGGGCACTCACACGAGAGTATTCAGTGTATCACTCCACCGAGCGAGACGAATGGACAACTATTGCTTTGCAGGAAGAGGAGGGAATGATTGCGATTGGACACGTGGATGGTCGAATAATGGTTCTCGACTACGCCTAGATTGTTTGATTTGGGTAGGTCTTATAATTACTACTAGTACACATGCATGATTCCCTATCTCATTCGTTAATCTGTGTTGGCAAATCAAGGCGTTGCGAGGAGCACCTATATTTCGTGGTATACAATAAATCGACATAGAGAAGTTCGGACAAACTCACGGCAGATGGAGTTAAACCTAGATCTCGGAGTGACTTGGAAAAATCAGAACGTGTGAAGGTTTTTCTGCCAGTGGACACATTCATAGGGGTTCAAAACTCATATGAGGATGGACGTACCGAGGGAAGTGTTGGGCCAATGTGACGGTATCCACATCGACGGCGAGGTTCTGGGATGCAAGGAATTCTGCGACTTGCCGGAGAGCTGTTGGGGTGGGTTTGTTGGGGTGGGTTTGCAATTAACATCAGTTAAAATTGGGCGTATACTCACGAGCATCGCTTGTTAAGGTCGTTGTTAATGGTGCACCACCAGTCGACATGCGAATTTGTAGCCGGGTATCTTTGAAATCCCGTCCTACTGTACTCAAGGTGGCAGCTGCGGCCACTGCAGGTTTTGGTACATTGACTGGGGTAGTTGCTCCTGGATCTGCTCGACCTTCACGAAAAGCTTTTTCAAATGCAGTCTTTTCGGCACGAGCTTTTTTGTCTGCTTCTATTTGAGCTTTGACTGCCGCTCTGGCGCGTGCATCTTCAATCTTTTCTATAATTCGTACCAAGAGTCAAGGAACAGGGTGGAGAGATTTATGAATGGGGTACGTACCGCGTTTCTTGGCCTCTGCCTGCTTTTGCGCTTCTTTCAACGCCAGTTCTTCCTTGATTTTGTTCATGTCCTAGGCAGTTCAGGTTTGTGAGAATAACAATAATATTTAGATAGCAATTTCTCACCTTTCCAGCTTTTCGGCGGATGGCCTCGTTGGCTTTTGCCTCTTTTGCCTCTTCTATTGCTCTTTGCATACGTTTCACGGCCATCTTTTCCTTGAGTTCTTCAAGCTTCTGCTTCTTTTCTTCTTCTGTCAGAGGTTTGATCTGTGTGTATCCCACTAGCTGCGGCGAATGCGCGCTGATTATCGGGGTCTATACTTACCTCCTCCATTGATTCTTCAAACTGATCGTGGCCACTTTTTTCGGCATGGTAATTTGCAAGGGCTGTGTTTTTGAAGGTCTTGCCACACTCCAAACACTTGATGCTCTAGAATCGTTGCGTTACAGAAATCATCATTGTGCAGGATTCGGAGTAACCGTATACCTTCGCTTCTGCTTGTGTAGTATTCGCAGCGGCGGTAGCCACGCCATTTACTCCTAAATTTGGTGGAGCTGCGAGATCCTCCTCGTCTTCGTCCACAGTCTGTGATGGCATTGGTTTGCTCGTTTCAACTACAGCAGTGAGGTCTGGCACTGGTTTGCCTTCATTCTCGAATATATGATCCATTGCAGGCTGTAGTCCCTTGCGGTCCGAAGCTTTGATGGCCCCTACGAATGAGAAATCAGTTGTTGTATCGTCGAGAATTGAGAGTACGAAGCGAACATTCAACTCTCGCTGGATCGAAACCCATCCCGAGTAGTATGTCTCTGTCCGATGGCATAGGTTATCTGGTAACTCAGCTAGACGGGCGTGCAGGTGTGCTTTGACACTGATGAGACTTTGGGAGAGGATGCTGCGATGCCTGTTTTTAAAACATCAAAGTACATCACGTTATCGCAATTGATTTAGAGTAATTAATTCGAAAACGGCCAAATGGGGAGGTCCCTCTGTGATTTATGTGTGATTAATGTGTTTGTGTAGCCAAGGATGGGAATTGCTAGGGAATTGTGATGCAATGAAATACTATATCACGGCTCGGCCTCAGCCTCAGCTATGTCGGTGGGGATTAGTCGCCGAACTCGAGGTAGCATGCCTCTGTCGGCAGAAAAATCATTGCGACAGGGAATTTTTCTACCATTAAATTGATTGTGACAAGTTCAGGCTGTCTAGATGTTGGAAGTTGTCTTCGACGAAAGTGGAGTGTTTTTTAGAATAAGGGTTCAAGAGCGCCCGCCGGCGTTGACTATTTTGGAAAATGGCCTGCTGCATATATGATTGTCTCCTCCTGACTATCACGCTCACTTCAGCTTCATTCTCCACTATACTCGACATCTTGAACACAATTGGTGTGGTCCTCGGACTGATATAATCTGGGTCTATACATATATCTGCAGGACTGGGCTGGTCTGAATCATGTCCCAAGCGCCTGCGCGCTCTCGCTCACCAGCAGACCAAGAACTACAGCAACTCTACAATGATGTCCTCGCCGGTTTTGATATGGAAGGCCCATCGTTGTCATTAACAGAAAACCCCGGCATCGACCAGATATATCATGTATATGGCGATGCATCTGGCAATGGGAATGGAAACATAGATGGAGGTTCCGACGACGCTCCTTATACATCTGCATGGTACACGCCGACATCGCCGACAAGTTCTCATAGCTGTATGTTGTTAATTTATGAGGGTTCGCCTCTCGGCTGATATCGTCGTAGACTCATCTCCTCGCCTAAGTAGTGTGCGAAAACTACCCCCTACACCTGCGACTTCAATAGCTACTACTCCGATTGCTTCGTTCTCTATGCCGGAACCCGAACCATATTTTGATCCCTCGACACGACCAAGCCATTACAGCGCAGATTCACACCACTCTGCTCGGTCCTCCAACAGCCTGCGCAAACAACCTACACCCTCCGCGACCATAGGAGGCCGCCGTCTTCCGACTACTCCCGGACAGACCCATGGAATTTCATACACCCGTTCGCCTCTGCCATCCGATTTCCCAGGATCTCATCATACTCTTCCCAGTTCATCCCACGTTAATGCACCTTATCCTCCTGAAAAGGCCCTATACCATGGAAACGGGAGCCATTCATCAGGTCATTCTCCTTCCGCCTCCCGAGCTTCTTATGATCCGGGAAATGACCCCACATCACCAAGAGCAAATGTCTATAATGTTGACGAAAGGCGAGCGGTTGATAATGGCTACCATTGCAGCCAATCTCAGCCCACAGTTCCGCAAGAATACTCACCTTACAATCGTAATTCCTCTCAGTCACTTGGGGTATCTCAAACATCGTACAGGGCTCAGTCTCCAGATTACATCACGCCACAGGCGGGGTTATTGCCCACCCAAATCGACTCCCTGAATCCATGTGAGTGTCTTTCGACATTTCCATTTGTTAATGGCTCAGCAAGGTCTCAGGTGGTGACCCCCGACTAGCCCGAAGTGTCTCAACTTCATCCCAGTTGGTGTACTATAACTCGGTTCCTACAGCTAGTGCCAGTAATCAAAATCTTAGCCCCGGTGGACCTTCGACATACGCAGTTCCGAGTACCCAGGTTTCTGACTTCCCTAACGAAGAAGGTTCTACTGTTATTCCTCAAGAACAGGACCGAGGTGATACCAGTCGAGATGTTCGTATGCTACGTCGTCCAACTGACATGCTGCACACTTTGGCGGACCCAGAAACTGTCAGGTATCAGGATGAAGGGGAGGAAATTTGGGAAGGTGACGAGGACGACGACGAGAGTCGATTTATTAACTATTTCCTTCTTTCACATATCGCTATGCAGCTACGTGATAAGATTCCAAAGGGAACTCATGTTAAAGGAAGCATTCCGTATTCCCGTGCGTTCACGGGAAAGGACATTGTGGTAAGTGTTATTTACCCTCTGGCTCGCTTTCTTGACGCTTTCTTGACGGAACGGTCCTTCTAGTCCACTGTCCAAACTCTCATCCAGCGGGATCTAGCCATCAATTATAACATGTCCACAAATGATAGGCGCGTTGCGCTACAAGTCGCTCGTAGTTTGCAAAATCAACTATTTTTCTTTGAAGTCGAATGGGGTGGCCGTATTCTTCAAGATGGCGTGGAAGACGTATTCATGTTCTACGACGAGCAGGATGGTGATTTGGATGCTATTTTTGAAAGAGAAGAGTTGCCGACGGGTGTCGTAACAATGCTTACACGTTGTTACTCTCCTAGCTGTGCAGACAATGGAGCAGAAGGACCTCCATGTTACTCATTTTCATGTCCTAAACGAGTAAGTTCTATTCCCTTTCATATTAAATGACATGTCAATTCCATACCCTGACCTCATTTTAGCAGAAGGATCTTCCTGGATTCACTACCCTGTCAACTTTAAGCGAAGTGCCCATCGAGGACAAGAAGGATTCATGGACGAAAGACATTGATAAGGATGTCCTAGCAGCTCTACCACAAACTGAAATTGAACGTCAATCGTCAGTCTCTTTTTCCCCATTCATTCCCACCGGTGAAATTCTGACGCATTCATTCATCAGGATTATCTACCAACTCATTGCTAAAGAGAAACAGTATATTCAGGATCTCGATACTATTGAATCTGTGTTCGTCAAACCTCTTCGTGCTGCGAAGCCTTCTATTTTTCCTGAAGGCGAACTGGAAGAATTCGTTGACGATGTTTTCGGAAACATTTTAGATTTACGGGAGTGCAATCGTCGATTGTTGGAGGTCTTATATGTTCGCCAACGAGAGCAGGGTCCAATCATTCAAAGGATCGGCGATATTTTTTTAGGTGCTGCTGTTGAGTTCCGGTTGGCGTATCCAGCGTGTATCGGACATCACATGGTTGCGGAAAGGAGGCTAAACGAAGAAAAAGAGAAGAACAGTAATTTCAGATTCTTCCTTGAGGTGAGATCAACGACTAGTTGACAGAACAGTTATCTTGATATTCATGGTTCCAGGAGCGCACCTCAAAGATAGGGTATCAGAGAGAGTCTATTCGCTCAGACCTAAAACATCTCCTGAACCGCCCTTCCGATCATCTTCAAAAGTACCCTGTGCTTTTGGGTGCTGTTCTTGAAAAGACGGAAGAGGAGAATCCTGATGTTGATTTCTTGAAGGAGGCCATTCAGTCCATCAAAACTCTATATAGCTATGCGCAGCTAAGAACATTCCAAGCAGCTATGGGTAGAGGTACACCTGGAAAATGGGAATGGCACGATCTCGTATCCGGCGAGTTCATGAAGACCCTGTCGAAGAAGGAGGTGAAACGGCAAGCGTGAGTCTCTCATGTAAGGTCTTTAGAACTTCTCTGAGCTGATGTCTTGTTATCTTGATGGTAGTGTTATCTTTGAATTGATCAAGGGAGAGATGGCCTATGTGAAGGACCTTGAGAATATTAAGATTGTACGCATTTTTCCTTGACCAGCTTCTCAATTGAGACATTGTATTCTAGATGTATGTTGACCCACTACGGTCCGCGATACCACCAATCGTTCCCCGAGACCGTCTGGATCAATTCATTGACGATGTTTTCCATAATTATTTCGACATTTATGAACATCACCATCGACTCATGGAAAAATTTCATGAGATTCAACGAGAGGAGCACCCGTGCGTGACCAGCATTACAGCAGCGATGTTTGATACTGCTTTGAATTTCCGTGATGCGTACTTGGAGTACATTCCGAATTATCCGATTGCAGCGTACAGGATTGACAATGAAATGGAGAACAACCCAGCATTCAAGGCATTTATTGAGGTATTTTCTGTTAAATTTCGTCTCGAAGCGATGTGATTAATCGCTTTTGTGATAGCAACAAACACGCCATCCAGATGCTCATCGTCTCGATATGAAGAACTTCATCAATCGGCCAATCCCTCGTCTTCTGCGTTATGAGTTGCTATTGAAGGACATCATGCACAATTCTGCTGAAGGTCACGAGGACCATATGGACATTCCCAACGTGATTGAGGCTATCAAGTCACTTGGGAAAGAGACGGAACCTGGAGTTCAGGATGCCAAAACGAAGGTCGAGTTGTGGAAGTACAATTCGTATCTGGTGTTCAAACATGGAGAGACCTTCGTATGTGACTTTGATTTTCATTGCATCTGTGGATGAAGTTACTTACACTTTGCACTCCAGGACATGGATCTACTTGATCAGAAGCGACAGCTAGTACATTCAGGGAAATTGCTCCGTCAGCCTGATGGTGGGCTTGAATGGAACGGTTGGAGCGAACTGTTCGTGTTACTGTTTGATAACTATTGTGGGTCGATGCTGCTAACTCAACTCGTCCTGGGCCCTGTTTAATGCTTCATCAGTGGTGATGACGAAACCGAAGGAAAAAGACGGTGCGACCAAGTACAACGTCTACAAGCGACCCATACCCCTAGATCTCCTCACGCCAGTCAATTTCACTGATCCTCCAACACAACGAGGCGCAGGTCTACTTCGTGGCCTTCGGGGAGGTGAAAGGAGTGACAAGAACGAAATACTCGGCTCAAGTGCATCACCGGATACTGCAACAGACTCCAGGTTTGTTTATCCTATGACATTGCATTACAATGGACGTGCAGGTGGACCTTACATGATGTATGCCGAATCCTCTCAGTCTCGTTCAGAATGGCAAAACAAACTCGCACATGCGCTTGCAATGCACAAAGTCGTTCAAGAGAACAACAAGGTCTTTGAGATTGAGACGTTGAGTGCAGACACATTCTTGGTTCCTTCGATAGCGGCCGCTGCTTCTGGTCCAGCTTGGAACCAGGATAATGCGTTTACCGGAAAGGTTACTTGTTCAGTGCCGTTTAGTGAGCGATTACTTAATTCGGCTACTGCTGATATCTAATTGGGACTAGATACCTCTGACGGCCGAAGACTTGTGGCTGTGGGTTGCGCCGAGGGTGTTTGGATTGGGTTCCGTCACGATCCCAGATGTCTGTGTTCTTTCAATTGATTTTTCCTACTCACTAATGAAGATCAGCACTACGCCGTGTCCTTCATCTCCGACAAGTCACGCAATGTGCCATGCTAGAGGATTTCGGAATCTTCCTAGTTCTTGCTGATAAGGTAATTGGCCCATTTTAATGTCAATAGGTGGCTACTAATTCATTGTGCAGTCGTTGTTTGCATACCATATTGAAGCGCTGGTTCCGTCATCGCCTCATCTAGCGCATCAGAATGTTCCTCAGAAGTTGAACGGCAATAAGGATGTTCACTTCTTCAGCGTTGGAACACTTCATGGTAGGACTTTAATAGTGTATATGAAAAAAAAGAATGTGAGCTTTGTTTAACTCCGGGTCTTATATCATTTTAATCGCTTTTATAGTTAGACAGCATTTTCCGCGTACTGGAACCCGTCGGAGATAAGATCAATGAACGAGTGAAGGCTCCTGTTGGGCTAGGATCTCGTCTTGGATTCCGATCTACCAAGTCCGAGTGGTTCCGAGTCTATCGCGACTTTTTCCTGCCATCTGAGTCTTACGATCTTATCTTCCTGAAAGCCAGGATTGCCATATTGTGCGCTAAAGGCTTTGAAATCATGGATCTTAACGAGTAAGTTAAGGTATTCTTGTTTTCCATTTGTTGGTGCTGAATTTCCGTCCAGTTTCAACAGTATCACCATCCCTCAGCGGGAAGACCCTCGGTTTAGTCATCTTGCTAAACGATGTGAGTCATGTCGTCCTATGGGTATGTTCCGTTCCGCAGACGACGAGTTCCTTTTGTGCTATGATGGTGAGCGCCACAAGTGTGACTTCTGATTGTTATGTTGACATGCTCACAGAGTTTGGCGTTTACGTCGACAAACATGGTGACCCCAGCCGCTCAACTGGAACGATTGAATGGGAAGGTACGGCAGAACGCGTGGCTCTTCACCATCCCTACATCCTGCTCTTCGATCCGCGTTTTATTGAAGTGCGACATATTGAGACTGGGCGACTAGCCCAGATCATTCCTGGAAATGATGTTCGTTGTATCTGGGATGGAAGAGGCGTGAGTAGCAGTCGTTTCACACCGACGACCACTGGCCAGGAGAACCAAGTGCACGCTGTTATGACCAATTCCGACCAGGGCCCAATCAATGGTCCTCGAACCAAGGCTATCGCGCAATGTGTCTTTGAACTGGTCCCCACGGTTCTGTTATATCCACCTGCACCGGTCAATATGAACGGCAGTTTGCCCCCTGCACCGATGGGTGGGCATCACGTCAACTCGTGGAGGTCGTAATGCAAGCTTTCTCTTATGATGGATGACTTGAACAAAATATCTCATTTGTATGATACTAATTATCTTTTTCTGTCGGCACTTGATGTGTGCAGTGATTGGTTTGGCTAGTAGATATGCGCCTCTTTTTTGGATAACGGAATTTGCTCTTTTCGAGAATCAGCGATTTTGAAATGGTCGGAGTTGTTCAAACACATTGTCTTATTGGGCATAAACAAACTTGGTGGCTGTGATGTGTCTTTACACAGAAGTCACAAGCGGTCAGGGGGGTTACATATAAATAATATAATTTATAGGGATGGTTCCGAAATCAAACAAACCTTGTGTTGAAAAGTATCGTGAGAGAAAGCTGACACAACATATCTTTTGAGTCAATCCTAACATCTCTGTGCTGATATGATATGATAGAGACTTATAGAGGAGGTTGTTACTGCGGTACTGTTCTCTGGCAGGCAACGGGTAAACCTATACTCAGCGCATACTGCCACTGTACCGTCTGTCAACGTTTGAATGGGGAGTGCATTTCCTCTTCCCGTTGTACAAATAAGTACCTAATCTAGTTGCTTTTCCTTTTTTTTTTTTTCTTTGTTGCTCTCGTTCATTTCCAGCATGTCCCTTCATCCATAGTATCCACTTCCCAGCATCTTCATTCAACTGGATACACCCACAACCGATACATGACTTTCTCGACTATTACACTCCAACCGATAAACCTTGGAAAAAGCGATGGCGATGCAAAAACTGCGGTGCTTGCGTAGCATCTTATCACGAGAAAAACAATAGATGGAGTGTATGGGGAGCACAACTCGAGAAAGACGAAGAGGGCAAGACGAAATCGTGGGAAGATCTCAGACCCACAGTTCATATGTTCTATGGGACGAGACTACTCGACATGAACGATGATTTGCCAAAGTGGTCTGGATATGAGAATAAGTCGGAGAGATTGGGTTAGATAGGGATCATAGGGGGAAGGGGGATCTATATTATATTCAGCAGTTTCCCTACTTAACTATGGCAACAGGACCGTTCTACATGGGACGGCAGTGGGGAATAGATACGATTGAAACAAAGATGGCAGTGGTTGGGATCAAGGCTGGAGACACAGTTTTAAAGGACACTTGAACACCATTTATGCCGGAGGAGGTGGAGGAACATCAGAGCTAGGTGGTGGTGGTGGTGGTGGAGCGCTACCAGGGGCGGGAGGAGTATACTCCGACGCTCCTCCAGCACCAGCACCAGGTTGACCCTGGCCGGCATAATATTGTGCGTATTGATTTTGCAGTCCAGCTGCCCAGTCTTTGAATTCGGTGGAATTGACGTCGTATCCGTAAGCAGCCCTGTAGGAATGCCAGTGCCAGTCAGCCGAAGAAAGGAGATATCCTGAAAAAGCTTACCAATAGGCAGCAAAAGCTTCTGGGTTGGAGGGATCGGCGCTAGCAGCGTTGTAGTCACCTGCAGGTGCTCCGGCACCATCTGTAGGCGGGGGTGGTTGTTCACCAGGGGGCGGAGGAGGTGCGTTGGTCGGTTGAGGGGGAGCATAACCCTATACATCAATTACAACATTCAATATGAAAAAGGTTAGTTTTTGAAGATCCAGTTAGCATTCATTCAACGCTGCAAAGACCCGATTCAAGGAAGGGAAGAGATCCCCTTCCCGTTCAGATGAATGGAAGGCAAGAGAATACCCACCGCTGCCATGGCACTATACGCAGCGTACTGGGCTTGGGCTTGATGTAGCTCCATTTGCTGTTGTTGAAGTGCTAACTGCATTTTGGCGTGTTCTTGTCTCACGACTAGGAGAAGATCTTCAGCTAGCACTTTAGCCCGCTGGATTTGTGATTCATCAGGTCCACTAGAAGAGATCTAAGGTAAGAAATACTGCCGCAAAATTCTTGGGACAACTAGTCGGACGTACGTGATATGAATGTATAATGGTTCGTTGCTTTCTTGACCAGTCTCTTGTTCGATGAAACCAGAACCGATTCCTTTGATCTGAACACGGGTTCCTGTTTCCTGTTGGATGTATTTGACAAAGGTACCCTGTGAACAGTTTCTGAGATCATACAGACCGAAGGGAAAAGGGAGGGAAAAAACAGGGCATACACTTGGTCCAACTACCTTGGCTCGAACATTGAAGTTTCTGATACTCTCAAGCCCAACCGTCAGTTTTTCCTCGGGCCATTTGCGCTAATAAATAAATAAATTCACGTCCAGTTCATCGTCAAAAACATGTTAATTCTGAAAGAAAAGACCCACCTTTTCTCTCATGCGGTCTTTTTTATCCTCGACCAACGGGCCAAGGTCCAAGTTCATAAGTTCATCTATCCTGTTTATTGCTTTCTGCAATGCTTCTTGGGTGGCGGCAGTGATATGGAGATATAGAGGAGGATCCTTCTCAGTTGCCTTGCTCCGGTCAGGATACCACACGCCTTTCGTGCTGACCGACGCACCCGTTTCCTCATGGATCTGAACAATATAATTGTAAGAAAGGCTGAGTGGGAAAAAGCGAAAAACAGAAGGGCAGAAATTTAACAACTCTGATAGAACTATCTATCGAAATGCAACTGGCAAAGTGAGAGAAGGAACCCACCTCTTCCTGCGTGGACCCCTTGGTTAACATGTACCTGTTTCTGACATCATTGATATCAATGTCCCTCTGGAATGCAGCCTCGTCCTTGAGAGCTCCAGATGCGAACTGAGCTGCAATTTTGGCAGCGATGGCGGCCGCGGCCGCTGCTGCATCTGACGCACTCTTTCCATCCTTTACAGTGCCAGATGAAGCAGGCTTATCATCGTTTGTAGAGGCGGGTTGGTCCCACTTGCTCTTGGAGGACATAGATGATGGTGGTTTGAGGGTAAGACGCGTCTATATCAAAGGGAATCCACATTGGGTGATGTACTTGACAACTTTCTCTCTATTCAGCCTAGCCGTTCAAACAAATGAAACGTCAGATGGGAATGATCAACATATTTTTATTATTTTACTTGGTCGGACTCGAACCACACCTCAAAAGCCATGAACTCGGGCCAACCTATCATTGGAACATACTGTTATTTCAATATTAAATACAACAACAGCCTGCGGGCTGCAAGACTGTTTTCTAGACTGAAAATAATGAAATTCTTTGCATCGGGATGATTTTCCAAGTTACTGAGTATGCGCCAATTCAGCCAAGGGTCATTCGCAACCCGTGGGAAATCTGCCCAAGGTTTTGTTCTGCCCAGTACAGACACTCATTTACAGCATAATTCTGCTTTCTCTCTCCTTATACTGATTCATTCCATTCGATATGTCAACATCTCATTTACCATCAACAACCATCGGCAAGCGTGCACGACCACTCACTCCTCGTCGTTCATCAACTTCATCTATCGTTTCTGGTCTTTTGTCCTCGTCGACATCATCGCCTGAAACGAAGATTGCTCGATCTTCAGGATCGCCAGATACTTCGTTCTCAAATGGCAGCCGTGACGGTGTCGATAGTGCTGACACTGGCGTAGGTTGTGACAGACCGATTATATGTACTCTTCCACCGACATGTCATCGGCGTCCTATCACGTTGGCAAAGAAAGAGTTGGAGAGACATTATGCCAAATATCATGCACACGTATGTGAGCAAGCTGGATGTGGATGTGTGTTTCCGGAGGCCAAATTTTTGGAATTGGTGAGTGTTTTCAGGGGCTGATATATCTTGTGCTCCAGTCGTGTTGATCATGTATGGCCTCGGGTCATGCCCTGTTCATAGCATCAAACAGAGTGCCATGACCCTTTGGCAGCTGTACGTAAAGAACGTGGAGAGAAGATCGTATGTGCCACTCCTACCCGATGCTCCGCAAATTGAGTCATTGTTTTCAATTTGATAGTTTGGATGTATGGTGACAACATGTACCCGATATTTTCAGTCACCGAAAAGCCGTCGTCTACACATGATCGAAGCCCACAAATACCCGAAAGAGTTTTTCTTCGCTGTAACAAATAAAGGCATCGGTGGTTTGTTGAGCAAATGGGGCGAAGGTGCGAGTATGATCCGAGGGGAATGGAAACCGAGGGACCTGGATACCAAAACGAAGAAATTGGAGAACAATGATGGCGATAAGATGATGATGGAGAGTGCTGACGATGATGACGAAAATTCGAGTGAGGAAGTAGACATGGAAGAATTGGAGAAAACGCCGAAGCCAGGGGTGCGGCCATTACATCCTGCCAGTCCTCCGAGGTCCGTGGATGCCAAGTCAAATGTGAGCGCAGATGTTGATGGACTTGCTGAAGGAATGTCTTCCCTCGCGCTTGTTCCAAGTTCCATTCGATTTGGTCGTGGTAGTCGAGGTGGAGGTTTAGGAGCGAGAGGACGAGGTAAAGGTGGTAGGGGCGGGACTCTGAGCGGTGCCGTAAACACGAATAGAGGTCCCTCAGCCACCGACACGAAACCAATAGGTGCTGGCACGGCAGGAAGGGAAGACCGAGGAGGCAAAAAAATGAAAGGATATCGAGTTGGCGGAGGGATTAGGATGGAGACCGATGCATCATCTGGAGGAACGGGCGACGTTGGTTCCAGAACTGAACGAGGTCGTGGGTTCGGCCGTGGTAAGAGGGATGACAGAGGCAGCGCTCGTTGAATTCCTGTTCGTTTGGGCCCAGGCGCTTTATATTAGTCTGGTTCAGACTTGGACCGGGTGTGTGCAATAGTCCCGAGTCAAATATATACTGAGTACATTGTTAGAACGTTGTTAAAGCATTCCACTACAATTGATGCGAATGTACCGGTGAATTAATAGTCCACCGGATAGTTTAGGATGATAGGATGAGATGCTTCAATTAATCGATTGTACATGAAAGGTTTAATTTGTGCTCTCACTGAATGATTTTCATGACAACCCATCCCTAGTCAACAATACATTGACCGGGAGCTGGAGCATAGAGCATACCTGTCAAAAGTACATTGGCAATCAAAACGTAATTTGGCAGGAACACCCAAGGCCATTTGTAGAAAACTTGGTCAGTCCAAATGAACAAAACCACGTCTCTTCTTTACAGTATTGTAGAGTAGTAAACTAGTGGATCTCGCAGAGTTTTCCTCTTGACGCTGAGTTTATCAGGCGGCGGGCCCGTCAATCTATTCATCAGCATATTCCTTTCTTTCCAGGCCTCGCCCTCAAAAACCCCCCTCTACTCTGTTACTGCTGGGTTATGAACCACTCCTCCCCATTGTGATGATGCTGCTTGGGCCGCCCTCGTTCAGCCAGGTTCCCCTACCCCGATCGACGTTGATGTTGATTTATTTCTATTCCACCTTGAATGAGAACCTCGCTTCTATCCAAAGCTCCAGAAAAACGGATGTTTGTTAGTTTTGATTGATCATTTATTCCCATGAAACGAACTCGAGTGCAAGGGTCGCCGCGAGTGAAACGGACGTACTCGGGCCAGTCGCGCTCATTCCTCGTCTCTCTCAGCAATGAGGACAGTGTGTCTGAGCCAGAGTCGTACTCTGCCCTCCGCCTGCGCTGGGGTGTCGATTCTCCAGACTATGACACGGTGAACCCCCTCAAGAGCATTACAGAGCTCAGATCCAAGGGCGAGACCAGGCGCTTTCTTGACCAAGCTGGTTATCTTCTCGAGGGCATGGACCCTTCCAACAGCACAGCGCTCAAAAGATCCAGGTTAGTGTTATAGTTATATATCCACAGGGTCTCACTCTCCCCCAGCGCTTTCGACATCACAGCCCAGCTATGTGACCCCGACTTTGCTCGCAAGGCCAAGGCTGCAGACTTTTACCACAAGACTTGGTACGTCTTTTTGAAAGCCGGCGCTGGCACAGACCAGGACAAGGTTCGTCCTTTTTGTTCTTCACAGCGTCCCCTACAAACCCTTCCTTCCCAGATCCTGGACATCCTCCTCATCTTCCTCCTCGCCCTCGTCGCTCGCAACACCGATATCCTCCTCGATCTTGTATCCCAGAACCATCACACTCGCAGGGAAACGCAGAATCCTGCCCCCGATCTCATTCATATTCTCTTTTTCCTCCTCAGGACCACCGCCGACATAGACCCCCTCTCCCTAGTCTCCAGTTCCATCGCCACCGATCTCGACTTTCAACGCATCGGCTTGAGCAAAAAAGACAGGCTCACAGTAAGCGTTCTGCCCCTCTCCACCCTCCCTCTCTGAATCAACCCTGGGAACAGTTATCCACTATACACTCAACGATATCCACCAAGTCCAATCTTGTTTCTTCAGAAATACCAGTACGTCCTTCTTTCTCACTATACAGGTACACACACACTTTTCCTGACCGAGCCAGGTCACATCCCCCCTCCTAATCACAAACATCCTGACACTCCTCCCATCCTCTCTTCTTCGCCCAGAACACCTCCCCGACCTCCTTCATTCCCTCCGTTCTCTCATAAATGCCTCTTTCCCTCCCCATCAACCTTTTGCTTCCCATTACCATATCTTCGAGCTCTTCTCTGACGACGACGACGACAAAGGCCCAGGGCTGCCGCAGTATGAATGTATCACACGTCACCTGCATTTACTCGACAGGTATCTTCTCGGTCCATCATCATCAACCACGGAACTGGACAAAGCCAGAGACGAATGGTTCGTGGATGGGTTGATGGCGTTCGGTGTTGGTTCAGACATGATATTACGCCGACGAACCTCTTCGATGCCGTCATTGAATGACTCAGGTACCCGGTACCACTTTGCTATTGACCTCGTAGAAACTGATGAATGCATCCGCAACAGCATCAGAATGTCTCAACATTCTCCTCAGGGTACTCGTGAACCTCACACACAGCGACTCGAACTGGGCACAGAGCGTCATTGCCAACGACTTTGCAGTAGCGTTCATTATGAGATTGATCGTCACGTCTTCTCCAGAGGATGAAGAAAGTCAGCACAAACTAGAACGCGATGATGTCCCACCACCGGCGGCATCGTCGCATCATCAGCAAAACGCATGGGATCGACTATGTCTTGCTTTAGGTTTATTGACCAACTTGGTACAGAGTGTACCGGGGTTCAAGAACGTATTGCATCGAACGAGTACGTCTCTTATACTTTCCATCGTCTATCACGATCAACTTGTTTTTATTTTAGAGGTATCGATCAAGTGCACACTCTCAAATCTAGCATGCGCAAAGAAATGCAAATGTCCTTCTAGTTCCCAGATTGGTGCACTTGAGGTTCTAGTTGGCGTGTACAACACTCATTCTCGTTTATTGTCGTCCAAGGCACCACCACCACCACCACCACCGCTATCGTCGTCGTCGAAGCTTGTTAAACTGCCTTCACTTGTACAAACGTCCAAACCATCAATGATGGCTGTTGAAGGAAATAATGACACGTCGACAACGACTACATCACTCATTTTGAGTACACTTTCTATTCTGTTTGGGATTCTTATGTCTTCTTCTTCTCAAAATCGGTCTATCATACTTTCTTTGATTGAGGATGGTGATGATGGTGATCAGAGAATCAAGTTGGAGAGATTGATTCGCCAAGCAAAGGAGTTTGTCTTTTTGTATGATGATGATGAGGAAGAGGAGGAGGATATGGGTTCTATCTCGGGTGGTGGTGGTGGTGGTGGGCGAGAGATGAGGAATGTGAAAGAGGTAGTGAGTGTATTGGAACGGTTACGTGATGAGTGTCATTGAAAAGAAATTTAATGCTTCTTTGATAGTTTGTGTATGTAGGTTTGCATATATGTACATCCAGACCTCGAAAGGGGCCAAGAAAGAAAGAAAGAAAGAAAACGACGGACGAAAGTAAGCAATGGACAAACATCATCGACATCTCTCGACACGAGTGAAACATCAAAAATCGAAAAAGTGAACAGATCTGTTTATTCCCTCGTTCTGGTGCAAATGGGAATGTTCTCTCTCTCTCTCTCTCCTTTTTTTTTACTATTGTCAAAAAAATGAAATGATTTTTTAAATGAAATTCAGCACCTTAATGGCTTACCATAAAGTACATATTCCCAGCTTGATTCCTATGCAATGGCATATATTTTTCTTTCATTTCTTGCACACTAGTCAATCCTGTTTCGGATCCAACACGTGGATCGTAATGGTTTCTTGCTCGTTTGCTTACAAGATGAGCATCTAATGATCGATAAGAATAAGAATAAGAATAAACCAATGTCAAACAGTGAAGGAGGGAAGAGAGAGAGAAGAGAGAGAAGAGAGAGATGGAAAACGTACAGTAAACAGGTGCTGGAATGGAGACAGAACGAGTTGCGCGTGCGTAAATGTGACAGAGCGCAAAGGATAAAGATTGAAGACTATCGGCTCTACAAATTGAAAAAAGAAAAAATTAGCTCATTGGACTTGGACCAAGGAGGAAACCATACGCAAAATTATTTTCCTATACAGTACGTCAAGTCACATCAAAACAAAAAATTGATACATGAAAATGAACTTTACATCATGAATGACCTTTTTTTTTCATTCAAACCCATGGCAGATCAGTCCAGTGTCTGGTACATCTACAGAGAAAGAGAGAGACGTACAGAGTAATGAGCGGGTCTACTTGTCCCAATTAATCCCCCATGGCTCAATAGGTAGTAGTCAAAGTCAACAGGATGAGTTATAGCCTGGTCAACGACCATGGACCATGCCTGCAGGACAGTTCCCGCTCTTGTCAGCTTGAGTCATGTCATTTGGGTCTTGGGGGCAGAACCTTGACATTTATTTTGAGTTCTCATATTTAAAGACGAAATGGGAAGAGTATGTACATATACATACCTGTAATGGTGCCGCTTCCCAACAACAATAAATGTGAGTTTTGGGTTGATTCGGGCTTCGCTGCTCGCCTCTAATGGAGGAGGGAAAGTCATATCGTGTACAAGTCAACGAATGGAACATCCTTACCCCTCAAGTCTTTGAGCTCTGCGAGATAAGTGGGGGGGAGTTAAAATGAGAAAAGACGAAACTGATCTACTCAATTAACCATACCCTTATCCTTGATTTGTTGAAACTCGCCCTCAGATACGCCATCTAATTTACCATATATATATGAATTCAAATACCCGACAGTTGACATACTCCTAGCACTTACCTCTGAAATATAGCAGTCGCTTTGGAGCCGCCCTACTTGCTTCTTTCTTCTCGACGATAGCTTGGTACCCCTTGTACTTTTCTAATACTTGCTGGTTTTTGTTTGTAAAAAACACTTGGAAAGTCAGTGACAGTCCCCCTTCCACTTACAAGACACATGGATTTAAAGACCCCGATCCATTCTTGCCTACTCTCCTGGGCCCTGGTAACCGCTACATACTTTACGGTATGGGATTCTACGCTACCAACAAGAGAGGCATAAGATGGAATGCCACTGGTATGAGCCGCAGGATGCGTCACGTCTGCACCTATCATTACATTCATTAAAGGGGATGTGATGGAGTGAGTCAGTTCAAATCATACCAAGTATCATTGTTTGCTCTTTGAGAAAATCGGAGCCATGCTCATCTGGATCGAGGATGCTATTAATCCCACCGAGCTTGGGGTTGATCCTGAAGGAAAAACGGACGAGGTATTGTGAAAACGCATCGCAAGTTCAAAAACAAACTTGAGCAGAATCATTTTCTCTCAGACAGTTCGACGCAACCATACATTGGGTTGAAACACCTTTCTGTTAAAAATAGTGCTCGAGAGGAAAAGAACGATGTGACGAGCTAGGCGACGAACAGTGATATCCCCGAAGCTCAAGGTCACACGTCAGGCCAGAACATATTCAAAATCTTTGAAACGCGAAGGGCCTACTGTTTGATAGCCGTGTAGACGTCGCCAGCAACACTAGGCAAAATGACAACGAACGAACAAACTAGGCCCTTCTTTATACGGCCTAGGCTCACGACCAACGCATTCTTCGCCGATTTGCATGAATTGCTAAACTTTTGATCAGCAAACACATTTTTGGCAAACACTTAGATGGACAGACTTCGGAAATATTTCCTTGAGGGTTGCACCATCTAACAACAGGACTATCCATTTCGACGGTCATTCCTGTTTATCCGATGGATCAAAGTTCAGCGCTTAATACAGTAAATTTTAGACGAGCAATGTACCTGCAGCTCTCGCAGCTCTCATCATATCACCGATCGAGCGTTCAAGGGACTGCCTATTGAACTTGTGCTCAGATTCATAAACGACAACCACCCATTTGCGGATTGTCGCTGGGCGGAAAAATTTCTTGTCGACCCTAGAGACCAAAATGAGTATACATACAAATTCAAGCGGCATAAAACTTACATGTTCCAACCTCCATTTTTCGGTCGCTAATCGTTTCTCTTGAAACAGGTTTTTTTTAAAAACAGTATGGTAGACCTACCACAGATTTCTGAGTACTACCCGCATTGTAGGATACAGGTGGTGTTGGCAAGACTCGTGCCGGAATGGACAGTGGGTCAGAAGATTCAACTTGAATACCAAAGTGATGGACAATCGGCGAACTATCGAACGATAGGAGCTAAGGAACATGTACCTGTTGCTCGGTCATATCAATATACAGCTTAAAAGTGGACTCACGTCTAATCCTTTCTTAATGCTATCGAAACGTTTGGAAGGAGTCATACGCGAAAACGCAACCATTTCTCTCGTTGTATCTTGAAAGAGCTCTTTTTTCACTAATTGGCCCGGCAACACCACACAAAGTTCCAATGGGATGAGATCACCGACCTCATCAACCTTTTGAGAAAAGATCCAAGCTAATCATACTCAACCAGTATCGACAAACAGTGACCCACCTCAGCACAAACGACCTCAGGCTGAGGGAGAGTGATATTGTACCTTAGCTGAAAATAACGCGAGATGTCGGTCATCATGCCATTACAGTTGAAGGTCAATTCACGTGCACCAGCCTGGCTCACGCGCATAACCTTTCGACGCTTGTTATTGTATTGTATATGGTTCTGACAAACACATTGGAAAGAAATTTTGAGAGACGGTTGACGTTCCTAAGTGTAAAGCCATGGCTGGGAGCGAGAGCATGCGGATGACTTTCATTGAAGAAGCCCAGGCATAATTCCAGCAAAGAACCCGACTTGTACATCACTCCTGCAGTAACGTCCACATTGATCAGCAGCCTGTTCGCTGCTGGGCGGACCGACTGAAAATATCCCCGCCAAAGCTCCACACTACCACCAATACTCATACTCCCTGTAGACGTGAAAAAAGACTTGCCCCTGGAATTGGCCGGATATCGACGCATTACATCATCGCGGATGGCGATGTTGAGCGACTGACATTGATTGTTAACGCAGTTTGAGAAAGACAAGAATCAGAGGCAACCAACCTGTAAGGTGGTTAAGATTGCATTATCTGCTGAACATTTCCCAGCGATGAACTTAGAAAGAAGTCTGAACAAAGAATGGTTGCATGTTAAACTTCATTCTCCGAATCCGCTGAATGAATACCACACACTCAGGATTTAGATCATCGGTATATTTTTTATCTTCACGTCATATACCGTAGGTGGTTGTCGGGAGTTTGGATCCGGCGGTTCGAGTGTAAAGGAATACTATAGAGTGGATTAGCGCCACTGGTTCAAGCAGGCTGGCATACACACTGACACTCGCAGAATGATCTGAACCAAGAGGCAATATTCGCGTAGCAAACATATTTCTACGACCATCAAACGCAACAGGCGGGTCAAAGGTTACCGAGTCGATGACGTTTTGTAGATGCTGAATGACTCTGTGATTGAATTTCAAAGATGGTTCAGATTTCGGCCTCGTTTCTAGGGGTAAAGAGATTGAGTAGTTTGAACAAGATGACTACCGGGAATACCCACCAGAGTCATCTTTCTGCCTTATTTCTGGGTAAAGAGGTTAAGCGATTTGGGTGAAGCAATTACCAAAGCTACTCACCGACTAAAGACGAGTCAGTAGGCGATCAAAAAAGCATGGATGAGTATCGACCAAGAACATACCGTCATAATGTCGAATCAATAGATTAGGTATCGTAACTTGATAAGCATTTACATTAACTGTAAGAGATTTCACGCTCAATACTCCATAGTTGGGCCTCTTAACGTTAAGAGAGTCGACGTGTTCTCGGAGTAGAATGAGTGTATAGGAAACAACAACAGTGTTTACCGATATTACAAACCTGCGATACTTGTCTGACCGTCTGAGGTGGCGATGGTCACGAGAGAACGAGAGTCATGGTGACGAGGGCCAGTAGAGGCAGACCCATGGCTGCCTCTATGCCCCTCTCCACGCCCTTAACGTCCGCGACCTCCGCGACCACCTCTACCATCACCACTGCTGCGGGCATCGCCCCGTACATGCCGTGGCGGGGCACCATCACCATGACTGGGTGCTGTTTGAGGGGGCATTGATGGTCAACAGGCAAAGCGGATAAGATAAGAGATCAAGGCATCCCTAGTTTTATAATCAGTGAGAACGTCCAAACGTCGAAATCCAGACTGATCATTTCCGCAGCACAGTTCGGCTTCTCACTGATCGCAGCTAAGGCGCAGCAATAAGAAGCTTGACTTTGAGCAGAGTAGAAAGATCTTGAGTGATTAGAACAGTGAGGTATGCAGTAAAATTCGGTAGTCACCTACAGGTGAGAACTGAGGTACAAAGGCATCTGGTCTGACTATTTCTCCGAATGAGGCTTGCCAATCGTTCGATTCTGACTAGAATGAGTGCTTCGTTCCTATGGTCGTTTCCTCTCAAAGATAGCTGTGATAACACTCATCTCATTTGTCAGCTACGGATACGGACATCGGGAATCGCCGCAAATGTTCTAAGCAAGTGGTCAATCTGAAGCCCACATCCTACATAGGCACTAAATACCAAATTGATTTTGCACTTCGATTCCTGTACATTTAAATTCGATGAGTCACCCATCAAGTGTCGCATGCAAGTCCTGGTCCCCTTCCTCAGTCGAATCCTGAAAGCACTGTTTGATAGCAGGTAGATATGAATTCATTTTCCACATTTGATCCAAATCCATCTCTGTAAGATCAAAAGCAAGTGCGACGATCGGTTCGTGCGACTCCTTCTCTCTTTCTTGCGGTGGCGCTAGGCTAAAAGGAGGCATCTTCGGATAACGTGCGCCAAAATGAGTGAGAAGAACATTCCTGGCGTTTGCACTGTGCACCATACTCAACCACTGAGCAGCAGAACAGCCAAGGTAGAGGACTCACTCTCGACCGACTTGTATAGCCTCACTAATGGTGCTGTGTGCTTTGGATCCCAATCGATCCAATGACGTTTGTTCCTTTTCGTCGTCACCGAAGGATGCTTCATGGATAAGCACCGTAACACCATTGGCTACTCGTGGGAGATTCGGCGTCGGCCTCGTGTCTCCAGAAAATCTATAAATTTAGGATCAACTCTTCATCAAAAATTTACCAGAAAGAGCGACCCACGATATACTCCAGCCATCCTTACTTTTGAAGTACACTCCATATGCAACCGTCTGATGATCTACATAGAATGTCTCGAACGTCTCGAGAACCAGACTACGGCACATGTTGAATGCGTGCTGTCGACATCTGACCAAACAAATCAGAACTGACCACAGAGCTCCACAGATCAAAACTTACAGCTCCCGATTTGTCTTGTTCTTGGATCGTTGCATTCTTTCTGCATCAGTCCTATAGTTTAAAGCTTCACTCTGTACTTGGATGACACCATTCTCGCTGGGTTCTTGAGACAAACCAATATCTTCCAGTTCATGGCGCTCCCTGAGGCATTGAAGAACTGTCGGATCCGAGACAATGTACAACGGTTGCTTCGGGGATGTTGCGAGCTACACCAGGCACTAAGTCGGATGATGGGAGGGCAAAAAGGGATATAAACAGCCCACAAGTTTTCTACGCCTTAGAAGCTTCGTCAATCCCATCTGGTGATCCGCATGCTTGTGGCTCACAAAAATACATTTGAGATTCGCCAATACATCGTCGACATCTCCATCTGAGCCTACTCCAAAACGACGAGTCAACTGACCCAGGGTGCCCTCCCCTACGTCCAGCAGAACATTTCCATGCGGCGTTCGAATGAGCGTCGATAATACTTTTAAAACTAGATGAGACCACTGACAAACAGAGACTTTGAAAGTACATCATACCATTACGATATTTATTCGGCATTGTACTACCTGTTCCTAATGGTAAGATTTTGACATTCGATGATTGTTGCGCTCCAGCCTGGGGGTGTCGCAAGACAGCCTCCCGTGCTTCTTCAAAGGCTTTAATAGTTGTATCGGGTAAGGTTTGGAAAGTAGACCCAGAAAGGGCAGAATGAAATCGATCGTTTGGTATCAAATTATCTGATTGGATTAGACCAGGCGGGCGAAGTGGGACATGAAGATTAACCGTCATGATATGCACATTACGGGGAAGAGAGGGTATATCTGATAATGATAGTCAGCATCCTCATATCATGAAATATCCCAGGAAAAACACCTGTTATTAGCTTTTGGGGGGAGAGATTGAATTTAGGGAGGGCAAAGACTTCAGGATCAAGTTGAGATAGTCGATACTGATTGAAACTGAAGCTAGTGAATGTCACAGGATTTGGACTGTGATCCGGGGAAGAGACGATGTGCTGTGAAATCTTCAGGTCAGAAAGTACAACGTTACAGGACTAAAACTACCTCTGTCGTTACATGGAACCCCTGCATGAAGTTCCTATACCGGTCGTCCTCGAGCACCCCGGGGCCAAGAAGGTGATATATGACCCTCACATTGTGCTTTTCCATATCATCCGGATCAGATGACCGAAAAGGCCTGTAGACTGTATCGAAAGACTGAACAACAGAAGGTATCATCTCAACCGAAGGAACATCAAGAATAATAACAGCTGCCGGAGGATCGCTCTTGCTCATGCACTCCTCGGGATAGACAGTCCTCACTTCAGGGCCATCGGGACCTTCTACCTCAAATTGGATCGTTTCCCCTTTTGTTAGTTTCGCTCGTAACTCGTTATGTGGAACACTAAGTTCATTGAGCTTCTTTCCGTCAATTTTACCACGAACACGAGGCCCGACAACAACGTAGGCTAGTGTTGATGATTGTGGAAATGTCGGAGGAAAATGAAAGGAAGGAAGTTGTCTGAAGAACCATTTCGGGAGGTATCGGTGGTAATCGTCTGGTTCTGTAAGTTCATCTCCTTTCGAGGCGATTCTCTAGAACTGATAAGAAAAATACGACTCGCGGACAATAGAAAATACAGCGTACAAGATTTGAGTTGGACTCCTTTAACGCAAACATGTATTGAATTGTCGTCCGCCGAATCTCGTCAGGATTGAGCCCGTGAGTGTCAAAAGTTTTGGTCATCTTGGACGGTCTGTCCTCTTCTGGTGACCTTTTGCGCTTCTGGCCTAATTCCGCCACACCCGCGGTGGACGACTCGTGAACTGGGGAAGGGGTGGCCTTTGATACCGTAAATGCATAAACCGTGACATTGTCGTCTTTGTAAAAAACCTCGGGGAGAGTGGCATGTTGTTCTGGAAGACACTCGGTCGCCGTGACAGCCATAGAGTCCCTATCCTTGGTAAGGCGAGAAATTGCAATGAAGATCTGACCGACCTATACAGATAGCGCCGCATAGATGCAAGATAGTGACAGAGACCTGGGGGTCCCACGATGCTTACTTTATTGATAGCACCATCTGCGTAGGCCATGAGCATGCCTGAAAGACCCTTGTAGCATTAGCATCAATTGAAAGGCACGAAAATCAAAATCACTACTTACCCCCAAGTCCGCCTGCTCTCTGAGAATCTACCTGAGTAAGGAAAACTCCCCTCATGTTTCTGAAATTCTGTTGACTTTGGCAGAAAGCACGGTTTGTATTTTCCCCCACATTAAAAATATACTTTGCACCATCAAAAGTGATTAGCACAGCAGGATCGGTGTCATAGGAAAGAGGAGTGACGACGGTAGTTGACCAGGTCTGCATACCCCTTGAAGGTATCCTTGCAGCAAAGACTGAATAAGAGAAGGAGGGGACAGCTAACGAGCGAAGGACTTGCTTGAACGCCAGCTTGAGGAAACGACGGTGGTTCGCACGTGACTCACGGCCCGTGTGGCAACTATTATTATTATAGTTGTGGGATCAACCATGCGGTGACAGACATACAGACATACATACTTGGAATGACTATTCTCAACACACCCAACCCGGAATCCTTCCTGTCTCCTGCACCCTGATCAACATGATCTTCAGTGAATTCAACATTATCAACGCTCGCGCTCATTTCTCCTCTCTCAACTCAGGATACATATTCGCTGATAATGCTGGAGGCTCTCAAGTCCCTCGAGAAGTCATCAGTCGTATCCTTGACTATCTCACCAATACCAATGTACAACTCGGTGCAGACTATTCGATCTCCGCTGAAGCTACAAGGCGTGTCATGGTCGAAGGGCCAACAACAGCAGCCCAGCTTTTCAACGCAGGATCTCCAGATGAGATTGCGTTTGGAAGTAGCTCAACCTTGAATCTTGAGAATCTTTCCAGGGCCTTGGAGAATGATATCCAGTCTGGAGACGAATTTATCGTCACTGGAGAACACGAAGGTGGAGCTTGATTTATCTCTGCCATTACCTGGTAAGTGTTGACGTCGATGCAGCCAATGTGGGTCCCTGGAAGAAGCTAGCCAAACGTCGTGGGGCAGTTGTCAAAGTCTGGCATCCAACGCCTCTGGTTCCAGAGAACCCTTACTCTGTCAGTCTCCAAATCAAGGAGCTCCTCCCTTTAATCTCCAACAAAACGCGCCTCGTCGCTTTTACTGCCTGTTCCAATATTCTTGGCAGTATCGTGCCTGTGAAGGAAGTTGTTCAGGCCATCCGCGCCGATGCGCAGGCCAAGGGCAGTAGAAAGGTCGAGATCTCAGTTGATTGCGTGGCTTATGCCCCACATCGTCCGATTGATGTCCAAGATTGGGACGTTGACTTCTGTGTCTTCTCATACTATAAGGTACATTCAATTCCGGCACCGTCTTGTCCTATCACAAAACCCGCACTAACGTCTCTCGAAGATTTACGGACCTCATCTCTCTGCCCTCTATGTCCGTGCCTCTGCGCTCCAGCAATCGGTTACTTCTCTCGTTCATCATTTCCTTCCAGTCGAACACACTTCCTACAAACTTCAGCCTGGTGGTCCTGGATACGAGCTTGTCTATGCAACCACAGGGGTTTTAGCATACCTTCTTTCCCTCACGCCTGCCAACAACCTTCAAGCTACTTGGGACGCCATAGCACAACATGAACAGACACTAGTGGCACCTTTGATCAATTACCTTACAGAGACAAAGCAATGGGCGCGCGGCGTCAGGCTTGTTGGCGATGCATCAATCAATCTCATGCGGGCACCCACGATCAGCTTCGTTGTAGTAGGTGATCGAGCAATTAAGAGTAAAGCCATCGTCGAGATCTTCGACGAGAAGGGTGGGGTGAGTCTTCAAATGAAGTGGATCCTCTCTACCATTCTTTGATTCATACATCATTCCATCAGGTTGGCATTCGATATGGGCACTTCTATGCCTATACACTTGTTGATGAACTTGTACCAAAACTAGACATAGATGATGGCGTCGTCCGTATCTCCTTGGTGCATTACAACACTGTCCAGGAAGTTAACCGGATCATTGAGATTCTCAAGGAAATATTGGAGTAAGCAGTAAGCACGATGTATCAGAGCATTCTAGTTAATGCAAATGTTGTACAAAGTAACCTACGGTCCGGTCATGATTAGCTAACAGTCAAATCCAATTGAGCAAGTCCGTATATCAAGTCCACCATAATCATCAACAATCTCAAATTTTCGTAGCGTCGTCGTGACCAATGCCGAGCACTCAAGCACCCTGATTTACTGATCATTTGGGTTATTGATGGTGAAATCCTCAGACCAATTGCCAGAGTCACCAAACACTAATATCAACGATGCAATCAGACTGAGAACATATCTCACGTAATCATTTCCACTCACAGACTACCGACCAGTCGTTACCCGTGGTAACTTCTGGCACAATGAATGAAACATTGCCATCGAGGATATCAAAGTCTTTAGCGAGAACTTCATCTGGAACTCACCTTAAGTTGATATCTTTTAGGAATATTGCACCGACCGTACTCACCAGGATGCTCAATCCCACCCTTCCTTAGAATAAGGAGACTATTAAACCTATCGGTGATCTGCTTCGGGGGGTTGGACGTATCCCAGGTCGCAGTTGCCTGTTGACCA
>Ga0157368_1000088_pt1 | contig 40532 bp, 50 predicted proteins | sample AttbisABBM3_FD_113146 | JGI IMG/M metagenome (GOLD analysis project Ga0157368, IMG submission 113146) | Fungus gardens microbial communities from leaf cutter ant in Botucatu, State of São Paulo, Brazil - Atta bisphaerica ABBM3 | ecosystem: Host-associated > Fungi > Mycelium > Unclassified ... | reverse complement strand
TTCTTCCGTAGATTCATGCCATTGAGCATGTTCTGCCCATTTGTACCCAGACTAAGGCCTATCAACATGCTCGACTCGCCAATGGGTAGACTCTGGAGTTCCTCGTAGAGCTCTGCCACGAGCTTCAACCAGTACTCGAGACAGATCTTGAAAATCTCGCGCTCATCCACCTGTGACACCTTAACCATGTACAGGTGGGCATTAAGCAACACGTCACGATTTTGCTCAGTCTCAACACAACGAAGATGATTTGTCAGAAAATTGGAAAGGAACAAGGCGAGGTTGAGGACTAGTTCCTGTCCACTATCACCAGCGTCTGCATAAGCCTGAGCAATGTTGGTGCTTGGAGGTATCATTCGATTAATTGAGGTCAGGACCATCGCAAATAAGATCACGAATTTGGGGTCATATTCAGGTCCAACATTAAGAGCGGCAATTTCGGCAAGACACTTCAGCGTGACTGTCCGAAATTCGGAAGTCTCGAGGAACTACAAGAATGCAATGACTACATCAACGAGTATGAAGCGACGATTACTCACGCGAGTCAGCAGAAGATCGATAATTCTGGTCTCAAAGATATAACCAAGAGGAATCCAGTTGAGGAAGCGCAGGAGAGTTTCTAGAGTTGTCTTGATGAGGGAAGTCTTGTTGGCTTCTTCCAGGACCTCCGAGCATAGCTTGAAGATCTCTGAAAACTCCCCACACATCTGATTCTTCAAATTTTTGATTTTCGCTTGTGTCATTTGCTCAGCAGAAAAGTCAAAAATTTCTTCCGAAAGGAGCTTGAGGATGACCATATTGTTTTCGCATAACGAGAGATTAGTTTTGGACGATTCGACTAACTCGGTGATGAAGGTCGGCCAATTGTGCGGCCATTCCTGTTTGAGGATCTATGGAAAGCGTCAAGCGGACAAAGACGCGCGACGAATCAAGAAACATGCCTGAACTAGTGCAAGATTCAACTTGTTGATGTAAGTCTTATCCTTTCTCAGAGAGCCTTCATCTGAGGCAGCTTTTACTATGACACCGACAACGAAGTTCCGGATACCTAAAATTGAGTTGATTTTAATGAGCTTAGAGTGACGTAGGAACAAATAACTGTACCTTGTCGCTGACCATCCGGAAGAGTTTTCCATCGTGTCATAATCAGCTTTTCCAAGATTTGAAGACCAATGTACTGAACAGTTTGTGGAAGACAACAGTGGGGTGACACGTCAAATCACTGTACCTTCGACTGAGAGAACGAGGACTTCTCAAGGATGTCTGGGACTTTTGTCCATGAGTCAGGATGTTCCTGGAACTGGGTCAGGACTTGTTGTCCTAGTTGTTGCTTCAAGTTTCGTTGTTAGATCAAGTTAGAAAAACGCGTAATGGAGACAGCTATAGTTCACCTCAGGTCCTGAGCCGGTATAGAATGCCATGACGACATTGTCGAAGAGAGAAACATCGAAGTCTCGCGAGAAATCAAGCAGAGCCTGTCGATATGATCAGTACGGTTCGGGAAAAGACACAATAGAACTCGAACTTACCTCCATGACAGACAAAAAATACTAAGAGGAGATAGGACAGATACGAAACGCTGAGGAAGTCGTAGTAGGCGGAGAACAGATGTGATGTGTTCACTGGGCAAAGGGGACTGTTCTTTCGGAGCTGTGTAATCGATAATCACGTGATCCTCCATCAGCTGAGTAATTTTCAACATGATGAGATGTGGAAAGTCGCCAGCAGTAGAATACGCCTATTGTCCAACACTTGAAGAATGCTTTCATCTACGCAAAAAGATTTCATAGTAAAACCAGCAATGCAAAACTTGGATTGAAAACGTAGTCTCATCCGCAGATCAGAATACCACTTATTCAAATGAAAGGTAGCCTGATGGCCTCTTGCATCACTCATCTTGTATTGGAGGATGGTCGGCGACATATATTATATTCGCTGACCAATAAGTCACCGATAATTTTCAAAATCTTTGCCACCGTTATGTACCTTGCGTACCCTTTACTTTCCGGATGAGGACTTCGAATGAAAACCCTCATCCTCACCTTGTTCATCGACGCTTAGGTAGCCGATACTTGGTATCTGGATGCTCATCAAGCTACCATCATTGGAACACTGCTGTTACCATTCAGTTCACTAACTCCCCGGGAACAATAGTGACTGCATTTGCTTCCGAGGAAAGCGTCCGTGGTCTCAGGGCGAACGGGTTCGTCAAATGCAAAGGTGCCTGGATAAGTCCACTTCTTTTCTTCTAGGAACCATCAAGCCTGCTGTGGATTTTGTCTTGACAATGCTCTTCGGGTGTTTGATCGCCCAATGTGTTACCAACAAGGTTACTGCGAAGATGTGAAGTAGTTCATATGATTCTATGTAGCTTAACCGGTCGATTTGTACACTGCCCCAAATCGCACAATTGATCCACAATATGCTACTCTGATACGTTTTTCAAGAAAGAAAAACAACATGGGAGAAATAAAACATGAAATTTAGATAATATCTTCTCAAGTGCGAAAGCTTCTATCTGGACATTACAGTGTAGATAAACATCCAGGCAGTAAGTATCTGGACCTGGAGACAGTACTTTGATATCCAACTTCACTAATGTGCAGTACTTGTCTTTTTTCTCCATCCAATTACATTTTCCTCATTCAGCAAATGCTCATAATGCCCCAAAAACGTCTAATCAAGAGTCAGAAGGTGATGCTCTTTATTGTCATTGGATGAAGGCTACTCATGTGCAGCTGCAGCCCTGCCAGGGGTTGTACAAATGGCTGATCTTTCAGACAAATCTATATTGTTTTCCTCAATATATCTTGGTGTACGGTTGACCAATTAAGCAGCTGTACGTATTCATTTGACTTCAGCCATTTGGGATCTTCAGCACATCGGCGAACATCACTCAGATTTCCCCCCCTCTTCTATATGCACGCCTTCGTAACAATCGGCTCTACACGATTTGATCTGCTCGTTAAAGAGATCTTATCCGTACGTACACTCGAAGCGCTGAAGAGCCGCGGGTGTACGACGCTCACAGTTCAATGTGGGAATTCTGCATTTGAACAAGCCAGCCTCATTGCCAAAGGAGAGACAACCAAACTCTCAGTTGAGGGCATCCAAGTCGAGCTCTGGAAGTTCAAGCCTGCTTTGACAAAAGAATATGAAAAGGCAGATCTAGTAATTAGTCACGCGGGTCAGAAAAACAAAACAATCTGATTCAGAGACGAGACCTGCACTCACTAGACCAACAGGATCGGGAACAATCATCGAGATCTTACGTCTACCGAGACCACTCATCGTAGTACCCAACCCAACACTGCTCCATAACCATCAGGAGGAATTGGCTCAAGAATTGGAGGCACAAAAGTACCTGACGTCGTCCACTGTCGAGTGAGTCCTGCTTCTACAACTTGGAGCCGGAACCCAAACAATCTCAGGAACCTTGCGAGGACGATCTTGGACTTCGATAGCGAGGGAATCGTTCCATTTCCTGCCTTCGACGGTAGTAGGTTCAGTCGGTTATTGGACGAAGAGATGGGGTTCGTATGAATCCGCCTTTTGATCGCTTGTGTTTGAATACATCGGTTATCTCTTGACTACCATCTTCTCGCGGGAATTTTCAATGGCGCCGAAAGCGGTCTCCGAAGTGATGATAGATCTTGACCCGGAGACATACGAGACACAAAATGTGCATGCAATTTACGATCAAATTGCCAGCCACTTTTCAAGTACGAGATATAAAGTAACAAAAGGTCATCACCTCATTTGCCTTCTCCTAACACTACCCCCAGCCCTGGCCGGTCATTGCTAGATTCTTGTCTGAGCTGCCTAATGGTTGGCTTGGACTTGACTCCGGGACTGGAAACGGAAAATATCTACCGTTGGATAGGCAGGGCGATATATGGACAATCGGACTAGATCGTAGCATCAACTTATTGAAGATTGCCCAACAAGCTGGGGGAAAGGCGCGAGAAGTGGTCCTCGGAAACGTCCTTGACTGCTGCTGGAGAAAATATGTTTTTGTACGTGAACAAAATCTGGGGGAGAAGCCTCCAATCTCAGAGGGAACTCAGGACTATGCTATTTCAATAGCAACAATTCATCACCTGGCTACTCCTCGAAGAAGGATACTCGCTGTGCAGGCGAGTAAAAACTTTCTCCAAGTATTCAGATAGCAGCTCAGGCTGTGAATTTCACAGCGTCTCCTACAAAATGTGTCCCCAGAACATGGCCGAGTTCTCATCTATGTCTGGGCTGTCGAACAAGATGAGCTCTCAAGAAGAATTATCCCGCAAAAACAAAGAGAATTCGCTGATTACAGAGTAGGAAGAGATGTGATCGTGCCTTGGGTCCTATCAGGGCCCAATATTCCCAAGGCCGCCAATTCACCGGAGGATGACAAGGGGCAAGTCTACAATCGCTACTACCACATGTTTGCTAGAGGCGAATTGAGAGGCCTTGTCACCGAAGCCGCAGCTGGACTTAGCCTTGTAGTGGGTGTTGCAGCTGGACAACCTCCATCAACACAAGGAGTAGAGATCGTACAGGATGGCTGGGAGAGATCAAATTATTATGTAGAACTCAGATGTTGGAGAACTGCTTAATCATGGATTCTCATGCCATATTGCCCAGCTGGAAACAAGATGCATTGAAAGCATGCAGAAGAGGATAATGCAGAGATACAGAGCCAGGATCACTCGCTAGCCGCCATGACTGGCAGAACATCAGTGTCGACAGATAACTGGGAGTTACAGGGAACTCACTGGCATTGATCAGATCACCTCCACTGTCCCGCAATGCCCGTACGGCCTTTGCTCTCGAACAGCTCACTTGTTGCATGACGAGATCAATGTCCTTGGGGTCAACACCAGTTTCATCCACAGGCCCATCGTCTTCAATTTCCTTAAGCTCAGGCACATCATCCTCGTCACCAGGAGTTCCAGCAACGACATTTTCAAGAGTAGCGGCATTCGCTGCATTAGAAGCAAGCTGCTGAGCGGCGGAGAGTTGAGCATGGGAGTTCATGTCTTCTATCTATGAAACATCATAGGTGCCTGGGCAACCAATTGGGCAGGAAAGATCACTCACCTTGGCTTCACCAAAGACAATGTAGCAGTCATTGTTGGGTAACTTGTAGACATCTGGAAATACCATCACCAGGAGGACCTGCCGTTCATTAAGCGTGTCTTTCGACCTCGTTCAAAATTCAAGCCTACATTTTTGGGTCGCCTTATTGTAACACGGGTAATGCCATTGACCTTTACCAAGCCTAAACCATGTAGCACCTTACGAGCCTTGCGTTCAGAACGAGATTGAATTTTTTCAAGGGCGGCATTGGAAGTGGGATCTTCTTCCTGTTCATTCTCGAGCTCATTATTCTCATGGTCAGAGTGATCAGAGGTAACTTCCTCTATGTGGGCGGACATCTGATGAGAGGGAATATCAGCACATCTCAAACCTCGAGATAACATCCATCTCTAGACACAGGAAGTAGTATAGCAAAAGCTTGCTCGTTCAGAGTAAAGGGCTAGATAGGACATACCTCTTAGATACAAGACGAAATGAGCGAGCTCGATGACACGAGCGACGACGACGACGTGAAGTCCATTTTCGGAACATTGTTTGGAGCTAATGGGGTGTGCTTGGCAGAATCCCTGCAAGCAAACTAATTACATGCTACTACCCAATTGATTAGACCTCCAGTTTTCATTGCAATGCCCAATAGCCTCTGCCGTCAAATCCAGACTGTTCTTGATGGTGTACCTGATGCCCTGCCACTGGACGAACTTTTAATTCTCGTCGACGACTTCGTTGTGGAGTGCTCGTCCTCTGATGCACCAGAGGGTTTGATTGTACAATTCCATAATGAGCTTGAGGCTGCTTTTCATGACTCGGTCGACTATTCCAACGTTGGTCAGGTGGAAACATTCTTGACAATATTGCGTCATATCGCTCCTGTAATCTCTTCGACATCTATCATCTCATGGTTTGAAGTGGTCCTTCGGCCCGCCTTGCGTGAGCCTAGATTGGCAACTACACCTCTCAACTACGCCAAAGAACTCATCGTTCAGGCTCTTAAAATGTATCAAGGTGTCTATTCTGATGCAATTCAAAATTACACAGAACGGGTGGCAGGCTTTCGGAGACGACTGTTTGAGTTGTATCTGTTGGATGCATTTAACGAGGGGTCGAAGGATGACGTTCTGGAGTGGACTAGCCTAGAAGAAGAGGAACGGCAGAAACGATCATGTTGGAAAGAGAATTTGGAGGATATTCTGGTCAGATACGGGTCGGAAAATCCTGAGGTAGGCCTTTCAGAGTTTAATTTTCAGTATTAATAGCGTTTCAGGACCTTTTCACTGAAATACACGGTTACTTCACAAAACCATCCGCCAGGCTCCAGCTCTTAACTCTCCTGAATCTTCTCTCGTCACATTCATCGTATTCGTTCATTGTTCCCGTGCTTTCAAAACACCAGCTCTTTCCTTATCTCCTTCTCTCCATGCTCCTTGACAACTCTTCAACTGCATGCTCTGCAGGAATAACATTCCTTGTCAAATCGCTACCCTATTTCGCTGTACATGCACGTGAACAGCTCAGACTTTACGTTCCTCGTCTCCTCGCTATCCTTGCTAGAATTCTATGCTGGAAGAAACGATATCCCCTTATACCAGAGGCTGGGGAGAATACTTTGGATCCAGAGTTTGAAAGAGAACTTGCTGAAATCACCCAAAGAACCCTTCATGTCCGACCTGATCTAGAGTGGCAACGACTTGAAATGACATTCAGTTCTATAACCTCGCTTCCACCCAATTCACGATCATTCTTTTCTTTGCTTTATTATCTATTTCCATCTAATGTCCTCGGATTTTTTCGGGACCCTGCCGTGTTCCTCGTCTCGTACAACGTTGATAGTCCTTACGTGGAGAGCTGGAAGGATGCTTTGGATGAAGACGAGATCAGACGGAAGAGCGAGGTATGCGCGAACCGGTTGCATTTAAGTTGCATCTCATAGTTATAATGATAGAACCTTCTCCGAGAACATATCTGCCATCCGCTTCTGATTTGGAGGGATGCAGTCAAGGAGCAATCTTCACCTGAGTTTTGGTCAAAATATGACACAATGCGTATTGCCAGCGAAGCGATGATGATGGACATCCGTAACCTAGCTGTAGGCTTGCGAGAGCGATATGGATACGCGAGTTCCAACAACTTGTCAACGTGTGATGAGGAGACAAAGACGGAACAAGGAGATGTGGCACAGAACGAGCCAGGTGATGATGTCGAACAAGTAACCGTCGAGGCGGAATCAGCTTCGGAGTCACAAAATGAACGCCCTCGCTTCATTACACCGTTGGACCTATCGACTGGTCAGGTCATGATTTCCATGGCCGATATGGTGGACATAACCAATGCTTTGAAGGCCAACATTGATGTGGAACTCATCACCCCAAATATACAACGGATTGCTTCTCTACCTTCAAGGTCACCTTCTCCAGCAAAACGCCAGACGGTGACCTCGAATGTAACGTCTGAAGTTGAACATGGTATGGGGAATTTTGTGCATACAGTTGCAGATCTGCAACGGGAGGTTCTGTTGTTGCGGAATGAACTTAATTTCGAGTTGTGGATACAGAGAGAGAATGTTAAGCATATAGGAAGGCTATACCAAGATCGCATTTTGATGAAAAGTGCAGAAGCAGAACGTCAAGGGCTTGTACGTGCGTTGTCAATCCGATGGTATGCTATTAGTGAAAGTATACTTCAATGCAGTACAACAAACTGCGCAAGTATCGTTCACAAGTTATTGCCCTTGAGAATGAACTGCGCGATAGCAAACGGCAGGCATCCTCTGCGAAGAGCAAGTATGCTGACTGGAACACGGAGTTACAGCAGAGACTCAAAGAACTTCGTGAGGAGAAAAAAACCTGGATATCTGAAGCAGCTACCCTCCGAAGCGCTGAGAAAGAAGCTAAGGTATTGCACACCTAGCAATATCTACACTACACTACTTACACCGTGTTCAGGCTTTATTTGCTGCACAGGCCAAGCTTCTAGCTGAAGCCACCGAGCATGTCTTCCAGCTACAAACGCAGAAGAAGGAAAGTCAGCACAAGATCGACAGGTTGCATGATTATGAGCGGCAAATAGAGCAACATCTCAAGATTCGTAGTCTCTGGTTCGGCATCATGAATTTCCAGTAGATTTCTTCTCCTTATTCCTCTTTTATTCAGGGAGGATGATTATGCCAAGTTCAATGCTCGCGGAAAACAGCTAGTCGACATGGAGAACGACATTAAAAAATTCCAGTTGCGTCTCGAAAGTTATGAGAAGACCCTCGAAGACATGGAAGAACGCGCTAGGTAAAATCTTTCACTTTTGGGACCAAAACGTTCACCAACCCCTCTATTTTCAGCGCTGAACGTCGTCAAATTCGAAGTTTAGAAGCGAAGCTCTCGATGGCGAACAAAAAGGCAGAGAGCAATCGGTCCTTCACTGAGGAAGGTTTACGAGCTTTTGCGGCAGAAAAGGTTGCTCTGAAAGAGTCGAATACAAAGCTGAAGGGAGAAAATGACGAACTCAGAGAAGAGACAGAGGAGTTGAGGGCAATGGTTGAGGTCCTTAGAGCTCAGGTTACAGGGGCAAGGGGCTTGGTTTTCGAACCCAAGCTCCCATTGCCCACTGGGTAAATAGCTGTACTTGCTACAGTGCCATTTGATTGGATTCGCAGTAGCGCGTAAAATATCAATATCTTGTTTTGTAGCAGCTACAGTAGCTTATAGGGACCTTACTGATAGGAACACTGGGGCGTTATCAGATAAAAGATTGAAAGGGTCCATTTCCAGAAGGTTCGATGAAAAGGTTCGATTTCAGTGGCGATACCATTTTGGGCAAGTTTCAGATCCTTCGAGAACTGAAAAATTAGATTACTTAAAGGCGCGTGCAAAACTCATTCTCTTCATCTTTTTCACCTCCTTTTATCCTTTTACCTCGTTTCCCCTCTCACGTTCAAAAAGGTATGTGTATTCATATCATTATCATTCTACCTGATGATCCAAGCCTCTCATTTGCAATCTAGATGTCTGCTGTTCCTGAAAGTTTTGGCTTCCAAGCCGAGATAAGTCAGCTCCTCGACCTCATCATTAGTGAGTATCCTCCCTCCCCGCTCGTCGTATAGTGTCAGCGTATTCATCTTATGTTTTTAGACACGTTCTACTCCAACAAGGAGATCTTCCTTCGAGAGTTGATCTCCAATGCCTCTGATGCCCTTGATAAAATTCGTTACGCGTCGTTGACTGATTCCTCAGCTCTCGATGCTGAGAAGGATCTTTTCGTCCGCATTATTCCTGACAAAGAGAACAAGATCCTCTCCATTCGCGATTCTGGAGTTGGTATGACCAAGGCCGACCTTGTCAACAACCTTGGTACTATTGCCAAGTCAGGCACAAAGGTCAGTATATTACACAGCTGTCGTTGAAGAGGTTTGCCTCTGATACTTTTTTTCTTAGGGTTTCATGGAGGCTCTCAGTGCCGGTGCCGACATATCTATGATTGGCCAATTTGGTGTTGGTTTTTATTCTGCTTATCTCGTTGCCGAAAATGTGCAGGTTATTTCGAAGCACAATGACGATGAACAATATATCTGGGAGTCGGCTGCTGGTGGTACTTTCACCATTACCCTTGACACTGTCAACCCTCCTCTTGGTCGTGGTACTGAGATTCGCCTCCGCTTGAAGGAGGACCAATATGAATATCTTGAGGAGAAGAAGATTAAGGATATTGTCAAGAAGCACTCTGAGTTTATTTCTTACCCTATTCAGCTCGTCGTCACTAAGGAAGTTGAAAAGGTGCGCGTGTTCTCTAATTGCGTTGCATTTCCATTCATGTTTTTATCAGGAGGTTGAAGATGATGAGGAGGTCAAGGAGGTCAAGGAAGAGGGCGAGCAATCTAAGATTGAGGAAGTTGACGAAGATGAGGAGGAGGGCAAGGAGAAGAAGAAGAAGAAGACCGTCAAGGAGAAGGAAGTTACGAACGAAGAACTCAACAAGACCAAACCCATTTGGACTCGCAACCCTAATGACATCACCACCGAGGAGTATAGTGCCTTCTACAAGAGCTTAACCAACGATTGGGAAGACCATCTCGCTGTCAAGCATTTCTCCGTTGAAGGACAGCTTGAATTTAAGGCCATCTTGTTTATTCCCAAACGGTATGTTGACTTGATGCAGGTCCTATCGTATGACGTTGACATGTGTCTTCAGTGCTCCTTTCGATCTCTTCGAACAGAAGAAAAAGCGTAACAATATCAAGCTCTACGTTCGCCGGGTCTTCATCATGGACGATTGCGACGAGATCATCCCAGAGTACCTGAACTTTGTCAAGGGTATCGTTGACTCCGAGGATCTTCCTCTCAATATTTCCCGTGAGACTCTTCAGCAAAATAAGATTCTCAAGGTCATTCGTAAGAATATTGTTAAGAAGACACTTGACCTGATCAGCGAGATCGCTGAGGACAAGGACAACTACACCAAGTTCTGGGAGGCATTCGGCAAGAACATCAAGCTTGGTATCCACGAGGATGCTCAGAACCGCAGTAAGCTTGCGGAATACCTCCGTTTCCACTCTACCAAGTCTCTGGATGAGCAGACTTCCCTGAAAGGTGTGTTCTTTGTTTGTTTGTTCAAGTTGAAGTGTGCTAACTAGAGATTTTCAGACTACATCACTCGCATGCCTGAGATACAAAAGTCGATCTATTACCTTACTGGTGAATCACTTGCTGCAACCAAGGAATCACCCTTCTTGGAGGTTCTCAAGAAGAAGGGATTCGAGGTTCTGCTCCTCGTTGATCCCATTGATGAGTACGCCATCACTCAGCTGAAGGAGTTTGAAGGCAAGAAGCTTGTCTGTGTGTCGAAGGAGGGTCTTGAGCTGGAGGAGACTGAGGAGGAGAAAGCAGCTCGTGAGACTCAAGTACAAGAGTTCAACGATCTTTGCTCAACTGTTAAGGATGCTCTGGGTGATCGTGTCGAGAAGGTTGTGATCTCTAACCGTATTGCAGACTCGCCATGTGTTTTGGTCACAGGTCAATTTGGCTGGTCTTCGAACATGGTGAGGAATTTCCGTTCTCAAATGTTGCAGAATGAAATGTGATGCTGTATTTATAGGAGCGTATTATGAAGGCTCAGGCCCTCCGTGACTCGTCGATGTCGTCGTATATGGCCTCGAAGAAGACGTTGGAGTTGAATGCGCAGAACAATATTGTGAAGGAGTTGAATAAGAAGGTCAAGGAGGACAAGGCGGACAAGTCTGTGCGGGACCTGACGTTCCTGCTGTTTGAGACGGCTCTGCTCACGTCTGGATTCTCTCTCGATGACCCGACATTATTTGCGAAGCGCATTTACCGCATGATTTCTCTTGGCTTAGATGTTGATGAAGATGAAGAAGTTGCTGCCCCTGAGACTAGTGCGGCACCTGCCGTTGCCGAGGCCTCCTCGACCTCGGCCATGGAGGAGATTGATTAGGGCTGATCTGTTTTCTGTGTCTTCTTTTGTTGTTGTGTGTCATCTTGTTGCATTGCTGTCATATCATTACGCGTCACGATATCATTACATGTTTTAGTCTATGTTTGGCAACTTGGCTACTAAGTTGATGTGTGTGTGTGTGTGAGCCTCGTGTTTGGCGGCGAGTCAGGGAGCCGCGACCGGGGCATTACATAATGGTGGAGAGGAGTGAGGAGACGCGAGGGGTTTACAATAAATATAATATGTTGTGGATTTGCCAATGACCTTGTCCTGTTAGGAAGATGCCTGGCCTTGCTCTGCCCCAGTCTCTTCTGCTCCCTGCTGCTGACGATGTCGACGGTCGTTGTTCGATGAGCAGCCACCTTTTGTGTGCATCTGCCCAGTCTCTCCCTCGTTTCAAGTCTCCTCCTCCCTGTGCTGCCGTATGTTTTTTCTTTCTTTCTGTGTTGCTGTGGCTGCTGACCCTGACACACACAGCGACGCCAGGCTCCATGCTCCCCTAGTCCCTATCGCAGGGCCAAGCCACTTTGTGTGCAGACTGCTCGCCGCCGTCGCCAGGCATCGCGCGTCAAATATCACCCAGAATCTTTGCCACTGCATGCCTTTGATAAGCTACCGTGGATAGCTTCCCTTGATGTGCCTCCCAGCGACCTGGCCCATCCAGCTGACATTGCTGATCTCTCTACTCTGCCCCAATCGGGCCCTGACTCCCTTCACCGGCGAAAACCCTCACTCAGGTCCAGTCCTTTTTCCACGCCCCAACCCCGTTCCACCCATGACGATTTCTGTCCTTGGTCTGCTCGCCAACTCCCTTCACGGCCCTCGACGCCGGCCCCAAGATTTAACTTTGATCCCACTCGTGTCACCTTTCGTCACCTCATGCCCGTCCCTGGTCCCTACAGCGACGATGACGATGTCTAGTACTTATCTAGGCTACGACGTGACTTCATTTGACCCCCTTTCTTAATACGCCACATGAACCTATTTGCATCGTATGATCCCAACGCTCTAGAACCTCATCATCATCATCATCATCATCATCTGTGCTTGCCTTTTTAGAACTACCTTTGCTCGCTGTTTTCATTTTCATCTGCCCCTGATTTATTTGTCTGTATGTATGTATGTACTCCTGATCTCTTTCCAGCTCCTGTATTTTCCGAGTCAACCTTTGCTCTGTGGACCTTGGGTACTGTGTACTTTTTTGCATGCATTTGTAATGACTCGACTCGACTGCTCCATATGAATAGTTCCATGTAATTGATTATGACTCGAATTGTGTGACATGTGTCAACTTCTCTCTCTCACATACACACACATATGCCAGCAGAATCGTCGCGCCTCATCAACTTTGGCGCAGGGCCTTCTGCTCTTCCAGATTCTGTCCTAGAGGAGGCAGCAAAAGGCCTTGTCAATTTTGCCAACACAGGAGTTGGGATCGCCGAAATCTCACATCGTTCACCCGAATTCACAACTTGTCTGTCCAATCTCGAAGCACAGGTCCGATCGCAGCTGGCCGTTCCGCCCACTCATTCCATCTTGTTCACTCAAGGTGGTGGAACGGCGCAGTTTTCTGCTGTCATACTCAACCTCCTCGCTCGTCATCGACTGTTGTTTCCCGACCTGGACAACTCAAGGTCTTTGGATTATGTCCTTACTGGCTCTTGGAGCAGGTCTGCGTATGAGGAGGGGTGCAGGATGTCTGGTAATGGGAACAATTATATCGTCAATATCGCGGCGGATGGAAGGAACTATTCGCAAGATAAAACATCTTTCACTTCAATTCCTCCTCACGAATCGTACAAGTTTTCAAATAACCCAGCGTTGATCTATTATTGTGAAAATGAGACCATCGACGGGGTTCAATTCAAGCACGATGTAGAATCAGTGGACAAGGAGGGCAACTCCGTTCAGGGAACGTTTCCATTCCATTTATTACCTCAGGATACACTTGTCCCCTTAGTTGGGGATTATTCGTCGAGTTTCATGTCAAGACCTATTCCCCGACTTGCGGATCACGCTGTTATTTTTGCTGGGGCTCAGAAAAACATCGGGCCTGCGGGACTGACGATCTTGATTGTCAGAAACGATTGTATAGTCGACGTGGATGCTGCCGTGACATTCCATGCGCAACCTGTACCGCGGACAATGGCGTACAAAACGCTCGCGGACTCGAATAGCGTATACAATACTCCTCCTGTCTTGTCCATCTATATATCCGGTTTAGTATTGAAGAGGACCAGTGAATTAGGAGGTATGGAGTATTATGAAACTTTAAACAGAAGGAAGGCACAAAAGGTTTATGGAGCGCTTAGAGAAGGTGAGGAGAAGGGTGTGCTTAAGGGACATGTACAGAAGGGATCGACGAGTTGGATGAATGTGGTGTTTACGGTGCTTGACAAGGATAAGGAAAAGGCGTTTTTGGAAGGGGCAGAGAATAGGGGGATGACAGGAATTAAGGGTCACCGGTACGTTCTTTTTTTTAATACTATCTCCATATTCTACTGACGTGCGTGGTGGTCGCTTTTTCTAAACTCCCTCCTCATTAGTTCTGTCGGAGGTAAGCTCTTCTTTTTTGAGGTAATCGGATAGTGGGTTGATGGGTGTTTGATTTAGGCATTCGTGTTTCCTTGTATAATGCTATAACGGAGGAACAGACTGATAAACTCGTCGCATACATGCGCGAATTTATCGCTTCGTAGACCCAGTTCCAAAACGATGTAAATTTTTCAAAAAAACTATCTAACTTGGATCGTACTTGGAAAGTAACAAGTATCTATCTCGATATACTAAGGGTAAGTCACTTTGCCGGAGTGGTTAACGGGATCGCCTGCTACTTGTTAAGTATGTGAGCGGTTGGTCTTTGACCGCGAGTGTTCGAATCGCTCAGGTGACGTTACTTTTTGTCTCAGACACAAACAAGAGTGTGAAAATCCTTTTTCCAAGGGGGTGTCCATCGCCATTTTTAATGCTGTTGGCTCTAGTAGCTTGCTTCTCAGAAATCATTATTCATAAACCCCTGAAGTGTAGACCCAGATCAGCGGCGGCTACTTTAACAGCAAGGCAACCAGCATATAAGGTTTGAATTGCTTCAGGAAGCAACTGTCTCGGCAGATAAACTAACTATCAACTGGAAGGGAAAACATTCTATGGGACTAGAAATGTTAGAGCTATTAGGAGAGAACAAGGTTGCTTTCTCATATCTGTGGAATGCTATTCTATTATGACCACCTTTCAGCGTTCTCCTTACTATTCTAGTCCAGTAATCCAATACACACTTCAGATTCTCCTTATAACACGCATGCATATGGCCTAGTATTCTTCTAGAACAGCCCATTGACAATGTTGCCCCATGGCTGAGTTGGTTACAGCGTCCGACTGTTACAATTTGATGTTAGTTTGAGTTTGATAGCTTGAACTTGCTCATTGTTCCATCGGAAGGTCATGAGTTCGAGCCTCATTGGGGCAGTGTTTGCTTTCTAGACTTTTGTAATTGCTCAGGGTCTTCATTTTTTTTTGCCAAATACTATTTCACCAAGACAAAGGATTATCTTCTACCACTTTAGTGCACTGCCCATCGTAGTGTTCCATTTGTTACTAGTACTATCAGAGACGATCATCAAATGGAGAAATCAATCAATGCTATTTTCTTCCCCGTATACAGATCTCCCTTTCTCAGTCAGTCTTTCTTATTCTTCGTGCCAGCTTGCTGGTAGAGATAGTGTCAAATTCATTCACAATCTCGGTTTACACAGGAGTCGGAGTCATTCGTAAGACAAAGGTACTTCTACCTCCGCGAGGGAGTACTAATATCCTTTCGGCGCCATGGACCTGGTATACTTCCGTAGTCGGCGGACCCATCGAGTTCGTATTAAGCGCTGAGATATTGATTTTAGGAAGCGACAACTCTCCGTGATGCAGTGCCAATAGTGTCACTTGAGTGACGAATGAACTATTATCCTAAAAAGAGAAGCACACACACACACACACACCGAGGTCAGTTGACGTATATATGTGACTAGAGAGGAGTGGGGGGGGGGGAGTTCTTATGGTCCACAATAACCCACCTTGGCAACAAATTGACCCTGTTTCGGACCACCAATCAACCAATCCCGAATCATCTCGTCAATAGTGTACCACATAAAGAACTCCTGACTGCGGTCATTTGTATTTGGGCTCCAATGAAAAGAAGTGTCTATCCTGAGCTCTGCCGAAATGGGTTGTCCGGCATATAAAACCATCGATTCTGAACCTGTGACACTTCCAAACGACGTTCCCAGAATACGAATACATCCTGCCGCCACAATCTAGAACGACGTTTTTTTGTTTTTTTTCGAATAAAGGAGAATCGATCACGGGGGTGGGGAGGGAGGGACGATTTAGGAGGCCAAGTTTGGGATGAGATGGTCATACGTACCTACCTGCAATTGGGGCACATCAACAGGTATTCTGATCTCTCGCCAGTTTCCTTGAACACAGTCATAGAACTTGCGTTGTGCTAGTGCCTAGCCACTTTGAGTGTATATCGAAGGGGTGGGGAGGAAGAAAAAAAATTTTTGACCCACTTTTGTGATGGTGCTCAGTTTGTCACCGAAATCCGAGTCTTGGAGCACCTCTGGAACGACAAGTTCACCTGTAACAGTATAGAGTTCGGTCCAAGAAGTATCAACCCCGAATGCTTCAGTGAAACGATTGACTAGAGGGAGGTACAGGCTCTTAAACTCATCCTGGCTTAAAACCCTCTTGACTTCTGTCTCAATCAAATCTTTCACCTCTACACAGTTGTCAGAGGTTACAGAACATCAGAAACATGATCCAACACACCGTTGCGAAGAAAACGGTATTTGATTACAAGTGTAAGAGATTCTTGCACTAAACAGTGTGTCGGGTGACTCTTCACTTGTCAATTTGATCAGGAGAGACATACCAGGACCTGATAACGAATCTATAGAGAACAGGAAGTTTGCAGGCTGTACCGGTGTCACCGTCTGCTTTGCCTGAGTTACCGTGCCTTCAAGAAAGATAAGCATTTTGCTTACAACAATCTTTGAATCGGAAGAAGGGGATATGATAGTAACACCTTCAATACCATTCGAAGGCATTTCTAGCTCTGCCGATGCAATTCGGATATGTTGATGACTCGTCGTAGAGACAGTATACTTAGAGATCAATCTATTCCGAAACAAGGTTGAAATGGAACGCTTCAAGGAGAATAGTGACCCCTGACCTGGATCCTCTGAAAAAGTCTTGTACATTGACCGATATTGGTAATGTCGTGGATAACACTTGCGTCAAGAAAAGCTTGCGCTCCAAAGATGGCTGCTGCCTTGTAACGTAATCTACTTCAATGTTGATTTTCTGTTTATCGAGTCAGCAATTCACAAGGTTATTTCTCCTAGACGCCTGTCACCCACCAGGTCATGCAGAGCGGAGGCATCGGAGTGCTGAAGAATGAAAGGGTATTCCCGCTCTCGCTGGAGGTTTTGTAAAACAAGTCCGTCGTCATCGGATGCCATCGTTCGCTCCTGACCTTGTGGGTAAACATGGTTAGAAATATCTCATGTCGGTTGGGGGGCAAGGCACCTTCAGTGCCAGCCTCCCTGTACTTCCATAGTATGTTTGGACAAACAAGGCGTAATTTCAGGCGATCAATATCATTCCTTCCTGTTGAAACAGTAAGCAACATGTTTGGCGATTTGCCTAACTCGACTATGGTCGGTATCAGTAGTGGACCATTAAATGCACATATCGCGCGTACTCCGAGGTGATTGGTCTACCCAGACTTGGAGTGCGTGGATATCTTGCGGAACGCGAATGACGCTATGCTGTTTTCCCGATCTTAACATCTTAACTCTTCGGTGATCCCAGTGGAAAACGAGCTTTCCAATACGGATCTCAGTGGCCTGGACGAGGTATTTGCCCATTGTGATTGACTGAGGGGGTCGTAGTGGTGAAGCATCTCATCCCACTTCAATAACAACGTTCGCACTTACTGGACAAAAGAGCCGTAGGGCATTCTTGCCGGATGACAAGTTTAAAGATGGGGCTGCAAAGCAAAACCTTTCAGACTCGCGACCAGATGCAGTCATCTGAACACCATTGATGGCCAAGTTCTGATCTGAATGTTAGCGTGGAGAGTTGTCATGAGGATACTTCAAGTAACATACGCAAGGAAGCTGATTGAAGATGTTCAGATTGACGTATACACCATCTTGTGCTCCCGCTAATTCAGCATCTAGGCCTATCTCTAGAGATAAAATTTGATGCTCGGGAAGAACAGTTTCTGCAGAGCGATAAATCAAGCCACAACTTGCTGGAAGTAAAACAGAGTTACCTGACTCCAAACTGTGGGCAGCATCAAGCAAGCAAGACACCAGCCTATTGACATATTCCTCTCTATCATCGTCATGAACTAGCAGTTCGCTACCTCGTTGTCCAACAAAGTTATGGAGGTATGTTAACACGTTGTGCATCCATTGTTTGTCTTTCGGCTGTTTCATTTTAGCATGCGTATCAAGAGTCCGCGAAAGCATGTAAGACTCCAGTCCAGCCCATGTATGGGGTGCATAATGTGCAGGGAGGGAACTATAGATTGTAAATGCGCTGCTATATCGTTCTCGATGCCTGCATGGACAGGCGAATCAGCGATTGGATCATACTCCAAGATGTTGGAAATGTACAAATCAAGTGCGGCCAGACTTCCGTGGAGTTTAAGGGCAGATTTCCTGCGCCCGGCTTTTGTATACATCGAAATCGCACGGTTTGTGATATCGATGTAAAGTTTATAGAAGACCTCACGATCATTCGTTGCCTTCAACAGATCTTCATTACTGATAGATGTGCTAGAGCAGCTCTTGGAGGCGACATTCCCTGAGGAAAGTTTATTAACGGAAAATGGGGGGTTCATGGGTAAATGTCCAGTTCGAACACCAATTATGTCAAGCTGAGATTTTGTCCAATGAGAACGTTCACGTTGAAAACTCACTCTAGTACCTACCTGACACCTTGCCGTTTCATATAACTCTCCTTTGCTCGCAAATAGCGAATTAGGTTTGCCTCGATCCGCTGTAGCGGGGAACCAGGCGTCATATTGTTGAATGATGCTGAGAGAAGAAGAATATATCCACGATTCAACAAAGAACAACGGAAGTGTATCCTGAGGGCTCGTGATAGTAAGTTTGAGATCCGAGTAGATCAATTGGGTTTACTTACAACTACTGTTCGGAGGCGTTGACTGAACCGGGCAAGAAAACTCAGGGCGTTAGTTGCGATATCACTAATCCGCCCTAATTTCGCTAGAAGCTCGCATTGGCGTCCAAGAATAAAGATTCTGAGGTCGAAGACGGAAATCGTATTGGCCAAAATAAGGTCTCGATAGGGTTTCTTAGCGACTGATAGTAGTGGTAGGGTGTCGTCCCCGGAGGTAACGTTGATCAGGGGACCAAACCAAGAGAAATTCTTCTCCCTCCAGATATGATTGAATGACTCTTCGAGCTCTTTGAATTGCAGCAATGCATGTTCAAAGAGGTCCATTCCTTCATAAGTGCTCGCCAAGCTTTCCTGACATTAGTAAGTCAAGGGTGTTCTTCAAGAAATCAGGTGCTCACTTTTAGGATGAAAAACGTACAGAAATTCCAGCCTGGCATCTGTCGCTGACTCTCTGACCGCCTGACCTCTTCTTTGCGTTGATGAACAGAAGAATCAAGTGCGAACATAAGGCCATCCTTCACTTTGTTGCCAAATTCTCCCCAGATCAAAGGGCTGTCGTTTGCTGCTGACCATGCAACCTGGACACACCTACACATATCTGATCAGAACTTTGAAGTGTGTGGTAACAACATCCTGCCAACCTATCACGCTTGTCTTGATTAAAATCCGTCTTTAATTTATCCAAGACCGATCCTTTGAGCTGGAAGAGTTTCCCTCCACTTGGAGCCGGGATATCGCCTTTGACGAGATGTAGAATGAGCCATTCCTGATTCTTGCGCGAAGTTACGGTGTTGTGCCAGTCTTTGACCTGCTTTTTCACAGTGGTTTTGTACGTCTCGAGATCTCCAGGCTGTCATAGGGATTAAGCGGAGGATGGATGGGCTAGGATGCTAAAGGCAGCACCTCGCAAGTTACAACGTAAATGTGCAGTAAAGGCTTGTCTAAAAGCGTCATGGGTACTTGAGAGGTATGCTCGACCCGCACGGTTTCAAATGGAATGAAATTGACGTCAAGTTCTTGGATTGTTAATATAGACGACCCAGAGGGTGGTTTCCAGTGTATATTGCGGAGAGGGAATTGCGCCCCCAGCACAGCCTGAATTTGCTTCCAAGCTCCTGTTAAAAGAAATGAAGGTGCAGTCGTATAGGACACTACTGGACGGTTCGTAGCCATTGTATGAGAGGCAGTAGAATAAATCACGAACCTGTACTGATCGTGGGAAAGGTGAACTCAAAAATTCTAAAATGTTCAGCTTGGACTTGGCAAAGCCATGCCGTTGCCAGAGGAAGCCAGCACTTCAACATCTCCAGTACCTACTACTACCTTCAAGTCTCTGGGCCTCATAGATCCTTTGCTTGAGGCCCTTGACTCCCTCAACTTCAGAGTACCGACCGAAATACAGGCCGAGGCTTTACCCCATGCTCTAGAAGGCAGAGATATCATCGGTGTCGCTGCCACTGGATCAGGAAAAACTGCAGCCTTTGCATTGCCAATCCTGCAAAAACTGTGGGAAGAACCAAAAGGCCTCTTTGCGTGTGTACTTGCACCTACCCGTGAACTTGCATACCAAATAAGCCAGCAATTTGAATCTCTGGGATCAGCAATGGGTGTTCGTTGTGCTGTGATAGTTGGTGGAATGGATATGCCCACGCAGGCCATTGCTCTGGCTAAACGACCCCATATTGTTGTGGCCACACCCGGACGTTTAATGGATCATCTGGAGAAAACCAAGGGATTTAATATGAGGAACATCAAGTTTCTGGTGAATGATCCCCTTTTTCTCCTCTGAATTTATCTGAGTTTCTTCAGGTCTTGGATGAAGCTGATCGCTTGTTGGACATGGATTTCGGACCTAGTATCGACAAAATTCTGAAAGTAATCCCCAAAGAACGTATAACCTACCTCTTTTCCGCGACAATGACAACAAAAGTTGCAAAACTTCAGAGAGCAAGTTTGTCTAATCCAGTTCGTGTGGAAGTTTCTACAAAGTATGTTTTTGAGCTTGGATCTTCGTAGATTTTCACTCGATAGTTCCGCTCAGATACCAGACTGTCTCCACTCTCCTTCAATATTACCTCCTAATGCCACTGAAAGACAAAGACACTCTTTTGGTCTACCTAGCTAATAATTTGGCACAAAATTCCATTATGATCTTTACTCGTACTGTTCATGATGCTGCTCGGTATGTCTCTTATCCCTAAATTCCAGATGTCTTTCATCCTCATTTCTAACCAGACTATCTATTATTCTACGAACACTTGGGTTTCCAGCAGTGCCTCTTCATGGCCAGCTATCGCAAAGTCAGCGCCTAGGTGCCCTCGGGAAATTCAAGAGTGGAGGGCGAAAGGTTTTGGTAGCGACAGATGTTGCAAGTCGGTATGTTTTTGTTCCTGAATAATACCTTGATGCTTGAGATCATCTTGCATTCATGTGCAGTGGTTTGGATATCCCTTCCGTCGATGTCGTTATCAATTTTGACATTCCAACACACTCAAAAGACTATATACACCGCGTAGGAAGAACTGCGCGTGCGGGGCGGGCGGGAAAATCGATAACACTCGTGACACAATATGACGTCGAGCTGATACAGAGAATAGAGCAGGTTATCGGGAAGAAAATGGAATTGTGGCCAACGGATGATCAGGAAATCGCATTGTTAAAAGAACGAGTGAACGAAGCTGGGCGTATAGCAGCTGCTGAATTGCGTGAGCAAGCACTCAATGGTAACAACAAGGGACGGAAACGGAGAAGAGAGGTCATTGGAAGAGACGATCAGGACAGAGATGACGACGTTGTGGAGGCTGGAATGCCGACGAAGAAAAAGAAGGGGAGGCATTAGTATTGTAGTGGCATCGATTAATCGACTAATCGTTTCCCCCCTAACGTATAAACATCAAGTCAGTCCTCAGAACATATTTGGTACCGCTCTTGACGAGAGATCCTTCATGTAGCATACATTCTTGACCGTGCCTGGACTGCGCATCACTATTGGAACAGTTCTGACTATGAAGAGGATCCAACCTGTGTAACAGTACAGTGCCTCTAGTAAGTGAAGGAACGATCTCCTCACGAGGCTTTCCTTTCTCTTCCTTGTAAAATATAGTCTACAAAGTCACGTCATGAGCACCTTTCAGGACACGAAGCTATTTGACAAACCTCGCCACCTCGTACATTGTCTTCCACGCCAGACAAGTATATCAACAATGTCCACTCTGATTTGGCTCCGGTCAAAGGATCCTTAATAGAATCGTCGTAGTGCGGTCTGACGTCCGGACGTCGTTAGTTAAAAGGCTGAAGGATGTATAATCAAACACTTACCCAAAATACTGCCCTGCTCCATATTTATATACCCTGATATTCGAGTTAAAAGAATGCGGGTACCTCGGTTCATCGGTATGAATCTTCCTCGACGACGTTGGATGAAGAAACGGAGGCAGATGCGGAGTTAGCAGCTGATGTAGTTTCAGAGCAAAATCTGCCGAATTGACAGAGAACCTATCTGTTCCAACAGCCGAGCAAAACAATTTGAGAAACTGAAATCATGGTGACGAAAATGGTAAGACATGCAATTCACTCGTTCGGCCTCTCCTTTCTTCTTCGGTGGAGTCAACTCCAAAGGAAGGCTGTCAATGAAATTGACATAGGCTTTGCATTCGGCGGGCGAGAAAAAATCCTGTTGTTTCCTCAATTGAAGTGCAGGCAACTGGGTGCGATCCAACGCACGTCAATAACCAAAATCTGGTCCTCGAGGATTGCCCGACATTCAAGTTCCTGTTTGGGAGACAACTCTGGAAAGACCACTGATGCTGGGGTAGGCAAAGATGTTGTCCTCGCAGTAGAAACGGCTGCGGACACTATGGGTTTTGGTATAGCTTTCTTCTTTACCATGCTGATTACCGTAGTTGCTACAATGATAGAATGATAGAAAATGCGAAGAATTGATATTGCTGAGAACGGATGATGTCACTATTTCTCGTAGATGCTTTTACTGCTACACATACAATCTATTCTAACTACGTTCAGTGCTAAGTGTCTGTGTGTGCTTCCCGTTTGGGAAGCCGAACCACACACCAACAAGTAATAACGAATTTCCAGCCAAGAGAACACCTGAGGATAGATTTGTAGAGGGATATATATTCCAAGCATACTCAATTGCCATAAGTAAGGTAAGCCTTTTCAATCCTCATTCAGACAAGACAATTATAATTTGGTCAGATACTTACTTGATCGGAAATGGGTATCTTGTTCTCCATGCCAAGAAAGGTACTTGCATTGCATACCACGAATAAAATTGGTAGTGCAATGATCGGGCGAAAATAATACCAATTAAGTTCGATGTGAACAAGACTGTGACAACATCTAATTTAATGCGTGAGCGAGGCATAGATATGTTATATTGAGGACTCACAATCAGGTGTGGTGGGAGCCAAACCTGCCGGTTGTAGTGGCCGTCGAAGCCCTCTGCTGAAAATTTTCCAAACGTTACCATCCGGTTTGCACCATCTGAACAATCCAAAAGCCAGCAACACGGAGAGGTGTCCAACAAGCAAGCTGAGAGCGAAGGTTAGACTCAGAAATGTGGCTTCATCAACAAATCTCCAGTTGACCGTCCACTTATAGAGAAATACACGCCCCAGGTCGAAAGCTCCCTTGAGATAACTCCAGGAATCCTCAGAGAGAAACGGGGAGGCAAGCAGAGCCTGAACGGCAATGATAGTGAATAGGTAACGGAGAGTGGATGCGAGGCCTCTTCTTCTGAAGGTAACTACGAGGAGCCCCGGAAGATGCAAAAGAATCGACATCTTGACAGAAAGCGCTGCACTGCGAATGCAAGGAATCAGAAGCCGCAATTCGGAGATCTCGAATCAATCTCACCTGTAGAAAAGGATAGCTGTATCATCGAGCCCATGTTCCAGTGCCAACACCGCTAGAGTCATAAGAAACACAGCCCAGCAATCGTTGAATAGCCGAAGCACAAAAATCGAGTGCAACCGTTTGCTGAGAGGCAGTAGCATAACAATCCAATTTGGAACATTGCCAGCTTTACGATAGACTGCACAAGTTATAATCAAGATCAAGATGTACAGAATACCATAAATATGCTGTACACGTCGAACATTGCGTCCTGCGTCCGTGAAGTTATATAGAAACTCATGTATCCGGACGTGGCCAGCGGGATACCTAACTAAGGGTTAGACTCAACGGAGGGATGCATTTTAAGGCATACACTAGAGGTCCAGTAGGCCCTGTGATTAAGGTATAATTGTACTGGCCCTTGATATATAGTTCTGTCTGGACCATATAGGTCTCCCAGTCTATCTCTGTGTCTAAAATCTGAGTGAGCAACAACACAAGAGAGTATATGGTACACACAGGGAATGAACTTGATGATAAGCCCTGTGAGTACTCCATCTGCTATGACAGCTAATGTCGCCAATGTCCAAAAGTATTGTGGGTCGAATAAATATGATTTGATGAGTTCGAGCGCATTGTGAATGGCCGACGAGTTACGAGCCATGCGTGAGAACCAAAGTTGTTCGGAAATAGCTTAATAACTTTACGCGCTATCTGTACTGGTCATGGACCCTCATAAACATGAAGTCTGATTTACTGGCTTTGTTCAATTGCTGCTCCAGCGAAAGAGCTTTTCTGAGGGCTCCATACTTACCGAGGTGTATTCTCTGGCGTCAACACCGCACGTTTCCGACAGATAACCCTTGTTCTGTTTCTGTACAGATTTCATATATCGAACTCAAATTCAGAACCAGAATCATCTCCCGAAGACCGGATATTTTTCTGCGTGTAGGCGTTGGTGCTGATCACTCTGGGTCGTAACCGTGAAGGTACATCATCGTGATCGTCTTCACTTCCCTCCTCGCCCTGGCGATGACTGCTTGAAGGCATTTTACCCGGGTGATCAATTGCACTTGACATCATGAGCATGGCCTCAAGTTCTGTTTGACTGTGAGCCACGTCCTGAAGGAGTAAGAATTTTATACCTTCTAACGAGCGCTCTCGGTCAGCACCCCATGAGATTATTTGATTCTTGATCTCTCCTTGGCGGTAAATGATAAACATTGGTAGCCTCACGTCTGGGAGATTTTCTATGCATTTATCACCGACAATAGAAACGAACTTCGTGCGCGGGTGTTTATGGGCTAACATGTTAACCTGATGGAAGGCTCGATCACTTCTCGGAATGCTGTTTCATGTTTGATTAGATACTAGAGTACAATCAGCGAACTGACACACCCCTCCTTATAGAGGAAACAGACGACGCCCGTTCCTCGCTTTTCTTCATCACTCAGTTCATTGGCTTTGCTAGCATCAGTCACTTCTCTGGTATAATCGTCCCGCCCTATGGGATACACTCGGCCAAAACGAGCGCGCGATGCTTGTCTTTTCTGCTCTTTCAATCGCTGCTCGTAGTATTCTCTGATACAACGCTCCGTTTCGTCGTTCTTCGCTTCCTCCTCCAATTCCAGCAATTCTGCATCATCAAGATCATCTAGACGGTCCTCGAGACTCGGGGATGGAGGTGGAGACGGGGAAGACGGCGTCTTGGGTCGTGGTGGGAGGATACCATGTTTTCTCAAAGCATCGTTACTGCAAGCAACTTAACCCACGGATGTCAGGAAGTTGAATTAAGCATACAATTCAGTGTCCTCATTGGGGTTGATTGGCATGACAGATTAGATGTTGAAAATAATCAGGAACAGCCTGAGAAAAACGTGGATTTGGGGATATCTTACAATACTTGCCCGAGCTTTTCCGATACTATGTATGTAACGTTGCCTGCAGCAAATTGATTTCATCGGATGGAAGGCTCACGTGATGCTAATATTTCTTGTCCGGTGGCGTTGTCGCTAGTTCCCCGCAAAGTACGATGATATTGGCACCCTAACATTTCACACATCTACTAATGTCGACCACTGACCCCGAAATCAACACCTGCGATCTCCGGCCGCGCAAGTACCAAGAGGAGATTTTTGAACGTGCTCAGAAAGGTACTTGATGTATTGTTGCACCTTAAACAGATGTGAACCGGAATCTTGAACGTAGAGAATGTAATTGCTGCCCTCAACACGGGATCGGGAAAGACACTCATTGGATTACTCCTTATCAAATGGATTTCCGCTCTTGAACACTCGAAGGACAAGCTGATTATTTTCCTTGTCCCCCGGGTGGCTTTAGTTGAGCAACAAGCCAAGTACATCAGTGACAACACACCGTTATGTGTGTTGAGACTTTCTGGTGCCCTTGACATCGAGCTGAACGATCGCATGCGATGGAGAAGACGATTGGAACAATGTGATGTACTCGTTATGACACGTACATCTTTCTACAGGTCCAATGGCTGATATCTAACCTGATAACACATAGCGCAAATATTGATTAACTTGATCACTCACTCCCTATGGAGTCTGCGACGCGTTTCACTCTTGGTTTTCGACGAATGTCATCACACGCGCAAAAACCATCCTTATAATATAATCATGCGCGAATACTTTCACATAAAAGCGACGGAACGACCTAGAATATTCGGGATGACTGCATCTCCCATTTGGAACATGAAGGATCCCATTGGATCTCTTTTAGCCTTGGAAACAAACATGAATTCGATCATTATTGGCGTTCGCGAGAATGTTGATGAACTGGCAGTTCACGCTCCTCGTCCTTCGGAGGTGCACCTCGAACCTAACCGTTCCCATTCCCATTCTGATCTTATTCTTCTTAGTCGACCAATATTTATTCCGCACCACCGGAGACATACGATTTTCATGAACCAACTCTATTCCAGTGCCTCTCAATCATCTCACATTCGACCTGGGACCATATTGAAGTCCCGTGGTCTAACCTGGTAGCTAGATACGACACGACGCTTTACAACCTGGGTCCTTATTGTGCATCTTTATACCTTTTCCTCGAAATTCGACATGCTCTGAAACGTATACCGTCTGAGCCACCGAAAACCGATGCGATGAAAACGGATATTGTGGATATAGTACCGATCCCGAATGTCTCTAAAGATGTGTTGGATGATCTGGTCTTGATACGTGATATCATTTCTGATTTCGAGACGTTTTTTTCAAACGCCGGAAACTCTAATATTGCTCCCATACCACTTCCAGATACATGGTGCACGCCAAAACTTATTGCTTTGAAGGACATTCTCCTCGAGTTCTATACAGCAAATTTTCAGGTGATCATCTTTGTTGAGCAGCGTCAAGTGGCGGCGTGCCTATCCAAAGCTCTTCCAGCAATGCCTGAGCTCAAAGATAAAATACGTTCTGCTCATCTTGTCGGTCAGGGTGTTAATGTTGACGGAGTATCAAAGATGACGAATGCATACCACGGTGGCGCCATTGGGGCGTTTAGGGAAGGGAAAGTGAACGTCCGTGAGTGCTCTTCTTTTCCAAGTCTTAGGAGAGACATTGAATTATCCTCCGAGGAATCAGTCATTGCAACGTCTGTCGCCGAAGAAGGACTAGATTTTCCTGTTCGTCTTCAATTGTCATTGGCCTGTTTTGTTCAGACTCTGAAAAATGTAGGCTTGTGATCTGGTCATACGCTTCGACCCGCTCAAGCACATGATTGCATATGTACAATCTCGTGGGCGAGCCCGGAACGCAGCTTCAAGATTTGTTGTCATGATACGTCAAGACGACCAAGAGGCGTTCAACCTCTATCAATGTCTTCAACTACATGAACCTCAAATGAACAGAGCATATCAATCTCGTCAACGACCCGCTACCCTCGCCGAAAACACTGGCGTTGATGGCGAGGACGAAGAAGAGTTAGATCCTTTGGACTTGGCTGGACGAGAACGATATGTTGTTCCGACGACAGGGGCGGTCCTAACATACGACAATGCAATTGGGTTGTTGAGCTATTTATGTGCTCTGATCCCTGGTGACACATACACACCCCCTCATAAACCGAAGTTTGTTGAAGATTTCCAATCGACAGTTAAACTTCCTCTCAGTATACCTTTACTACCCGAACAGCTCACGTATAAGGGTCCATTCAAGCATTCAAAAAAAGAGGCGAAACGTGCCGTAGCGTTCATTGCTGTAAAGCGCCTCCATGAACTCGACGTCTTTGATGAATATCTTCTTCCCGCCCCCGGAAAGACACTTGGGGAGGAAGAAGCGGCTCATGTCCAGTTTGTTCTCCTACCAGAAGTTACACCAGTGACGATCAACGTTCATGTTAAATATCCTTGGACGATAGGAGAACGACTATGGTTGCACCCTGTATTCATCGAAGGCGAACCGATTGCGGGGTTGATTACCGGATCACCACTATCTCAAACTGAAATTCGATCAGACGTAGTACTTCGCTTGGGTTCTCCGCGATTGTTGCGTCTAGCGGAAGAGAACGAAGTGGAGCAGAGGCAAGTGATGCACGAGTATACTAGACTAGGAGTCTTTTATCGCGTCACAGGGAGTCCCTTGGCCAATGTTCTGGGAGGTTATCTTATACCACTCACGGATGACCTTGAAATTAACTTTGATAAAATCTACCGTCTCGTGGATAATCCGAGAGGTATCTTTGACTGGACCACAAAGCGAGACCATTGTGATGAGAGGTTACTCGTGCTCAACAGACATGAGATTGGTCGAACTAGGGTCCTTCAGCGAATTCGAAATGATCTTTCTCCACTGTCTCCTCCACCGGAGGGATCCCCGGAGGCAGCATTCGCAACTTATCACGAATACTGGATATCCAGATGGTCACGCCCGGGAAGGGCTGAATTTGTTTTGCCGACTATCGGCCCACTTTTAGAAGCACCACGGCTTGTCAAGCTTGCTAACAGTCAATATTCCCTCGATCCCGATCACCCTATCCCAGCAGTCCTTCCGGATACCCTGGTCTCTCTGATGGTCCCGATGTGTGAGTGTGGTTGGGTTGACATGTCACCGGGAATGATCAGAGCCTTCGAACTCTTTCCAGCATTATGCCACAAGCTCACTGACGCCTACCGTGCCCAGACTCTTCGCCTGCACGCTGGCCTTCCACTGATCCCAAACAGCCTTCTTATTGAAGCCCTCACTCTTCCGAGTGTTGGTGCAGATTTCAGTAACCAACGTCTAGAAACCCTTGGAGATGCAATATTGGACATTTGCACGACTGTTCATCTGATGATCAAATACCCGAGAAGACATGAGGGGCAACTTTCTGCGCTTCGTCAACGGGTTGTCTCGAACAAGTTCCTAGTGACTTGTGCTAGATCTATCGGACTAGAGAAATTCATCTCCTCCGAGAGATCAGGCGTCACAAAGTGGCCATTTGTTGAACAAGACGGATATGAGGACAAGGAATTCAGGGAGCGGAGGGCAATAATGAGACAAATTCCTCGCCGAGGACTGCAGGATTGTGTTGAGGCTCTGCTCGGTGCCAGCTTTATTGCTGGGGGGATTCCTATGGCGCTCCGGACTGGGGTTGCATTAGGACTCTCGTTTGGCGGACAGCAACCTTGGGGAGAGCGGGTTCGGAAAACCGAGGAAGGATGCCCTGGTGTGCCTGCACTGATTGCCAACTTGCAGAAGGAACTTGGATACTCGTTCCAGAATCCAGACCTGTTGGTTGAGGCAGTTACTCATCCGTCATTCGAGTTTTCAACGACTCCTTCATACCAGAGACTGGAATTCTTGGGTGACTGTAGGCCACAATTTCTCCGTTATCGTCAACGGGCATTGCTGATGTGCATTTAGCCGTGATCAAGATAATCGTGACTATCTACCTCTTCAATAAATTTTCTGAGGCAACTTCCCATCAGCTTACTCTTTTACGTGCGAAATCGGTCTGTTCACCTGCACTCGCTTCCTTGGGTGTGCGCAGACTCAAAGTCCACAAATACCTCTTGCATAACAGCATCGACTTGAATCATGCCATCAATCTCTACGTCCCCATACTTGAGTCTACGTCATCGGAGGAAATTGTTCGCAGAGGGTGGGGGTATGATCCGCCGAAAGCTATAAGTGATGTATTTGAGAGTATTGTGGGCGCGGTGTTTGTTGATTCTGGATACGACTTGGATCGTGCATGTTCTATTGTGACATGGCTAATGGAGGATGTCCTTGAAGCTCTAGACCCATCTATTCCAAAGGATCCCGTTTCGGAGCTACTAGAGTGGCTTGCAAGTGTTGGATGTCATGGTCACATGGAATTTAGGTGCATTTTAGCTTCCCTTTTGACATGGAAATCTCATACTAACTACGAAATTCACGATCAGGAAAACGGCTAGTGAGAAAGATGGTGTGGCCGCTGAGGGGATTAGTGCTGTCTACCACGGGATGGCTATCGCCGGGCCTATCGTCAGCAATAGCAAGAATATAGCGAGATTTGCGTCGGCGGAAAAGGCGCTTGCTGTTCTGAGGGACACAGATGAGGGTGTTTTGCAGAGGACATTGTGTCAATGCAAACAGAGAACGACTGAGGATGTGCGAAATGAGGATTCAAGCCCAGATCTGAGAAGCGACGATGAGACTGACGCTCTCGATGATGATGAAGAAGTGTTTCAAATGTTAGTCGAGGAAGATTTTTGAATGATGTCTGTCTGCCACAAGCAATGTGTGTTTTCTTATATCATCATTTGTCACTTGGCAATTTGTTTGGGGGGTCCCTTACAACGGTTGGCCAGGGGAATGGAATGTCAGAGGACCACCGCAAGCAACAGCAACTCGGAGCACTGCCTGCTAATCTATTATCATTTGATTGAAATCATAGCATCTGTCATGCCCCTCTATAGAATGAATGAATACAAAGGTATTGAATTGTGCGACATTGATTATCAACTTGAGGGGTTTAAGTAAGCGATGGCGGGGTTTGTGGGTGTTTGTCCGCGTGGTACAGAGGGATTGCAACCACGTCCAAGGCCGCCAACGAGACCAACGCCAGCCTCTCCGTTTGCCACCAGCGTATGTTTTTTTCTGTCTTTTGTTTATAGCTTCTTCTGACTCCACTTTGTTCGGCCCAGCTCGCTTTGTTCGCTTCCCACCAGCGCGTGATTAGTCGTCCCCAGTGACCAGTCTCTGTGAGTCCATTTTCCTCTTCCTCCTCGCTAAGCTTTCCATATATCATCCACGCCACATATCCGCTGTGCTTGGGTCTCCCCCGATACTGCCCGTCCGTTCTGGCAGGTCCTTGAATCTCAGTCTCAGTCCTAGACAACCCTGTATCAGGCCACATGCTTATTTCCTCCCCTCTTTAGCTTTCTCGCTCTATTTCTCAGTTTCTGTCCAAAATGCAGACGATCAAATGCGTAGTCGTCGGCGATGGTGCCGTCGGAAAGGTCTGTCCCTTTTCCAGCGCCACTCCTTCCTCGCAGGCGCCTTTTGAACTAATTTCGGCCACCTCAGACCTGTCTCTTGATTTCATATACAACCAATAAGTTTCCAAGCGAATACGTTCCAACTGTAGATTCCGCTTCTTCTCTCCTCGTGTTGAGCTCAATCTCTCTTCCAGGTCTTTGACAATTATGCAGTCACCGTCATGATTGGTGAAGATCCTTACACGTTGGGCTTGTTCGACACTGCCGGTAAGTTAGGCTGCATCTTTCCATCCACTCCATTGATTCGCCTCAAACAGGTCAGGAGGATTATGATCGTCTCCGCCCTCTGTCCTATCCCCAAACAGATGTGTTTTTGGTCTGCTTTAGTGTGACTTCTCCAGCCTCGTTCGAGAACGTCAAGGAGAAGTGGTTCCCCGAAGTGCACCATCATTGTCCTGGCGTACCCTGCCTCATTGTCGGCACACAGATCGATTTAAGGGACGACAACCAAGTGATAGAAAAACTTGCAAGGCAGAAACAGAGGCCTGTCACCCCGGAGCAAGGAGAGCGCCTCGCCCGGGAACTTGGAGCTGTCAAATATGTGGAATGCTCAGCATTAACGCAGAAGGGCTTGAAGAATGTCTTTGATGAAGTATGTCTCTTTTGCCTTCTTTCATTTTCCCTGATTCGATATAGTATCCTCACAGGCTATTGTCGCTGCACTTGAGCCTCCTGTTGTCAGAGCCTCCAAGAAGAGGTGCAGAATCCTCTAATTTCCATGTCGTTTCGCGCACAATAAGACTTGGTCCATTTTACACCTTACGACCCGTATAACGCCATCCTCAATCTGGTCATATATCCTCTACTGCCTTATATTTCCTTTTCTCCCTCGGCTTGTGTTGTGACATGTTTTTTTATTTTTTTCCTCTTTACTGGTTTTCATTATCTGCTTTAACAGTTAACCCAGACATCTGTTTTTTCTTCTCGATTTTGTGCTCGACTTGCCTTGGCAAGGTTGTTCTCATTCAAGGGTTAATTCAAGGTGGCGAAGCTCTGCATGCCTTCTCATTCTGCCCGGTCAGGGGAGCACTTTTCTTTTCTTTGCTCGTACCTTAGATAAGAGGGAATGCCCAAGGACGACATCCTCTGCTGTTTCAATGTGTATATCATTCTTTAATGCAGTTGTCCCTGGATCATTCGTGGAATAATACTCTGTGATTCACGCCCCCTGAATGAGTGACGTTATTGTGCGCAAAAAAAACAATAACTCATTGTCTTTTTCTTATGAGTGATATTCCCACTGAAATGATGGTAGCCATGTGCTGAAACTTACCGAGAGAATGCGTTGTCGCTCAACACGAGCGAGAGCGATTCCGAGACACGGAAAAATAGAAAACGAACAAGGCAAGGTTATAATGACTTCAAAGACCAAGCATCCCTACAAAGACTTAGCTCGGACATTATGGATAAAGGGAGGGGAGGAGAGGTAAATAAAAAAAACTAAGGTGTCAAGTGAGAGAGAAAAGGCATAAATAAATGATACTCCGACCAGAGAGAGGTGTTAGGTCCATGAAGTCCCGTGAGAAAAAAGATAAATTCAAGGCTTGTAACAAAAGTTCAAAAGTTTCTTGACCACGAGTACTTTGAGCCCGAATGGCTTCGACGGCCCAAGGAACCGAAACTATGAGATTGAAAAAAAATTAGTATTCCATTATTTCAACCACCAAGAAAAAGAAAAGGGGTGGGGGGGGACGTACCTGCCAGAAGGCTGAGGTTGATGTGGTTGATCATTTGAACCATCGGGACTGTCAGGTTTCGAGTCGGTAGGGGCGGGAGCTGGGGGTGAAGTCGAAGTAGCGAGTGCAGTCGAAGTAGCATCATTCCCACTATCACCCGAAGGAGGAAAATGGCCATCATTGCCATTTCCTGGAGATGAACCGTGTCCATAGCCGCCACCAGATCCATAACCCCCACCGCCAGACCCATAACCACCACCAGATCCATAACCACCGCCAGACCCATAACCACCACCAGATCCATAACCACCATCACCAGATCCATAACCACCGCCGGACCCATATCCACCATCACCAGATCCATAACCACCGCCGGACCCATAACCACCATCACCAGATCCATAACCACCGCCGGACCCATATCCACCGTTGGGTTCATAACTGCCACCATATCCACCGCCGGGACCATAACCACCACTAGAACCATAGCTAGAGCCATACCCGGAGCCGTAGCCGGAGCCATACCCAGAGCCATACTCGGAATCAGTTCGAGCAGCCACGGCACGATGAGGTTTAAATTGTTTAAGCATACGGCTCCGAGGTCTATTAACTATCTCTCCATTAAGGTGAAATTCTTCAGGAGAACAGAGGACGAAAGTAATGGTGTTCAGGAGGACGGTGAAGACAGTAGCACAGGCGAAAGACAAGTGCATTTTGTGGATTGATTGTGGATGGAATGACTTTAATAACGAAGGAGTTGTTCAATGAATGTACAGGTTCAACCTGGTAAAATTCGTCAATGAGCAGACGCGGACGGAATCAAAAGCGCAGAAGGGAGGAAACAACAGAGTTGTTTTTTATGATTTTCAAGTGTCCAAGGTGATTATATTGTCCCAGGTATAGATTTTTTTTCGATCAAACCCCATTAGGCTTAGTGGTGTTTGAAAAATGATGTTGGATTTCATTGATCAGGTTCCTCCCGGCCGATTTCCTTTGCCGGCCAGAGGACTGGGAGTACAAATACAAAAAGATGCTAAGACATTGGAAATGTATCGTGTGCGTATCGCTCATCCCCGTGTCTCTTGTCTTTCGATCCTACCGTCGCTTTATGATAGGATGAAACCCTATCCGCAATTGTTTTTTTTTAAAATCCATTGTCCAATAGTTATTTTTGAGCTGGTCGCCATGCACGTTTTTTGGTCTAGGGGCTGTGACAGGTATGTAGTACACGACATTCCGTGGGTTGAATTGCACGACATTTAAGGAGAACTAATCATGACAGGCAATTGTATCCACAAGGCAAGAATTTAATCGGGCTAGCCAATGAAAGGAACGGGGGAAACAATGCGCTTGACCCCCGGAAACATTGGTAATTACTCGGAGTTCCAGTCTCAGTAAAAAAACATTAATCCCATCTGCAGCTAGTATCTCGGTTTCAGTGGTCTTGGTTTCAGTGTTTTTCTTGGTGCGTTGACTGTCTGGGAAATATATTATATCGTGGATGGGCCACACTTCGAACTTCTTTATCTGAATCGAACTTCTTTACCTGAATCTCAACAATCTTGGAACCCGAGGGCGTCTCATCAACAAGAAGACTCCGGGATCGCCAATTATATAATTGTCTTCGAAAAGGACGTCAATAGTATAGTATCAACACACTGACAATTGGCTTAGGTTTCCAAAGTGATATATTAATAAACTCATATGCCAGATCCAGGATAAGTAGACCCAACGGATCAAAATGAAGGTTGGTATATCGTATTTCGCGTAATGTCTAGGGAAAGACGAGAGTCAGTTACTGGAATTCATGGACCGAGGGAGAGTGACCTTCTCTGTTCAACAGGCGGGAACATACTGAAATAGAGCATAAGCGATTAATTAATTAATTAATTGATCAACCGTAAGGTATGGCCGATTTGCGGCCATTCGCTTGGGATGCACGTCCAGTATGCTCAAGTTCGGGGCTTGGGTGTCGGGGTCGAGTTATACAAAACCAAGTATTAAAACCTAGCATAGTTATGTGTGGATGATTTCTTGGAAGTAAAGTACATGATCCAGTAAGGGGTTTTACATTGTAGGGACGTGGCGTGACTGCATATTTGTTTACTCTGATTTCATGCTTCCAGGATCTTCGTAGGTAGATAGCTCTATTCGCCTTTGAACCGGTGTTCCGAGTAGTGGGATTGGTAGGCGCGGGTTAGGCATGCCTGTCACCTGGCGGCGGTTGTTCCCAAGCGCGGGAGCGCTGCACCCAGAAGATGTACCAAAGTAGCTTGCTTCAAGACGATAAAATCATGCAACTCTTGGTACTAGCGCTTCAACCTTGCCTCAAATTGTTTAGCGTTCGACTGCCATGCCGATGCGAATAAATTTCCGAAAGGTATCATGGATTGTAGTCTTGCTTTGTTGGGCTACTTGGTCGCACTTTTCCGCTACATGTACATCAGAAGTTGACTAGAGATTTCAAAGTGTCAGGCAGAATATGCTAGATACGTTGGAATCGGACAGATCAGCCCAAAAGGCCAGGATAGCTCCATGCTGATTTAGAAGTTCCTAAGGTTATCATTGTCTGACGAGTGGCTTTTCCCGAGGAAGCAGTCCTGAAAATCTCCAGAGGATCCTGAGGCGCTGATACGGAGTAACAGATACTGCCACACAGACACAAGCATCCACTTCGTCCTCATACACCCTGGATGGAAACATACTCCTGAACGTTACTGAGATAGTTAGTTTCTGAGCGATACGTGTCTTGATGGTGATGCATGTTGACACTCACCTATATAAATCTATAGGAATTATCCAGAGTGCAGAGTACGTACCAAAGAACCTGTATGTACAGCTAGTAGGAATCTAGAACTTTGTGGTCCCACATTGTGTACTACCGTTAGTGATGAAGTCTGAGACAAATTGGGCGTGGGATAATTCCTACTTGATAATTCCTACTTTACTATGAACATCAATAACATTTGGATTGCGGACAAATACTCGTGGACGAGCGAGTCTCAACAGTCACTCCCAGATTTCTTGTCCAAGGCATGACATTGGGACTACTATCACTATCCTGCTGTCTCTAATATCAGTCCTAATCTACAGTACAAGCCATCCTTGGTGCAGAACGACGGTACAAAACCGGTGAGTACCTATGTGATTCATTCTGCGTGATGTAACTGATCCGGTGCAATGGTTTGCTTGATCAGTGGATATGGGTAAAGGGCTCTGATCCTTGGGAAAAACGAGAAGCCAATGAAGACGAGGCCCGGAAAGAAGCGGAGGTGTTACGTATGTTGGAACTGCTGTTCCTAGTAATTAACCAGGATCTCATGATGATTGAATGGCGTCGACTACACAGTCAAGGAAGTTACCGCAAGGGTCAAAGCGATACAAGTTTATTAGATCTACTCCACTTGGTGCCACAAGACTTATTTTTTCCTAGGATGATCCATTGATTCCAGTACGTTCGAACAAGAAGACAGGCACTCGTAGCAAGAAAGAGCTTCGTGAGGAGGTCAGCTCACGAACCTATTGTTTTATATATTCGTACTTATTGTTACGAACCAAAGGCTCAAGCCGAAGCCGTTGACAAGCTGAAGGAAATAGCCATCAAGCATAAATATGTGATGGGGAAATGGTGCAACCTGTCTCTTTGATTGCTGTTTCTTGTGATGAACAGCGCAGACCGATAGGTTGATTTTTGCACCTCCCGAGAAAGTTGATATCATCTGGTCTCGCATTGCTAGTACGTCAACGTCAGCACTCGAGCCCTGAAATTGATTCGATTCGTCAGGACCTCTGTTCGTCAGATTCTCTAGTGTCTGGCCCGCTGTCTACAACGTCAGCCTGGCTCGCCAAAGTCGCCACTTCACCTGGATATGAAACACTTAACTATCAGCATATTATTTGCGTCTACATTCCCGATGTATATGACAGAAATGCTGTTCTCAAGGTAAGTGACATGTTCCCACCTAGTTCACACTAATTGTATGACAGGTCATGAAAATACTCCTCCGCAATCATGGGGTCAACCTCTCGGGCGTAAAAGCGGATCTCTATACTGTGATTGGTGAGATATGTTTGGTTTAGCGAATATATGTATATGCTAACATCTCTTGCAGGCATTGATAGTAAGCATCCCAGTGGAATACCATCGACAGTGGGTCGTCTAGTCCTCTTCTACATCGCAACCTGATGTACCGTAGGTGTGGAAGAATACCGCACTTCTGAAAGACACTGAAATCAAGGTATGTGGATCAGCTTAGAAACACAAATCTATCGTTGAGGTGATACAGGCTCTGAGGGACGAGTATCTCGTCAATATTAGCCAGGCAGAAACGGTCATCGGTACTGGAGATAAGGACAAAAGGACAACAGTTGAACAAGGCGGGGATGACACACCAAAAGTCGAACGGAAACTTAAGCCAAAGCTAAGAAAGAAAGTAAAAGACGACTTCTTTGCTTCCGATGATGAAGATCAGAAGATGAAACAACATATAGTGTCCAAGAAAGCTGTAACGAATGCCAAGAGAGTCAAACCGAGCTCAGATAGTGATGGTGAAAAGGGTCCTGAATCTAAGAGAATAAGAAATTGAATAGTGTCTATGTCTACAATCATGCAACGGCCTAAGTGCTGGCAATCCTAATCAATAATGTGTTGATCAGCAAGGCTGGAAGAGACTTGAAAACTGAGTGTATAACAAGATGGTACATTGTGGGCCCCAAACGCGACTCAGTCAATAATGTCTGATCGACAGGACAGAATTATTTTACATGGTCTGAGCGGATGCAGGCTGCTCTTCTGGCTCGCTGTCCTCTGGCAGTATGTGAACAGAGATGAGCCTCAACCTCCCAAGCCACCCAAATCCCCTCCCCACTCATCAGCAGCTACCTCCCACAACCATGACGCTTTCTTTCAAAGGACACACCGTAAATGTTACTGGCGCTGGTGGTGGTCTCGATAGAACATACTCGCTCCTTTTTGCATCTCGAGGCGCAAACGTCGTTGTGAATGACTTCAATGCTACTGCCGCACAGAAAGTAGTTGATGAGGGATCCCATAACAGTGCTTGGCTGGGTGATGGCACTCCCACTGCCCTGAACAACCAATCCCTTGGCAACTGACTCGTCGCTATTTGTACACAAACACAACAAGTTTCTTCGATGTCTATACCGGCTATCTGTATGCTCAGTTTTAGAGTCAAAGAAGTCGAATGGCATTTATATGCGATGGAACAAAGTTGATGACCAATGTTCATCCACTCATAATCCAGGACATAGTCAATCTCACAGTCAAGCACCGCGATGGGTATCAGCTTAACCTGCAAGACATAAAAGGTGGGTGAATGACGGGTCAGGACAACGAGTCACTGTTTTGGGTCTCAGTCAAACACAGAAAAATCTATACCCACTGCCTCAGTTTGAAATGATTTGGGGATTGAGGTATGGCAATGGGTAGACAGAGTACATTGACAAAGAGTGGTTGAAAGAACTCGAGAAAAAGAAGACAAAGATGGGGAGTGGGAGCACAAGATGCAGGATTCATGAGAGGACAAAACTGATCTGTATCCAATGTGTTTAATCATTTGTAAATGTTTGCAATGTGATTGTCATTGAACAGGTGTGCTCATCATGCCTTATGCAGCTTGTATTGTTTCAATCATGATTGTGATACTGTATCACACATACCTGACTCACACTCACAATTTAACACATTAATCCAGCTGTCCTACAGTTAGCAGATTAATCAGCCTGAATGTAAAGACACCAATGGCAGTTATTTCAGACAACATCCAATGCCAGCCTTCATTCATCAATTGTCAACCTTGGAAATGGCAAATAACAGGGGTATGAATAACCTCCCTGTGAGATGCAGAACTACAAACCAAAAAAATTGGTAAGTTCAAGCAGATGAGCCCTCAACTCCAGTACAGCATTAAGCATTACATATTCAATTTGAACAACACTGAGATTTAGCTTTACTATCATCTCTTGCATGGGGCTCAACTTGCCAATGGCTTAGACATGATTACATCAGGAAGGTAGCAGAGATGGTAGATGTAAGCAACCAAGCAACTAAAATGCATTTTTTTCTGATACAACAACTCTAGGCCATGTCAAATGAGCTAGTATAACCAATAATGAATAGCCAATTTTCCTGGAGCAGAGTTCTATACACTAGCATTGACATGTAGCAACCAAAACAAAGCCAGAGCATAATTTAGGGATTGAGGATGGCTGTGATGGAGTTGTGATATAGGATGGCAATATCAAGGTAAATATTCATATTGAAGAATTCCAACTCTTTAAAAGAGCATTGGCTTCAACTGAGAATAAAGAGTACTCTGAATCATAGTCTCATTTACTCACTATACTATAAACAAGGGTTTGTCAGTATAGCAAATAAATGCTTAAGTTATAGTTGAAGATAGAGAAAGCAAAACTCATCAAGTGCATAATGTTATGAGTTAAGAATCTGAGTAGGATCAAAAGACAACTCAATAGAGTTTCAAGTACAAACTAGTTTACCTTATATACCACAGACCATGGTCTGTACACACTACAACCAACCTACTCTAAAGTATATGTACTTGCCATCATGCTGTTGCTATGTTATAAAATGTTATTTGTTTCAGAATCTTCTATATCCTTTTCTATATCATATGATCCTGTGATTATAACTGTTACCATGACTGTGTCATGTGTCATGTGACTGTCACAGTTTAACTCTAAGTTCCAATAAAAAAGAAAAGAAAAGAACTTAGAAAATAGAAAATAGAAAATAAAATAAAAATAAAATAGAGTTTACTGTCTATAACTCTGATATTAGCCCTTCTTCAATATTTCTCTTCTGGAGAAACTGACTTCCATCTTTTCCAATTTCTTTTTAGCTTTTTTAAATACTTATCTTTAAATTTTCTATTATTCTATCTAAATAACAGCTTTATTATATATCTCTCTGGTAACTTGCTTCTTTTAACTTTCTTTGTTCTTGGATTTAACTTTACCCTCTCTTTCTTTCCTAACTCCTCTTGTCATCTGATTTCTGCATTCATTCATTCTTTAAGTTTATCTACTAACTTTTTTGCATTTTTCAAGTCTTTCTTCTTCTTCTATATATTGTTTTCTACTATAAATCTCTTCCAACATACCAAGTACTTTATCACTCCCCTTGCTTTTCTTTTATTTAATATTTTTTCTATCTCCTACTCTTCTACTCTGTCCACTTCCACTGGTTTTGGTTTTTTTATCTTTTGCCTCTTTATCTATTCCCTATATCTCACAATTCTACTAATGTTTATTACTAGATGGATCCTTATAGAGGCCAGTAGTTTCAACTTCACTATATTCTTCAATATTACTTCTTCTATCTTATATGGTTCTACATATCTCTCTATCAACTTTTTTACTAGTCTTTCTTTAAATACCAAATCTCTCATACTTAACATTACTTTATTATCTTTCTTCCAATCTTTTATTTCTCTTCTTCCCCTATTTGCTTGCCTCTTCATTTCTTCTTGCATCTTTCTTAATGTTATTCCAACTTTCTCTTATATCTTCTTCATTTTTTCTACAAATTTTGTTGCTTTCTCTGCCTTTCTTTTTCTTCTAATGTCTGCTTCCATCTTCAATTCTCTTCTATAATTTGCCATGAAAGATAATATCTTTGTTGTTACATGAATCTTATTGTTCACTGCAAACTCCACTATTGCCAACTACTCTGGCCAATCTCTCTGTCTATACTCTGTAAAGATTTTCAAGTACTATTCCAACTCTTAGTTCATCTATTTGTAGGTAGAATGTTG
>Ga0157368_1000087_pt1 | contig 40659 bp, 52 predicted proteins | sample AttbisABBM3_FD_113146 | JGI IMG/M metagenome (GOLD analysis project Ga0157368, IMG submission 113146) | Fungus gardens microbial communities from leaf cutter ant in Botucatu, State of São Paulo, Brazil - Atta bisphaerica ABBM3 | ecosystem: Host-associated > Fungi > Mycelium > Unclassified ... | reverse complement strand
GTACAGATTGAGGAAGAACTCCAAAGAGTAAGGGTTCTAAGACCAATGTGAGAGGAATAGGCTCACGACGAAGCCATGTCATGTCTTCACCAGTCAAGGAAGGTGTAAAAACGCCTGTGCTAATAGCGTAAACATGAGCGTACTTCTTACGCGTCAAGTGAAGCGATTGATTGTGCAATTGTTGAGACGCCACCTGCAAAGGGTCATAGATTTTCAAGAATATATCACAGGGATGCTGAAAGGTGGTTCATGGTTCATTCACTGAGAATTCGGTAATTTCACCCACAAGGTGCGGGTATATTTTCACACTCACGTAAGCCGGCCAGGATGCCGTGAACTTGCCATACCAACTCCATGCAGGATTATCCAGGTCAAGTGATACCCATACGCCTGATTCAATAGTGACTTCAGCCTTGTCAAGAGCAGGTTCCAAATTCAGTTTTTTCTTCTCTGCGTTGGAAGGTGTCATTTCTATCCTATGGTTTATGGGGAGCATTATTCATAGAATGAGGTCACAACAAGCAAAGAGACAAACCAGGCTGAGAATGACATGTTCGGAGATTCAGCAGGCAATGCAACTTTCCTCCGACACATAATATCAAGTTGGATAATATAATTGTGGAAGTGATCAAGACTAGGAACAAGGCACGGAGGCAAAAAGTCATAGATGGAGCGAGTAGAAATTGACTTCCCTCCATAACTAGCTAGCAACATGGACCAAGTAGGTTCACCCAAGAACTTTGTCTCATTTCCATACTCATCCTGGTTGTTCTAGGATTCCTTCAGGTCTCTTCTCTCAGGTTCTGGGACCACATCTCAGACCACTGTTGAATCAGGCCCTCGAGGAAGCCCACTTATCAATACGTCAGCTAAGTCGTATGTAGCCTTTCCAGCCCAAAAAAAACATCCTCACCCAAATTAACACCGAAAGGAAGCAGATACATGCTTCGAAACCTGCGTTCAAGTCACGAAAACCAACAAGGGGGAATACCACAATTGTGCTGCTGAGCGACGTGAAGGCGAGGGAAATGGCTACGCCCATGTATGCTTGATATATCTCAGGCTCTAAGCATCCTTTCCTTGCTAACTCTGGAGATCCTAGGTGGAATCTATCTTAGAAGATTTTGAGCGACAGAGCACGAAAAATGAAAATAAGAAAGCTGTGGGCCTATTTCCAAACTACTATCAACACACTCAGTTCACATAATGAATCCAGATTGGAGAACAACGTCGATATACGAGAGGTGACGGTGACCATTCCATCCCAACCAAAGGTCTCGAAATGGCCCTCCTTGAGCAAAACAAAGCTCGTACCACCCTCAACTCAGCTGAAGATGATGAAATTCTTGAAAACACCTACATGAAGGCGTCTACCGTTCCAAAAAAGCATACACGGACGGATATCCTGAACGAGCTTAAGCAAAAGCGCTCTCAGCTCGGGTAGGCTTGTGATCAGGTAGATTCCAAGAATGTGGCACAGTCGAAAGACAGTGGGAAGATTTTGGAAGAAGTGAAGAAACAAGGGAAATTCAAACCTATTGGATTCAAACATATTAGAAACTCCGGGAAAAGAGAGAAAAAGAAGAAACTCAAGTCAGGAGATAGGACGACAAAATGTGGTGAGAGGAAAAGGAAGAAACATAAAGTTGAAGCCGAGCCACAGGCAGAAAGAAAGACCGAACTACCTTTAACAGCAGAGATACTGACACTGATGCCAACTACTTCTAAAGAAAACACTGGGGGCTTGAACAATAGCTCGGTGTGTGCTTGTATTTCCTACACATCTGAGGGTGAAATGCTGTCAATAACTTTGTCTTGATACCCAACATCTTATTTAACTCCCTGGTCAGATTTGCTGCAAACTGAGGTCTTCTATCATTTGAGGGAGAAAGTCATGTAAGGACAAAACCACATCCTAATTCTTACATTGAAATCAGTGCAGCCTAACCATACCCTGTGGGCCAGTGTCTGAGAAAACAGGATTTATTATCGACCAGACCAGTCGCACTGCGGCTATCCTAGATCCACCTCGTCTCACTTGCATCTTACACTGGCTTATGCCTCGAATCATAACAATAATCGCCAGTTAAGGACCATCCACCCACTGTGATATAATAATAACTACATACAACATTATGCAAAATTACAAAGATTGTTCAGATAGTACCATCCCGCACTTTTTGCATGAATCCCGATACTCGTCCAATATCCACAATTTGGGATTCACTTTCCACTGCAACGACAAGATTTTCCAACATCTACACAAGCATCAACACATGAAAAGAGGCGAATAAAAGGAACGACTCACATCCTCGACTTTATCAATTGGTATCCCAGTACAAAGCGCCACAATCTTCTTACACTGGTACTCCTTCTCTGCACTCGCTTCTTGCAAACTCGTGAGCCTGACTTTCATCAACTCCTCCATCCTTCGATGCCAAATCTTCATCCTTCTCAGCCTCACCAGCATTGTAACTGTATCGCTTCCCGCAGGAGGCATAGGTGGATCCAAGTCCACATTTACCGATATATCTACAGCACCACCAATTCCGATTATCGTAGATCCAATGCCTCGATATGAGAATGCTGGACCAGCAGATTCTCGTGCATCTTTACCAGAAAGATCGGTGCGCCCTGTCCAGTCGAACTTTTCTTCTTCCGACAGGGCCTTCTCGACATTCCGGACACGTTGGTTTACTTTATCGAGTTCGGCGCAGTGTATTTGCCAAACTTGAATTTGCTTGCGTTTATCCGAGAGTTCGCGAGTCGCAGCACGTAGATGGGCTTGCGTTACGTCGAGAGAATCTTGCTTTGCTTTGAGCTCGGCTTGGAAGTCAGTGCTCAGTGATTGGATCATAGAAGTCATGTCTAGAGGCGACAGAAGGTATGTGGGCTGTCTTTGGCAAGTGAGGAAAACGGACCTGCAATGACATCTTGACTTTTTTGTACAGGTACCGGAGGACCGGTTCGTAACGATGACAGAATGTCCTCAGCCTTTGACCCTCCTGTAAGCTCCTAAAATACGCATCAGCAAACTCATGAATGATAGTGTTACGCCAAATTTCACCTCCGTCTCAACACCAAAGTCACCGGGTCGCAGTCCAAGTTTGTTGGGTAATGTTCGATTTGCATTGACATCCAACAACGTCCTTACTAGGCTTTTGTTGCCAACCCGAGCAGCGATATTTAACGCCGTATCTCCATGTTCATCTTGTAAATCTACTAAAGAACGGAAATCCCCGCCTTGATGTTGTGCTATCCAATACAGAATTTGATCAAGGTAATATCGCGCAGGTACTGCCCGACCTTTAACACCAGACAGAGCTGTAACATGGTGCAAAACAGATTTTTTTGAAGTATCGAGAGTACGTATGGATTGGTTGAGTGAGGCGACGAGGGTATTGAAACATTGTTGGTCCGCATTATGAGTTGCTAAACAGGCACGAATAAGAGGGGTTTCACCAAAATAATTACCGCGGTGGATATCTGCGCCATTGACTATGAGAGCGGTGACTGTTCGCTGTCGTGCCAAACTAGCTGCTAGATGTAGCCCAGTATGGCCTTGGTTATCAAGAATGATGTCAACATCCAGAGTGCCCGGGCTCGCATTTATCGAAGGGTCAGAAGCGATTTCTCGCAGGAGGTCCAGCACTGGGCCAGGGTCATCACGTTGGCAAATAGCAGCCATTACTGCTGCTCTTCTGCCATCTTTAAGAGGGGCTGATAGATCCAGTCCGCGCGTAATGGACGGTTTTGACGCTAAGCGTGCCGCATAGGTAATGGGTTCTGCGCGGGCATCGGCATTCCCGATGGATTGTGTACTTGTTGGTCTTGAGATACCATTCGAAGTTTGTTGCGTGGGAGCCAACGACGTTGGTTGGGTCTGTGACGATGCTGACCAGGATTCTGTCTGTGAGGCAGTCAGTTGAGAAGGAGAATCATCGCGGCGCCGTCGTTTTGCAGGCGAAGAATTGTCTTGGCTGTGTATGTGGAGATGATTTGATGGTGTGTCTAGACAGAATCAAGAGAGGGAATGAGTTGACTCATTTCCATTAGCAGAAGAGGTGGGCTGACCGTGGGCGGAAGACATGATGGCGTCGGCATCGGCCTCGGACCGATTCCTTTTTAAGGATGAAAGAGGCGGCGTTTGAGTAAAGGGTGATCGAGAGAAACCTGAACCATAATAGGGAGGTGTGTTTAAGTTCTGTATCTTTGCTGTCGACTCTGAAGTCGTCGAAGGGGTGAACAGACCCTGGGCACGGCCTTGATTTAAGAGACGGAGAGCGGAACCAGGCATGATGGGTGGTGGGGCTAGAGTGGAGGGGATTGATGGAACGTAGCTGGCAGAGCCTCCAAGGTTCGAGTAAGAGGAGGAAGCAGAGAGTGGGCGGGGGGAGGTAACTCCAGTGGAAGCAGCAACAGGAAGAGCACCGAGGGAATTTGTGGATGGCTGGAAATCAAAGAGAGGAGATAACAGAGAGGCTACACCATACTGAAAAGCAATGTCGCGACCTCGTTCTAGCGGGATCCTTGACGAATAGATTGAGATGAATCAGACGGTGGGTGCCAACATCTGTTACGGAGACACAGACCAAGTACCCTGGTACTTTCCGTAGCCACCCTGGACTATCTCATGCTTGCCGGGGAGTATTTCCTTCTCCAGGATCTTGGTGCGTCGACCCTTGTCGATGCCCGCGACTTTGAGTATCTGGGTCGCGTTGACATAGGAGTCGTTGCGTCTCCGCATGACCGCGATGCCACGGACCATGCACTCATATACCTGGACGATGCGGTAGAGTGAGAGACCGGTCAGTCCAGACCAAACAGACGCACCTGGACGGAGGAGTAGACAGCATTGTATATCTTGACAGTAGAATTTGAGTTTGGGGGTAGCTTGGACTGCATGGTGGACGGGGGGAAGGGCGTGATGTGAAGTCAGGTGCCTTTATGCGAGACGCGACAACGCGTGATTCCCACAGACGCGTGTTCATGTCAGAACACCAGCCTCTCAAGCCGTCAGTATTTTATTTATTTCTCATTCCATTCCTCACTCTCAACTACTCCAGAGTCGACATCGATGGCACTCTTGTCTTCCCCCTCATACATACATTCCGTTCGGTATGTCATTGTAGCCTTGCCGGCTGTCCCCTGACGCTCATTCCAGGACATCATGGTATGTGTGCGAGCCTCGTACATGCCCTGGAACAATCTCACTTGCAATGGATGGCCCTAGCGTTGTATCGGTGCGTTTTCAACCTGCTGCAAAACATGCAAATTAAGTCAAAATACCCAGACACTCCATTGACCTTTGAGGCCGTGCGTATTCACTCGTCTCCGGCAGGATGTCTGTCATTGATCCCATCTGATCCTATCAGCTCACTGCACCCGAGCTTACTTATTCAGTTGTCCATCCTCTCGTTAACAAATATGCCGCCATCCAAGAACAGAATCTGTCTGTGGTCTTCTGCTTGCTCCTCAACCGTGTATACTTTTTACGGGACGAGAATGTGGCTACTGCCCCCATCTCACGGTCAAGAGCCGAGTTCTGCGAGATCTTGGCTGCCCGCGTTTTTAGACAGCTCGGCGACGATATATATCGTCTTGCCGTAGCAGCAGTAACCGAATGGCCTGTATATAATGGCGCTGATCCAGCAATAATGGTTCAGGTCCAGGACGACGATCTAGAGTGTCATGTAGGAAACGCTATTGAGCTGGCTATTCTTGGTAAGGCGAGAAAGTTTATCAAGAGTTCTGCATGTCAGAAGCTCATCAATGCTATTTGGAGGTGAGTTAGAGCTTTCATTAAAATGATTATTGAAGACGTAAATTCCCCCAGTGGTAAATGCGTGTATCAAGCACAGAGCAGTCATTCGATCCTCTCAGACGTGAGTCTTGGTAGAGTCGATGCACCAACGTTTTCTGATAATACGCAGACATACAAACGAAATCCTATTCACTTCTATGATCCACACAAGGCACCTTTGCTTGACCACTACCGGTAAGTTTCAAGTCGTAATATCTCGGATCCAACTTGATCCTCCTCGTAGACTCAAAGTCCCAGCTATCCGCTCCGTCCTTGACTACACCAAGTAAGACCGTCTTCTCAGCGCTGCGTGTTCGATCTTTACTGATTCGACTATCTCAAGCTTTCTGGTCCTCTTCATTCTATTCGCTATCAATATCGAATCCAACAGAATCGACAGTATCAATATACCTGAAACTTTGTTCATGATATATGGCCTCGGGTTCTCCTTAGAGAAGATAGCTGCAATGCAAGAACATGGTATTGGAGGTTTGCCTTTTTTGGCCTTGTTCTTGCTTGAATGATTCTGAATGACATCAGTGTTCTTCAAGGGTACCTGGGTATGCATTTCATTGCTCCATCAGCACAAATAGCTTGGCTTAGTCCTTCTGGTTAGAATGCCTTTGACGTGGCATTTGGTGCGCTGCTCCATATCTCTTCTCGACGGGAAGGTGCCTATAAATGTATTAGTAGCCTTATATACTCCATATGCGGTTCTTAGGCTATATGGTGTCTATCATCACGGTAAGGATGTCATGGTGAGTAGGAGACCTGTGTTTATTGAGGGTCGCTATAGAGCGATGGGCACGAGAACTCGGGGAACATTTTCTCGCTATCATTGCCAGTTTTATGTTTCCGAGGCTGGCATTTGTCACTTTGAAGGATAATCTGATGGTTCTCTCACTACGAGCCATGTTTATGCAATTCATGATCTTGATGTTCATTGCAGCATTCTGTTTCTGTGGATTTTTGTATGCGCTGTGGACGTCCGTTGGCCATTCTTTTCTTCTTGACATAACCAGGGGCTTATTGTTTATTTTCTGTAGGTTGGGTCGGAAACATATATCGTATGGCATTATCTGATTCTGTGTTCTTTCGTATTGATTTTTTTTACAGTGTAGGGTACAATCATTCGACTTTCCATTGCTACAAACAGGAAATTAATCTTAGATGGTAGTGAAATTGCCTGGTGGATGCTTGACCTCTACTTTGGGCTCGATGCGAGCGGATTCGATCATGCCAGTAAGAGTAATTCTTCTCGCAGCTATCCCCATCTTTTGATTTGATTGCAATAGCCGACTTCCATTCTGTGTTTGGTCCCATACTCATGGTTACCTACGCATGCCTGAGTAATACGCTCTTACTAACTGGTGAGTTGGTTGATCTGTACCTTTCGAAATCGGGACCGAATTGTTCATAGTGCTTGTTTCGGTACGCCTCATCCTCACTTTGGAGAAAGCCTTGAGTTCAGAAAAATCAAGATTCTGTCGAACACATTTGCCCGTATCAATGAAGATGCCGCAGCAGAGGTAAGCTGTATGCTTGTGGATTTTCTTTCACTTGCTTCAAATGCCGCGTAGTCGATGTTCAGGAGGGCTGTCCGGACTGTTGAAGGGTACGCTGACCTCTTGTGATGCGATGTGTGTTGATCAGTTCCCAGCGTCAAAGCAGACTCTTTGTTCTCTTATCAACCACCTGTCAATGTTCTCGCACTGTGCTTCATGTTGCCTGCTAGCTACGTCCTATCGCCTCGTTGGTTCCACAAAGCAAGTTCTTCAAAGATAGGATGCCTTATTCTGACTAGGAATTTTCAGGTTAATGTGCTCATGATAAGAATTACAAACTTACCAATCCTTCTAATGATATCTTGGTACGAACGGTATGCGAAGAAGGCGGGGACTGGAAGCTTTTATGATACATTTGTTCATGCGGCTGAAAAATTGTTTGACTCCTTGCCTCGCCCGCTGAAGCGAGTGTGTACGTCGAAACTATCATTATCTCTCCTTCGAGAAGTTTATCTGATTGGCTTTAAGCCATTTTTGAAGGGTTGGCGGGGCCAGGTGCTGATATCGATGTCGTTCGTGTCCATTTTCCCACAAGAACAACATCCTAATCACACGCAATAATTTCAGATCTTTGAAGTTGACGCTTATGAAAGCGCCCTTGATATGATTGACTCCAACGAAGTCACTCATCTTCAGCGAGAAGCTACTTCGCGCCGCCGTTCGTCAGATTCCATAACCCCATTTAAACGACTCACAAGATCGGCACTGTATCATTCTGGATCCCCAATGTCCACTCATCGCCTGGTTCCTCGAATTCACTTAGACACCCTGGTTTCTGGCAGACCGACACAAAGCGCCTCAAGTCCTCTCGCACAAATGTATCCTCCCGTTGTAGATCAAATTCCTGAGGCTCGAATGGACTCGAGCGATAGTTTTGTAAACGAGAGTGCAAGGGCATCGAGGGGTGTTTTGAGGCGACGAATGATAGCGACGCGCTATCCATCTGTTTCTTCAGTTCAACATTCGATGCCAGAAACTACTCCTGCCACTCAATTACACCAGCATTTTAGGTCGATAATTAAGGAGAAGCTTCCAGCGGACCCGGAAGCGGGTATTGACATTGATGAACCATTGGGAGCTTCTGTTATTGAGGATGAGTCAACGAGCGCTGGATCTGTGATTATTTCGAGGCGATTAAGTGATATGGAGAAGCGCCAAGCGAGAATTGAGGTATTACTTGAACAAATTGTTTCCAAGTTGTAACATATAACATATTTTGATCTCTGCTTAGAGCTGAGTGAGTGGGACCTTTGTAGGGTGTAAAAAAGTGACATATATATATACTCCAATCGGGTACAAGGGGTATCTAAAACTCATAGGATAAATATTTTGAAGGCTCCACACATTTCAGCCCTTTAAGCGTCAAACTGGACAGTAAGAGAGCTAGGCCATGGCGAGATTAAATATTTGCTGTCAAGATAGGCATAACGATACTGTGCATGAGTGCCCTCGGTAAATCTCTTTAGCTTGCCGGACTTCCCAGGAGCGCGCCTGATATTATTATAGGCATAGACAGCACGAAGGACTTCAGAGACGATTCTGACAGTCAAGGTTTCACCCAGATACTTGACAGTACCATCACCAAAGATGGCTGATGACAAAGGGCGAGTAGAATCAAACGTCGCAGCTCTGGCAAAGACCTTCTCGTTCTGATTGGCAACACCCATGTTAACAAAGACGCGATCACCCTTCTTGAGAGCATGACCACCAAAGTTTTGATCCTTGGTAGAAACACGGTAGAAACCTCTGAAGGGAGGATCAAGACCTTTTGAGGAATGAAAATATTATTTCAGCTGTCAAATCAGGGCGGATAAAATAAAACACTCACGAAGGCTTTCCAACACATAACCAGAAAAAGCGGAGGCATCACCGCTTTTAGCAAGATCCTTGAGATTGGCATCAAGGCTAGTACCAAGGAAGAGATTGAGCGCGTTGGCCATAGTCAGAGAGAAATTGACAGAGGTGACCATGACGGCCAAGACAGCGTTTGCAAGTTCATCGGTGGAATGACTAGTCTCGTACAACCTCATCACGATTTCATGATGTTCCGCATTGCGTTTGTTCTTGTTGAATATTTCTTTGAAAATACCAATAAATCCCGGGGCTGTAAGCTTCGGGGGATAATTAGATGAAGGTACAGTGAAGTGGAAGGGGTCGTACGTACTCGGTTACTGACACCGAGGTGAGTCTTGATGAGATATAACAAATCTTGGATGGCTTTTTCAACCTTATATTGGGTAGCACGAATCTTGGACGCCTCGATATCCAAGAAGATATAACTGTCATAAAGTGTCTTAAACAGCACATACAGCAGAACACTGAGATTTGACTTACGAGTAGATATCGGTTAAGATTTCATAGAGTTCCTGAGGGGTGTAAGTGCCTCCAGGATTTTGCTTTGTCTTGAGTTGAATGCCAGCCTAGAAGGAACTCATCAATATGCGTACACGAGGTATTGGTTCATGATCTACTTACAAGGTCAGAGGCTGCCCAGTAGACAGGGACAAGACGGATGACATTTTTGATAACGTCAACGCCGAAACTCATGCCACCCACCAGTGTGAACGAGTTCTCGGCAATCAACTTCTGTGTGGTATCATGGAAGTAACGACCGATGCTCTCCATCAAATCGGGAGAGCCATTCAGAGCACTGAGAACATCGTTTAGAGCCTGTCCACTTTGAACAGGATAGAAACTTGGGGCATAAGTGAGTAGGAGACAATCAATGACTTAAGGTTCCACTGACCCAGCCGTTGTTGGCAAAACACGAGAAGCGCGCTCGGTGTAGGGAGTCTCGAAATCGGCCTCGTTTTTGAGAATTTGGACAACGTCATGGTAGTCAGTGAAGTTGTAAGTCTGCACCTGGGGTTGGGGCTTATTAAGATCATACTGCTTCAAAACACCAAGCTTGTGGAGGTTCTTTTGCATCGCATCGGGTGTCATGAATGCGAAGTAAGTGTAAACACTATCCTCCGAATAATTGCTGGGAAGAGTACGAAGCAAGAGTCTGGCAAACTGGCTACCAAAGCCAAACCCCTTGGGATCACGCTGGCAATCCGCGAAGCCCCAAGTGGTTAAGTTATAAGGAGTGAAGTCATGAGTGAAAAAGCGATCTCCACGAGTCAGGGCAATAGCATCACTCAAGATGGCACGACTGGATGTGTATCCTTTATAGTTATAAGTCCAAAACTTATTTTGTGTGTCAGCAACTACGCACCAGGACAGAGACCAGCACCTTCAACAAGAGGCTTTGTCTCTTCAGCCTGCAGACCCACATAAAGCTCAAGATTATTAATGTCTCCATATAACTTTTCTGCAGCATCAGCGACCTCAGGATTTGAGTTCCATTCGAGGAAAGTGGAGAATGCTGGGCAATATTACTGAAAGTAACATACAGGGAAAACAATTCAAACTCACTCTTGAGGCCCAAGAATTTCCTGAACTCATTTAGTGAACAAATACCCCATCTGCGACTTTGTTCAAGCCCCATAATCTCGTTCACTCGCATGATGGCTGGGACTCCGCGAGCGCCAAAAGCAGCAGCTGGCTCTGCGGTCCTACATTCTAACATCAATATCTCGTATGATACAGGTTTTCAGGATGTACTGACGCGCTTTGCAGAGCATTGGCAAGATCTTCATCACGGAACCGCCCATCAGGTTGACGCTGGAAACCCCCAAAGGTCCACGTTGTATGATCTGGGTTTGTATTCATGAGTTTCCGGGCGGCAGCCACGAAATCATTCGAGGTGAGGTTATCTGGATCTGCATCACCGAAGGCGAAGCGGAAGACTTGTTCTGTCCATGCTTCATCCTTCTTGCTAGTCGTCGAATGCCAGCGATATAAACAATTAAACTAAAACCCGCCATCAGCATTATAAACAAAGTAGAACTGTGACAAACATACTTCGCAACTAACAACGTTACCCTTGCCACGCTCGAAAAGTGAGTGGTCTTCCTTACGAATTTCCTGATATGGCTCAACAAAGATATTTCTGCAATGACAAGGATACTTACATCAAAAGGAGTCAAGGTCCAACTGTTGCCATCACGGACAAGACCAAGAATTGCAGAGAAATAGTCCCCAAAAACAACTTGATAATCCGTTGTCAGCAATACTCGAGTAAAGCTGACCACAGAAAGACGCACCGAATCCGAACCAGCCACAGTTGACCAGCCGCGCAGTCTGGAAGATCTCTTCGTCTTGATGTGCACGCTTGTCGGGTGTCAAGGTAGAAGGGTCTTGGTAACCCCCCCTCTCATTGATGTCAAACAGGCGCTTAGCAATGTACTGATCAGGCGAAAGACGTGATCAGGGTCAAGTATGACAACAGAACATGCGAAATGACAGTAAACATACATTATGGTTCCGGTTGAATAGAACAAGAATACTGCACACTGCAGGAGGAAGAAAAAGCATGCGGTCTTCGCCAAACGTATCCGGGTGTAGATACCCGAGACCGTTGTAAGCACGTACTTTCTCTTGGACCTCTGCATTATGGCCGTAAAGAGGAGCCAGGTCACAATACGAAGAGGTCTCGTTAATGTTGGGGTCAGTGTGAGATGTACGGAAGACACTAAATAGTAGTTCTATTTAGTAGTCTTATGGGGGAAACTTCCAAGGAGGACATCGCACCTATGGATAACAAGAGCGGCGAATGCGAACATCAAAGAAGACAAGCCTCCAGGATGTTTCCTGAACTACAATGGCAACATTAGACTAAACTTTTAACACCCAAAAAAATGATACCAGCCTCATCACGTCGCAAAAGACTGGGTTCATATCAGCCAAACGGAATAGAATTTTAAAAATTTGATCCACACGTACGTATCAAAGACTAAACCGGGATCTGGAAGCTGGTCAGCAGGAAGGGGATGTGTCTGCTGAACTGATCGAGAATAAGGAAGTCCTGCCTATTAATAGGTCAGCACCAGATCAACCGTATCATTTGCATAAACATCGCACCCTACCCATGTCCGGCAAGTCGGGGTTGTTCCAAGAACCATCAGCTGTACGCCATGCATACTTATTACTGATATTTGTAGCAACAGGATGCGACAAATCATTATAGACTACAAAGTTTTGCAAGCATGAAGCCAACAGCATTGGGAAATCAGCTAACACAAAGAACTCACGAAGTTCGACGATTTTATTCTTAGCTACGGTTGCAAGACGGCCTTCCTTCATAGTGGATATGAAGGCAAGGGCGTGCTCAAGCTACCAGGTCGTTGTTACTAATCCTCGTAGAGTGAACTATTCCAATAGTACTCACGAAGAGTTTCCTATCATCGATGGCATCTGAATGTCTTACAAGGTCTGTGATAGCAGACTATGGGGAGGCATTCAGAAGCTTGATATCATATACGACCTATTGACACACCAAGGTGCTAGGACTCCGCTTGTACTGAATTCTAATAGGTTTCACCTTGATCATCTCTGAAGAGCAATGCTCACCTGGTCCTTCAAAGTAGTAAGGGGCTTTGGCAACGGCGGAGCTTGAGAAGGTTCAGCACTATTGACTTTTCCATTGGCTCTTCCATTAGCTTGTGGAACCTGCAACCAGTCATTCACATCAGTATTCATTGGGAAACAGATAGAGAGCAGCATACAGCATTGGAGGCTCTGGTTTGGCGATTGAACAGACTAGAACTATTGGACATGGTCTGGGTAGTGCGGGACAAGGATCCTGAGCGTCCCGGCAGTATTTTCCATTTTATAGCCTGGGGTTAATCGGATCCTTAGCTAACAGAACCATAGCGTCCTTCCCTGACAAGAGAAGTCTACATTAGTTGACGTGATGAGACGCCAAAAATGGAAGGTAAAACTTGAGGCGAATAAGCCGGATCTAAGCCTGTCCGTTAGCTTTACTTCGGTTCTAAGCCTAGTATGGTAGCTATCACCAAAAGATGGAAAATGGGACATTTTGTCCTCCGGACTCTACCCCCTCCAAGTTCATTTGAATCCACCCCGCTCCAGTCATTCGTAACTTTGTGAGCACACCACTTATGCCAGCCACTTGTGTCAAAGAGCGATCGGCATTCCGAGCATTAAGTTTGTTAACAAACCTTTCTTCAGTCACGCGTATTTCATAATACGCTTTCTCTTCAAGGAAACTCGATGTGCGAATCTCTCACCAGCAGTGAGAACAGAAGGGTTCAAATCTACTTCCAATCATATTTCCAGATAAGGAAATTTTATGGCAGATTGCTATCTTATGTTCCCTGTTCTATAATTAAAGGTGTATCAAACATATTCTGATATATTTCTTATTATTCGTGATTTATAACAGTAAGTTACTAAGGCATCATATTTATGATAAGTGTCTTAGAACTTTCTCAACAGACAAAGACATTGGTCGTGATTCTACTGAGGGCTTTCAAATAAGGGATCTTCGACTCAGTTCCCACTACCATGTCTCAAAGCACATTTTTATCCTACAGATATGTGTCACTGCCAGACCATCCTACTATCAGTCGGAATGTCTCAGTAGGACAAGGAAACAGCAGCAGTCTTATACAGATAGTCCCCGTAGACCCTCAGTCATTTCTGTCTTCCTGGAAACGCTGAGGTATCAATATTAGTGACTTGTTACCAAAACTACAGCTCCTTTTTGGCCATACGTGGACTGGGATATTGACAACTCTGTACTACACTCTCCTGTTACTGATAATGCATAAAGAATTTATATAATGCATTTGTACCTCACATTGGTGATCAGAATTCTTGCTGTTTATCCGACGGATCGGTCTTAAAATATCCTTGTTATGTTTAGAGTCTACCAAGACTGAGACTCACTCGAGGATCCAACTCTCAGCGGTGTATATATACATGATAGGGGAGAAATACGTATATACTGGAGACGAATGCAGATGAGGACCTCTGAAAGAGTTACCATCCATACAACCAGTGCTATGAGACAGTGATCGAAGGAGGGACTGTGAACGTAGCAGCTGCCTGGTCAAAGGCATCAGCCTTCTGGGCAAGGTCTCGCACTACGGGATGATTCGGATGCTTGCTCGACATTTTGCTATTCGAGAAGTGGAGTCAGCAGTGAACCGGACAAGATCACTACACAGTTTATACCTCCATAGTTCCTCTGCTTCGGATCTTTTCAACGCCCCCAAATCTCCAGCGACTGCAAATGCTGCCAAGGTTTCAGCATCGTCTTCATGCTGCCCCAGCGACTCTTCCAGGTCCGACCTTGCTTCCTGGAATTCATTTCGGAGTATCCTCGTGACGCCACGAGATGTAAGGATATGGGCGGAGGATAGGGAGGGATTGGCCAGTTGCTCTGTATAGAATGAATTGGAGATGTGATACCCATCTCGTCCAGTAGCTAGACCGATGGTAGATTCGATCAACTGGAGTAGTAAATCATCTTCAGCCCATCGCTTTGAACGCTCAAATTGCTTCTTGGCCAGATCCGGTCGATTTATGGCCAGATATATCTGGACTGTGACTGCAACACTGGAAAATAATCAATAGATAATTGTTCACAAGGACGCACTTCGCATTTACATACGCTTCCAAGTCTTCCGTGTCTATTCCTAAAGTATCCAGCGCTTCCTCTATTTCTCCGGCATGTGCAAAGGCCGTTCCTGCAAGCACTTTGACCAAGAATTTTCCCCTTTCGTCGCCTTCGGCATCATCGCCTTCGATCTCGACGGACAGATCTCTCAGCTCCTCGAGTGCCGACTCTTTTGCTACAGAATCAGATGTACCGAGGTATCGCGCGAGAGACGATGCTGCTTTGGTAGAGACATCTTCAGGCAAAGTTTCAAGCAACTTCAAAGCTGTATGATATTCGTTGAGCGCAATCAGGGCGCGAGCCTTGTAAAGTAGTGTGCGCGCGTGATGAGGAGAGTTGACATCTGGTAGGACAAGGTCCACCAACGACCGATAATTGCCTATGTAAATGCAATGCAGTCAGACTCGCCTCTTTCAGTGGATCATATAAGATGGCACCCAGAATGAATTGTTGCTCGACGTGATAAAGCTCTGAAGAGCCCATTATGCCTAAGGATAAGGGATAAGGTAGGCGTCACTGGGAACATAAATAGATTATGTAAGCCTTGACAGCTTTCCTAGCAAAATATGGAACGAGGGGGAGGTCTTGAATGAGGTGCTCTTTTCCCAGAGCACCTCAATTATTTCATTTTCGTTCGGGACCGCTTACCATCACGATGCTGATTACTTGTATTGGTACTGCGAAGGCTTCACGCTGCCCTTTTACATAGATATGCGTGAACTGTACCTCAACAATCCCAGTCTCGCCGTGGAAATGCTTCATCATACGAAAATGATATCCATTATCCTCATCGGCAGTGCTGACATGGAGGTACTATCATTAACAGCTCCAAGCAACAGTCCGAGCTCTTCTCGTGGCTTTTCACTTAATTTTCTCACTTCTGGCAGTTCGCTTCCTAGGTTTGTGCCTTCAATTATATGCTGTGGCAACTCCAGCAGTCTTTTGGCAAAACCTGAATCCCAACCCCCCTTTTTATGAAAACCTTCCCTACATCACAGGCAATTACTACCGAGGACAGAGAGTACTGAGTATTCTCTGAAATCTATTATATCAAAAATTTAGAAGCTCTGCCAAAGCACCGGGCCCCCCCACATGCCTAAAATGTAGACTCCTTGTGTGGCGATTGCATTTGTCTGATTGGGAAACCTTGTGGATATCTCAGCGCTAACTAGAACCTGATGCCGAGAATTACAGGATGGAACGGACAATGGTTATTTTTGGGCTCGTCATTCTTTGACGTGTTGTGTATCTTTGAGTTAGGCTTTCTATATACCAAGGCATTGATTTCTACTGTACCGTTATTACTCAGAAGTCGTGCGATGTGAAGAACCTCCTCCGGAAGTAGTGAGGATCCTGCAGGTCTCCGACTCCAACACTAGGACTCCAATATGTGATCACAAGGGTGTATCCAGATTGGTGATAACTTCGTTGTTCAATGCAGATTTACAGTTATATTCCTTCAATTCAATCATAGTTAGAATCAAGGGTTGACTTCAGTTTGCCCTGACAAGAGACCATCATATTCAGGACACGTTCAGCTCGACGCGTCAATGTCAGAGCTAACTCCCATTAACAGTTTGTGTGCGCCTCTGATGACCGTCTATCACGAATCTGTCAATGTCATGATCCCCTCTCAAATGCAGTGAATATTGTGTGGCTATAATTCTAGGTCATCCGCTTCCCTGCTATGCTCTCTATGGCGAGTTTTTTGAAAAGTCCCAATGAGGACCCTGAGGGTGGCCGAAATCACCTCAGGGGATACAAGATGGGGCCTTCCATTCATCACTTGAAATGAGGAAGAAGCAGGATAAGTGATGAAGCTGCCAGACAACGGGTATAAACATGTGGATAGCTGTCGTGTCATATATTATACCCGAATGAAAAGTTTTATCCATACGATAGATCTACGAGTCCCGGTCAGTTCTTTGGAGCGTACTCAAGGTACACTCAGGCTAAACTCCACTCAAGTTTTCCTACCCATGGTAGCAGATACATGATAGGGACGACTGGACAGACACGTCTACTGTGGACAGTTATTATACATCGAGATTCATCTCGCATTCCGCCGCTGCAAGACATGTTCAGCTCGATCCCAAATACCCCTTTGCAGACCATTAGGCGGACAAATCCACGGAACTGTATCGTTGGGTGCAAGTACAACATATCCAACATACTCCAAGAACTGCACTGGATCTTCCCCAACTACCATCACATCGATCTCCTCTCTATCTCCGGTGTGTGCTGCTACCAACACTCGCTTGTCCAACTTGCCACTGATAGTATCTGAGAAAATGCTTCGGTCACATGTTTTCTGGAAAAAGCTTTCGTATAGTTTGTCCCAATCAACTAACACAATTAAGCAACGTAGCGTTGATGGAGCATGAGAGATTATATGGAGGATAGCACTTCTGAACTCTTGAGGTGAGTTCGGATGTAGTTCAAAATGCATATCAACTAGGATGTGAGTGAGACAGGAGTGAGTTTCGAGTCCCTGCCAAGGGAAGCACCCATAGTGATCACCAATATCGACGGCCAGATGTGTCAAATTTTGGAAATAAGGACGTAAAATATCTTCAGGATCGAAGCCAATTCCCGAAACGGACAGATGGCGGAGATTTGGGAATTCTTCTGTTTGCAAAATAAACGCTAATTTCTCTAGTATCGTGTCAGGTATAGGACCTTGGGCATAGCACGAGAAGCTATCGATCTTCGTGCAAACTGATAGCAGGTCTGTGACTATGGGGTCAACCATTCCGTTGACGAGAATGCCCTTAACTTGGTTCCTGAAGAACTCTTTTGACTTGAGGTTGTTGGAGAAAGTCTTCCACAGTCGATCGGGCCGAGGAGAAATTCGGTTGAATCTATCAATAACGATATACTCGTATATGAGTGGCCTGATCCTGCGGTAATGCAAGTACTATATGAGAATCTGGAAGAGGAATCACAATTTCATCGACTTACCATCCGTTTACTTTTCGGGAAACAAGAGCAAGAGCAGGACCAGTGGAAGTATCATGATAAAAAATACATTCGAGAATCCTCCTCTGAATTTTGTCAGGGAACTGGCTGAATTGTGGAAAAGACTTGAACTCTGGGGTAGAGAATTTGACTTTGGCTTTACGTTTGCCTTTCTTCTTCTTGCTTCCTTTTTCCGGGTTCGGTGGTGCTACTAACACATCCTCAAGGATGGTTGTATGCAATATTTGAGGAAGAGTCATGGAAAGTTGAGGATTATGGTGTCGTGTCGTTCATCAGCTTTCAGAAGTAGAGTCCCGAGGTGCACAATGTCAGGACGATGCTTCTCAAGCCCCGATGATGGCATCAGTTTATGGACCTCATACTCCCGGCCTGAACATGTAGATATCCTATTTGATGCCCAAAGGGCCTTAAAGCTGGTGTCGAGTATCCGAGTATCACAATAGCAAGTGAAAAACGAAATGAATATTAATCGCATGTAGATTGCATCAAAAAAATAATAGTGCCAAGGTTGGCGCTAAGCAAGAAAATCACTCTAGTCCATAGAATAACGCCCTCTGGCAGAGGAGGAAAGAGGTGAATCCATATAATCACTCATAAGGCATATTCTCCACGACTTCTCCAAGAGAAACCCAGTTTCTCAATACACTCTCAGCATACTCTTGCTCTTTGCGCGCGAACATCTTCACAGCTTGCGTAACTAGCGTATTTTCCCGATTATGCAAAATTATTCGTAGTTCATTCCACAGACTGGAAAAAGAGGAGGAGTGTGAGTGAGTGAGTGAGTTTAAATCGGAAAACGGGGTGAGAATGGGTAGGAAAAATGTGTTCACCAAACACGTATGAATACCCTTCGACTCATCTGGGCTGCAATCATGCCTTGGTCCTTTTCAATAATGGCCGTCAGCCTATCAGCCTCCCCTTGCCAACCATCTCTCGCAGCCATCCTGATACCATCGAGTTTGATGCTAGTGGCGTCGACACGTTTCTTCAGACGTTCAACTTGATCCATCGAAAGTCGATCATGCCGGACGAGGAGGTCTCTGGTTGCAATATACAGGTCACGTTGGGCCTGAATTCACTCTTGTGTGTTATCAACTGGAACTTCATAACTGTCGCACCTACCTTCAGGGACTCGAGTGTGCTATCCAAAAGTGTCCTCGTCTAGAAATCCAAAATGACTCAAAAGTTCAGACACAGAAAAAAAAAAGAAAAAGAGCCCACCCGAGCCTCAGACAGGTCAGAGTGGCGTTGCATATGAGTCGCAAGCTGGTCTAAACCCTGTCTCACTCCGTTGGATAGATCACATTCATCTCCTCTCCAACAACGTTCGTTAACCTCGATAACAGCCCTCAGCGTATTGGTAAGCCTAGAAAGGTCGCTCTGCCCTTCGACAGTAGATGTACGAAGACCAAGGATGGATTGATTCAAAGGAGCAGATAAATTGGACGACGACGACCCAGGGAGGGAAGAAGAAGAAGACATAGTAGAAACAGGAGAGAAATTGGGCAATGTGAAATGAGTTGGCAGATAGGATCTTCTGAAGGCTTGGGGAGTTCGTACCGCTGCAGCTTCGTGCCTCTTCATTATACGCTCTGCAAGTATGCAAATCCTTTGCCACTGTTCGATCAAAGGGCCAAGTTTTGCTCGGACGACACTGAGAAAGAACGGAATAAAAGACTGACCCGCCGGCCACAAAGGTACAACGTCAAACGCTCACTTTATTTTCTCTTCAAAGTCGCTTGGTATTGACATCTCTTCCACTCGCTCGACTTTCTTCGATATGGACTCCTCATCTAGAGAAACAGAAGCTTGCTTTCGCCATACCTCAAAGGAAGGCACTGTCAAGAATACTCCAAGAACACCATCCTCTTTCAACACTGGATGATTTCTGCAGGTAACCATTCATGATCGGCCAAGGATAATAAAATGTTGACTTTTGCATACATGACGAAATTCAAAGCACGCCGTAGACCCCGTCTGAAGGAACGTTCAAACTCAATGATTCAATTTCATGAAAAAACCCATGCCTTCTTTGTTCCAAAAAGTGTTCATCCGCTTTTTTGGAGCATTAAATGCGACGATCGAGAAAACTAACAAGAGCAGCTTACGTCCTATTCGTTTGGGGGGCAGCGCCGGGAAAAGACGGAATGGATACCTTCGAGTAAGCACTTCCCAAAGAAACACAAATTCGGAATAACGTCGCGTAACAGTAACATGGTTCTAGTCAAAAAAAAAAAAATACCCATTAGCACACTTGCTTCTTTATTCCCAAACCAAGAACCTCCTAGCTCACCTCAGTGACAATCTCATACACAGTATACCGATTTAAAATGAACCCCTGTTGACCTAAAATCGTCACCCGAACATTTTCCTGTCGCTTCCACCACTCAGGGGGTAAACCAGTTCCTGAAAGCACCGAATGAAGGCCATCGATCATGCCTGGCGCGCTATGACCAGTACCAGGAATGGTAGAGGGATTGGATGACGTAAATGAGTATCGTCCCGTTGCTGTTGTCGTACCCCATGGATCAACACTGTTCTGCCTGTACGACGAAGGCATAGTAGAAAACGTAGAATCGGAAGCCTGTAGTCGATCCAAATCGAGGATCGGTTCTGGTAGAGCATTCTGTGATGCCAAAGCAGCAACTTGTTCAATAGTAGGGTCTATAAATGCAACATTCAGAGATTCAAGAATTATATATATGTATATATATACATATACATATACACATTTTTTAAAATGCAATGCACCTTTTCCCGTTTGAGCCAATGCTACCAGAGCCAAAGCGACAAAGAACTCGAGCTTCGAGACCCGTGGACGTGAGCTGACCAAATTCACAATCTTGACAACCGAACGAACGCAACAATTAGTAAATCCTCATAATAATAGACCAAAATTAATCAGGACATACCCGGTCAATCGTGCTTGCGGGCAAGTTAGATGTATTCAAAAGGCGCAAAAGCGAATTGACCGAGATCTCTTCAAATCCAGTGGAATCGACAACAACAACACCGAAAGCACGACGATAGGTAGCAGGGACCGTGGCGTCAGCTGAAGGAGGGGCGTTCGTAAAAATTAAAAAAAAATAATTGAGTGATTGGGACCAGAACGTGTAGCCAAAGGGCAACTCACCAATCACAGAACTGAATGTGACAGAGGAAGACGAGGTATGAGGGTTGGGAGTCGGGGCAGGGCTCGGTGCAGAGCTCCAGGGATCTAAGCCATCGTCATACACCGAGCTCGCGAGAGGGTTCTCGTCGACAAAACTTCCACCTAAACCGCTGGTCGACGTGGAGATATATCTCTGACCTGGCCTTGGAGCGTTGAACATGGAGGAGGGCGGTAGCCGAACTTGCTAGTAGCCAGCTTAGCTTGATCTATGTGGTCCGTCACTTCATTGCAGTGGCTGTGTCACATCATCATATTTTTAGCTGGAAATCTCTTGTTGGGATGTACAAGTTGTTTTTCTGATTACACCAAGAAAAGCGCAAGGATACAGGTAAAATAAAATAAAATAAAATAAAAAAAGATTCAGATAACTCAAAAACACCCCAATCTTCATTCCTCTAAATATCGAACGTTTTTTTCGCAGCAAAATGCAAAGTCCAAGTAGATAATAACCTCCTACTGTTGACTTCATCACCCGTCAGCCTAAAAAAAATACATCATTCAGCAAACCGATGTCACACAAAAAAACAATCAAGGGAGAGAAAAAAACCTACCCAGGCGTGCCATAAGTCAAGGGCGCAATAAAGGAAAACATGAAAAACATGATCAAGCTGAAAACAGCCGTGATGACAACACCCTTCGTGCCAACATCTGCATATTGTGAGGGCTGGTGCCTCGTCTTGGGACCAGGAATAGAGATGGGGAAGTTGACGGTATCGCTGAGCACAAAGCTCAAGACGGACCCAGCAACTAGAGCGGAAGCCAGATGCGACGGTAGGTAATGGTGAATAAACAACTGGCGGCTGAACAGGAAAAAAGGAAGGTAATGAACGCCCCAAACCACCATGAAGAAACCAGTGTTATTCCAGAGGCGATTGATGACGGCTAACATGACACGATTAAACATTTCGTCTATAGAAAAGGTAAACAAATATCGACACTTACGTCCTGGGATGGGGTCCATACCGCGGCGGCGCCCTATAAGATCAGCACCGAGAACACCAATATAGATTGACAGCCCAACAACACAAGCCCACCAGCCAACGAGATTTCCAATAAGATAAATTTGCTTCTGAATCTCGTTCTCAGTCCAGAAGCTAATACCCGTTAAAGAGAAGGGCCAATTGATAGGAGTGCTGGCATAGGGATGTGAGGCAGTCAAACCGGCATTGTGTTGCATCATGAGGAGCTGGAGTTCACCAAACTTCCTAAAGAAATTCATGCTCTTCGGTTGTTTGTGAGGTTGATCATCCAAACGGTTGTCAAAACCTTCAGGATCTGAATAAATAACAAAACCAGGACATGAGAAGCAGAATGATCAATCAAAGATCTTGCTCTCACCTTCCGTATCGACAATTTCGTTAACAAACCAGACAGCCGACTTCTCCATAGAGTTCTTATTCCCGTTAATCTCCTGTTGCTTAAACGCCCAATCAGGAAGTGGCGTAGGATGGGTCCACAAGGAGACTTTAGTGGGAACATGGACAAGTCTGAAGTAACCTGATTTGGTTTTCCATGCAGCACCATCAACATTGTCCTGAAGAGCAACTTGGAAGAGAGTGTCATTATATCTTTTATGATCATCCGCGGGCCAGGTAGTAAACTCCTGGTTCGTGGGCATCAAAGGGGAAGCAACATCATGAGTGAGGAGGTGAGAGTTGGTGTTAACATGAAGAAGCTGGATAACATCGCCATTGCGAACAATACGCCCCCTTCCGGCTTCAGGGATAGCCTGGGTGGGAATAATTTGCCAAAAGTTGTTGGTATCATTGTGAGTATAACCAGTGACTTGTTGACCTATATATATATAACAGGCTCAGCAAAGGACAAAATGCGCGAATACCAACTAACAAACCTGCACTGCTGACACGACCATCGTCATAAGTCAAAGGGTATCTCTCGACATGCGAGTGCAAGAAAACTTTGGTATCCTTGTGCTTCATAGTAATGGTATCAAAGTAACGGATTTCTTTTGTTTTCCAAGGTCAATCAAAACACCTTCTCCAGAAACCACAATTGTTCTCACCAGCACTGCTCATGAGCATCTCATTGCCAGCCAAAGTCTCCTGAAATGCAGGACTCATAAAGGCATCGCCAGTTCCTGATTGCACGAGAATGGCAAAGTGTACATAGAAGAACGAGAGGTAGACAATGAAAGGAACAATAATGAGACCAACAACACGAGCAGCGAAATGTTGCCAAAAGTACTCCTATAACACCGTATCAGCGAGTCCGACATGACGAACTGAAGTAAAATAGCCTACCATCGTTGTTCCGTTCCTATGGTCCAAAATATCCCAAAGATCAACCAAAACAGCACATCCGATACAGACCACAGTCAAGATACCGTTGACCTTGGAACCCCAAGCACACGCCATGAAAATTCCAGTGAGGATCAACCAGACCCACCATTCCGTCGTAAATTCACTAACACACACGCCACACATCAATCGACCAGCAACCAACAAATAACCACCTTGATCACTCACCGATAACGCAACTTGCGGAATCTAACATACGCATATATCGTCAAAGACATGAAAAAAATCAAAGTCGCATCCAACAAAATCAACCTCGACTGCGTAATATGGGCATTGTCTTATCCAAAAACCAGCATATCAGCATAACCCCGATTCTTAGATAACCGAACCAAAGACGGACCAAAGAGGATCAGAATCGCCGAAAATGCGGCAATAATGGTCGAATAACCACTCTCTTTCATGATGGCATAAACAACCGACACCGTCAAAGACCCAAAAACCGCAGGGAGCGCACGCATGCCAGCATAAGGCACATTATTCAGCGTATAGTGATCACCAATATTATCAAACGTAAACTCCCCGTCAAACCCAACAAACCAGCCAACTAGTCCAAAGAGGAGCTTTGCAAAAGGTGGATGAACATCAAAGTAGTATTGGCGTGTAATATAATATGACGCGAATTTTCCAAAGTGGACTTCGTCGAAACTGAGGGAAACCAATTGGAGCTGCTTGAGTGCAAGAGGGTGGGAGAAAAAGGGACACGTACACAACTTGATCAGGATGACTGATTTTGTAGAACCTCAATGCGAATGCAAGCGCTGTAAGAGCAGCCACCACGATAGCACTCGCATTGGGGGTATCAAGTAACTGCTCCGCTTGACTGCGGGAACGCTACACCAACCAACCATCACAAGAGAAAAGAAAAAGGTTGTATTCTCAGCAACCTTTCAACTCAGCACAATCAATCACTCACAGGACTCTGATAAATCGCAGCAGCCCGCTCATTATTCTGGTTATTGTCCGAAGTCAAAGAGGGTGTATGAGAAGATCCTTGATCGGTTCGTGGACGCAGACGTGCATTATTTCCAAGCCCCATGGCCCTACCAGAGCTCGCCATGGTGGTAACAGGAAAAGGGAGGATGGCTGTTTTGTTCACGTGCGACAGTTGATGAGCTGGAAGGTAGAGAGTTGTTTGAAATCAACCCTATGACAAACGTACGTTTTGAGTAATGTTTACTAAGCAGATTTTATCCAAATAGGTCTGCCATCACCTTTGGATTTGGATACATCTCTTATGACCCATCCATCCACTTCAACAAGCCCGAGCACCACGACAACAATCTCCCATTTCCCAACAATCTATCAACAATCTATCCACAGTCTCCTGCCATTCAAAAAAAGTGTACTAAGAATACACGCACACAAAATATGTAGCTACAAAGTCGTTAATTACAAACCAGTGGCATACATACATATATATATATATATATTTCTTGCAGAACCCCCCTCGTACAGCAGTTAGTGAGAAGTAAAAGACAATCACCAAAAAAAAAGTGGATCAGAGGCAATTACAGTGATATTAAAATTTAAAAAAAACAACGAGGGGGAAAGGGAAGGAAACATACATAGAAAAAAAAGGTTGATCAACGGTGAGTGAGTTACGAAAGCGAATGGGAAGGGTATTCATTAATGATGGGCAAGTCGAGAAAGAAGGAAGAGAAAATTGGAAATGCTGAGGGCAAGAAAGGAATGAGATCACCAAAGAGGGGAACACCAAGAAGAAGAATAGAAATAAATGAAGTATCAAAGTAAGTGGTCATCAAAAAAGCGACTCCAAACTGGCAGCGCATCATCATCGGTCGCGCGGAACCCAATCCGTACTCCGAGAGACCAGGTCAATCGACAAATCCGAAGTCCAGAACAACTTCTCAGTTGCACTCCTCCCACTCCAACCTTTCTGGTCTCTTAGAATCATAGCCTGAAAAAAAAACCCATTAATGCTTCTTTCATCAAAAGAACCACCACACACATACCTGTTGAGCACCAAAATTCCTGTGATCATGCGCAAACATCTCCACGTTATCGTCCAACGCCTCCGATAATATCTGCAAATCATGCAGTATCGCCTGCATCGCTCTCACCGTGCCTGCCGTCTGAACGTCCTTTCGATGTCTCGGAGCCACACCGGTCGGAGTCAAACTCTTGGACACCGTCGTCATCACTGTGTGTAATATCCTCTTCGTCTCTCCCATAATCTTTTGTGCTTGTTGGAAGTTTCCTCTTGATACCAAAACCAGTGCACGCGTGATCATATCTGATGCCAAGAGTTCCATTCGTCTTCGTACAATCACAGGATCAGAGACTGCAGATGGTGGACGAGGCACTTGTTGAGATCCTGGAAGGAAAGTCATGGTGAGGAGAATGGGGCGAGCAAGACGGGTAATTTGCTTTGCTGTGCCTGGATCAAAGAATGATCCGTCTATCTCAATGACGGGCACTTCATCAATCATTTGTCCCATCATTCCATATGTCAAATCTGGGGCGTCTTCCATCGACAACGCGTCCAGTCCTAAATCCCGAACAAATTGATCTGTGGCATTTAGGGATCCTCCACTTTGAGAAACGCCTTGGGTTTGTTGTCTCTGTACTTGATAGTTATCCATCTCCAACTCGATCAGCATCTCTTTTTTCTCTCCGTATCTCAACTCTCCCACATCTACATCCACGTTTTGTCCATCCGATGCCAAAATAGATGTCGGCCCACCAGAAACTTTGCGAACTCTAAACCGCTGACCGTCAACGATCTTCATGTGAAGTTTCATGTTGAGCAAGCCAATGGACATCATTCCACCGATACAGCCCGCGACACAGTCTTGCAGGTCATACCAATCTTTCACAAACGTATACGTGCCACTGGTATGATTGGACATGAGCCAAAGTGATGCTGGGTCGTGTGAGCGGCCATAACCGAATGAATGAATGGGCACGTTAGCTGCCTCTGCACGAGCCAGCACAAGATCCATTTGTGCTCGGCGCGTGCTGTCCGACGCGTCGCTGACAAGAACCATTCCCGATATCAGGTTTCGTGATTTTCGTTGCAAGACAACGTCCAGACCTGCACCGCACAAAAGATTCAATCACATCACAGGAGAACCATGGATACACAAGAGGAACAACCCACCATGATTGACGGCCGTCACCACGTCTGTTTTTTCTTCCTTGGATCCCCTGACCAAGAATTCGTCATGCTCATCTTCCAATCTCAATCCCATCTCATCAATCAATTTCATTAGCCTCTGCTTGCTCTGCGCTCTCCCGATCATCAAGTACGGTGTTTTCCTCACTCTCCCAGAGGTCCCGACTTCAAAGGTCACCAGACTCAACCGGTCTTTCGGTTGCAGCGACCCGACGACAAAGTCCAACATATTCCTGATGACTCGGGTTTTCAGTTGCGCTGTGCTTGGCTGAGCATTCGGCGGGGGGATTGAAATGACGAGAATGAGATCCATGGTAGGATGTGCTATCGGCGGGAGGGAGTTTGAGGGACCGGAAGACGTACGAGGGGTAAGGAGAGGCGATGGAGGATCATATCTACTTATTTCCTCATCTTCTCCGAGTCTTGATGGTTTGTGATGTGTCTGTCTGGAAGGGTTAGGGTTCAGCAAAGACCCATGTGAAGTAGACGAGGACAGGGTCGATCTCGATGAAGTGTTGAGTAGACTGTCCACTGTACTGACGGTGGTCTGTGTGCTTCCGCTCAACATCCTTGCTGCTTTATGGCTCCCTGTGAATTCCTCGATATGGTGCGGGGTGTCGTATTCTGATCTCGTGAGTCTTCCTTGGAACATATGAACGAGGGTTTGAATTTTGTTTTTCCAAGCTTCGAGAGAGGAGCGGTCTCGGAAGATGAGAATGAAAGAGGCGAGCTCATCTTCCATATCGATGGTTAAGCTCATCTCGCCTGCCGCTGATGAGGCGGTGACGTTCTTGATGTGCCTGACGTATATCCTACCTTTGAGACGTAGAACGCCTTTTGAGGGAGAACCCGAGGGCATGGAGTCGAGGGATGCGTTGGAGAGAAGTCGGCCGAGACCACGCTTTTTTTCCTCGACGACACAAATGATAGCTTCTTTAAAGAGATAAACGTAGAATTCGCGGATGGCGGCATCGCGTCGTACGGATAAAAGGTCATACATCTGTAGGGGACCCAGGTCGGAGAGAGGGTGACCTTTCCAATCGATGATGCGATTCCTGAGGTCCTCGGTGATGGCATTGAATGGGGAATCGTCTTTGTTGTTATTGTTGTTGTTGTTGTTGTTGTTGTTGTCGTTGTTGTTGTTGTGAACGGGAGGGGTGAAATCATGACCATTTACGGAAATGGCGTGATAGGAATCTTGTTGGGAGGATTGGTGGGGTGACATGTGCCGCATGGACATGTCGTGATCGTTCGTGGAATGACTAGAGGGATGATGGCCATCAGGAGGGTCTGGAAAGAGGCCAGGTTCGGCTTCAGGGCCTGGTCTCCTGAGGAGCTCGACAGAGACCATGCAAGTGAGAGGCTGTGTGGGATCGGAAGACCTATTGATAGTAGGGAATTCGGGTCTGACTTGGATGGAGGGGGCGACCACGTAGGAAGAAGAAGAAGGATCGGCGGTGAGGGGGGTCGTATTGGGAATTGGTCGAGGAAGAGGTTCTATGGGATCATCAGCACAGGGGTCTGGGATGGGACGTCGAGGTGTGGGGGTGCTACGACCCGAGTAGGGGCCTGAGGACGAGATGTTGTTCATGCCAGTGAGGGCAGCGAGTTCTGGGAGAAGCTTGAGTGAGAAGAATGAGAAGACAAGGGAAGGGATGGAGGAGGACGGACTATTGGATTTGCCGGCGTCAGTGTCGGGGACTCTCATGGGGCGTCTGCAGACCCCACAGACACCCATATTGGATTTCTTTGGGATGGAACGGTCGACACCGGAGAGATAGACTGCACAGAAGCAGGCCTAGGAGAGGAATGAAGTGAATATGATATTTATTTATTGAGGAGAAGAGACCATTTTACTTCGTGAAGAGCATGGCCACATTCTGGGACGACGTGGGGTTTCTCGCCGGGGAGACGGTAGCTAAAGCTGAGGGGTTCGAGGCAGACGGGGCATTCTTCCTCGAGGTCGCTCTGCTTGGTGGCGACGACGGGGACGGGGGCAGGGTGCATGGCGGCAAAGGGATGGAGGCGCCTGTGGAAAAAAGTAGAAGACATACTTCATAGGTCAAAAGCACGTGAGGGGGGGGAGTGGCTGGTCATGGCAACCCAGGGGTCACGTGTGTTGAGTGAGCCAGGTCGATGTCGAGCTACGAGCACCAGCACCCGCAACAGCAACAACAACAGCAAGGACGTCGTGGCTCTAAAATCACAGTCGAGTATTATCATGCCTCTGACTCGACTCGCCTCCGCAACTCCCTTCAGAAACCACGCACGGACCATTCGCCACTCCAGACCACACCACCACCACCACCTCTTCATCCTCAGCGTAGACTCTCTTACCCATCCCCCGACCTCAACAACCCTACCAGCAACGATCCAGTCCCAAGATCCCGCAGCGCAACCACCACAAAGCCCAAAAAGAGCGTCTTGGGCTCTGTCCTCGACGTCTTCAAGCCCAATCAGCGCCTCGAAATCAGCACTCCCTACGACCCCGTCCATCTCACCCACGTCGGCTTCAACTCCTCCACCGGCGAGTTCACTGGCCTCCCCAAGGAATGGCAGCAACTCCTCCAAGAGAGTGGCATCTCTCGCTCCGAACAGGAGAAGAACCCCCAGGCCGTCATGGAGATCGTCAAGTTCTACCAGCGTGATTATGATCCTTGGGACAAGCTCGGCAACGTCGGTGGCGATGCCCTCCTTGCCGATTTTGCCAACCCTGTGCGTACCTTTTTTTTTTGCCTTTCGGTCGACCCCTCAGCTCAATCCCCCTTTGCCCCAGCGCTCCCCTCCACCTCCTCCAAAAAAGCAGCCCTCAGGCCCCGTCACCGCCCCTGTCTCTGCCCCCAATCCCCGTGCTTCTGTCAGTCTGATTCCGTCCCCCTATCGCCCTGCCCCTGCCCCTACCCCTACTCTTGATCGGTCCACTTCCACCCGTGCTCCTGCCAAGTCCCACAAACCAGCTGACCTCGCTCGCGCCAATACCACGCGTGGCCGCACCTCTCCTTCTCAGCAGCCACAAAACAAGCTCGTTAAACCCTCCCCTGGAAACTCAACAACCGATCTCCCACAGCGAGCCCCTCAACAACAACAGCCCTCTCCCCCCGTCCAGAGTCTCGCAAAGGTCTCCGGTGTCGCTACTCCCAGGCGACGAGAGAAAAAGGTCGACCGTGCAAAGGAACAGGACATTATCAAACGCCTCCAGCAAATCTGCACCGATGCAGATCCTACAAAACTATATCGCAGCCTCGTCAAGATCGGTCAGGGGTAAGTCTCTTTGCCCTTCATCCCGTCCCCCCGACCTCATCTGACCTGCTATCAGTGCTTCTGGTGGCGTCTATACCGCCTACCAAGTCGGCACTAATCTCTCCGTTGCTATCAAGCAAATGGATCTCGAGAAACAGCCCAAAAAGGACCTCATCATCAATGAAATCCTTGTCATGCGTTCTTCTCGCCATCCCAACATCGTCAATTACATCGATTCCTTCCTTCACAAGAACGATCTATGGGTCGTTATGGAGTACATGGAAGGAGGCTCTCTCACCGATGTTGTTACCGCTAATCTGATGACGGAAGGTCAGATCGCCGCCGTATCCAGAGAAACCACCCAAGGCCTGGAACATTTGCACAGACATGGTGTCATCCACCGCGATATCAAGAGTGATAATGTCTTGCTGAGCATGACCGGTGACATCAAACTCAGTAAGTGGGTCCCAACTCTTCACCAGAAGCATTCTATTCAACCTCCACAGCCGATTTTGGTTTCTGTGCTCAAATATCGGATCCTGCACATGCCAAACGCACCACCATGGTGGGTACGCCCTACTGGATGGCCCCCGAAGTCGTCACACGGAAAGAATACGGTTCCAAAGTCGACATTTGGAGTCTAGGTATTATGGCTATAGAGATGATTGAAGGTGAACCTCCCTATTTGAATCAGAATCCACTCAAGGCACTGTATTTGATTGCGACCAATGGCACTCCCAAGATTGCCAACCCCGAGAATTTGTCCAATGTATTTTCGGATTATTTGGCGAAATGTTTAGAGGTGGATGCGGACAAGAGGCCGAGTGCAACTGAGTTGTTACAGGTGGGGGGAGGGAATGTTTTTCTTTGTGCCGCTGGTTGAGAGATTGCTGATTTATATCTATATATAGCATCCATTCTTCAAGTTGTCAGAGCCACTTCGGACGTTGGCACCTCTCATCAAGGCTGCTAGAGAAATTGCAAAGAGTAAATAGAAGAGAGAGGGAGAGAGCGCGTTCAAGTTGTCGTTTCTTGTTTTTTTTTTCTTTTCCTTCCTCTTGTCATTATCATATCATACATATACCTACTTCAACGTGCACACACTCTTTTTTTTTCGATTGATCGAAGATGGATACGTATGACATTTATCAAAGTTTGTGTGGAGACTTTAGACCCATGAATATTAGAGTTTTGATACATATACATACATATCAATACTTATACATACATATACACACATATATATATATGTGTTGGTTAGTTGGCTAAGAAGAAATTTGAAATTGAACCATAAGCTCTTGGAGAGTCAAAGAAAAAGGTAGGTTGCCTCTTGGCCCAAGCCCTCTCTCTCTCTCTCTCTCTCTTATGGTTTTGGTTTGTCTTGTTATATATCATTTTTTAATAATAATGATGATGATGTGTGTCATGTGATTCTACCACCAATTCTCAAGAGGAGAGATTTTTATTTTAGAAATGAGGAGCCCAGCCTAACATCCACCCAAGAATCCAAACAAATCGTCAGACCATCTCTCTCAATCATAATAATAATAGGGAAAAAAAAATCAACACACTTACCAGCAAAAATCTTGGCAAGATTAGATGGATCCGTAGCTTCCGCAATAAGCTGGTTCACAGTATATTCCACGCTCAATGACTTGTCGAGTTTACGAGCAACAGAAGAAAGTGCACGATCAGCTGCTTCTTCGGCTGTATTACTACTCATATCAATACTGATACCAAACCCGAAAACCTGTCCTTGTTTCGACAAGTCAGGTTGGTTTTGCTCTATTGTTGCTTGTGGTTGACGTTCGGACCGTTGCGCGTTTTGTAATTTTCTATCACTCATAGTCCTTGTGGTTCATGAACAATGGAATGCACATGGGCAGTATCGGATGAACTGGACTGACCATGAATGTAATGGATCATGTTTAAACACCTCAAGCACAGTCATGATAACATCCGATCCGCTCCTAAGGACACGCAATGTCTCTTCTGCGCACCGCTGAAAAACGCCCTGTGTACCCGAACTTCCCATCCCGTCGACCATGTCCGCGGTCATACGGAACGGTACAGTTTCAGGTACAGGCAATAATTTACCCTGTTAGCGCATTTTAGAGTTCAGAACGCGTCAACTCCAACTCCCCAATCGAAATTAGCAATCACCTGATCAAAAGCAATTCCTAGATCAATATGGACAACTTCTCCCGAACGATTATCCAACAAGATATTGGATGTATGTCGATCCCCAAGCCCAAGGATGTGCCCAACAATAGAAGTGGTGGCGACACTCCGAGTATACTTCAATCGCATTGCAAACCATACGACTGGTGACCTGCCCTTTTCAGAGAAATAGTGTCGCATTACAGGCTTGAATCCTTTACGAATGTCAAGGAATTGTTGCAATAATTTCTGTCCATCAGCATCTACACGGAATTCTTCCTGGGCCTTTTGATGTCGAGGTCTGAGTTCCCTTTCTGGTATATCTTGAGGTCGGAATCTATATCTAGGGTGAGGATATTGTTACTGGCGCCACATCATTGAGCATTCACCGTTTATGGGCTGCCGATAACCATTCTTTCAAGGGGGTCGTCTCCGTAACAAACTCAATCAGACCAGACTGACTGTCTAGTGGTATGACTTTGTACCCTCTGACACTCAGTTCGCGGCGTTTCGTCTGTCTATCGCGGCGCAACACGGCATTGACAACATCGAAGACCTGTTCCATTACCGCATCTTGGCGCAAATCGTCGTCTTCTGAGCCCTTGAACTATTTTACCGTAAAAGGTTAAACAAGTGCAAAAAGGGGCCCATCTAGCGCACCAATTGTTTATACCGATTGCTCCTGGATGATATGCAGACAGATATCTTTGGTAAGTTGACACCACCTGCAGTTTGAAATTGCTTCTCGAAACCTTGGATCCACTCACAATCCGTGTATTGCATGCTGGGATCTATAGGAGTGGAAATAGTGGGGACGGGTACCCTAAGATCCTTGATACGACAGATAAGAAGGTCACTGGGAATGCTGTTCAACTTCCCCGAAGCATTGTTGTGACCCTTCAAAGGGCGTTTAGCCCACTCCCAACAAGCGTTGCATAGCTTCTCAATATTCGCAATCTTGTCTGCTACTGTCGGATCTGCACGTAACCTCTCAAAGATGGTTTGAGCTGCAGAACCACGCTCCGTTTGAGTCGATATTGTTGTTTGCGTTATCAGGCGACCTGACTGCCGTCTTGAGGAACCCCCCACTGCACGTTCAGTATGGGGAAGTAAGCAATAAAGCTGATATATACTATGAAAGGGGTGTTCTCGACACATGCGCAGTACCATTTCCTGTAGATTCTCTTGGCTCTTCGGTAAATCTCCTATCGGCAAGGAAAGTCTGGCAGTGAGTTGATGCTGAGTAGTATTATTAGAATCAAGTCATAATTAGCACTCATGAAAAAAACTTTACTGCAAGGAAGATCATCTTGTGAGAGGGTATGCGAGACAAAGAAATGTCAATCGTGCTTTGAAGGTCCTCTTCATCATCAAAATTAGCAAACCACAGTGAACAAAATCGTATTGAGGCATCATCATCAAAAATGTCTGCAACCTCTAGAGATCTTGCAAACATCTCCATAGCTTGTCGCAGAAATCTGTCGCGATCAGTATTGTGTTTCCGGAATTGCTCACTATCTTCCTGCAGCAACCTATTGGCTTTTCCTTGCTGCCTTTTGAGCCTCCGTTGCTCGTCCTGATCTGAAGTTGAAGCCAACTCCTTATTCAGCTCCTCGACTTCTTGCCTCTTTCTCTCGACATAAACTCTCCAGCGGACCGCATCAGGTGATTTGAGAATTGCCTGGTATTGCTGTTCAGCAAAAACAGCGCAGTCATGATATACGGTCGCACGGCTTCGAGATGATTCAGTATCAGGTAACGGTCCGACTTCTAGTTCATGAATGGCTTTCTGTAAGTAACCCTCCCAGATAGTAGTCGGCTTTTCCAAGCATGCGGTAGCCATCCAGGACCCCTGGAGAAGAGATGAGCGAAATCTTCACATATTTGGCTGAGACCCACCAGCCTTGCCCGAAGGAGGGCACGATATGTTGTCATTTGAACATTGCAGTTCTGCGATTGATCCAGAGGGTCGACTACCTTTTGAAGATACTGAATGGCGATTGCTTGTTCTCCTTGCTCCCATAAGACATTGGCAAACTCTTCCGAAACCTCCGATGAAGATTGAGGATAAAGTTTGTGAGCCCGCATGATCGAATTCAATGCAATTTGTACTTGATTGGCACCTCGAGCTGCTTGAGAAAGACGGATAAGGCATCGTTTCTCCAATTCTTTCAAACTATTAGCGAAGGGTGTAGTCATATTTCCGATTTGTTGACGTTCTTCCCTTTGTCTTGCGGAGTGCAAAAGCGAGATCCGGGTTGCCATTATGGTCTCCAGGTCCGGGAAACTGAGGATCAGGAGTGAGTGTAAATTTCAGATATGAATGAAAAATCAACACACTCGAAGTGGGAGTCGATCTCGATGTACTTTGACCAATCATCGGATTTGACCTGGCATGTCTGAAGCCGAGTTTGAATCGGCCCTTTTCGCCAATCATCGACCTCCTTCAGGCACATTATCTCCCGAACAATTTCTCGTATCTCAATCAGGTTCTCTGAGCCCAAGATCCTAAGTCTTTCCATTGTGCAGGACAAGCCTTTGTCAATTACTGCGTCCGTCAGGCTGCTATTTCGTTCCTGGTGCACTGCACGGACCGCAAAATACAAAGAGGATTCAGATGAGTATTCTTTGCGTTCTGGTAAATCCCAAGTCTCGGTTCGCCAACCAAGACGATAGTCCAAGGAGGTGGAGTTAGTGGAGCTAGTGGAACGAAGCGTGTTCATCACAAGATGGTTGAAGCCCCAAGAACTGATAGATTGCAGTAGACCATCAGTACTGGTTGCATTGTCTGGTTCTGCTTCGAGTGTTGCTCCGTGAAACTGAAGCGCTTTTTCCCATTGTTTCTCGTGGTGATACCGACGAGAGAGGAACTGGTGAAGATCGGCTGGTTTTATTCCATAAAATCCATCTGGTTCATCGATATGAGAGTATATCTCATAAAATAGCTCTTCTGAGGAAGTGGCGACCTTAGATTGCTGTAGTGGATGATCCACATTAAGCTCCAAGAAAAGTAGGGCAGTCGTATATGCCCCACAAACAACTGCATTCTTAGCAAGAAGTTCATAGTCGAGGTTTAGCCATCTATTCGACGACAGAGGTGCGTCCTTCAAGGGAGGAAACTGCCGAAGATGGAGGACAGTGTCAATGACGGATTGTCTGGAAGCTACGCTTGGGTGATCGGAAATCAGAATAGACGTGAGATAGTCTGTGAGGAGGCGGCGATATGTCTTAGATGTATATTTCCCATCCGTAATTTCGGTCCGCAAAATACCATGAATCAAAATGGGGAGGAGTTCTCTAGCGAGGTCAGCATCGGTGCTCAGGATGGGGGAGAGTTGAGCAAAGAAGATGTCGTATTCTGCAAGACAGTCACTGAGCTTGGTGCTAAAGACCATGACCCATTTACTAAAATTCACAGTGAACTCGAGCATGCTGTCCAGTGTCAGCACCTCAGTCAATTTACAAGGTGGTCGTGTCCCTGCACGCCTGGGAAAGGCTCGCAGATATCCTAGCTCGCTGTTATAATCATCAGGACCGCTGTGTGTTTCTAAGTGAGTGAGGACGGCCATGATTCGGCGTAATGTTTGATACACGGAGAAGACATGGTTCGAGGAATGATTGTTCAATTTTTGGAACAACACATAGGTAACAACTTGGCGGATGAAGCATGGGTTTTGTGCGGGTTCGTTTTTGTGGGTGAAGGCATGTCGATAACGATCATAGACCGAAGGGCGACGTTCACCTGTTAAGCCACCGATATCTCCGTGATTTAAAAACAATAAAGACGCGAAAGCCTCAATGTCCTCTCGTTGGAGTTCGGTTTTGACTGGGATGCAATCCTTCAGGCGCCAGAAATCAAGTTTGGGAACGTAATCTTTGAGTTTCCCTCCTTTCCGGATATGATCATATAAGCACCTCACTATGCGAAATTTATTATAGGTGATCCTGTCATCTAGGAGGAGGGAAGCTAAACTTTCTGATGATTGTTCTGAAGCAATATGGGCTAGATCGGGCATAGCGAGATACGGCCAGGTTGGCAAAGCCCGAAGGACTTGTAAATGAACGGCGGCACCAGACAACAGAATAGCTTGCTTGTCAATCCAGACCATCAGGGAAAGGCCCAACTTTTGTAGGTCGTCATAGCGTGATCTGGCGTACTCATGAGAAATGCTGCAAATGCGGATGATGATGTCTGAGAAAGCTGTGTCTTTAATCTTTCGCTTTTGATAGAGACCAAACGCCCACTCAAGCATCGATTGAGCCGCGTGAGCGAGATCTGGTTCAGCCAGGAGTGTAGTAGAACCTTGAACAAGGGAGTGAAGCAACGTAACATCAACAAAATCTTCCCAGCGAAGGGATATCCAGACGGCAAGGGCATTGGCTAAGCGAAGTTGCTCGTTCACAACTGGGGATTGGTGTATAGCAGCAAAGAGGCCATGGAGGATATGATATGTCATAGGTTTCATTGGTGCTTCATGGGATTTGTTCAAAAGCCATGAAAGGGTACGTAGGACGACTGAAATGCTAAAAGCAGGGAGATTGGGTTCATGGAGATCACATCTATCACTGAGACGGTATTTAACCAGTTCAACAAAGGTATCTGCATTTGCTTTACCCCTTGCTTTCAAGTTCTCATGAATATCTCCAGCGGATGAGATAACTTGGTCTGAAAGTGATCGAACAACTGCTAGTGCGACTGCATCAGCATTATTCTGGAAATCGCGATCAAAGTATGCGCCGTAAGATGTCTGCCGTAGCAGCTGTTCAAGCTCTTGGATATTAGCGCCTTCACCAGAATGGTGCAGAAACCAATACGCAGAGACGGTTCCGACAATGTCGCCAAAACATTCAAGATAGGTAGCCTCTGGTGAGACTCCGACTAACTTGCAATGGGCCTCGAACTGGGGCCCAAACTGGCTTGCGATGTAAGTTGGTGCAAATGCTGACAACGTAAAGCTTGCGGCCTGTTTCCGATCCTCAAAACCGATGAGGTGGGGTGGGATGCGAGTAAAGTCGCCTTCATTTGACTTCATCATTGAGTATCCCATTTGTGAGGCATAAATTTCGAACAAGGATGAAGGATCTAGATCGAGACATTTGGATGCTGAAGACAAAATAGCCTCAATGTGAGATGAGTACTCGCCGGAGAAGAGACAAGTTTCGATCAGGTGCCAATAGGTTCCCCGACGAACCGATGAGCTAGCGACCATAATGTTTCCCAACACCAAGAAACGGGATAAAATATGTTCATACCTAGTGTCACGAGTGAATTTTAAGCGCTTCATAACAATGCAATATTTACTCACTGGTGCACCTCAACCCCACTATAAAAATCCCGAATTCCCGTATATAATACAGAAGGATAGATATCCAATTGTTGTATGGCGTGGAATAGACGAGCATTCAGAACTGCTACCCGAAACCGAATCCTGACGTCACTGTCCTGATTCCACATTCTCAATGGCAGTGAAGTTAGCAAAACCTCGTCCGACGGCCCTTTGCTCCCCGTTGAGAGCAACCATTTAAGTGCCTGCGGTTCTTGCAATGCCATCTTATCAACGAAACGAATGAAAGCATCACGCTCGGTTCTGTATTTCGCCTTTCCTTTTCTGTGACTCTTAAGCAACCATTTCGGCAACGCATCAACCTGAGTCCTCACTTCGGCGTTGGTCAACCATGAGTCCAAGATGGAATGTAGGAACCTGGAGACAATCCGCTGCATCCGCTCACTTTGTTCGTACTCATATGATCCAAAGAAATCATCTAGAACGTCCAAGTAACCTTGAAGGTTATTGCCAAGGCTAAATGTTCTCCTCCTGATCTCGGCCAAGAGGAGAGAAAAGCCGTTGAGGAATCCATTGGCTCTGATAATGCCACATTTGAGGATGGTATTAACGATATTTGTGTCTCTGGTCGGTTCACCTGAAACAGATTGGAGCAGTGGACCAGCAGCTAGGAAACGCATGCAGACTTCCAAAGTTCGCACCAAGTAAGCGTCGTTTCCAGTAATTCCCTGTGATGCAGAACCCATATGGCTGGCAGCGATTCTAGTTGGACCGAAGCCATCACGGTCATCGTTTTCAAGCCCCGGTGTCGAGTCAGTTACCGATGTTTGGCTAGCAATCAGCGCTATGAACAACTTGCGGAGCGTTGCAACGACTTCTCGGAGGTGTTTTTCTGCCTAGGAACTCATCTTAACAGAAATGAGATAGAATGAAACAAGGCTGCGCACATCAGGTAACTGCCATGTAATCCGCAACAGATTTATCCGCTGCGCTTTTGCATGCCTTCCGAAAACATCAAGTTTATCTGCAAGTCTATAAAATACATGTTTCTTTATACCGGAGCCCGTTCCAGGAGGTAACATCATTTCCCAAGGTGAACTTTCAGGATCTTCTTCATCATCATCCAAGAGAACGACAGGCTCGAGAGCATGTAAAACGGTGGCCTTCTCGGCAACATTCCAGGTTGAACCATTTAGTAAATGGGTGACGCTCAGAACCAACTTTGTCGACGTTTGCACCAGATGCCGGTTCGCTGCGATGCCATTGTAAACGAGGAGTGATTCAAAAATAAGTGAAATAAGGGCATATTCCAGTGCCTGACAGGCAGCATCAGCGGTTATACTGATACGATTTTCATTGACATTTTCCCACTCATTCGATACAGTTTCCAGATTACGCAGGAAGAATGCCGAAATCTTGCGTTCGCGAGCTTGAGGAGGCATTAGTTCGGTGATCCCGATTCCCACATTGGTTTCCCTTACGGCAGAGGGTGTCTGACTATCTGCAGTCTTGACAGGAGCCCGCTTGACAGAAAAAGGTAGCTTGGCTGATAACAAGAATTCTCGAATGTTTTTCTCTGCATTCTCCTTTGTCATTACAGCAGCAACGCTGCAAACAGGAAGCAACGAGCGCGACACTAGAAAGCTTTCTCGCGTTACACCACAAACTGCCTGCAGTAAGTTGACACCATCTTGTAATGTTTGTGGTATAGGCCTATGTTTCGTTGTCTTCCAATGATCAGTCATCCAGCCAATGACCTTGTCTTCCAAATGTATGCGATATAATCGGGCATCTTGATTGGCAATTTTGATGCATTGAGATAAGAAGTTGCATACCGAATCATATGGATGGGAGGGTCCTTGAACTTCGAGATCCGATGCAAGTGATTCAATTTCAGATAGGATGCGATGGGAGGGCAGAGGCACCGAATGGCCCCCTGGGGCTTGATAAATCAGGGCGTAAGCGGCATGCGAAGCAGCACGACAGGTTGTGGGGGCATTGACGCGCCGAATAGAATGAGTCCAGATTGAATCCCATGTAGTGCTTTCATATGCTGTCTGAGACTGAGATGATTGGAAAGTCTGAGATGACGAAGTTGAATCTCTTGCTTTTGCCAAAAAGCGCTCCCCATGAACGGCTGCTGCTAAGCACAAAAACGCCCAATTTTGTATCGGTGGCTCATCTGACGTTGCGAGTTGGACGAGGGAATCGACAATGTTGAGTTTCAGGGAATGGTGAATTGATAACCAATGGCGGTCAATTAGGAAGAGGAGAACTTGGAGATTGAAGATACGAGCATGTTGAGAAGATCCGCTGTGAATACCAAAGAGAAGAGAAGTAATTCCATTGTCTATTTTGCGCTTCTTTTCCCCTCTTACAAGAAGAGGTGTCGCACCGCTGTTCATTGACTCTGAGAGTTCATATAACTTGGCATGTATAAGACGACGAAAGCCGGCTTAAGCAGCCAAATCTGACATACCTTAGCTGCACAGTCAGCTTGAGTTTCGAGCACAGCCCAAGAAACCGCCTGACCGGAATCAAAAGACCATCCTGCGCGAAACGTGTGTGCAATAAAAGGCTCCGTTGTCTGAGCTCCTGTCACCTCGGGACTGACACTAAGGCGCAGAGAGTCCAGATTGAGACCCTCAACTCCCCTGCGCTGCGCTGCCTCCCCCTCAAGCGTGTTGTACAACTTCCATAAAGCCCCTACTTGGTCGTATGGGTCCCGGACAGATTTAAGGCCAAAATCCGCCGTCAGATAGGACAAAAGGGAACGAATGACAAGAATGAGGTGCTCCTTTATCCTCTTATCTTTCGTATTCCACAGTACAATCAGATCATCCCAGATACTGCGAGCAAATTTTTGCGTGTCCTTGACGTGATTGAGGGCCAAGTGATCTAGGGTAGCTGAAAGTGCCAACAGGTAATCGTGAAGCAGCGACGAATCAGCAGGGTAAAGCTTCAGGAATCGTTGAAGACGTATGAAGATAGCTTGGGGTAGTCGAGGATCATCGGGAGAGAGGATAGGTGCCCCCGCGTAACTGAGTAGAATGGAAAGGATCGCTACGAACTCAACTTGCTCAAGGGAAACGGAAATCAAGCCTATATTTTTGGGGCTTCTGGTCTTGAGCTTCGGTCTCACAATAGTAGGTAGCGTTTTGGACTTTCCGCGCTTTCTCTTCCCCTGTGTAGGAAGAAATTCTTCTTCTTCCTCTTCCTCCTCTTCCTCCTCTTCCTCCCTCTTTCCTGAAAGCGTCGTCGATTCGTCCCCAGATTCCGCCTCCCAGTCCATATTGTCCTCTAAGATCGTCCTTGGAGGATCTTCCAATACCACATTAAATGCCAAGGCTACAAGCCTATTCCAATCCCCGTCACCAATATGCTCCAAATGTGGTTTAAAACCAAGGATACACTTAATAGCCTTCGCATAGTCCAAAGCGATCGGTGTCAGAAGTTCCATCCTAAGAATGATT
>Ga0157368_1000086_pt1 | contig 40720 bp, 48 predicted proteins | sample AttbisABBM3_FD_113146 | JGI IMG/M metagenome (GOLD analysis project Ga0157368, IMG submission 113146) | Fungus gardens microbial communities from leaf cutter ant in Botucatu, State of São Paulo, Brazil - Atta bisphaerica ABBM3 | ecosystem: Host-associated > Fungi > Mycelium > Unclassified ... | reverse complement strand
GTTACTTCTGTTAGTGTCTCAACACTGAAACCTCCACTTGGGATAATAGGGGTTTTACCACTGAAATTCCAAGCATCTCCTATACTTTCCATTTGTATATAAGACTAGTAGTTATACTGTAATTTACTAGTCTGATAATCAATGAAGATAATCTCTTATTGAACTTGATTTCCAGTGTTCAACAGTGACACACCAATCAGCACTCACTTCCATCTCAGACTTCTTCCCATCATCTGAAGTTGTGACCACATGGCAGACAGATGGTGCAGCACATAAGCTGAAGCCAAGGTTGTTCTACAAGTCTGCTCATCTCCAAGTCTATTCTGTGGACTTCCACCCCAGTGTGAACTATGTCTGACATTACTCCAGGCCACCAGTAATTCCTTGTTATCAACTCTGTTGTCTTCTATCTGCCTCCACATCTTGTTACTGGCATATTATGATATAGCTGGATTATTTCTGTCCTCAGCTTCACATCCTTCAGTATATACACCTTTCCTTCCTTCAACACTAAATCCTCCTTGATTTGCCACTCATTATCCTTGTAGTACTTTTACCCCTGTCTTCTTTATCTCCTCCACTACTCTAACTACTTCCTTATCCTTGCTCCTTGCTTTTTTTTTATTTTTTTTACTATGTTTACTTCTGGTTCTTCTATTACTACTTCTACTAAACTACAAATTCATTGTTCTTTTATTAAAGTCTGATTATTATTGTCATTTTCTACTCCTACTTTCCAGTCTGGTCTTCTGCTAAGTCTATCTGCTTTCTCCATTTTTGTACCTGGTACATGTTTCAAAGTGAAGTCAAACCTAGACAGGTATAATGCCCAACAAGCTTGTCTTCAGTTTAACTTCTGTGCTTTCATGAAGTATTCTAAGTTCTTATAGTCTGTTCAAACCTCAAACTTGAACTTTGCACCTTTTAACAAATGTCTCTAGTTTTCTAGTCCTCTTATAACTGCCAACATTTCTTTGTCATGAATCTCATAATTTCTCTCCATCTTGTTTAGAGATTTTGAAAGAAATGCCACTGGCCTCCACTTTCCATCTTTGTACTTCATTGACAACACTCCCCCTATAGCATAATATAACACATCCACTCCTATCCTCATTTTTTTTATCTAAGTTCAGTGCTACTAACACCAGTTCTTTTGTAAACCTCTCCTTCAATTCCATGAATGCTCTCTCCTATCTTTCTGTCCATTCCTACTTCTGATCTTTTTTTACCATATCATGTAGTGGTCTAGCTATTGATGCAAAATCCTTAATGAATCAGTGATAGTAGTTTGCCAATCCCAAGAACTTCTGTACATCCTTAACCCCTTTTGAAGTTGGCCAATTCAGTACACCTTTCATCTTCTCTTCTTTTATCTTAATCACCTCTGGCCCAATTACCACTCCTAAGAACCCTGCCTTCTTTACTTTCCACTTGTATTTTTCTGGTTTTATATATAAGTCATTTTCTGCTAACCTCTTTACTACTTCTTCCACTATCTCATCATGTCCTGCCTCCTCCTCTGTTCCCACTATTACATCATCAATAAAACTTGCCACTTTCCTAGTGTTGATTAAGTCCTAAAGGATCTCATTTATCATGGTCTGAAACATTACTGATGAATTGGTTAAACCAAAAAACATTACAGTTGGTTTGAATGACCCTTCTAGTGTTGTGAACGCCATCTTCCACTTATCCCCTTCCTTTATCCATATATTATTATACCTCCACCATAAATCTAACTTGGTAAATACTTTCTTTGTATCTATGTTTTCTATAATATCAGAAATTAAGGGTAAAGGATAATTATTTTTAATTGTCCATTTATTTAAATACTGATAGTCCTGTACTATATGCTTCTTACCATCCTTCTTTCCTATAAAAAACACCAGTGCCATTTGAGGCAATTTCAAGAGTCTGATATATCTCTTTCTCAATTGTTTATTGATGAACTTGTGCACCTCTTCCCTCTCCTCTCTTGACAATGGGTACACCTTTCCTTTCCTTAGTGCAAACCCCTCCTTTGTTTCTATTGCATAGTCCCATAGCTTTCTGGTGGGCATCCTCTCTGACTGCTTCTTTCCAAATACATAGATTCACTTATAAAAGTGCTCTAGCACCAACCTCTTTGCTTTCTCTTCAGACTTCACCACTTCTTCTTCTTCATCCCAAATCTCCCATTCTTCTGCTATCTTTTTTATCTCCATCATTTTTGGTCTCTTTTCTTTTCTTTCTTTCTCTTTTTCTCTCTCTCTTCTTGTTTCTTTCCTTCCTCTTCTCTCTTTTCTTCTTTCTTCTGCTTTTGCCATCCTGACTTCCCCTGTTTTGGTCTCCATTGTTTACCACACTCCTCTGGACATCTTTTTATCTTAACTTTACCCATTTTCCAGTCAATTTCTGGGTTATGATGAGCGAGCCATGGCATCCCCAAAATAACACTTCACTTCTGTCCCCAATCATATCTATCTCTGTTCTTTCTCTGTACTCTTGGTAGTAAATGTTAACTCCTACTGTATGCTTGATTGGTCCCTCTTTGTTGAAAAACCCATTCACATTTCTTATATGTATGGGCTTATCAATCTTCTTCAACCTAAATCCCTGCTTCCTTGCAAATTCAGAACTCATTACTAACCCTGTCACACCACTATCTAACAATGTTTCCACTGTAATCTCTTCTTGCATATCGATTCTTTTCAACCCAATCTTTACCATTACTTCTCTTAATGTGTCTCCATTATTCAGTTTGCAACAAGATGTATTGTCTATTGCTCTTGTGAGCATCACAAACCTATTACTGGAATCTAATCAAAGACTATTAAATCTCTTTCCCCATTTAAATTATGTTGTCCATTTCCTTCTTTAATCTTCCTCTGTCCATTGTTCTTGTTGCCCCCATATTCTAGTCTTCTTCCCTCCCCAATTCTGTTTCTTCCTCCTCTATTCCTACAATTCCTTGCTCAATGTCCAAATCTTTCACAATTATAACAAATCTTATTCTCCCTCCTATCCACATCCATTGCATATGTGTTTCATTGAACCCCTTCTATCCTCTGTTGAGGATGCACCATTATTGCACTGGTTCTTTCTATCCCTTCCATCAGCTCAGGTTCTGTTTGTACCCTTTGTTGAGGCACTTCTTGCTTTCTTAGCCATATCTGAGGCCATGGCATTTGCTTTCTTTGTGTCTTATTATTTTGTTTTGGGACTGTTGTCTCCAGTTCCTGTTGTTCCCTTAACCTCTCCTTCCCTTTCCTACTTTCTCTCCAATATCTGTCTAAATTAGTATTTGTACCACTGTTTAATGCTAGTTGGAGGTCTTTCTGCCTCCATTAACTTCCTCCTTATTACTCCATTCATTCCTCTCTTGAATTCTTCTATCAACAGCCTTCCTTCATATCTACTGCCCCTAGCTGCTCTTCAAAACTCTTGCACAAATTCCTCCATCATCTTTCCTCCTTGTTCTACTTTCTTTAATTCTGCTACTTTTACCAATTCCTCATCTTCTTCTTCAAACTCTTTCTTTATGTCTGTCAGAAATTCTCCAACTGTCTCATATTCTAATAATCCTCCCTCTAGATCTCCCAGTATGTTCTCCTTTCAGATATCTACTGATCCTTCCTGTACATATGATAACACCCACTGGATTTGCTCTTCCACTGCTGCTTCTCTTATCTTTATCTTCAAATATAATCTGCATGCCATGATGAATCCTCTTACTTTCCCTACTTCTCTGTTAAAAACTGGTGGCTTGGCTACCTCCATGTGAGATCCTATATTGGACTCTTCCACTTCTCTTCCTGCTACTGCTCCTTCCTTAATCAGGGCTTGTATTTGCACCTGCATTGCTGCCAACTGCTCCTACTGCTGTCTGATTATTGCATGTAAGTTGTGTTGACTTATAGTGTGATAAGAGGGGGGAGAATCAATTGATGATGGTGATGACAGTGGTGGTATATGTGGTGATAATGTATATAGAGGAAGAGCAGAACCTGAGCTGGTTTTGCTTTCCAATTTGTACTCTAAGGATGAAATCTCGATATGTGATAACTGGCCCTCTTCTTGTCCTGTCTACACATTCTACTGACTATTTTTCACTAACCTACAAAAAGAGTATACAATTTTGGTCTAAGAAGACTGTTCTACTCTAAGCAAGATCTTAAGAATGTCTGCTGTTCTCCTGCATAGACACTTCATAAAGGGAAATATAGCACAGAGCTGTTAAATGAAAATGTACATATCACGTCCATACAAGGTAATATATCTGAAGTGTATTAGTGGGCTTTGACACAATCAAATGGCTAGGCTTCTTCTGTCTAACTAGTATACTCCTTGAACTTAGGGTCTGGCTATATCTTCTTGACTAAAAGGTGGTGTTTGCTCTTTGGTCAAGGATGGTAAAAGAGTAAGTTAAGAGAAGGTCCTGTGTTGCACAGTTTCAAGAAAGGAAATCAAGTTCTAATGTTACAACTCAAAGATCTTTAGAGTAGGTCAATGAATAGAACCTTATATTGGGGTTAACACAAGAGAACTTGATAGAGAACTCTGTACAGGATTGTCTACCTTTATATACTAGAACTCCATGGTCTGTGCTAACTACTTCTAACCTACCCTAAACAGCCATGTATTTGCCTTAGGTCAACATGTGTAAAACATGCTATATAATGTCATCCTTCCAGAACCTTCTATATTCTTCCATGTGACATATAATTGTGTGACTGTGCATTGTCATGTGACTGTGATATCACATTAACCCTAACCCTAAGTTCCCAAAAATAAAAATAAAATAAAAGAAAATAACAAATGAGAAAAGAAAAGAAAATAGTTAGAGTCCACTATCTTGAACTCTGACATTCTGGTGGTTTTCCATCCCATGAGTTTCTAGTTTCTAAGCTGAAATATGTGACCTGTGTGACTCATAGAGGTGTAGCACATAAGCTGGAGCCAAAGGTTATTCCATTCTGACTTCTGCATTCTCAGATAACAAAAACTACTTAGTTTTGTAACAACTAGGATGCCATTTGAGAATCTCAGATAATGAGGTATGAACCACATCTAACAAAGATAGTATAATTAGGGGTATTTCTAGCAGAATAAAAACATCTAGAATATTAGCCTAGAAAGGAAGGGAGATTACTCTAAGTAGTAGATGGGAGATAGGGGAGCAGTGGTTGAGTTTGAGCTCTGTGGAGAGCAACAGAAAGTGTTGGGGTTATGAGATTAAACACTATGGGCCTTAATGGTAGTGTTGAGTAAGGAGTAAAAATCCTTACAGGTTTAGGCAGCAGCATTAGGATTAAAGGAATAGATCTCCTTTACACATAACCTAATGAATAGAGAAGTTCTGAGATCAATTAAAATAGCACAGTAATCAGAACAAGTGAACTATAGACTTGAGTTAAACAATATGCAGAAGTAATCTCCTAATCACAAGAAGGTGTTATTATATACTACAATACAGGAGATTAAGAGATTTCAAAGAAAAGTAAGTACTTCTAATAATTGAGACATGATTATGGAGACGAGAACTCTAAATCAAGCTGTAATTATTGACATCCTGATAATATCCTGATGTTAGGTAACATAGATCATATGAAGACAATCCCACATGTCTTTTGAAGTAGTGGAACCTGCTATATGCTCCTGCTGACCAAACTTGATAGCACCATGCATCATCTAGCTACAGGCTAAGTATGAGTGCTTGAGTGTACATATGTTTGTGTAGCAATGAAAACATCCACTACATATCATTCTTGTTGTTGATGTAGCTACAGAGTCCATAAAAGGAAAGACAGAAAATGAAATGAAAGACAAGTCCATGCACGGATAGCGTGTGGACATGGGAGCTAAACACTCGTTTTTTGACATATGTTCATGTCTACCAACTCTGTTGCCTCAGCAGCAGAGCTGGAGGCAATTAAGCAGTGGCTGAAAAAGTCTGCTGAGATTGCATTCAAGGTGAACAAGCTAGATATTTCATCACTTGTGGAAAGTATTCCAGCTGCTGGGTGAAACAGAAGTAGCAGACAAGGCAACAGTCTATAAGATAAAGATGGCCACCAAAGTGATTACACATGGAACATCGGCTTGTACAAGGCATTCTGTACAGTGTACTGCAGTCAAACGCATCCGCCTGGATGCCGATAATGGCACAGATGATGTTACGGCAATGTTCGATGATTGGGATGTACTGGCGGACTGAGTTGACAAGCCTCATTGTGTGGCGGTTGAGGCTACAGAAGTGAGTCGGTCTAGCCGCAGTAAAACCACGCCTGTCGAGCTGACCGGCGGCAGAGATGGGCATGCAATCGTGTCGTCCATTGGTGTTGTTTATGCGTCCGGTATGTATGTCACACAAAATTAGAAGGAGGTTCGTTTCTGTCGTAGAGACCAAGCTACTCGACACCGTTTTTGATGACTGATTGTAAGTTAAGAATCTGTTGGGCAGTTCTGGCGCATGGATTGAATCGATGTTTCAGTGAACACTAATCATAATGACCAGTATTAATGGAGGAGCTAAATACAGTACATCTGATGATGACAGGGTCCTATCTACATAGTCAATCATCAAAGTCATAAAAGGTCGTAACAGGTCGTAATAGGAACCACATGGAAACAAGAATCAAGCAAGGACGCAGAAAGAAAAAAAAGTAGTCCTCCAAAATATGACACTCTCATGCCGCTGCAGAAAACCCCGCAGAACTTGGAGGTCGTGAACCAATACATTCACTTTGACCCCGCAGTCGACCACTATTAACAAGACCGCGTCGTGATGGCACGCCAATATCATCCTGAGACTTGAAGAAGTTATCTTCCCCTTCATAAGGTGATGAAGAAGCATTTATCTAACAAAGAGGAGTAAGCATCCGCACTTCCCCCTCAAGTCGTGAACAAGACTCGCCCATTGGCCAAGGACCTCACCCAATCGCGTAGCCTCCTCTTGACTTAATCGATAGTCCGTTCCCTTTTCTGCATGCCGCTTGAGCAGTTCACTCAGCGTCCTTTTACCCTGTCCCGATCTGGCTCTGGTCCGTTCAACCGAATTGCAGCCAGGCATCATGGACTCTCCTCCGCCGACGGTAGGAAAAACAACGTTATTCTGGGGTGTCGATGCATCATTTCCACAAAAACTCTCAGAAACGAAGGATTTATCCCAGTCCTCCTGGATTGGATCGTTCGTGGTTTGAGGTTGTTGGGACATGGTAAGAATGTCCTCAGACGAGGCGAGTGCAGCAGGAAGTAGAACGATAAATAACAAAGCGAAGATGAAAAGTCGTTAATGAAAAGTCGTTAATGAGCTCAATAATGGAACAAGACAGAGTGAGTGCTGATCAGGGAAAATTAGCTGACCTGACCATATCCACAATCACGTGTCATGGACCTCTACCACATACATCCATGCATGCTTCTGGACTGTTGTACGTAGATCTACTCTGTTAACCTCCTAGTCTAATGGCAAGGACCACATCTTAGCTTAGCACTAGTTTGCTTGCTGTGGTCTACAAATCCAGATACTCTCGAGAATATAGATTTCTCTCTACGATCACGTGCTGTCGCGTCGCAACTACATTGAGCATCTGAACTACGCTAACAATCCGAGGGTATCAAGTCCTAAGATAGCAATGAAGTAATGATAGATAGATATTATAGTTAGAAGATCGCGAAACCGACGAGGAGCCCTACGGTATTCCAAACCCAACAACTAGCAAATGGCAGGCTGACTGTCCCATTATCCTGGGCACTACCACTCGCAGAGCTATTGCCACTTGCAGAGTTGCTGGATGTAGAAACAGCGGTACCTGATGGTGCAGCACTGGAGGCAGAGCCAGAGGTAGAAGTATTTGTGGTGGCTGCAGGCAGCTTGGTGATTGCAACCCAATCGACATTAGCATTCTTACTCGAATCTTGTGGGTCGAAAGAGAGATAAGTAGCTGAACCGGAGGACGAAAGCTGAACCAGAGCATTGGTCGAGGCAAAATAAGTCGCCTGAGAGTCTTTGTTGGATGGAGCTTTCAAGGTATGAGTAGTGTTTGTCTATTGGAAACGTGAATTATTGATCTTGATAAAAAAGTTTTGGAAAATCATACAGTGACGTCAACGACATATGTTGCAGAGCCATCATCGGGAATGAACGCAAACTGAGTTTGGACACCAGTGTCCTTGAAGAACGAGGTGGCCTGGCCATGGGTGTTTGGGAACTGCCCATAGGACTGAGGATCAGGCTGCATAAACGCAACTGAATGGGGATGTTAGTCGATATGCCTTCAGATGCAATAGAGCGACACACAATGAATGACAAAAATCTTTGCGGATCCAGCGGGCAGACCAGGTACACCGAGGAAGTGAATATGATTTTGAGCGAGAGCCAGAGTCGGTTGATAGCTGCTGGCGTCCCATGAGACTGTTTCAACATCATTCCATTGTTTTGTGGTACTGTTGGCGGCCTTGAGGAGCTCCATATCAAGGGAGAAAAGCTCTCCTTGTGAATAAGCATCTGAAAAAATCAGACAAATTCTACGAAATGGCAAGTTTTTGAGTCACGAACAAAAGACATTGGTGTCGTGGTCAAGAATGGCACCAAAATTGGTAGGATCAAACTTGTCACCCGGATCGACTGACTGAGTAGACCAAGTCTTGGCAGCAGCATCATATAGATAGACTGCAGCCGGGTTAGATGAATCTGCACCAAGCACGTAAATCGCATTTGTGAACTACCGCACGATCAAACACTCAGCATCCCATGGCAAACATTAAAGTGACATTTACCTGTGAGAGATAGCACGAGACATTTGGACCGTCGAAAGGCCTGAGGAACGGATGGATATAAATGATGGAAGGGTCTCTACTGTGACTTACGGGCGACCTTGAGTGGTTATGTCGGTGGGGTTCGCTGAAAAACATGAGTCTACGAGAAGGAAATAAATTCTAAGGCTATTCACCTGAATTCCAGCTGTCCTGTACACCGGCATTATAGTCCTTTCCACCAAAATTGAAAGCAAGAAGGTTCCAGCTAGCATCAAAAGCAACACAGGAGTTGAGAGCGGAGGCAACAGAAGTGAGAGAAAGGAGAAAAAAGGATGCAGCAGCGAGAGAGCGTGGCATAGTTTGTTAGTAGAAGGGACGTGGGCTAGCCAGCGAAGTTAAAAACTCAGGGAATTTACAGTCACATTTGTCGTCACGGGCAACATATTTGTATCATTCAAATCAAACCGAATCTAGCAAACATTACTCACGGGTGCATTTGAAGTCTTCAATGCTCTACACACGCGAGAACGACATGGAAGGAAGGTGGTGTGCAACTCTACCAGCACCGTCCACAAAGGCTAGCCAATCGCAATCTGTCCTCCGGTCTGTGACGGAAGTCCTTACTCCGTTGCATCCCTATGTCGCAAATCATGCTTTCAATGCAGTTATTGCATCTGTAATTTGTTGATGTATCGTTGATGTTTGGCGCATTAAGACCAGCTGGTCTTCAGCGCGTGTGTACCTGTTTCTTCTGGGGGTATCGGATGTCTTTCCAGTGGTCTTTATTCATGTGCGCTTGCTACAGTGGGAGGTTTTTTGGGTTCGGGGGATTGATATTCTTGAGAGTAGATGACTCTGACTCCCCAGAGGAACTTTGTTTGTTGAATACAAAGTAGACTTAGACATTCCGTCACCCCCTAATTTTTGCCAAATTCGGTACTCCCAATAGACGGAAAGTTCCGTGGTTCCTTAGATACTTTGATACGCGTCTATGTATATATTCCCCTAGCAGACATCTGCAGTCTATCCTTTGGTAGTCTATTGAATCTTATTATCAATAGTTGATCCTGATCCCCCTGCCTTTCTATCATGTATTTTGTAGACAGCCCTGAGTATTGTCTGCGGTATGCTGATCTCTCTGACCCTGCTAGTCACAGAGTCTAACTGTGTATCTTATTTCAGGTTGAATAAACCATTCAAACCTCCTAGGTTGACACTCAAAGACATCCATGATGCCGTCCCAAAGCACCTGTTACGACGTACGTTAATTCAAGTGACCTCCAGTGATCTATTAATTGACATATCGCTACTGCAGCTGATCCCACTCGGGCAACGTTTTATGTTCTAAGAGATATTACCCTCGCTTCCTTCCTCTTCAAAGCTGCATCTTCCATTACCTATTTGGAGGGCATTGATTATTATGGGCTTATAACTTCTTCTCGAGCCAAACTTGTGCTTCGCATAAGCCTTTGGGCAATCTATTGGTTTCTCCAAGGCTTAGTGTTTGCGGGTATCTTTTGCCTCGGTGAGTATGCTGTCATCTAAACACTGCTATATGCCAAACCAGTTCCAGGTCATGATGCCGGCCACGGGTCTCTGTATAAGCACAGGTATATGAACAATCTCGTTGGGTTTCTCCTTCACACCGTATGTTTTAATCACATATTCCCTAGACGGAACTAAAGCTCTCGCAGTTCTTGCTCATTCCATACTTTTCTTGGAAAGTGACACACCATGCGCACCACGTAATCTACTGTCACCTCCTGAAAGTCGTATCTCTGACCACCCGACAGAAAGCTACCGCATCGATGGAACGAGATGAGAATTATGTGCCTTACACTCGATCCAAATACAACCTCCCTAAGAAGCAAACAGCAATGAAAGCCGACTACCGTGAAGTCTTTGAAGAAACACCTCTTGTGACAGTATATCGGCTTTTCATCCAGCAATCCTTGTACGTAGCTTCCGAGTCCCCGGATAAAAAAATGCTAACGCAACTATAGTGGTTGGTGGATATACCTCAGGTGGGGTCATTTCTCTGTCAACACGCTCGAAGCTTCACCTCTTTTCCCTTAAACAAGCGTGAATCTAATGGGCGGTGTTTCGCATCCTTCCGGTACAAATCATTTTAATCCAAAGTCAACGTTATTTAAGCCTCACCACCGTGAGTTTTGACTCTCTTCGTAACTCAGCTCTGATTCCTTGTAAGGGAGTGCGATTCTCGTTTCAGACATTTCTATTGCTTTTATGCTGTTCCTCCTGTATCGCGCGGGATGGGGCCTTGTCTCTAAGTTTTACCTCATTCCGTATTTCGTGAGTTCATCCTTTTGTGACTTAGGATTTACAACTCAAGCAATAAACACTATCAGTTAGTGAATCATTGGTAAGTGATTCTTTTTTTTTCATCACCGCAGTTCTGTCTCGCCAACATCACCCAAACACATAGGATTGGTAAGATCTCACTATACGATAGTGGTTCACTTTCCTGACTCCTTCCTCCAAGTTATGTTTACCTTTCTTCATCACTCCGACCCTACAATTCCCCATTATCGTAAAAATGCATGGACCTTCTTAAGAGGTGCTGCCGCAACAGTGGATCGCCCATTACTCGGCTGGGCAGGTCGTTTCTTTTTCCACAACATCAGCCACGACCACGTCGCACACCGTAAATGCCTTCCATTCCACCTCCCTTGATCAGCACAACTAATCAAGCCGACAATAGACTTCTTCTTGACAGCGCCCTTCTGCAGGTGTCCTCCTTTCTATATCTTTTCCACTCAACTGATGCAATAGTCAGTCAACGGTCCTCAGATAACTCGGGTTCTTAAATCGGTTCTTGGCGAAGATTACAACTACGATTCGACAGTAAGGAGCCCACTTCTTTGTGTATTTATCCCATGTTGACCACATGCAAAGCCCTCCTTCTATGCATTATGGCGTTCCTTCACAAAATGTGTTTTTGTCGAAGATGATGGTGACATTGTCTTTTACAAGGACAAGAACGGTAATGCAGCTCGCCAACTTGCAGAGGACATCCGTGAGATGAGCCGGGTCAAAGACTATGCTTCTATCTCTGATTAAAACCAAAAGTTCCTATTGTATTACTGCTAAAAAACAAAGGGTCACCGTACAAGGAACATAGTCCCAAAAACGAAAAATGGAAAGGTCCAAAAAAACGAAGTACATCCCAAATTTCAAACAACAAGTTTATGGTCGGGAGATCTTGGCGATTCAGGTGGTTGCGTAAAAAAGAAGCTGCGTGGCCTCGTCTGCAATACTGCAAAAATGGATTTCCTCGGGCTAGCAGCAGACTCATAACCTTCTTCGCCCTCCATAATAATCTTCATCGTTTGGGGGTCAATTTTGAATTTCTTATTCCGGAGAACACGTTCAAATTCCTCGGCCTTCTGTCTCCCCGCCAAAAGTTCTCCCATTCCTGTCTGTGCTCCAATAGACACAGCTGAAGCAATTGTTCCAGGCATATGCCTAAGACTGAGCTGCCGACTATCATAGCGATGTAAGAGCTGAATCAATGTGGCGAAGAAGGCAAGTAATAACATTGCTGTGGTCAAGAGATGAACTGCAGTGTTACTGGAAATGACGAGAGTGAGTCAGCTTTTCGATTCATAATCCAGACTAGACGTACCTGAGCCAGACACGCTGTTGGAATGACTTGACCTCCACGACAAGAGGTTCTGTATGAGGCAAGAAGTATACAGTACTAGCAACCAAAGCTAGGTAGGTGGTCTGCGATAATGATCATTTAATAACATCCTCAAGGTTGCAGAAGGACGAGTCCAGTCACATACATAAACCTTGTTTGCCAAGTCGACGAACCTGTTGGCATCAAAACTGCCAATAACGCCATCAGGAGATTGAACAGCAGCTTGGAAAATCGCGGCGGGAAGCTGAAGTTGGATTGCTTCAAGTCTCCGAACAACAAACTCATCCGGATTGCTGAGCTCGAACTGGAGGCCATTGTACGCACGACTATTGAGCGGGAAACCAGTGACGTTGGCTGATAGTGAAGAAAAATTAGAAGCGGAGGTAAAAGGCCCCATTTCACTGATGTCTGTTATGTTGCCCGTGGCAATATCCACAGTTGCCATAACCTCCCAAAGCTCAATGCTGGGTGCACAGAGGGTGGCGGTTGCCTGAGCAGGGACAGTTTCATATCTGAAAGCAGGCATGATCATGGTGGGATCGAGCCATTTGTCAAAAATCATACTCACGTAAAAAACCAGAAAACAATGGGACTAAATTGTCGAAGAAACTGAGGATCGCAACTCGGCAAAGTCGTTCCTACAGCAGACACATAAGTGATTATCAAGGAACCATCGAACAGGCGGCCAAAAGAAATCATTACCGAACAAACTGGTTGCATTATGATCAACAACCCAGGACGTACTGCAGCCGTCGAATGTCATTGAATTATTCCAGCCAGTCTCCACCTGAGTCATAGTTACCTGTTCAAAAAAGAGAGAAGTTGAGAAATATGTAGCAAGGAACAGCGAAGGCATGGGCTACAACTCACCGGCACTGGGCTACAGTTAGATTTACTCTTAATGGCTGTGGTATTTGCAATAACGGAGCCATTGTTGACAATAAAAGAAGGTAACTGGTTTACTTGTTAGATCCTGGAAAAGGAATCATGTATAACTGGTAACCTTACATCAAAAAGGCCAACCGTATAACCTTGGTGAATGAATGGAGGATCTCCTAAACCATATAGAACTGAAGCTCCTGCATAACCAGATGCCGTAAGGAAAGCTAGAAAGCCTTCAGCCCACACAACCAAAGCTTATCAGACTAGTCGGCACTTACCAGTCAAGTCGTTAAATTGGTTATTCTGGTTCAAGCTAATCGCTCCACGATTGGAAACGTTAACACCTATGAACGAGCGATCAACGTGATGTCCAATACGAAAGAGCTCTCCTCCTTCTCCTCCTCTCACCTGGTTGAGACATCCAGGTATTTCTAACAGACAAAAGGGCAGCGGCGAGCGGCTGAAAGCTCAGTGACAGCAAAGCCATCAGTGATGCTAAAACGACAAGGTAGTGCTTGTTTGCCGCCGCTCGAGTCCAAACGAAAAAGTTACTTTGGCAGGCAAAATCAGTGCCATTCTAGATGAAAATGAACTGCTGAGGCACTCAGATATAACTGACTTGTGACGAGTGTAATCCAACAAAAGGCTCCGATGAGGCGGCGAGTCTCCATGAACAAGATCGACATAAGGCTAGAAAGTTGTCAATTCAATCACATCACACAAAAAAAAGTCCGTTTTTCGCCTCACCTGCAATTTCTTAATTTCTATGTCCGTCCACGTCCACATGGTAACAAGCTATATTTATGTCGTTGAACCAACTTCGTGTCCACCCCGTCTTTGAAAAGAACCACTCACAATCGCAGCAACAATCACAGGAGGCAACGTCTCAACAAAATTGGAATCAGCTTTTCAATAGACTTTGGAAGAGAGAGAGCTCAAAAACGCACATAAACATAATGTAAAACGCTCTCCGTATTTCCAACACCTCCATTGGACTCCCACCCTGTTCCTATCATTGAGAAAAGAGAAAGGGACTTCTTTTGAACCCTCCTAAGCGCTCACCCTGATTCTTGTTACTAAAATGCAATGCCACTTCCAGTCCAATTGCAGCCAAGACCAAGACCACCACGAACGGTATCCAGAACCACATTCGAAGGGGCACAGGCAACCATTTCAAGTCTACGGAACCTTCTCTTTCTTTTTCATAAGGGAGACTTGCATCCTGTTCAGTTGCCAACCTCGATTTGTCCTTCAATAACGCTTGTTGCGCTCCAAGCGTCGAAGCATCCAATCTCTCCCCCGCAGAATGAACACTATCCAACTTTGTTTACCATCACAACCCCAAGTCAGCTCGAACTCGTGTATATATATATATAAAAGACCAGCAACAACAACAACGTACATAATGTACATCTTGGTTAGATGAAAGTCTTTCACTTGCAACAGGCGTAGGCGTAGATGAAGCGTCTCCGATCAACGAAACAAGCTTTGAATCATCATGAGAATGATGGGTGCCACCATTGAGAGTGAGAGGATACGCCATAGGGTAGAACGAATTCAGAAGAGACAAAAAAGAAAAAGAAAAAACGTCACTAAGGTTGCCACTGTGCATTGCATTTCTTGATCAATTGGTATCAATCAATCAATCAACAGGGCCATCGTCCCTAAGCATTTCATTATAAACGGATTATAGTGTATATATATATGAGAGTGACTATGGCTATTGTATAGTGAGCGGAATAGGCACAGAATACACAAGATGTACCGACTGAAAAAATCTCGGCTAACGCTAATTATACAATCATGGGCGATGAATGGCTGTGTCCTAAAACAGCTTCGTATCATTTTTGACATACCAGCCATGTATACATGATTTCCAGATGATAATAATATATATATATATAGGACGTACAAAGGTTTTGACCATCATTGGATCAAATCACGAAAAACATATACACAAAAAAAACATAAATGAATGAAATATCGACCCTTCATTCACGGCTTCCACACAGGTCGTCCATTCTCACCACTCAATCTCCCTAAAACATCCTTCCTCCAGTCTCCAACAATACTCTTCATCCTCCTCACATCCTTCCCTCCTTCAACCACCTCCTTGTCCATCTGCTCAAATCCCATAATCAAATCTTTCACACTCGCACCACTACTGCTACTCCTCCTTCTCCTCCCACCACCACTACTCTGCCTGGTCTGCCATTCTTCCTCTCCCTCAACTTTAGGCGTAACATGATGCAACTCCACCAAGTGCTTCGGATGAACAACTCGAGGTATCTTGGACGCCATGGGTTGAATCGGCGGTGCTTGTTGTAAATGCACAAGTTCCTTTGGATGGATCGTTCTGGGCACAGGCATTCTCGTAGGTGTCACTACAGGTCCTCTTGGTTTCGATAATACTTCTTGAGGCGGAAGCGGAAGTCCTGTCCGCTTGTCATTCTTGGACATAGACTTTGTGTTTGGAGTTCTCCTTAACGTGGGTAGATAGGAAAATAGAATCCCCTTGACGCGTTTTCCGATTGTCGTTGGCTCCTCATGCCCTGATTCGCTCGGTTCAGAAGCAAGTTCACGTTCTTCCTCTTCTACGAGCGTAGGTGTCGTCAGTGAAGCATCCGAGTTCTGCGCGTCCACGTCCTCCTGATTCACCTCGACGCTCTCTGAGCTCTTGGCAGTTTGTGGAAGATCCTTCGACGCTGCCTCCCAAAGGTGTGAATACCTGGGTGCGAGCAACGACCTTGGCACAGGTTGGGTCGACTCGCCTGCACCCGTACCAACAACCGAAGCCCACTCTCTCCTCTTTCTTAAAACACCTGGCCCAACTGTTCGTCTCATTGGTGTAAACTCTGGGACCATGGAAGTAAAACTGAAATCGACCGGCGAAGGCGAAGCCAAGGACATGGCAGCCAAAGCTGTCGAAGGACTGAACGGTAGACTTGTCGGAGGCGCCACTTTGCCTTTTCGTTGCTTACTCCTCAGCGCTTTCGTTCTCGACATCAAGTTTTCTCTTTACCACCGATATCAAACCACTGGGACGGTATGTGATTTGATGGACACACACTCACCTAGACCATTCTGGACCATACCCACTGACTTGGTCCCAACCTCCCATCCAGTCTACAAATCTCGCAACAACATTGTCCAAATCGACTTGATCCACGCTTGCCATTCCCTCCCAAGTTTCCCATCCATCTATCGTGCCTTGAACAAGGGCGGTATCATCTCCTCTCAAACCCATTCCCATGCCGACTTGAAGCCTCTCATCGGTAAAACAAGCATCCAGCCTCTTCCACTCTTCTTTTGTCCACATTCTTGTTCCACTGAGAGGGTCGTAACACATCTCACCAGGCGTCATGGGAACTTTGGGTGTCAAGACAAGAGTCGTGTTTATCTTGTTGGCGAGCGCGGTCATCCATCCCTGAGTTTGAGGCGAAAGGACTCGGGTCGGGGGAGGTGTATTATAGGAATTTGTCACCAGAAACGGATTGGGCGAGGCGGGGGACGCCAAAGAGACCTCGGCTTCAGCCTGTTTCAAGAGGTTGGGTAAAGTTGTTGTGGGACTTCCGGGAATATAAACTTTTTCGCCTCTGACACCCATGACTTGTGTCATTGTCTTCCGCCTCTGTTTCTCGATACCACCACTGAGGACACCTCTGGTAGAGATGATTGAAGCAGGACTGCACGTTCTGGGTCTAGAAATGTCAGAATAGCGTTTCTTCATCTGTCGCCTAGTAAAACAATCATAATTATGTTTTTTGAGGATGGCGGCGGCACGAGCGGCAGCGCGTGGATCTACAGAGGTGATCTTGACTAAATCGGGAGACGCCCAGGTCTCGCTGTCAGGCGATGGGTCTTGATCAGAGGAGTCGTGTTCGATTTCAATGCTAATTTCGGTCTCGAAAGGGGTAGTAGTGTCATCGCGTTGTTGCAAGGGACTATGAAAAGGCTCTTCGTCGGGATATAAGGGCTCTCCTTCGTGGAATGAGGTCTCCTCTTCGTGATGTGGGAGCACCTCATTGTGGTGTAGAGATTCCTCATCACGATGCGAGGGCTCTTGATCGTGAAGTGAGGGCTCTTCGTGACGTGGGAGCACCTCATCCTCATCGTGATATGAGAGCTCTCCTTCGTGGAATGAGGACTCGTCGTGATGTGGGAGCACCTCATCGTGATATGAGGAAACTTCATTGTGGTGTAGAGATTCCTCATCGCGGTACGAGGGCTCTTCATCGGGATATAAGGGGTCCTCGTTGTGATGCGAGGGCTCTTTGTCGGGAGATGAGGGCTCTTCTTGGTGGAATGAGGGCTCTTCATCGGGATATGAGAGCTCTCCTTCGTGGAATGAGGGTTCGTCGAGATGTGGGAGCACCTCATCACGGTACGAGGGCTCTTCGTCGGAATATGAGGGATCCTCGTCGAGATGTGGGAGCACCTCATCCTTATCGTGATATGAGAGCTCTCCTTCGTGGAATGAGGGTTCGTCGTGATGCGAGGGCTCTTCGTCGGGATATGAGGGATCCTCGTCGTGATGTGGAGATTCCTCATCACGATACGAGGGCTCTTCAACGTGAAGTGAGGGCTCTTGGTGATGTGGGAGCACCTCATCGTGATGTAGAGATTCCTCATCGCGATACGAGGGCCCCTCGTCGTCCAGGTCAACAGGCGTGTTACCCATCCGTCTGAACGCACGCTCAGCACTTGGAGGACTAGAAAGGGAGACTTGGCGTTGCATGCTGAGAGAACGAGCCCACCGCTTCTCCCGTGAAAGGGGAAAGGGACTCTTCTCCAAGGAAAGGGGAAAGAAACGCTTGGGGCTGCGCCATTCGTCCTTTTTTGTCTTGACCAGAAGCTCGAGAAACTTGCCCGTAAATTCACCCTCGCCGTGTTTGGTAGGAGAGGGGTGTTGGGGTGGGTGGTCGTCGTCCGAGTCGGTCCAATGGTCGGGATAAGGAGGGGAGAAAGGCAGGTCATGCAGGGGTTGTGATGGTGGAGAGACGGTTCTTCTGAGGGGACGGGGACTGTAGAGAGGTCTTGCTGGAGGAAGATGAGAGTCTGAGCAGGGGCTGGGAGGCTCTATGGAGCCAGAGAGAAGCAGAGGATCGTCACCAGGACTAGGAGGAGGAGGCATGGGTGCATCCAGGTCGACGTTGGGCCTATCGAGGTCAACATTGGGTCTATCGAGGTCGACGTTGGGCCTATCGAGGTCATCGGGGATTTCAAGCTTGACCTTGGCATGTTTTCGAGATCGCAGTGTCCGTGAACAAGAGAGCTTGCGCTTTATCCTGCGGTGGTTCATGTTCATCATATATTATATTATATTATATTATATTATAATCAAACAACAACAACAACACCAACACCAACGTGACACCGCCACCTCTCATGGCAGGGCACTACGCTGGTGTCCCGCCCTTTTCCGGGGCTCCTCCTCTGCCGGCCGGCGTGAAGATTCCGGTGCAACACTGGAATGGCGGACACTGGATCCCCAATCCTCACTTCAACCCTCTCGCACCTCCACGGCCCGGTCCTGCCTGGATGCCGGGCCACGCATGGCATCTACCACCACCACCCCCACCACCCGTCAATCCCTACAAACGCCAGCCTCGTCAGCCCAGCGCCGAGTATCTCGCTCACAAACTCTCTGACAATCCTCTCGGACTCTCCAACATGATCCCAGTGTAAGTATTCTACACACACACACACACACACCTCTCACAACTTGACAGCGAACAACTCGAACGTGAAAAACAAGCTCAGACAGAGGCAGCAGCAGCATCAACACCCTGGATTTGGAATCCACGTACCCTCGATACTGACACTGACCCACCCGTCCCAGAGTCATACACATCCAAAGGTACACTCCAGCCTACGTTTTCTACCAACATCGTTCGTACACCAGAATACTATGCTTTACCTAGACACCCTACCCATGCCCCTCATCCAAGTCATCTTCTCCAAAGACACAACTCGATGCCTGTCGTCGAGTCCCATGTTCTTTCTCCTCTTGTCTTTCCCCATCCCCATCCTCACACCAGACAGTCTCTAGTTCGTCATACCACGCTTCCCGCTAATCTCACCACCACCACCACTCTCCCCCATGCCTCTTCCTCTCCTTCTTCCTCCCCCAATCCCACTCCCACTCTCCCCTCCTCCCATCCTAGATCCATTCCCAACAACCCAAAAAAAAAACGCCGCAAAGGTTTCTGGAACAGAAGAGGCGACCACGTCACTCCCAATGGTTATATCGTCTACGCCCCTGGTTCTCTCGTCTATCCGGACGATCTGGATGATTATCCCGACGGGAAAGACGCAGGCTATCAAAACGAAATCGGTGTCAAAGCCGCTTGGGCCCCCAGGCCAGAGTTTATCCCCAAAGACGGCTACCAATCCGTAAGCGTTTTCTTTTCTTTCCCTTCAATCGACTCAAATGTTTTCAGCTCATCGAGTGGGTTGACGTGAGAAGGAGAACGGAATAAATCATGATGTTGTAATTATATAGATAATATTAATAGCACATACATACAACACAACGAAAAAAGCACACACAACCGCAACCACAACAACTCAATCAAATCCAGCACCCAACCCAAACGTCCCATGCACCTCTCTCATATGCCCATAAATCCCTTCTCCTCTTGGAAACGTCTTCAAACACTGCCAACAAATATGGGTCTGACATCGGGTACACGTCATATGATGACACCCCTCTATCCTCTCAATCTGAACATCACACGTAGGACACTGCTTCACATCGTGCTCCCTGATCCACTTCTTGAACAAATCATCTTGTACTTGGTCAGGGCACTGCATCTCATCGTGTGCCTCCCTATGACACCGCGTGCAAATACTGCTCAGACACATCGGACATTGCAGCGTCCCCTTTTGCGGCGTACACCGGTATATCTGCGGGCAGTCAGGCGTCAGGCAATAACGGTACTCCTTCGCATGCTCATTCACATAACTCTGGAAGGCAGCTCCAACCACTTTTTCAAGCTCAGCCCGCGTCATCACCTGCTTCGCCGCCGAAATGGATATCTTGGTCCCACACCGTCCTTCCTTCCCAAGGCATTTCAAAGGAAACGTCTTTTGCTCCCGGGCAGACTGGAAATAATCACCAATGCATCCTCGACACCACACATCACCACAGTGCAGGCGAATCGGCGACGAAGGTTCATCAAAGCAGATCGGACACACGGGCCCCTCGTACTTCACTCCTTTCGGTATCCGCTCCTCAATCTCTCCCACCATCCTCTTGAACTTTTCATACAGGCCACTACTCCCCCGCACATACAGCACCCTCCGTTGAACATCAAGGTACGCATTATCCGATCCATGTCGTTTCCGCATATCCCGCAACCCTCTATCATTAAGCGCAGCTCCATACAGTCGTCCAGGTAATGATATTTCATACTTCTTTTGCGATCGAATTTCCTTCACTTTCGCAATGATGGCATTCCCAAATCGTGTACGATTCACCACGTAGCCATAAAGAACAATGTGACAGCGCTGAGCGTGACATTCATAGTAGACCGATGGGTTCTTCGTCGAAAGGTCCCGCAAAAATTCTTCTCCCTCCCTTGTTGTAAAATACGAGTCATAGACCTCCTTGCCGTCACAGCGCACGATCTCACCCTTCAAAATCTGCTCAAATTGATTCTTGAGGTGCGCTAGCTCCTTCTGATCGTCGCCAGAAAGTCGTACCCACCTACCGCCAGCATCTCGAATGGAGACACTTACAGAGGCAAGCTTTCTACGATACGACACCTGAAGCATGTCAATTCCTGCCCCAGCTTTGTCCCATTTCTCTTGTGACACCCCATAGGACAAGGATTTGACGTGAGTTGCTCGGATCGGCGTATGCCCCGTCCAGTTCGGCATCCAACCATCAAGACGTCTAGCTGCTTCCTTGGCTTTGGAAGGGTTAGGAAAATTCACCCAGGCTCGAACCATGCCGCCGTCACGATACGGAGGAGGCAAAAACTCGACAATTTCCGGACCGTAGTCTCGAAGGCGGACTTTAAGACACCTGAAAACATCCTCAAGTCCCTCGTAGTTGGGCCTTGTCCACATAAAGTCTACCGGGTTGACAAACCGCACCAAGTCCGCTTTATCGACATCTAGGGGAACACCGCTGAATCGGACATTGACAACATCAACAGCAGGCATCCCCTCGTAGATCTCTCCTTTGAGATAATGGCCATTCAGCGGACCATCACGTGCGATCTGAATGGCTCGTTCTGCATCCTCTTGATTGGAGTAACCAGCATATACCACCTTAGCCGGTGCTTCGAAAGATATCCGAATGGCTGTATCTTTGAGTAGTGCATTGGTAACAGTTGTCACATTGCCACTGTTCGCCACCTTGGCAGTGATAGTCAAATCATACATCTTGGTCCCGTTGAGGGCGTTTTGAGCTTTCTGGGCCTCAGCTGTATCAGAATAGATGACCTTAACAACTGTACCAGCTGAGAAAGACGATGGCATCCAAATCTCTTCCACAATGCCGTAAGAACTCAGATTTTCCCTAAGATGGTTTGGACGAACACGGGGGGAGATATTACTAACGAGAAGCGTTGACGATTCAAATGCTGTTTGAATGCGTTGAATGTCAAAGCCGGCCGAGCATTGAACACGCATGTACTGATGCAACGTTACAGAAAGGAGGAAATCATCATTCGGTATTGGCGGAGGCAAGTTTACCTTCAGCTGCGTAAGCAACCACAACAGATCAGTGAGAACGATAGTGAGCGTACTGGTTCATCGTCATACTTCAAATCGCCATGCACGAAACGACAATCGTAGCCATATGGACACAGACCCCGCAACCACCTGTGGCAAGTTAGGTTCGGCTGAGGACGAGGATGTCCAATTCGGGGTTGTGGTGGGGTTGATCTCGATGAGAGTCTTACAGGGGCCAGTGGCGTAGTAGATTCAACAGGAGTGACAGGCGAAGAGGACACGGATGCCTTGGAGGGCAGGGTAACCACAGAGGATACAGGGGTTTTGACACATGACGAGGCTACAGAAGTCACGGGTGTCTTCTTGGAGGTGATCATCCCAGGGGGAGCCGGGATTCTAGCAGGAGATGGAGTCACAAGTGATGCGGTCGACTTGGTGGAGGGTGTCGATTTGGTAGAGGGTGTCGATTTGGTAGAGGGTGTCGATTTGGTAGAGGGTGCCGACTTGGTGGAGGGTCTCAAAGTAGAAGATGTAGGAATCTTCATGGAGGGAGTTGGAGGGCGGGGAGCAGGAGTCGAAACTGAGGTTGAAGCAAGTGGGCTGTTGGCTCCGAGTGATTCTGATGATGGCACAACCTAAAACGCAATTGAGTTTGTCTCACCCAGAAAGTATTGAAGTACCAACTACATCCTGAACATGCTTAAATATGCAATCCTTTCCGCGAGGGCACTTTCCACCCTTCTTGTACATAACACATATAGCATTGCCCCGAACTCGTATAGGAACTGGTCTTGGTACAAGATCTTCCTCCTTATCATCATCAGTCAAGTTGGGGCTTACGGAAGTTGGTGAAGATGAACCAGACGAAACAGAGGACAGCTGCTGGACTTGGTAAATAAAGGTGATGCTGAATGTGAATGGGGCGACGGACTCGATCATTGCTAGTGGCGGGTGATGTTGTTGCCACCGATGTCCATGATTCAGCCTTGGAGACTCCCATCCATGATCCATCTGTGCCCCATCCTTCCTCCCAGTAAGTGAGTCCGATGACCTGTTTGTCGGGTGGCACCTTGTTCACCTCGGACATCAGAGGTGATGTCGGTGGATGCGGAGTCACATCGCGCCCCTCGCGCTCCTTCCAAACCCGTATCAGTGTTCATCCATACATTGATGAGGAAAAATGATACCGAAACTTTCTCCTTCTCCTGTGAGGATTTAGCCACAGTAGGAATAGCAAGAGCATCCCACATTTTCTGTTGATAAGTTTCCCTATCATGTGGGTGTATACGATGACATTTAACTCCGGATAGGCACCGCGACATTGGATTGATGAATGGAAGACATATTTCATTACGCCGCGCTTGTGTAAATTGTGCCTGGTTGGGAAAGTTAGCGACGGTGACACGACCTGACGTTGTAAATATTCACCGGGATCCCAAAAGGAGTAAATGGTGGTCGCTGAGGTCGTTCTGATGACTGTTGAGTGGCGGTGTGAGACATCTCAGGACGAGAGGCTCGAAACGTGGTCGTTGTATCGTTCTGAGGGAAGATGTAAGTTGATGCGGGGAACTGAGAGGATTAAAACACACTGGATAGAAGAATCGCATAGACCCGTCAGAAAGCACCTCTACACGGGTGAACTAGACGAATTGTGAATGAAAAAGATCGGCTGGAGTGAGCAACAGGAGCATACTGGCGGTCTACTGGCAGCACTGTCCTTCTCAGCCGAGTTAGTAAAGGGATCATGGGCGTGAAAAGTGATTACGGACACGGGTATGAGGCTGAGAGGGTTGCTGGGGTGCCGAGGGCGGATGAGAATGGGCAGGACGAGGACGAGACTGATGTTGCGATTGAAGGTGCATTGGTCCGTGCGTCGTAGCGCAGGAAGGGGTATGATGGTCAAAGCAGGAGGAGAGAGCTTATGTTCTCACATTGTCGTCTATTTGTGGTCACACAATTGTCACACCTTTCTATACGTGACAAGTCCCGGACCACAATGAGTGACTCGTTGCTTCCGGATCACGGATCATTTCTATCTTCCCACACTCTCGCTTCGGCACAACCACTCTGGAATACGAGATGCTCTCTCACGTCGAAAGCGATTTCCATCACCTCTCACCAATACTACACGTCCCCTCCGACTCCTCTCGCCACCGCAACACACTCCAGAATGTGAACTATCCCCTTTAGAAGTAGCTGAGGACCCACGCATGGGCGTTTTTGGAACGATGGTCAGTAGACTTGTTACTAGGCGCTTCGATGTCAACAAGAGGATCACAATTCCACTCTATTTTCGGCTCAGCTTCAAACCGTCTCTATTCTGTCGCTGAACGCACCATCGTGACTGAAACCCCAATACGCAGGACTGACACCAATGCATCTACTCCCGATACTAGTCCACCGAGCACAGGAAGGCGTAAGAATTCTTCCGCCGATGCAACATCCACTCCTGGGTGTTAATTTCACTCTGCTATGACCGAGTACAAAACTCACGGCGCAGTAGCCGCTGAAGAACCCACAAGACCCATGAGTCCCAAACATACCGACTCTTGGATTGTCGTTCCCGGCTCAGAAGGACCTTCAAATCCGCAAACGAGCCGTTGATTTCCGAGACGGCATTGTGAGTTAATTCAGTCAACTCAGTAGTTTTCCCCGACAGCTTCGAAAACTGGGAGAACATCAAACCATGTTGGTTCTGTAGTGCGTCTGTTTGGACAAGCAGCCTCCCCACGTTTTCAACAGCGTCACGGTTGTCGCGAATGACTTGTTCGGAAAGCTGTGTTCTGTTCATATTTATTTCACGTCCACAAGCCAAAATACTCAACGAGTTGGATCTCATCAAAGAGTAATCTCGATTCTTTCCATCTTGCCATCGATTCGTCCTGTCCCCAGCGTCAGCATTCTGTCGGGCTGTGTGCTTTTACTGACCAAAATATTTGCTGTATGTTGTTCGGCCACTCCCAGGAGCTTCGAAAACTCTTCTCGGATATCTCGGCTGTGTGATTGAATATCGGTTATCACAGTTTCCATGTGACCTGCATGCTGAATGGATGTCATTCACGGCTCGAGTCTTTCGGGAGCCTGTACAGGTTACCGCGTGAAAAATGTCTTCAAGTCCACCAACCACCTAGAGGTGAAAGAAGTTTGTATTCCAAGGCTGGGTTGTTGATCCACTTACAACGCCCTGGAATTTATCCTCTGCTGCTTGTTGGATGGCCATCGAGCGACTAATTTCCGCTTGTAGTCTTGATTTCATCTGAAGGTGATTTCAGGACAAAACTCAAAATGACCACAATATACTCCTACATCTTCAATTCCCTCGTGAATAACGGTGGACAATAACAAGTGTATGTCGTCAAATCGGTCCGCAGCCTTGTCCATTCTTCCCATGAGCGTCTACAGATCATGAGGATCGCGAAAATCAAGGCACGGAACACATGGCTTGCCTGAAAATCTCTTCTCCAAGTGCCCATAACGTCGTCAAATTTTCTCTCACGCGCAGAAAAAATTTGTATGAGGTTGATGTTTTCCAAAGTCGCATTTTGATAAAGATTTTTTGCCAAGTCTGTCGTTTGCACGCACAAGAAGACTTCAGTCACGAAACCATGTGCCCGCGGACTGAACAAACCAATCTCATTCCATCTGCGAAACGCGTAGCAGAGTTGGGCTAGGACAATCACAGTTGACAGATTGGATGGCATGTTTTCCAAAACACGCACGCATTTCCCGCAGATAACCCGAATAACTAGACCAAAACTGTGCGCTCCGTGATAAAGCGCTGTATCGAGGGCGCATTGGAGCCAGATCAGTATAGGCCTTCGAAAATATAATATCGCATCCTGTGACCTACTCAACACATTGGCTCGCCTTGGCACCATTCACCGGGGAAATTTGCGACGATGCTCGTCCAAAAGCAAAGAAGCTCTGGCACTCTAAAGGTATTGAATAATGATTTCCTGTTGCGATTTCGCAAAGCGTCATCGAGATAGACGCTAGAAGCCATCAATTGAGTGAATATATGCGGCGAGTTTTGCTACAAGACCACCAACTCATTACGCGTTGGTCTTCATGCATATCGGTCTCAGTGCACTGCGAGCGTATATTCTTAGCAGCTATCCGAAAGCAATCTGGCCTGTCCGATAAACGCTCTAGCGTTCCTTTTTGATGGTGTATATATATTCAGCAACTATTCGGCTCCGTATCAGATGTTTACTTGCCCATGTTTCTCTGTATAAGGTCCATTTCTTCCGGCGTGATTGTTCCTGCATTTTGAGATAATACATGAGTACTCGAGAAAAGACTCTCCAACAATATGGTACCTCCTTCGATTTCTTGTCTGGCAGCTTGGGAAGACCAGGAGAATGCCTCTGAACTTAATATAAGTGTAAGCAATGCACCAATATACGGATATAGTCTCATCTCAATTGGAACGAGTAAGTTGTGAGTGAAATAAGCTTCATGCCCTCAATCAATCAATTGAAGGATCTCGGACACTCCCGAGCTTCCGAAAGTTCAGCTGAGCTTTGTCAGTAGCAAACTAATAATCGGTTCAAAAATGCAGAAGGTAATAATGACATAGGCTAGTGGTTTATGAGGAGTATAACAACAAGATAATATTACAGAGCTGTATGCTACAACGAAAGTTACACTAAAAGTAATAAATATTTAAAACACTGTATACCACAATGGTAACGGAACGCGAAAGAATTACAGAAGCTACATAAAGAGGTTTTCCAATCAATGACGATCTGCGTGGTCTGGTTTCCGCATTCGTCCGCTTGCACCTGAATGTGCTTGACGTTCCCAATTATCAGGATCTTGATCAGGATACCACTCCATTGTCTGAGGATCGTGATCAAAATCGCCATCCTTGTAGCCGTATCTCTTCTGCAGCAGCTTGAGCAACGGTCGTCTGAGTTCGGGATCCATTCGGACACTTTCACCGGGAAAATAGCCACCAACACCATGACGGGATAGACTTTCTTCAAAAAGCGCTTCTTCGTGCGTACAACCGCAGTTGAGCATTCCCTGAGGTGCATTTCGAGGTGGGAATTGACGCCGCTCTCGCCTGGAATCATGCCAGGCACAAAGTGCATTCCCTGCCCGGTTAACGGAGCAGAACAACTTTTTTCGGGCATCTGTCCTTCGTTTCCATCCTGAACAGGATGTTAGAGCACCGTTAGCAGATAGAGTTATCCCGGACGAAACGGTGGAGCGGGCCTCTATGAGAGCCTTTCGTAGATCCTTGACCTTTTTTCTAAGGTGACGGAGCTCACTTTCAGGATCCTCCCGCGAGTACGGCGACTGCGAACCCGATGAAGACGTTGAGGGCGTGCGATGTAGTCCGACTCCCAAATAACCACTCTCGTGTACGGGAGGGTAGTGCGACGGTGAGTTCGGTGCTATCGACTCAGGAGAGTTACGGGTATCCATGCTTTCGTATCCTGGAGCTGGAAGGGAGGGATACAGGGCCGGAACTCCAGGATAGGTGTCAGTATTCCCGGGGATTACATGCATTTCTGTACTCCAATTCATAGTGTTGTTAGGACACAAACGTGCATATTGTGCATCAGAAGTTTCTCCAATGGCTCCCATGAGACTGGAACCTGGAGTGGACATCATGAAGGTGGAACCCTAAGCAGCGTGCGATGAGCACACAGGCGATAAATAGAAAGTGTTTGTAGCCTACATTCATGACAAACGTTGTCTGCCGGTCCGCCTCTGTTACTGAAAGTCGACGATCGGTTGCTGGAATAGGTCTGCTGCTGTCGCCACGCATTGATGTGTGCCACTGCATTTTGTGAGAATATGGTGTCAAGCTTTTTTTCTTATGAACTTTTCGCTAGGAGAGAGTCACAAGTATTTCCTTCCACTTGACAGAGGACCTGAACTAGGAGGTAAACCACAGGAGGAATTGAATGTAAAAGAAGCCGGTGGGGATAGCAATTTTGAAATGGATCCTCTTCTTTAATATGCATGAAGGGTACTGGGTAGGAGTCCATCTTGCTGGCGGTGTAGATCAGGTAAGAAGTAACAAATACGGAAAGGACAGTTTATGACCAGCAAAGAATGATCTAGCGAGCGAATGGTTCAACTCGAGATCATGACAACACTTTGACCTGCAGTGCATACCGATACTCAGCCAGATTGATGGAGAGAGACACTCGTTTCAGACCGAGATAATTTGATGATGCCGACATTTCGGATCAAAACAGAGATGATGAAACATTTGATTGGATTTCTATCGTCCCGTGGGCCCACCCACACGAGCAAGAGTATGAGACTACAACCGAGACGTCATATAATATCTACATGAGAATTCCACGTGTCTGAACCCACATGGAGAATTTGCGCCCAGCTCAGTTTTCGGTGGAGTCATCACGTTTGTAGCGACTGACATCTTTCCAGGTTGCTTTCACAACAAGCTTCTCGCTGGTGATGATTTGATTTCAGCATAGCCCACTGAATCAATGTCCAGAGAATTGTAGACGAACTGACCTGGAAGCATCTGATGGTATAACAACCTCACCGGTTGTCAAATCAGTGCCGACCAACTTTGTAATTTCCACTGCTGCAAGCCCGTGGCACCTTTTGATAGAAATCAATAGCTGATCGTCGCTCGAGTGACTTAAACTTGCAACTTGAATATTCTGGGTATTGGAGAGCAGTGTGCCTCAGGAGCACCGCTGCTATTCTTTTCCACACGGCAACAATACTGAACGATCTCTGCGAATCGGCAGGGAGTGTTATGGCCGGTAGGTTTTTCAGCGTCGTGGCTCATGCCCATCAGAAAGCCAACGGAAATCAATCACGTGGCAAACACCCAAAAATTGGTATCTTCCCAACCACATCTTCCCTAGAAAATGTCCTACAAAGTTGCTGGTATGCATCAACTCTGGGAATTCATCTTCAAGCTCTTGATTGTTTTACTGTTAGATATATCTCTCGCTGCCTTTGGCCGCAAAGAGATTGAACTCGCTGAGGTTTGTGATACCTCCTTAGTGTGATTATCACTTCAATCAGTCGATCATCGTAGAACGAGATGCCCGGTCTCATGTATCTCAGAAAGAAGGCAAGGGAGTAATCATTTTCCATGAAATGCGCTCACCAGCCCTCAGCATGGTCCAGCTCAACCCTTGAAGGGTGCCCGTATTGCAGGATGCCTCCACATGTGAGTGGTTAATAGATAATTTTTCAATCCTAACGATAGATTGGTGTCCCCGTCAAAGGACCATCCAGACTGCTGTCTTGATAGAGACTCTGACTTCCTTGGGTGCCGAGGTCGCTTGGTCCTCTTGCGTACGTGAAACTACCCTTCTTTTTTCATGCTATCGCACTCACCGTCCTCAGAACATCTTCTCCACCCAAGATCATGCTGCTGCTGCGTAGGTCCTTGCCATTCTTCTACTAAAGTGTTATCGATCCCGTATTAGCATCGCTGTGACCGGAGTCCCTGTCTATGCTTGGAAGGGAGAGACTGAGGAGGAGTACCTTTGGTGTATCGAGCAGTCTCTCACCGCGTTCAAGGACGGAAATTGCCTCAACATGATTCTCGATGACGGCGGGGATTTAACTACTTTTGTGCACGAGAAGTACCCTCAATATCTTCAAGGTCGTTCCTACCTAATGAGTCAATCGTTCAATATTGATCTACTCTCCAGGCATCCGCGGTATCTCTGAGGAAACCACTACCGGTGTTCACCACCTTTATAAGGCTTTCCGAGAGGGCCGTCTGAAGGTTCCCGCCATCAACGTCAATGACTCCGTTACGAAGTCCAAGTTCGACAACTACTACGGCTGCCGCGAGTCCCTTGTTGATGGTATCAAGCGTGCCACCGATGTTATGTTGGCCGGCAAAGTTGCTGTCGTCGCTGGTTTCGGTGACGTTGGCAAAGGGGTGGGTTGGTCGGTCAGATCATTTCCATTCTTCATATTCACTGCTACTAGTGTGCTGAATCCCTTCGCAACTACGGAGCTCGTGTCATTATCACCGAGATTGACCCCATCAATGCTCTCCAAGCTGCAATGGTCGGCTTTGAAGTTACTACTATGGAGGATGCTGCCTCCCGCTCTAACATCTTTGTCACCACCACTGGTAATCGCGACATCATCACCGGAAAACATTTCGCTGTGATGCCTGAAGATGCTATTGTCTGCAAGTAAGGATCAGAATGCTTTTGAAAGGTGTTGAAATTGACTTTCAATCAGCATTGGACATTTCGATGTTGAGATCGATGTTGCATGGCTGAAGGCCAACGCTCAGTCTGTTGTTAACATCAAGCCTCAAGTTGACCGCTATACCATGCCGAACGGTCGGCATATCATACTCCTTGCCGAGGGTCGTCTTGTGAACTTGGGGTAGCGTTTTCACCGACTGGTTTCCGTTGTCTTCTAATTTTCCGATAGATGCGCCACTGGTCATCCTTCATTTGTCATGTCTTGTTCTTTTGCCAATCAAACTTTGGCCCAGATAGCTCTTTGGACTACTCCTGAAATGTTCCCTCTGGGTGTTCATATGCTCCCGAAGGAACTGGATGAGGAGGTCGCCCGTGCCCATCTTGCTCAGCTTAAAGTGAACCTCACCGTCCTCACTGAGGTTCAATCCGATTATCTTGGTATCCCAGTCTCGGGACCCTTCAAACCTGTATGTCCTTTTTCTCCCAATATCTTCGTAGACTCACAGGCTCTGCGAAATCTCTAGGCATACTACAGGTACTAATTAATTTCGAAATATCGACGGCCTCAACGAGCCCTCGCCAATGAAACAGGGTCCTCAGCGTCCTTTTGTTATATTTATTCCTTGATTCACTTGCTTTATGTGGCAGGGACATTCAGCGATTCGTAGAACCTGGAAGGTCTGAGGTACGTTAGTGATGGAGAAAATGGTATCTTAGTGGCCTCAACGAGCCTACACTTTTTTGGAAATTGGTATGACATACCCAAAAAACTATTTGATCTGAGTTTGAATTTTCAATTTATCCGATAACCGGTTTGATTTCTTATCCCTTGCGCTTGCTGTTCCAGACGTTGACACTCATGTTCCAAGGGTTCATCCCTACTTCCGGTTGATGATGAAACAGATGAGAAGGTGCCATAGATTGTTTGACTTTAAGAAGTTGAATAATGTCGCGAGTAACGATCAGTAATCGCAGTACTTGAGGCCCGCTCTGAAACAATCAAGTACGAACAAACAATGAGTGGGAAAAATCCTTCAAAAAAAGTAGTGATATAAGATCAGAGCGGCTCGTTTATGCAAGGAACAATCAAAACAGGACTTTCCATCCTGTGCTTATATGAGTGTGTCAGATAGGAATAGGTGTTCTGTGTTCTGGCTATACGATCAAACACGGGTCAACTCCGTCAAACACGGGTCAACTCCGAAGATAACCAAAAGATAGCTCATATAGTTCAATTCACATGCGTATGCTATCTCAACGGACGTGATTAAATTATTCACGACGGGAAATGGAAAACACCTTGTTAGGGATTCGCCATTGTGGTTTCAATCGACACAGGAGATGATTGTCCATCAGATAAAGTTGACATCGTGGATTATTCAGGGATCGAAAATCAAGGATCTTACCGTTGTGGCTTACCGTCGCGGTGTTCCATCATCAGATACATTACATGGAAGAAACAAAACACATAGGAGACGAATCACTCCACGGCAGCCAGTAGATTGAAAGCGGAGAGGAATCATAACAATGTTCCGGCGAGTGTTACAATGTTCCGGTGATCATGAGGTTGGTTGATGTTGATGAATTATATAGTATGATCATCGAGCCGGCGTGAGTCTAATAGAGGAGGTGCTGATTGCTGATCGTCAGGTCAAAAGGGACCCCCTGAATTATTTACTGACTCATGAGAGGCTACGTTCATCCTGGTTGCTCAAAATGATTCGTAGGGGCTGATATTTACGATCTGGCCCGTCATGGATTACAATGAGTGGACGCTATCAATCAGTGATACGAGATGAAACAAATGCAAAAATAAAAACATTGCATGCAAAGTATGGGGACCCAGAGTAGGCAGGCACCTGCTAAAAGAATATCAGTATCAATAGTGCAGAAGGAGCTGTCATGTTTAGTATCGGAGTCCCAATGGTTTTAACTGATATTCGACTCGCTATGTTAAATGTGCTGGGAAGCTATACTACCTCTGCCTGGCACAATGAAACGAAGGTACTTTCCAAACACAGCCTCGGAGCCTTGTTTCTTGATCCACCGGTTCACTTTCTGGACTTTTCCGGGCAGTTGATTGGAACACCGATCGTCTGCACGTGGCAGTAGATAAAAATTCATCCAATAATCCTGAGAGTATTGGAATATTGGAGAGAAGTAAAGCCCAATGTTGAAGTTTTGATGATCCGCGGTGTATGAGATCTATTCATTGCAATTCTCTTGGACAAGCACTTTCGAAAAGCGGTAGTCCAACACTGGAATGTCGGCATCCTCCTTTCAGAGGCGTTTTGAACATCTTGTAGGATTCCCAAAGTTCAATACCTCCGAGCAGCCAAGTAATCTCATCTCGAGTAAGATAGAAACAGTGCCAATATTACTGAAATACTATGTCTACCATATGGGCACAGGCAACAGATGAATCGAATGCGCATGGATCTAGTAATAAGCTACTCCACTTCCGCCCTGTTGCGAAATATAGAGGCAGGAGATTGGAGAACAAAGTTCGAATATCAATATCTCCGAGGCCTCGATTGAATCCTGGTTCAGGATTGGTGGTTCATATTCTTCACCTGTGTATAAGCTGAATATCAAAACATAGTTAAACTAAATCATGATGTAGAACTTACTCATGATGTGGTGTCAATGCGGTGAGTTAACTCCTTACGTGTCGATTACAATAGCGTTATCAATCCCAAACGTGATGTAGTGCTTCAACCAGTAAACATTGCATTGCCTTGTATAATTTAGTTGTGGGCTACATTGGATGGGCGATGTTGACAGGCGTCCTTTGACTTTTTGGGTTGAGAAGTGGACAGTACTGCACTGACGAAAGGTCTAGTGTGAAGCCGAAATGCAATATAGCCTGAGGAGTTGAAAACGAACAATGAGCCTTTGGGTGGACGTACTGCCAGACAAGCTGTTACACTTGAAGTTTCGGATATTTGATAGTACACTCTGAGTGCTTAGCTTCAGCTTTTATGTTTGTGGTTTCGAGTAGTGGCTTGGTGATCGGTACAAGAGGCCGTGAAGGATGCCTGTAGCATGATCCGAGAGGAAGAAACGGGTCAGTGATGCGGTATATGGCCAGTAACGACTTCCTGAGGCTGCAATAACAGGTTCATCCAGTCTTGAAGGTAATGGAAGCCATGACAAATGTATCAGATTATGTTCGTGGATCATCAGTGCTCAGTTAGAGGGGGAACGTAAATCATCGTCAACCTCAAGGTCGGAATTACTGGGAGTGGAGAGTCTGGCCCTGAGATCGATTGATTACTGTTGTGAGTGCCAGAAGAACAAACAACTAGTCTACTATTCCTACCTGGAATTCCGATCGCCGCTGGTGCAGCGTGACAAGTTGTGTCTCCGAACGATCAGACGCCTTGATAACAAGCCGGTCATTGTATCAATCAAATCTTCAATGTCAATGTCCACTAGTCGTGCGTTCAAGGTCGAGGGTGAGGTAGAATAGTCATTAACCGAATATTATATTAGGAACTTGGAGGAAGCATAGACCCTCAAGGATCGACAACAAAGTACGTTGACAGCTCGATTCAACCTGGGGTATGAATGGGGTAAACCTTTGGGGCGCCACGCTGTGGCATTTTGAGCCGGGTGAAAAAGGAACGAGGATTGGTTTTTTTTTATGTTTGCATGGGTGAAGAGGCAGAATACACGAAGAGAAGTATCTTTCAATGGACAGAAGGGAGATTTCAATGTTGTTGTTGTTGTTGTTCGGCGATACTTTTGAGGGATGATCAGGAGCGTGGGAATGCGAATAGGGAGACTGCTCTTTCCTGACATCCATGGCAGTGCCGTCGTCCCATGGCCAGCTGTCCTATGCAGAACTTGCCAGGAAGGCACAGGCCATCCGTTCTCCCATCCAGGTCCAACAGCGCACGGGCCCTCCCTCACCCTCCAAAAAATCTCCACCATCAGACCAAAAACCTCACAAGTCGGTTGCTGTAAATGTCTGGGATCGCCGGAAAGAAGAGCTCGCTGCGCGGTCCCAGTCTCGTGTAAACATTCCTCCTGGGCCCTCTGAGGATGACGACGACGACGATCCTTTCGTAGTCCGCAGCTCCCGTGCGCGCCCCCATGTCCCCGTCACCACAGAGAGCCCTGAAGACTGGCCGGAAGTTGGCAAATCTATCCAGTCCTCAACAGCAGATGAGTCACGCCCCGCAAACGGCGGTCAGAGCACGAGAAAAGGCCTGTTGTTTTGCCTCTCCATACACCTGATTACTGATTCTCCTTAGGCGCTCCCAAGTGGATACCTCTTCAGCTTCAGTCTCCCGTAGAGGTCCAGACTCAACACCGCAAAGAAATCAAATCCAATCGTCAGAGCATAAATTCTTCGAGACCTCCCTCCAATCATGGCCAGGGTCGAAATGGCCGAAATCACACTGGCCGGAATTCTGCAAATCATTCTAGGATACATAGCAATGAAGGCAGCGCTCATTCAAGTCCTAGGAATCCCAGGAACAGGCGACTGCCAGCAGATGAGCCTTCCTCTGTTTCAAATACCAACAGCCATCGTTTATCAAGAACGGGCTCTCCTTCTCATGCGCAGACTCCATCTGACATTCCCACTCACAGCGCCTACTACTCTCAGCCCCTGGTCAATTCAGTTGTTTATCACTCACCGTCCCACCCTCCCCATCCTAGCCTTCCACCTACTGATACACCACTGCCACCAATGCTGCCGCAATCTGTGCACGGCTACTCTTACCCGTACCAATATATCTCTTACGGGCGCGTCACTGCGTCTGCTCCGTATCCTTACTGGAATGGTCACCAAGGTAGTCATCCTGGTTCTGGCACACATAGTCCTGCATACCCGCCATCAGCTATGCTTTATCCCGTTCTGCCTGTGTATGTCCAGCAACATCTTCAGTCACCGCCAATGCAACCACAGTCTTCTACCTACTCGCATTCCTCTAGCAGAGATACCTCATCAAAGGCGACTCCCGCAAGTAGCAGTCCAGGTACTACGACCTCGAGTGTGGCTATGCCATCACAATCTTCTGCTCAAATGAATGGATCAATGTCTGTTGTGTTTGGGAGCATTGAGTCTCAGACTCCATCGCTGCCATCTGAGACGGCGTTTTCACCGTCGACGAGTAGTGTTGTAGACGATAACAGTGTTGAGAGAATGTTTAAGACACTTGCCATTGGTGTCGATTCATCAACGGTACCAAAGTCTCGCAAATCAGCCAACAAGTCAGTCAAAGAGAAAGAGGTTATTGCTGACGGGGAGATTACAGTTGATCCTGCGATTGTGAAAGAGGCTGAGGCAGGGTCTAGTGGAGATGTGAAATGGAAATTTGGGAATGAGGGACTCGTTCATCACGGTTCGCCTGCTAGATGTATCACAGAATCAGTCTTGCCTGACGTGTCGATGAATGTTGAGAGTTCAGGTGTGTCAAACGATATCTTCTCACTTTCAGTGGGTTTGTAAACTGTGTATCGGACCAGGTCATGATTGTTCTCCACCAGCAGTGGATGAAGGACCTGGGGAATATTCCGGAATCAAGAATTTTGAACATGATTTCGAGACCGCTGCTGGGAAGACGATATCGGCCGATGTACCCACAGATGAAGTTGAAGTTGATGCTCCGACTGAGCATCTATCAACTTCGCTGGAAGGCGATGTCCTACCAACAACACTAATAAGTGAGTATTCTTCCCAACCCGGACCAAGTAACGATCGACCTCGCCGAGGAGGGTTCAACAAGGGTTACGGTGGCTATGACCGTGGAGGATATACTAGTGAACGACGGAGAGGCCGTAGCGGGGGGATAAATGGTTATAGTGGACGTGGTGGGTATAGTAGAGGGTACGCTGGACGTGGTAGTGGTAATCACCATCACCATTACAATTCCTACAACATGTATCAACCACGACACCAAGTTTCATCACCCGCTGTTCACGTTGGTGCTGCCTCGTTTAGTGCAACATCACCTACTTTTCAAGGATTACCACCCTCGCATCATCCACAACCATCCCATGTCGATTATTATCTTTCTCCAGCTTCACATGGAGGTGGACATGGGGGAATGGCGACGTACATCCCGATCGGGTATGAACCTTATCCGCCGCCACCTCCGCCAGTACCATTGTTGTTGCATAGAGCTTCATCGTCTTCTGCACAAGCACCACTACAATTGTCACAGTCTTCGGCTGGCCATGCTGGACACGGACATGTTGTACCACCGATGCCGATGCCAATGAGTCAAATTGGGTTTCCGTTGGATAGTACAAGATATTATCTATTGGGGCAGTTGGAGTATTATTTGAGTCCGCAGAATATGGCGCAGGATCTGTTTTTACGTCGACGAGTGAGCTGAAAATTCCGAATACTGATTTGTTCTTTGTGTGCTAACTCATTTCTCTTGTAGATGGATTCGAGAGGATGGATAGAGATAGACCTATTGGCATCGTTCAACCGAGTGAAACAATTAACGTCGGATCATCAACTTGTGAGAGAGGTATTGATGTTGTCTACGCTCGTTCAGGTTAGAGAGGGATATGTGAGGATGGGAGGATGGGAGAGGTTTGTTTTACCAGATGCAGTGAAGAGTGCGGTTGAGGGCGGTGATGAGAATGATCTGGAGGATCTTCGGCTGCAGCAGCAACAGGAATATCCAACGCCGTCGTCGTATGATTTGCAATCGTCGTCTTCTGTGGGGGAACTTGGAAGTGGGAAAGCGACGACGAGCGGTAATGTTCCAGGTGTTACTCCACCATCACAAGATCCCCAGCAGTGGGATAATCAGTATAGTAGTGGCAGTGGTTGTTCAGGAGAGGAAGAACTTGAGTATGCTGAAGAGGAGGAAGATGAAGATGATGTTGTGTTTGTAATGGGACAGAATGGAGGTGAAGACATGTGGTCGCATGAAAAACGTGCTGCGAGCTGAAAAACTCCGAGTCTCGAAATGCTCAAGGTTATGATCGGGGTGAGGGGAAGGAAAAATCGGCACTAGAGACTGATTAACAGTTTTATCCTCGCTTTTCCAGGCGGAGGTCGGTCTGTCATCATTTGGCATATACAATTATGCATATATTTGTGCACATTGCTTGCACGAGGTGCATGTGCACTTTTCTGTGGGCTTGTTACCCTCCGACGTTTCATATCATAGCATGAAACTTTTTTTCATTTATACTGGGTCTTTTTCCCTTTGCCGCTTGGCTCTCTTCTGTTTCTTTTCTCTGTCCTGTTTTCTTTTTGCCTTGGAACAGCGCTGCGTTTGATTTTCTCTTTCTCCATCTTCGTCAAGCATGATATCTTTTCTCCTCGAACCCACTTCCACTACCTCATTGAATTTCCTTATCCGCTCTGCTCTATTCTCAACGATGGTGATGAGGTTGGATTTTTTCTGTCTGCCTGTTACCTTCGGTATCTTGGCTAGTTGTCAAGATATGTACACGTACCTCTGGGGCTTTACGTTTCTGTTTCTATTTCTATACATACTGCAGTTTCTTTTCTGACAGTGTCTTCTATCCCCTCTTTCTTTGCTTCCTTTTTATCCTGGTTCTGGTTATTCTTTCGCCATTTCTCTCGTCACATTACTTGATCACTGCACATTGCTTTTTTTTCCTGTACCTTACACAAAACTAGCTTACTTGTTTGAACCTGTTCACCAGTTATCCCTTGCTCTTCGGTTTCGCATGTGTGCGTATGGAAGTTCTATGTATATACGATATGATACATAAACACTGTTTCTTTGGCTGTCTTTGATCTTGACTTGATCAGGTTGTCTTCAGTTCCCTGATGTCGATTTTTGTCCGTAACACATTTTCTGCTTCGAGTCTCAACAATTGAGAGAGAGGAATGCAGTCTCCGATTATATCTGCAGAGTGGTCAAAGCGGTTATGGTATATTCGGAATGAAACTTTGTGAACTTTTTATCGACTGGCTAAAGTCACTAAATCACTACTATCTATCTGTCCGTTGTTGACTTCACCTGCCTGTCATGTCTAATATCTTTCCGGCAGAGGTCGAATGGCTCTTTTTCTGCTACTTTGCCACCTGTAAGGTATGATATGTTGCCAACAGCGAGCATTTCAAAGCCCAGGCAACCTCCCTAATATTTCTTCATTTTTCAGTAGGATAAACACTACAGACTTTATAGTAAGGTTTAGTGTTGGAGGGCACACAAAAGAGCTAGGTCCCCTTACAGGCAGTTGACTGTAGCAATCTGAAAAGAGAGGTAGATGTAAGGGAACACTCTTTTTCACACCTTTTTCCATGCTCTGAGATATATCCAGGTTCTCATCTGCCATTTGTTATCTCATTTAACACAGGTTGTTCACATCTGTTATCTGTTTTGTAATCTGTCACTCCTAGCTCATCATCTGCTGTTTACTTACCCTCCCTTATTGTTTAATAAGCTTTTATTACTCTAAGTTCATTTTTCTAAAGAGTTCTATTATTTATGGCTATTTCTGACCACATTAGTAAAATCACCTGATTAGTATAGACTACTAGAGTATTTAGAATAGTTGTTGCCTCCATTCTATTCTCTTAGGTGCTTTTTAGAGTTTTGAAGTATTTTTCACACTTCTACCTAGTTGTCCTAACAATCTAGGACTGGTGAAAGGTTTGATCTGAAAGCAGAAAACAAATATCTTGGATTTTTTGGGAGTGGGTTCATAATACTTAGTTATCTTCTTTTCTCACATTTATTACAACTTAGGCTCAAGAGCTGGAATAAAAAAGAAATCTTGTATAGAATTTATACAAGAGAACTCAATATAGTTGCTACTATAATATAGTCTATCTTATATACTACTTGGTATTGGACTCTAACTTGGACTCTAACATCGCTATTCTAGCCACAGTTCTAATTATAGTACTTAATATTTAAAACTCTGTTTCTCTTAAAATTAGAATTATATAACAAATAGTTGGAATATAAGTTAAAGTCAAGATTGTTATTTATACTTAGCTATAAACTTTGTTGATAAGTCTTAGTACTTGATCTGTACCTGATTGATTTGTTCTTAGATCAGTTTTATATACTTGATATTAGTGTCAGAGTTGTGAATGCTGGACTATATTTTATTTTCCTTTCTAATTTATTTTTAGTTTCTTTTTATTTTTTGTCTCTATTTTATTTAGGATTAGGATAGAGTGTGATGTCATATGTCACAGGATGGTCACATCATGTCACAGTCACAAGATCATGTGATGAAGAGAAGGTTCTAGAAGGTTCTAGAATAGATAACATCATGCAATATGACAAAAACATATTGGTCTTATAGATAACACATGGATATTAGGGTAGGCTAGATACAACATAGCACAGACCAGGAACCAAGTGTATATAAGATAAAGTAGTCTGTACTGGAAACTCCATTGAGTTCTCTTGTATTACTCAATATAAGAGTGGTTTTTTATCTTAACCCTTTAGACCTAAGTTATAACATTAGAACTTGATATCTATTTTTCAGACTGCTCAACCACTGAGCTCTCTTGCTTTTACTTTCTTACCATCCAAAGGGCAACATTGCTCTTTAGTCTAGAAGAAATATAGCCAGACTCTAGGCTTAAGAGGTGCACTAGTTAAGCAGGGGAAGCTTAACTGTGACCAATACATCTAAGCCCACAGATATATTGGAGGTGTACTCTCCTTGTGTGGACATGCTAGTTACTTTTTCTCATATTTGCCTTATGCTACAAATATACTTGTGATTTGTCTACACAGAGGAATAGCAAGTGTTTTTAAAACACTACTTAGAGTAGAATGATCTTCTTAGACCAAAATCATGTAGTGTTAGTAGTCAGTAAAAAAGGTAGTTAGTAGAATGTGTAGGCAGGACAGGTAGAGGGCCTGCTATTACATACTGAGATTTTATCATCATCAGAGTATGAATCAGAAAGCAAAACTAGCACCAGTTCCACTCTTCTTCTATATACATCATCACTACCAATACCACTACCACCATCAGCATCATCTATTGATTCCCTCCCTTCCTATAATGCTATGAGTCAGTACTACTTACACACAATCATCAGACAACAGCAAGAACAGTTGGTGGCAATGCAGGTGCAAATACAGACCCTGATTGCAGAAGGAGCATCAGTGGAAGCAGGGGGAGCAATAGAGAGATCCAACACTGGATCCAATATAGAGGTGGCAAAGCTACCAGTTTTTAATGGAGAAGCAGGAAGAGTAGGAGGTTTCATTATTGTATGCAGACTATATTTGAGAATGTGGATAAGAGGAGAAATAGCAGAAGAGCAGATTCAATGGGTGCTATCATATATGCAAGAAGGATCAGCAGATGTATGGAAGGAAAACTTATTAGAGAACTTAGAAACAGGAGAAGTAGAATTCAGATCAGCAGGGAAATTTTTGTTGGAGTTAAAAAAGGAGTTTGGAGGCAGAAATAAGGAATTAGTTAAGATAGTAGAACTTAGAAGAATAGAGTAAGAAGGAAAAATGATGGAAGAATTTGTACAAGAATTTTGAAGAGCAGCTGGGGGTAGTGGATATGAAGAAAGAGCATTGGTGGAGGAGTTTAAAAGAGAAATGAATATAATAATAATAAGAAAGCTGATGGAGGC
>Ga0157368_1000085_pt1 | contig 40823 bp, 46 predicted proteins | sample AttbisABBM3_FD_113146 | JGI IMG/M metagenome (GOLD analysis project Ga0157368, IMG submission 113146) | Fungus gardens microbial communities from leaf cutter ant in Botucatu, State of São Paulo, Brazil - Atta bisphaerica ABBM3 | ecosystem: Host-associated > Fungi > Mycelium > Unclassified ... | reverse complement strand
TAGGATCCTGGATCTGATTGGGGAGCTCCTGGTAATAGCAATGGCAGAGCACACTATTTTCCCAACCTAATTGGGAGGCATAGCATATGAAGTCTACATTGTAAGTGGAAATCTTGTTGCTAGGCTTTATGCAGAGATTGTCCAACATGTTGGCCACTTCACCAATGGATTCTAAGAGACCAAAATGTTGGCATAACTTGTCCACAAACAGATTCCAGTTAGAGAGCCAGTCTTGAAGAATGCCCTGATCTTTCTGGTTGAGGCCCACTTCAAACTAGTTCTAGGCTACTCCAGTAAGGTAGATCATTGCAAAGTTGATTTTTGCAATGTCCATGTTGAATTGTGCTGGATTAGTATGGAAATATAAGCGACATTGGAACAGAAAATTATTGAACTTGTTAGGCTCAGTGCCACTGAAGGTGTTATGAATGTGGGCTTTAATTCCCCTTATATTAGTATTGAGTCCAGGAGTCTGATTAGAATTAAGAGTATTAGCAAATCAGCCAAGTATATCAGCCAACTATTCATTAGTATTATTGCTCCAATGGGGTTTTGACTGTGAGTGAGTAGAAGATGTAGGTCTATTAGCTGTAATAGTATTAGTAGTAGGATTAGTAGTAGGAGCATCCTCTTAGTTAGGATTGTTGTCTGCAGGAACGATACTTGGGCCAGAAATAGGCAAAACTGTTTGGCCAGGTTGAATTGTACTAAAGGGAGACTTTAGAGATGAATGGCCTCTTTGGTGAATTTGTCTTAAGCATTGTGGAGCATTTAGCAGATAAGCCAGATGGTCACTGAAACATAAAATAGTGTTGAAAAGTATCCCAAGTGGTGGAACTAGAGTCAAAGTTGAAGGATTATGGCAAGAGGAAGCCATCTTGGACTTGAAGTACAAAATACAAAGTTGAATTGCAGACAGAACTGCAATAGAGGATTTAGCAGACAGAACTGCTCAGAAGCAACAGCAGACTTGGAAGTCTGATAATACTGTCAGGTGTGGTTCACACTAGGGTGGAAGTTCACAAAATGGACTCAGAAATGAGTGGACTTGTGGAATAACCTTGACTTCAGCTTATGTTGTGTGGTCATAACTTTAGATGGTAGAAAGAAGTCTGAGATAGAAGTGAGTGCTGATTTGATGTATTGCTGTTGAACACCAGAGATCAAGTTCAATAAGAATTATCTTTATTGATTATCAGACTAGTGAATTACAGTGTAACTACTAGTCTTATATATAGATGGACATTATAGGAGATGTTCAGGGTTTCAGTAGTAAAGCTCCTATTACCCCAAGTGGAGGTTTCAGTGTTGAGACACTGACAGAGGTAACTCCATCATGGAAGACCAAGTCAAATAGGAGTATCTCCACTATGAAAGATGGAATACCCAGATGGTTGCAACACTGCCATAAGGCATGTTGCAAGAAAGGTGGGCTTGCATCAATAGAAGATGATATCACTGCAGGATGTAATTTCTAGATGAGTGAACTTGCATATGACATATGAGAAAGAAGAATGGGAAAAAGTGTATAATACAGGACTATATGTATTTAAATGAATGGACTGTAAAGAATAATTATCCTTTGTCTTTAATTTTAGACATTATAGAGAATATAGATATTAAAAAATTATTTACAAAGATAGACTTGAGATAGGAATACAATAATGTATGGATAAAGAAAGGAGATAAGTAGAAGGTGGCATTTACCACACCAGAGAGGTCATTTGAGCCAACAGTAATGTTCTTTGGACTTACTAATTCACTGGCAACATTCCAAACCATAATGAATGAAATCCTGTATGATCTTATCAATATTAAGAAGGTGGCAAGTTTTATAGACAATGTGATAGTAGGGAGAGAGATGGTAGAAGGACATAATGAGTTAGTAGAAGAAGTGGTTAGGAGGTTAGTGTTGTAGCAACCACTAGTCAAAAGACCAATAGCAACACAAGCAATAAATCTCAAGGTAGATATCAAGTAGAAATCATAAGAGAACTTGATAAGAAGTCCCTGATATATTGCTACCCTATTTATACAAAGTTCTTATGGTCCATGCTAACAATAAATAGCTCTACTCTAATGTTCATATATAGTCCATACTTCTACCATGCATTAACCTCATGTCTTCTATAAGAATACTATATCATATACATATGCCCTGGCATCATTCTTCTAGTTCTTTCTCCCAGATTCTAGGCTTATGACATCACATCATGTGACATTTCATGTGACTGCAGTCATATTTCTTTTCTCTTCATTGTCAAATAATAATAATAAAAAGAAAAGAAATATTAAATCAAGAAAAATAGATAAAAGCAAAGAAAAATATTAGTGTCTAAGTACACCATAACAGTTAGTAGATAATGATCTACATGTCAAACCAGAAAAATACAAGTAAAAAGTAGAGTTTTTAGGAGTAGTGATAGGACTAAAGAGAATAAAAATGGAGAAGGAGAAGGTAAAAGATGTTTTGGACTGGCTAACTCCAAAAAGAGTTGAAGATATATAGAAGTTTTTGGAATTGGCAAATTACTATTGTCAATTCATTAAATATTTTGCAATGATAGCTAGACCACTATATGATATAGTAAAAAGAATCAAAAGTGGAAATAGACAGAGAGACAAGAAGAGGTGTTTAGAGAGTTGAAGGAGAAGTTTACAAAAGAACCAGTGTTAACAACACTAGACCTAGATAAAAAAATGAAGATGGAAGTAAATATATTATATTATGCTATAAGAGGTATACTATTTATGAAGTGTGAAGACAGAAAGTAGAGACCAGTAGCTTTCCTCTTAAAATCTCTAAATAAGATAAAGAGAAACTATGAGATTCATGATAAAGAAATGTTGGCAGTTGAAAAAGGATTAGAAAATTGGAGGCATCTATTAGAGAGCACAAAATTCAAGTTCAAGATTTGGATAGACCACAAGAATTTAGAATATTTCATGAAAGCACAAAAGTTGAACAGAAGACAAGCAAGATAGGCATTATACTTGTCAAGATTCAACTTTACCTTAAAATATATTCCAAGAACAAAAATGGAAAAGACAAACAGACTTAGTAGATGACTAGACTAGAAAGTAAGAGTAGAAAAAGACAATGACAATCAAATATTTATTAAGAACCATTGGCTTTGTAGTTTATCTAAAGTAGTAATAGAGGGACCAGAAGTAGATATAGTAGAAAAAATCAAAATAGCTAGGAGTAAGGATGAAAAAGTAGTTAGAGTAGTAAAAGAGATGAAGAAGGTGGGAATAAAAGTATTGAGAGGAGAAGAGTGGCAGATAGAAGAAGACTTAGTGTTGAAGAAAGGAGAGATGTATGTGTTATGACTCAAAGTCCATAGAGCTGAACAGTAAGACAAAAATCTTATATTAGGGTTTAATACAAGAGAACTTGATAGAGAGCTCTGTACTGGATTGTCTACCTTATATACTAAATCCCCATGGTCTGTGCTACTGCTACTCTAGCCTACCCTAAACTGACCATGTGTTTGCCTTAGGATCAACATGTGTTATATATGCTGTATGATGTTATCCTTCCAGACCTTTTTACTTCCTTCTATTACTACCTTGTGACCCATGACCATTACTGTGGCATGTGACTTGTGACAGTATGACAATGATGTCATGCCAAGCCTAACCCCTGTTCCCCAGATAGAGAATAAGAGAAAAGAAAAGAAATAAAAATAAAGTTCAAAGAAAAGTCAAAAGAAACTTGGGTCCAAACTTCATAAGTCTGACAGTATATGCCAAAAGATGAAATGTTGAGAGCAGAAATAATCTAGTTGCATCATGATGTACTGGTAGCAGGACATAGAGGGAAGTGGAAGACAACAGAGTTGGTGATAAGAAACTATTAGTAGCCAGGAGTAATAAAAGATATAGGAAAATATGTATAAGGATGTGATATGTGCCAAAGGATGAAAAATAGAGTAGAGGTACCAGTAGGAAAGTTGAAGTTAAGTAAAGTGCCAGAGAAACTGTGGACACACTTGATGGTGGACTTTATCACAAAGTTACTGTTAGTAGCTGGGAAAGATACAATCCTAGTAGTCTGCAACAGATTGTCCAAAATGGCACATTTTGTGACAACAACAGAAGGAACATCAGCAGAGAGGCTAGCAAGGTTGTTTAGAGATAATGTGTGAAAGTTACATGGGCTGCCGGAAAGCATTGTGTCAGATAGAGGACTATAGTTTGCAGTAGAGATGATGAAAGAGTTGGATAATATGTTAGGATTTGAGATGAAGCTGTCAACATCCTTCTATTCCCAAACAAATGGACAAACAAAACACATGAATCAGGAATTGGAACAATATATTTGATTCTTTATGGACCATAGGCAAAAGGACTGGCTAAAATGGTTTGTGTTAGCAGAGTTTGTGGTTAATAACAAGGCACATTCAACAACTAAAGTGTCTCCATTTATGGCAAACTACAGAAGAGAGTTGAAAATGGGAATATATATCAGGAGAAAAGAAAAGATGGAAAAAGTAATAGAATTTGTAGAAAGAATGAAGAAGGTACAGAAAGAAGCAGAAGCAGCATTGAAGAGAGCATAGGAAGAAATGAAGTGACAAGCAGATAGAGGAAGGAAAGAGGCAGAGATATAAAAAGTGGAGGGTAAAGTAATGTTAAGTATGAAAGATTTGGTATTCAAGGAAAGGCCAGCAAAGAAATTAGTAGACCAATATGTTGGTCTATATATCATCAATGAAGTAGTTTCTACTAATGCAGTCAAACTATGAGTGCCAACTTCAATGAGAATTCATCTGGTTGTGAATGTCAGTTGAGTAGTACAATACAAGGAACAAGTAGGAGGACAGAGAACAGAGAAGATAAAACCAGTAGAAGTAGAGGGAGTCAAAGAGTGGGAAGTAGAAAAAATATTAAATAAAAGAAAAGTAAGGGGAATAGTAAAGTATTTGATACAATGAAAAGGGTTTACAGCAGAACATAGTAGTTGGGAAAAAGAAGAGGATCTGGAAAATGCAAAAGAGATAGTAGTAGAGTTTAAGAAAAGAGTAAATGTAGAAGTTAGGAAACAAGAAAAGTTAGATATGGCAGAAGAGAGGGACTCTAGAAGGGGGGAGTTACCAGGGAAGTATATAGCAAAGATATTGTATAGGTGGAATGATGGAAAATTTGAAAATGAATATTTGAAGAAGTTAGAAAAGAATTGAGAGAAATGAAAGGGAAAGGATAAGACAATTTAGAGAGAAGAAGCAAGTTCCTCCAGAGCAGGAACCTTGAAGGGGAGGTAATGTCAGAGTTGTGAACAATGAACTTTATTTTCTTTTTCTTTTTCTATTTTCTTTTCATTTTATTTTTATTTTTATTTCTCTTTTTATTTAGGGTTAGGGTTTAGTGTGACATCATGGTCACAGTCACAGTCACATGGTCATGATGAAATATGGTGGAAACTTCTAGAATAATAATATTATATAACATATTTAACACATATTGACCTTATGACTTACATATGGTCTTTAGGATAGGCTAGATGTAGTAGTAGCACAGACCATCTAGTGTAGTATATAAGATAAATACTTTGTACTAGGAACTTTATTGAGTTCTCTTGTATTAACCTAATACAAGGTTTCTTTACTTAATCTACTCTAAGGTCTTGTAATTATAATAGTATAATATCATTATTTCAGAACCTTCTATATTCTTTTATTGTAACATATAATTGTGTGAATGTGACATATGACACTGTCACATTGTGTGATAACATGCTAATCTTAATCCTAAGTCAAAATAACAAAATAAATAAATAGAAATAAATAGAGTCTACTGTCTTCAACTCTGACAATATATTAGTAGCAGAATATAAAGGACAATAAAATATAATAGATGATCATGTTAAGTACAGTTCACACTTAAAGAGGCAAAAATCTGAAGATATTTTGCAGAGTTTTGACAAGTATAGGAACTTATCAAAGCCTATAAGATTTCAGACTTTTTAGAACAACCTTGGCTTTAACTTATGTGTTACACCTTTTACTAGCTATATAGTTACAATTTTAGGGAAATGTTTTGGAAGAAGAAATTAGAAGTTATAGAAATGTTTGGTATCAACTTTAGTTGATTATCAGACTAGCTATTATAAAGTAACTACCAGCCTTAAATATATAAGTAAATTAAACAAGTAATTAAGCAAAGTTTTGAACAGATGTTTCAGTATTGAAACATTAAAATGAGTTTAGGTTGGATAAGAGAAAATTCTATATAAAAGACCAAGTATTTGCAAAGTTTAAGGAAGGATTACTTTACTATAGAAGACAGTAAAAACAAATATAAATACCCATAGATTTTGATACAAATAAAACCAAATATTTATATTAAAGATGGATATAACTTAGAGTTTAGTGTTACAACTTTAAGACTAAAGAGTAAGATCAAAAGAGAAACTTTATATTAGAGAACTTGATAGTATAAAGTGTCTATCTTATATATACTAGCTAGTTGGTCTGTACAAGACCTTATCTAACCTACTCTAAAGATTATATACTATTTATAAGATTAACATATAATAACATATTATATAATATTATTGTTCTAAAACCTTCTTTATCCTTCTGTATGACATGTGATTGTGTGACTATGACCATGACATATGTGACTTATGTGTGATAATTTTGACTGTCACATGTGATATCATACTTTTTTAAAAAGAATCAACAATTTATTATATAAAGTGTAGTGGCAGTCCATGCTTACTAAATGGTGCAAGATTTAAGCCTACAATCTTAACAGCAGAAAAGAGCAAGGCATGAACAATATAGTAGGGGGATTTATTACTACACCATTACCTTCTCTCAGGCATTATACCATTTTTTTGTCAACAATTTATTATACAGAACACAAAGACAGATTATAGTAGTTACTTTATAACAAAAAATTATTCTATGTCTTGCTGAAATAAGAAAGCCCCTAGGTAAACACTAAGAAAACAATAAATTTTCCTAACAACTCTCTATCTAGATTCTATTATTTGTTATACCTCTTATAGTGATGAAGTGTTATGACCTTTAAGCTTGACTCAGGTTGCAACTTAGGCAAAGACTTGAGTAAAAGTGAGGAATTAAGTCAATTGGTAAAGCATAAGGATACAAGAGTGTATTTATAGCTATATATACCTAGAGACTATATATTATGAATGAGGTAAACAAGTCATAGTATATGAGGAAAGCATAAGAAAGTCATGCCTACTTCATGAGGTGCTGACTAAGACAACATGTGGATAATACATAGTGCAGCTGATTATTAAGTCATATAGAAGAAATCTTAACATCTATTGTCCATAAGCAAACTACCTGTAAAACATAAGGCATTGATTATAATATGAAGGATATACAATCTTAACTTAATAGGATAAACACTGCAAGAGTATTCAAACAGTTCTTTAGGGAAAAAACATAATCAATACTCTCTGATGAGAGTATAATTAGTGATTGCTCTGGTTGCTCTTGCACAGAGGGAATTAGAATGTCTGAAAAGTTTGAGCCAGAATCCTTTATTAGTATAGATTAGAATGATAAAGCATTCTTTATCATCAAAGAGATCAAGAAAGTTCCTGCCTTTGTAATCTGAGGCTTGAAATGTTATTTGCCAGTTGTGAATAATATTATCACATTCTTTTTTTACTGAAATCCCATGAGTTCTTGCAGGAATATTGTGGTATAATTTTGTGTTACCTTATCTCTTTATCAATGACTAAGTGAGAAAGCTATAAAGCTTTACTTGAATACTCCCAAAATTTGACAGAGTTGTTGGAGCTTCTATTGAAAAAGATTCTGAGGTCCTGAGCTGCTGCAATAGACTGAGTTTGATACAGGTGTGCAAAGGGATCAAATATATGCTTTGCTGTATGGACAGAATTGGTGATGACATGAACTTTTTTAACATCTAGGATTTGACATGCTTGATTAATACCACTTTTTATTATGAATAGTTTAGCTTCAGTTGTCATAACATTGAATACATGATGGACTATTCTGATAATATCTCTATATTTTGATAAGATGTGAGAGACAGCTGTTACAGTGTTGTTTTTTACACTCACATCTACAATAACCACAGCAGTGTATGTGTCAAAAGTGTGTTTGTTGAGTAAATTATCAAGAGACTTGAGATGATTGTACAGGCATAGGAAATTTTTCCTGTTAGCTACATAAAAAAAAACAATTAGAGAACCTGTTGACAAGAACCATATAAAAGTTCTTTATGTAGTCTGTCAAATGATGGATATAGTCTGTTCAAGCAGATATTCAAGTCTATTATAGAGCTCTTGAGTTTGTTTTTTTACTTATCTATAAGATTATTTATGGCTAAGTGATGCAACATATTGTCAAACATGTGATTATAGTCAAGAAGTGACTTGACAATATGATGTTGAGGAAGAGAGGTAATTCTTAGGTAATAATATCCACTTAGTTTGTCCAGATGAGAGTAAATTGAAACTAGTTCTGCTATAGCTTCAACTTTCTAAGAAGACAAGATATAGAATGTACTTGTAATTCATAAGACTATTTTTCTTTGTATTTTTCTTAATTTCTTAAGGGATAGCAAAGTGGTACTTCTTTATAGTACTAGAGTTAGAAGCTATAAAGAGCAATAGGTAAAACACATGTTTTATAAAGGAGTTGTTTTTGATCTGAAGAGAGTTCTCTTGTCAAATTTCTTGGCATTTTCATACATTTGATGGTAGATATATACTTATTTGCATAGAAGCAAATATGTTGACAAAATGAGAGTTTTCTGTTAAAAAAAAATCCAAAATAACACCAAGTATCTTTGGGCATGAGAAGAGATCTACTTAGAGGACTTAAGTCAAGAGATAGGAAATTGTAGTTTTTTATTGCTCTAGAAAAGCAAAAGAATTCTGACTTGTTGTATTCAATCACAAGTCCAAATTGTTGGTATAAGAAGAAAATAATATTGAAGCTAGAAAAAAGATTAGTATTTGATTTTACAAAATATTTCTCCTGTGAAATAAATAGACTATCATCTATGAAGAAAAGAAATAAGATAGAAATAGGAATTTGAAAATTTTTAACTCTTTTCTCAAAAATAAAAGATTAGAGCAATATAGAGGGCTGAAAGAACTGGGGATAAAGCTAATCTCTAGCTCATACCTATATTAGTACTAAAAAAGGAGAGGTAAGATTATTCTACACATATTACATGGATCTGCTAGTTAAATAATTTGAGAAGAAATGTGAAATGTTCAAATCAAAATCTACTTTATCCAGAATTAGAGAAAGTAAATGATGGTTAAGCAAGAGAAAGAATTGGACAATATCAAAGACTAAGATACTAGTGTAAAGACCTTTGACCCAACTAGCTTAAATAAAGTGGGTTAAGTATACCTCCACATCAGCCACAGACCTATGCTTAAGACCACCGACTTGATTAAGGTAAATGACTAGTGAAGAAATAGCTTGAGTTTGAAGTCTTTTACTAATGGCTTTCTCCAAGTGTGTTAAAAAACACAATTGGTCAAAATGACTTAGGGGAATTGTAGAAAACTTTGTTAAGTTAGAAATAATAATGGATATAAACTTCTTGAAATGCAATGGCCAGTAATTGAGCAAGATACATGTATTGGCTATGTTGACAAAGTTTGTAAGACATTTGTTATCCACAACTAGTACCTTTAAATGTAACCATAATAAACAATTAGAGCTAGAGGTAGAAGAGCTATTACACTTTTTGATTGTATTTATGAATTCAGCTTTAGAAAAAGTAGGCCATTCAATTCATAGAAAAGATAGAATTTCATCAAGGAGATTTAAATTGATCTGCTGCTGATTAGCTGAATTAAAGATGGAATGTAGTGCTTACTACAAATTGTCTAACTCAATACATGATCTCCCATTGAAAACAATCTTGTCTAGGATAGGAAGCTTATGTTTTTTGACTCAGTTCATTAGTTCTCAAGGCTTCTTGTTCTTGAATGAGATTTCTTGGATTTTATTATTGAAGAATGAGTGTTTAGTTTTCTTGACTATTTTCCTAAAATCCTTCCAATTCAATAAAGATCTCATATTTTGATAAGCTTTTAGCTTAGATTTGCAATCATTGTTCCACCACTCTTTAGAGTGCTTGGTGATTTGTAACCAATTTGCATGTTCTCTCTATATCCTGTCTGAAGTGGAGGCAAAATTCTTAACAATACTCTCTGACATCTGTATATTTCCAATATCAGCCATGTTAATATTACCAACTTCTACTCTGAGATGGTTGATGAAATCATTTTCTTCATTGCTGTCTTTACATATAAATAGACATTTTTCTTAAATAATTTCAACAATGAATTGTGATTTCGACAATGAGTAGAGCATGATCCAAGAGAAACCTCAGATCAGGAAAAATAGAATAAGAGTTGAATTCCTCTGAAGAGCTCCTGAGAAACATTAGGCTGATAACAGAGTTCACATTATTTGGGTTATCCACATATCTCATAAGAACTTGAATAACAGAAGAAAAAAGTTTAAGATCAAAAGATTCTGTTATTTCTGAAAGAAGATTAGCATACATAGAATGGTGAGGAAATAAGGGGTCCTAATCACTATCCTTAATATTGAAGTTACCCATCATAGTAATAATATTATTCAAATTAACTTCTGTATCCTTGAGATACTTCAAAGCCAATTGACAATTGTCTAAATAAATATTAAGAATGAAGAAAAAGGAGCCATGATTGACAAATGAAATAAGACTAATGTCCCTATGACTATAAACATCCTTTCTTAGTGAGAATTGCAAGGGAATTAGTCTTGAATTGATATATATAAGTACTCTTGGCTAATCATCACTATTGATAGAATATCTTGCAAATGTAATCCATGAGAGGTGATTTGGTGCACCAACCACTTCTTTACCCTCCATCAATATAGCACTAGGAATTGATCTGATGACTAACCATGGTAGTTCTTAAATAAATAGAATATCAAAGTTTTTGTTGTATTCTAAGATGGTTTTCATGAGTAGATGATTTTTATGAACATTCTGAGAAAAAAATTTAAGACTTTTAGTAATCATTTTCAAGAACTGTTCACAGCTAAACAAATAGAGTTGGCTTTGATTTCTTGGAGCTTTTGTAATTTCTTGTTGTACCATTCTGGGTTAAATTGATGCTTCTAGAATGGACACAATGTGTTATCAGCTTGATATTCTTCTTTACAGTTGACACACTTGAAGTTATGATGAGTACAGTAAACATCTTTAGAAGTTTTAAGCCTTAGAGGGTTAATCTTGAAGTTAGATTTGCAGCACCATGCCATGTCACAATGATGATCAAGTTTGTGTAGTCCATTACATCTAAGACACTTGGTGCTATGGATCCAGCAGGCAAAAGTTATATGGCTCCACTTCCAGCAGTTCTTGTACTGGGAAACCCTGAAGTTCATGTTAGTACCATGAATGGTGGCAATGTGTTGACCAATGTTAAAAGACCTGTTAATGAGTGATTTCACATTGGTCCCACTCTGGGCATCCCAGATATCAATTCATAGACATTATACTATAAGTTCACTGTCTTTAATTCTGACATTTGGATTGTGATAGATCACCAGAAATTATTGGTGGCCAGGTATAACCAGAGATGTGAAAAGATATGTATAAGATTGTGATTTGTACCAGTAGATAAAGAACTGCATTGAAACACTAGCAAGTAAACCAATGCCAAATATAGTTCTAAAGAAACTGTAGACATATTCATATTTGATGGTAGATTTTATTACAAAGTTACCACTGGTAGCAGGAAAGAATGCTATTCTAGTAGTATGTGATAGGTTGACCATTTTGTGACCATGACAGGGAATGTTGGTGGAAGGATTAGCTCATCTCTTTAGAGACAATGTGTAGGAATTACAGTCTTTCTAAAAGTGTGATCTCAGTCCAATCTAATATCCAATCACAAATAACACACCAATAGAAGGATGCACCAGTTCAATTTTTAATATGGCTCGAATGAGTTTGATATCGATTGTAACATTCAGGCTTACCGATGGTGAACACTCAGAAGTCGATATGAAGATGAACACCGGGTGTTCCGTAAGAATACTGATTGCCTAATCAGGAATTTATTAGAAATCAACAAAAAAAATAAAAAAAAACCCACTTACGCATTCATCAGCTATGAGTCGACGGGGAGGGTCTTTTCGTGGAGGTATGTTTTGTTGTGATGCCAAATTACTCTTTTTCTTATTTCCAGAAAGGCAAAGGCTTTCAACAACGTGATACTGGCCCTCCAGATACAGTCTTGGGTGCGTCTCTCCCTCATTCGTTTCGTTTCGGTAGGGACTCAGTTAACCATGATTCTAAATGGTATTGTAATCATAGAGTTTGGAACATTTGTCCATGCGGTAGAAGACGAAATGCTCTGTACATCGACCATGGCTGATAAAGTTCCTTATTTCAACGCCCCGATCTACCTGCAAAACAAATCGATAATCGGTAAAGTAGACGAGATTCTTGGACCTATCAATGAGGTGTATTTTTCCGTCAAGATGGGTGAGGGTATGGTTGCCAGTAGTTTCAAGAAAGGAGACAAAGTGTACATTGGCGGTGACAAACTCTTGCCTATTGAACGGTTTTTGCCGAAACCCAAAGTCGTTGGTGGTATGTAGTTTCTACCATCTCTTGCTTTTTTTTCGCTGGTTGACTTTGCCTTTTTCTGTTAGGTGTTACAAGTACGCAATTGAGATCTTTATCCTATGATTCTTCCTTATTCCTACAGAGCGTGGCCGTGGACGGGGAGGCGCAACAGGTGGAAGGGGTGGCAATAGAGGGGGACGAGGTGGATTCCAACGAGGTGGAGGCAGGGGTGGAGGACGAGGAGGTCCTCCAGGAAGAGGAGGGCGTGGAGGGTTTGGGGGTAACAGAGGAGGTGGATTCCGTGGTGGTGGAAGTCGTGGTCGTGGTGGCTTTAGAGGTTCATGATAATTCCCTTTTCAATTCTTGTTATGTGTATATTTTAATCCTCCCCGAATCCCATTCATTCCATTTGCACAGTGCAAATTTGGGTGTGGACCAGGTCTCAGGAGGAATCTTAACTTAGCACTAATTCGTCATCCCCATTTCTATTGCGGACTATTCATGAGCTGCCCCTTGTTCAAAAGAGTCAATGGCTCCAAGTAGCATTTATAAACGATTGTCAACATCAGAGTAGATTCCATTTGATCAGATGTCATCTTCAACTTCTGGACATTGCAACGCATATCTGAACATCCGGATATCCAGGAGATAGTGTTTGAATTCCCTTGTCTATAATGCTTCAAAGTACTCAACTTGAGACCGGTTCGCTTTCGCAATTCTTCAACGTTAGCATTAAACGATTCGGCCCTCACGACTTGGTCTGCGTGAAGCTGGGCTGGAAATCATCCTTTTATCCAAATCATCCTTTTATCCAAGGGATAGGTGAACTCTCAATTACACTAACAAACCAACAAAATTCCAGATTCTTGGCTAATGTTGCTCACCATGCTTACTCTTCTGAGCTCACACTTTGCCCACGCTTGATCCTCCTCAGCTGCATCCAACTCAGCAAAAAACAGGATCGTAGATCCATGACTTATTGATGTCGGAGTCTCTTCGCTTTTGCATAGGACATTTGCAGAAACCGTTCGCCGAGATCGGAGCTGGATGCTATACTTTACTGTGCAATTCCAGTGAGTTTGGATGTAATCCAGGTAACCATCTATCTTCAGGCACTCCCAACAATAAATTTACTGTCAACAAGAATTGGTCCATTTAGACAGAACATAAATAAGTGCGTATCAGACCGATAAGTCCTCAGGAGTATACAGCTGGAAATTCCGGTTGTAAGTTCCAGAAGCAATCATTGCACCGTCACTTGAGATATCAACAGACATAACTTTACCCGCGTCAGTTGTAAGTGTGCGTAACAGCTGCCAATCATCCGCGCTCCAAATCTTGACTAGTCCATCATAACCTGCACTGGTGAAGAATAATCCAGAACGGTATCGCCATTCTTCTTCTGTGTACCCCTTTGCTGAGTCTGAATCTTGATCTTTGGGCTTTTCGGAATCAGGTGTATCGCGGGGTCTCAGTTCTTCGTCAACACCGTTCATCTCGGTGTTTTCGTCAATTGTAGTTGAAGTTAGAGGTTTATAGAAGAGGTCATCGGCATGGAAGAATCGGATGTCGGAGACATTTGAGAGATGGGCGGGTATGGTGTAGAGTGCTTTAAGAGATCGTATGTCCCAAAGTCGGATTGTATCGTCGCCAGAGCCCGTAGCAACTTGGTATCTAGGCTTAGGAATGAGTGAGCTGATAGGACGTAGTGTCAAGGTGTACTGACCCATTCGGTGAGAATGAGATAGAGTAAATTCCTTGAACATGGCCATCAAGCACCATAGCTGTTCTTCCCGTCCGCAAATCCCACACACGGCCAATAGCATCCAGACCACTTAGAAGAAAAGTGAGTTTACGAGGACTGTAAATTGAGCGCTACGCACCCAGATACGATAAGAGCGCCGTCATGCTGAAACTCCACAGTGAAGACCTCTTTCGAGTGTCCTTCCTGCAGCAACAGCTCTTTTGAAGAGTTTATGTCCCATAGACGCCAAGTAGTGTCGAAGCTGGCACTGGCAACATAGTTACCGGATGAATGAAATGCGACACGGCCAATACGGTCTTTGTGACCTTTAAGGACAGAGAGAGGCTGGTCGCTGAGAAAGCTATGAGTCGGCAAATCACTTCCTGGGACACCATTACTTGCTTGTTCATGGACCACAGATTTACATTCCCTTCTACAGCGCCGCTTGCAAGGTTAACAACGTCAGGACTTTGAGTTAGGGTAGCTTGAGGATGCCACGCTACGCCGCTGACTTTTTCGCTATGACCTGACGATATGCGTACAATCATGAAGATTTCTCGGAGGTATACCTATCCTACCTCTCAAAGCACGAATTTCTGTGCACGCCGGTACATTCCACAATTTCACGGTCCCCGACCAACTTCCCGTTGCAAGAATTTCATTGTTTGGAGCAAACCGTACTTGTGCGATGGGGCGTTCATCGCCAATTTGCGAGCCCAGGTTGGAGAATTTCTGCGAGACCACATTATTAATGAAGTCTGAGTGAATACCAGCGACCACTTACCTTGACCTCGTTGAACACCTTTTTCCGGATGTCGACGATCCTACCCAGATCCATTCTACTGTCGAGACGCTGCTGAGCGACACGTTTCTGAGCTCTGTCAAGAGACACGAACAAAATGTGATTGTAAGCACCTTTGCCAGCTGAGACCTAATGAATCCAACCTGGGCAGCGAAAACTCTGCTATCCGCCGACGAGCCTCCAACAACTCGAGAGATCCCGGAGTATAGAATTCTTCTTCCTAAAGTAACCATGAGTAGGAGGAATGTATCAGGACGGACAGGGAACCAACATTATCACTCGCTTCAGAAGACTCTGATTCGACTGGGATGGGATCTTCCCCGCGTGCTGCATTGATTTGAGATAGAACGTATCTCAGACGGTCTCGACGATCGGCAGCCTTAAATTATATTGAAAAGACACAGGAGGAGCAACAAAACTGGTACGAACACGCTCGCCGAAGAGGGTTATGGGTTCTCCAATTTCTCTCAGCCGTGCTCTGACGCGGTTGTCGTCTGTTGGAACAGCTAGCGCACGGGCTTTTTTTTTTCGTTCGAGCTCATCCAGAATGACTTTGTTCTCAAGTCGGGCACGTTCGGAGCCCAGATAGTCGCCATCGTCCATAAGCGTGTCGAGAGTGAGATCTGGCATAATGAGTCTCTGCAGTATAGGTATACGAGGTTCGAAATAGAGAATAGGGTCAAGGTCACGAGATACGCATGCCGTATTTTTCGTCCCTGTATCAACAACCATGCAACATGTATAACCATTTGAACTTGTCACACAACTTCAGCCAAGAGACGCGGGCGATGGAGCAGTCTGCCAATTATCGAGCCAATGATTGTACGTTTGAAAATGAGTCGCTGTGGACGTTCTAATGCTTCTCCAGACGTCTACTTTAACCGGTCAACACACCAGCTCAGCAATGATACTGTGGCTCGGTCAACGGCTGCCAAGTTGAAGCTGGAATCTTTCTATAAGGTCGCTGTAGACTCGGCGATTGAGAGGAACGCACGGTGCGTGGTGTTAGTGTTTGTTGTCGGTACGCAGACCTATGGTCGACGGCAGGCGGATAGAACTAGAGACGAAGCTTGTGCAGCTTCATACCCCGGAAGCCAAAGAGCGTGAAATTCGTAAATATACAAAGTCTGAATCTCAACAACTACGTCTCCGAAGAACAAAAATTAAACTGTCCGATTTTCGTACAGTCAAGGTCATTGGCAAGGGTGCCTTTGGTGAGGTCAGCGAATTTCAGTTTCAACATTGGCGCATTGGAATATCAGTATACCTTTATCACAGGTTCGTTTGGTGCAAAAGGTTGACACAGGAAAGGTATATGCCATGAAGAGCTTGCAGAAGGCGGAAATGTTGAAGCGAGATCAGGTAGGTGGCGGTCCTCCCTCTGGGAACCTTCTAACCCCTTCTTTTTAGCTCGCACACGTTCGCGCCGAGCGGGATGTTCTTGCAGAGTCTACCTCTCCCTGGGTGGTCCAGCTGTTCTATTCATTCCAGGACCCTCTATACCTTTACCTGATCATGGAGTTCCTACCAGGTGGGGATCTGATGACAATGCTGATGAAGTACGACGTATTCTCGGAAGATGTTACAAGGTTTTATATGGCCGAATGCATTCTTGCCATTGAGGCTGTACATCACCTTGGTTATATCCATCGGTGAGTCAAACCCTCGTCTTGTTATTTTTCTCTTATCTATTTTCATAGTGACATCAAGCCGGACAATGTCCTCATTGATAGAAATGGTCATCTAAAGCTCTCTGACTTCGGCCTGTCGACAGGCCTGCACAAGGCATCTGATCCAGAATACTACAAACGATATATTGAGCAGGAAAAGGGGAGGGATGCACAGCGCAACAGTGTACAAGTTAACCCAATCAACCTCACAATGAGTCGAGAGCAGATCGCGACTTGGAAAGCTAACAGAAGAAAACTTGTCAGTCTCCACTATGGCTTCGAAGAATCTATCGATTGATACCCCAGTTTCAGGCTTACTCGACTGTTGGAACCCCTGATTATGTACTCCTTTCCCTTGCCATAAGACCCGTCGTGCTAAGGCGCTTACTATTTTTATTAGATTGCACCTGAAGTCTTCATGATGAAGGGTTACGGTAAAGAGTGTGATTGGTGGTCGTTAGGCGCAATATTTTTCGAATGTCTAGTTGGGTATGCGCCCTTTTGCTCTGATAACCCGGGAGACACGTACAAGAAGATCATCGACTGGCCCACTTATCTTTACTTTCCTGAAGAGGTATACATCTCGAGGGAAGGCGAAGAACTAATTCGAAGGTGCGTCTTTACCACCCCTCTGGGTTTTCATTGAACCGCATCGCACATTAGCATGATGACTTGGGCGGAGTCTCGTCTAAACGTTAATCAAATCAAGGCTCATCCTTTCTTCTATGGCGCCGATTGGTCTACCCTTCGCCAAATTGAACCTCCATTTATTCCTCGGCTTCAGTCTATTACGGACACGTCATACTTCCCAACGGATGATCTTAGTAATATGCCTGACCATCTTGAGAAGGTAGAAAGCATTGGTGCTGAAAAAGACTTGGCATTCTTGGGGTATGTTCAATGTTCATGTCATCGAGATTCGTCGTCGATCACATTCTCTCTGCATCAGCTTCACTTTCAAGCGTTTCACTGGAGGTGCTCATCCTTCTGGCTAAGGAGTAGTGTTTGACTCATGCATCTAGAGCTTCGACGAAGCACGATCATGATTTTACGGTTTTCATAATTCTATCTGGTACTACTCGATGATATCTGAAATATCTGAAATTTATACGGATTCCCTATCCTTCTCTGTACACTTATAGCTATTGCACTAATTATGAATTTTGAACCAGACAAAGGAGGGCGGTGGGATATCCGGAGTGCGACGGACCGGATGAAAGCGAAGGCTTAAAAGCGGCAACCATTTGTTATCTCTCTTGCTGATTACCACAGACTCCTTAGGTTTTCGCCGACGTTTTGATTCTTTCTGTTAGGGAACAGATATCTCGAAATGGCCGCAGCTACTGTCGGAGTGGGCAACGCCGAAATCTATCATCCTCGCAAGACTCTTGAGCACCCCGATTTCAGGATTTTGCAGCAAGGAGAGAAACCCAGACCTGAAGCTAATATTGCAGCTTTCTATAATCCCCAGCATGAAATCCACCTTGTAGAAAAGCCCAAGCCCAAGCCCGGGCCTGGACAAGTCTTGTTGCATGTACGTGCTACGGGAATTTGCGGGTACGTCTTCCCTATAATTGATAATAACAACTGGGTGTCGATGAATTTGAAGGAGTGATGTGCATTTCTGGAAGCACGGGCGTATTGGCGATTCCATGGTTGTTTCTGACGAAGTGAGTGATGGTCTGTATTCACTACAATCGTGACTGATAGGGAGCCTGCTCGACAGTGTGGTTCCGGACATGAAAGCGCTGGCGAGGTAGTTGAAGTCGGTGAGGGGGTTACTCAATGGAAGAAGGGTGCGCTGGTCACACTTAAGTCTTCATTCTATGGACTCATATCTTCCACAGGAGACCGAGTGGCTATTGAGGCTGGAGTTCCATGTTCTCAGCCCTCTTGCGAAGCTTGTAGGATGGGGAGATATAACGGTTGTCCTGATGTTGTATTCTTTTCTACCCCACCCTATCATGGTTCGTTGTTTCACCTCACGAAATCGAAACCCATTGATTCTTGATTCTAGGTACTTTGACAAGATGGCATTTGCATCCCGCACAATGGCTTCATCGTCTTCCTGATAACGTCTCCTTCGAAGAAGGCTCCCTTTGTGAGCCTTTGGCAGTTGCTCTGGCAGGTATTGAGCGGTCTGGCCTCCGCCTTGGTGACGCTACTCTTATATGGTATATCCACTATTTTTTTTCGTGAAATGTCCTATCATTTACGCTCATCCATGTCGTTACAGTGGTGCTGGACCCATTGGTTTGGTCTCTCTTCTCTCGGCACGTGCAGCAGGCGCTGAGCCCATCGTCATCACCGATCTCTTCCAATCTCGTCTTGACTTCGCCAAAAAGCTAGTACCAGGCGTACGCACCGTACTGATCAAGAGAGGTACAACACCAAAGGAGTCGGCAGAAGAGATCAAGACGGCTGCAAATGGCCCAGTAAAAGTGACATTGGAATGTACAGGCGTGGAGAGCAGTGTCCACACAGCTGCCAACGTACGTATATATATTCCCAATTTCTCGCCGTTCCTCTTTGATCACTAACTTCTTGGAATTAGGCAACACAATTCGGTGGGCAGGTGTTTATCATTGGTGTCGGGAAGAATGAACAAGTGGTATGTCATCAAGACGAAAGTATTTGTGTCAATCTCACCAAGTTTTGTTTTTTTTGCTCCAGTTTCCATTTATGCATTTCAGTGCCAACGAAATTGATATCAGATTCCAATATCGTTATGCTAACCAGTATCCGAAGGCTATCCGCCTCGTTTCCAGCGGACTTATCAATGTCAAGCCTCTTGTTACTCATCGCTTTGCGTTGGAAGACGCAATTGATGCCTTCCAGGTGGCTGCTGACCCAGCTCAAGGTGCAGTCAAGGTTCAGATTCAGGACTGAAATTGCTTTGCATATATTCAAACATTGTTGTCTGCAAATAAAATTGTGCTACCATAATAAGAAATCAAGGACCCGCTTATGCAGCATGATTACTACTACAGTACATACCATAGAAATCCTTCATCATCATACAAAAAACGCATGGTACATTGAAACCGTAGCGGAAATGTCTAGCCAGGCAAAGAGAAATAATGATAACTACTGCAACAACTATCGAAGCAAGTCGAAAACCACAGCTCAGTTGAAAATCAGCCCCAGCGACGACTGGAACTAGTATTCCCGTCGTCATGCCTTGGCCGTCTAGGCCACCCAGAATCAACAGGGCGTGGAGTAGCATTCCCTCCACCACCTCCACGATGTTTTCCACGCCCTCGTTGATTTCGATCCCTACCACCACGCCAGCCGCTACGCTGCTCTCCTCTTTCACGATCACTACTTCTTCCACCCCCATGGTAATTATGCGACGAATCATATGAATCCCTATGATCATGATTAGGTGAGCCGTGGTGAGGTGGTGGGGGTTGGGATGGTGGATATGAGTGAGATTGAGACGGTTGTCCATATATTGAACCTGGGGGAGGATAACTACCGGAAGGCTGAGAGGGTGGGGAGCCACCTGGTAGCGGAAAACCAGGCCAGAGGTGAGAAGATAGTGAAGACGGTCGATGAGGTTGACCCAGCATTGGAGGAGGCGGAGGGGCGGTAGAAGGTCCACTGTTACTTGGAACAGGCAGATTAATAGGGAAAGGAAGGTTGGTGGTAGAGAGTGAGCGAAGCAAATTTTGTACTTGATCATGTGTGAGCGGCGCCACTTCTGCTGCCAACGTCTGAGTGAATTGAGGTAAAAGACTTGGCGCAGGTTGAGATGGTGCAGAGGGCACACTGGAGCTAATAGGTGCAGGAAGATTTTGTGAAGGCGTAGGAATAGATGGAGATTGAGAATTGGCAGATGCAAGATGTGGCGGTAGGGGAGGAATATTGGGCATGAGTGGAATTGAAACTGTAGATGTCATGGGTATTAAGACTGTAGGAGGCACAACACTTGCGGGTGGCACTGGTTCAGGTGGAGGATGGTTAAGTCTACCTCTGTGCAAGATCCATATTCCAATTAAAAGATCCATTTTGCGTGTCTTTGGAATCTTGAGCTCATCTAAGAGTTCAATATACTCCGGTAATGGCTCCTTTGCTCGCAGAGGAACAAGATACATTTCACGCCCCGGGCACGTATCCCTGGGACGATGACCCCAAGGGAAGATCAACCCATGACGGCTAACGAGTAGGAAAAGGGTCAATATCACGCAGAAGTAGAGTCGAAACGACGAGGCTCACTCTCTCTCCTTCAAATATTCAATTAGTGCAATAAAATCGGCCTTCATCTCCTCTGACACAGGTAAAAATGCTACCGCAACCAATTCTTTATGTTGATTCAACCTAGTCTGTGTCAAAAAGTCCTCAGAACTCTTCGTATTCACACGACCATCAATCCTCAACTCGTCCGAAGGAAACAATGTCTGCCACCAGAGCGATTGACATTCCAAGGATCGTCCGCCAACTTGTTTAGCGGACACTGTCGTAATTTGAGGTGCAGCCGTATCGAGTGGCATGAGAATCTACATACAAACATAGGATTCAAATCGAAAACCAACCTATCAGCATAAAAATCGACTATAAGGAGTCACCAAACGTACCTTCCCCTTCCAGCACTGTTGGATTGTCTCGAATGAGGTTTCGAGATCCTGAGGTATATGTATCTTGGACGTCGTGGTCTCACCCGGGACAGTTGAATTCATCGTAGTGTTCCCATTACCAGCTGCTGTCTCGCGAGATCCAGAACGATCTATCACATCTTTCTCTTCTGCCAAAAACATATCAAAATCATCATCATTGGCCACTTCCATCGGTTCAGACTCCTCTTCGCCGGTTCCGTGCAGAATTGATCTCTTGATACCAGATGAAGAATCATTGACGCCGTTTTCTCCTCCTCCTCCCACACGTGCGGTTGTTCCTTTGTCAGCATTAAGCAATGTCGAAGAGAGGCCCCGTTTCTGATATGGAACGGAAGGTGACTTCGGTGTTTGTGAAACATCATTCTCGTCCTTGGGTACACTCTGCCAAAGCGAGTTCAAATCAAATGATAGCCCACGCGGTCGGGTGTCCGAGAACGGTGATACAGTAGAAGGCCCAGCAGGACTCATTGGCGGTGCAGTCAAATGTACCAATCCAGATATGGCATGATGTGCTCCAGGAGGTTTATCAGAAATACTCCCACCAGGTTCAATAGGTTGCTCCAAAGAAGAAGCGGCACCAGAAGAACCGGACGTACTATCTATTGCCATAGCTATCGTGCTGACATCACCAGAGGAGCCTGAGATACTGGCATCTCCAACACCTGCAACAATACCAGTCGTAGAAGCACTATTAGTATCCTGTTCCATGCCGTCCTCGTCTATGTTTATCAAATCCGCGAGATTCAACTCGGGTTCCGGAGCAGTAGCCATAACTATGTCTGACATCGTGTGCGCAAAAAGCGGTCGAATGGGCGAACCAAGAATATCATCAGTTGGCCCTACAGTATCCTGTTGCTGTTGGTGCTGGTGCTGTTGCAGTACGTGTGCAGGCACAGGGGGTGGTGCCCCCCAAATTTGTTGATCCACCGTGATGGGACTATGACTTGGTACCACGGGGGATTCAGGTGGTACACTAAGGGTGCGTTGTCTTTGTTGTTGCTTCTCAACAGCTCTCAACCTCTCCCTACGTTCTCTTTCCCTCCTCTCTTCTTCTTCCTGTTCCCTCTCTCTCTGCCTCTCAGTTTCTCTAGCGAGAGCGAGATCGCCGTTAACATCCTCGATGTCTTGTAAACCTTTATGAGTGATTTTCGATCTGGGAACGATAGGTTTTTGTAGGATAGTTTGTTCAAGGGATTCCTTTTCTGCAATTTTAATGTTTTGCTTTGTTTCTTCGTCCGCGAGATCAGTAGAAGACATGCGAGAGATTTCTTGTGGGGTAATTGTACACTTGACGATGCGTTGATGAATAGCGATTCGGTCTGTTTTGCTCAAGTTGAATTGCAGTGTTCGGAATCGGTCCCTATTAAAGAAAGGGAAGTAGAATCAGCACCAAAGAAGTAAATAAATTACGTACTTATATTTGGCACCAGCGACATCCCCCTCTGAATAGTTATCAAACACGCACCGCTCTAATTCTGCAGCGAAATTTTTACTATCTTCGATCAAACTCTCTTTTTCCTCTTCGGTCAACTCTTCCAACCTCTTCATCACGATCTCCTCCGAACTCGGAGCCTGATCTTGATCTTCCAATTTCACGTCTCCGACTTCACTTTGACCAGCGGTAGCCCGCGTATACGGATACCTCAAAAACACCTCCTTAAACACATCTTCAAGCTTACCCAAACAATACTTCCTCACAGGATCAGCTGTCGCTCCACCTCCGCCCGCATCGGACTTTTTATGTTTCGAAGGGGGGGCTGAAGTCTCTTTGTCAGCTATACCAGTTTTCCTTTTCAACCTTGATAACGATTTGCTAGAAGCTGAAGTCGTTGGCGTGGTGGCACTAGCTAAAGCTGGAGACACGGGTGTTTGTGATCGTGGTGAAGAGAGTTTACGAAGTTTGTATAGTGGTCGAACTCGTCTTAAAGTACGTGTTGTTTCTTCAGAGCTGGAGCCGGAGTTTGGCGAGGACACACAGCGGAGACGACGCTGGTCAGGCGAAAGTCAGAACGAGATGGGAGATTAAGCGATTAAGTCTGATACCTTTCCCCTTGTTTTCGAAGAGCTTTTGGTCTCTTCATCTTCAGTAATGTAATCGTCTGCACTACCTGCATCATCTGATTCATCTGAAAGCGTTTGTAGACGTGGCTGAGGCGGGAGAGACACAGCCACACTGAGTTTCTTCGGCCTTTGTTTTGCAGTCGTGTTACTCTTTATTGGGGATATATTAGTGACGTCAGTGGTTTTTGTCATGATGGGTACAGTCCCATCGGATTCGTAGTCTTCCAGGGCATCTACACCTTCCCAAACCACTAAAACATAAAAAATTTCGTTAGTCATTTCTTCTCCGCATTTTGAACAAGAAAAAAGTGGTAACGTCAATGCCGCATAAGTACGCAGAAAATAGCAATTATTTTCTCCTCTGTCGAGTGTAACAGTCTTGGCCGATGCGCACTTGAAGAGAAACCACTCAAGATAGAAGAGAGTCACTTGAACTACTCAAGGCGGCAATTACACTTGATATCGCGTGCAACTGCGGAAATCAGCCCGCCAAACGTGGATCAGCGGTTGTAGGCCCACAATACACTGGTGAGGGTTTAAGAAAACCACATGCTTCACGTAGCTCAGATTGACGATACGGATGCAAGACAAGCAAGGGGGAGATTATAAGTCCCATCCGAGATGCTGGCTCCCATCGACAACACTGACAGGATACCCAAAATATCATGATATGTGTATGTGGGAACGGACGAAGAAAGGAAAAGAGGTGATCCAAACGGCGAAAGTTACTCAGGACACGAGAAACCAAATTTTCTCTGATTTTTGGATGAAATTGCTTTTTCTGGCGTACTGGACATACGGAGTACCACAAGGGGAGAATGACGAGGGGAGTCAGAAGCTTCGGTGCACTCACTAGCTGTTTTGCGACCGGTGGATTGGGTACAGAGAGAGCATATATATACGTCTATTTGGGTAAGCCAGGGATTCGATGCTGCAGATGAGACAATGACTCACTTATTTCCTCTGCCTCACGTTCACTCAAGTCAACACAAATGAAGTGATACCTATATTATAAGGAGTTGAGTTAAAGGCACAAGATTGGATCCAAGGCCCATGCGACACGAGTTACGCACCATAGTTTGCATTCAGCGCACCGAATCATAGGCGAGCCATCGTCCCCTCTATGACATGTACAGTATGCGACGTTCACCCGAAGAATAGCTTTCGATTTTGGTTGCGATTGTTTCTTGGCGGTGGTGGTAGGCCTGATTACTGTCGTGCTGGAAGCCATTTCCTTCTCTGTGTATGATTCAGTGACAATATCAGACTGCTGTTCCTGTTGCTTGGTGGAAGAAGTCACTGTATCGTTTACAGTAGAGCTGGGTCTGCCCTTGGCCACGGAAGGCTTTGAACTTGGTTTGGCTGTTCCTGCATAAGAAGGAGAAGTTGTAGATGGAGCTATTACTGCTGCTGCTGCAGCCGCCGCCGCTCTTGTGCGTGCACGGGTACTCATTGGTGCAGGTTGAGGAAAAAGCTAAGCCTTAGCTCGTTATCTCAGCAGAGAAAATCACACGGTTGCTCGCTGACTAATTCGATGATTTCCCATCACGTGTAGGCTATGTCACCCTACCCATGGAGAGATACCATGGATTCCGTGGCAGGCAGAACGGAAGAGGCTATGTACTAATACAGTCTTGAACTACAACATGCTTTGCACAAGACAGAAGTCTATGTTAATTACTCACCCTGGCCATGTTGCCCTCCCACAGACGCAATAACATAAATTCCTCTTCTCGCTCTCCTAAGGTAGATAGGCTCGGCTCAGAGGTCGCCTGTCGCTGCAGGCAGTCATTGACAGTGGGCTCGCTGAGGGGAACGTGTGTCGCGTCGCCGGCCATCTCAGCAACGCATAGTCGCCCAGCTAGTCTCCAAGTACACACTGAGTGCTCTCGTGGTACTGGTCACGATATGGACAGTCCACCGCCTCTCTGGAGGTCGTTCCATGAAAATGGCTCTTCTAGATCCTCTACTTTACCTTCACCATATAAATCTGACAACCGAGGACAGTTGCGGAAGGCGGTATCCATGCTCTGCAAGGAGATGATTCGCCCCCCGCCGCACGTCAGAACTAGATTGGAGGTATGGGCAGAAATCGAGAAACGGATGCAGAGCTTAGTGAGGCTCGAACAAATTTGGGGGACGAGCAATACCGTTAGTTCCCTGAATAACCTAAATCTGGTAAACTTGGGTTCTGCTAGGGTTGGGACAACTCGAAGTACCCTAACTGGTGTGTCGGGCGAGGAAGGGGAGAGGCGCGCCTTCTACGAAGCTCTGCGGGATGGCTTCGTATTATGCCAGTCAGTACTTTCTCCTTCATATACTATACCATTTAGTAATCTCTTGTCTTCTTTCCTGTCTCACCACAGACTCATGAACAAACTTTGCCCTGCAAACGCCGTTCGTCCCGATCCTCGTGAACAAGGCAACAAGAACGTCACCCGTTTTCTTGCAGCGTGTGCCTCACACGGACTACAAAACCAAGACTTGTTCTGGGCAGACGACTTGATTGATCCAACCAGTGAATCCCTTGCCCGTGTAGCGCATACAATTATCACTTTGATCCAACTGGTCGAGACGCCCACCCCTTCGCACATCAAGCCAGCGGCAGATACGCATTTAGACGCCTTATCATTGTCCGAGAATTCGGCCGCATCACCAATGGCGTCATTAGAAATGAGTAACAATGACCGAATGAAGTCACCTACCACGATCGAATCGACAATCGCACGAGCTACGGTGGAAGAAAGACCAGCTACAGCCACAAAGGAGGTAACGGCAGCGGCAATGACTCCTTCAATGTCATCGTTGCTGTTTCAGGATGTAACAGCACTGCCGGGTCCGTACATGAAAGGATCTATGGGTTATGCATCTTCTGTACCACAGCCCCTATCAACGCCCTCAAGTCCCCACTCAACAACGGCGTCACCGATGCAGAAAGAGCATAGCCCACCTGTGAGGTTACCGTCCATATACTTGGATACTCCTGGAGAGGGAGAAAGTGCTGCTGCCTTGACACGACCAGCAAGACTTGACACTGGCAGGTTTGCTGCTGTTCGTGTTGGGGATAAGCGGTCGTTCGGTATGAATGGGAGTAGAGGTGATGCGAATGAGGAGGATACAACAACACTTACCGGTGAAGGGGAGACAGCGGAAGAAAAACAAGAAGAGAAAGGAGGAAGAGGAGTAATATTGGAGGTTCGAAGAGAGAAAGCCATATCTGTACCACAGATATTTAAACCACCACCACCACCACCACCATTGGTCGAGTCGCTACTGCGTACACAACCACCTAAGCGAACAAGGGTGCAGAAAAATATGAATAATGGAGGGATATCGGCGTGGGTTCGGAGTGCTGCTTCACCTTCCCCGTCCACGATGTCGTCTAGGGGTAGTCCTTTAACTCCTACTACCGCTCCCCGCACTTCGGCCAACATTGCCATCACCACTACCTCTGGCGACTCTGCTACTGATGCTTTGTCCCTGTCTTCTTCTCCTTCCTCTACATTGCCGCGATCCCAACTTCGTCGTGGACGAGGACACGAACATACTAGTGCGGAGTTCTCGAGAGTCAGCTCAATAGCGGCAGAGTCAACACGGGCTCCAATTGGCAATATTTCGTTTTTGAGATCATCACTTCCATTCGGTACTAGCCAATCGAATGAGTATCATCCTCTGAAACTGCAACATCAAAGACCATCTGCAGGTAACACAGCGGCGATGAGTGCCAATGTGACTACTCGGGTATCGAATAACATGCAATTCGGCTATCCGTCCTCTGGAGGCCATAGTAGTGTCGGGAGAACAGAGGGAGAGGGAGAGAGGTTCGGCACGATTAGACCTGTGGCGATGGATTCGACGAGTGATTCGATAATGAATTCAGCCGTGGTGGAGAATGATGAAATGGAGGATGGGCATGGAAGTGTAATCAGTAGATTGCACCTTGTCCCACTGCCCAAAACATTAGCGAAAGATAGGGAAAGGAGGCCAAGTGTGGTTCTGGCACAGCATAGTGGACATGCAGTTGATTTAATGAGAGTCGCTGAGGAATCAAATGAGAGTCCGCTATCTGGTGATGGTATTCAAGAGGAAGGGAGGGATGGGGAGGTACGGAAGGGATGCAGGAAGGAAGAGGAAGAAAAGACGAAAGAAAGAGATGGAAAGGGTAAAGGTAGATCCTCGTCACCGAGAAGAGTCGCACTTCATACAGCAGAATCGCCAGACAACGTTTCGGAACTCTTCCCTATGTACAACCGTTCACTGACACTATCAATTCTTGATCCGCAAGAACTTTCACCTTCGTCTATTCCAGCTCGAACATCATCATTCCGTGCTAGCTATGACATTGCTGGTTCATCCTCCATGTCCCGTTCTGCGTCTCCTCCTCGTAAACTCACTGATATGGGTGGACGAATAGGAAACGAGCCGTCTTCTCTGGCTTCGCGGAGGCCGGCACAATTCAGGTATCATAATTTGGACCCTTCGACCAGGGCCTCTTCTGGTACGCTGTCAATGTCTCCTGGTGCCACATCAGGCTTGTTGCCTAAAGCTAATCTGGATTCGGATTTGGGGTCACCCTCCTCTGCTGGGAATCCCACCACCGCCAAGGTAATGGTAGTCCGGAGAACGAGTGCAAATAAGGATTCGTTACCTGCTTTAGGTTTGCCCTATCATCATACGGGGAGTAGTTTATCGATCCGCATGAGAAATAATCAGGACGCGACTCCAGGTTCGAATGCGAGTGATCGAAGTGGAAATGAAGGTATGGTTTGTGGAGAGACGATTAGAGATTTGAATGGCAGACTTTGTGGAGATTTGATGGTAGGAGAGGATAAAAAAGGGAAAGGGAGTGGAGTAGGTGCTGGATGGAGAGCAACGCCCGTGCCCTTCCCTCAACTTGCAACTAGAGACCATCCTGCAACCCCGTTGTCTCCAGGAAACACATCAACATCGACGAATGCATCAAACAATAGTGCGAACAATAAACAACTCGGTCCGCCAAGACGGAGATTCCAAAGCGAACTTGGTAGTGGATGTACGACCAGATCGAAACCGAGACCGAATTCATGTGATGAATTGGGGACAAGACCGTGGAGGATGAGATTTGAGAGTATGGTGAGTTTGGGGAGAGCGAATTCCGCAATGGCGAGTACGAATGATTTGATGGCGAGAAATTCGATGTATGGGAATGCGGTGAAGCAGATGCTGACTGTTAAAGAGAAAGGGAAGCCCTCGACCCACTTCGTAAGTCTTACCTTCGTCTCGGTAGTGTTTTGCTCTTTCCCTTTAACTCCCGCCCATTTTCTCCTATCCTCCCTTCCGTCTTCACTGCATCTCTCTCTTTTCCTTGACTTTTTCTTTTACCTTGTGATGGTGGCTGATTTATTTCTGTCGTTGCTGACTATTGCAGCAATTGGGTAACTGTATTGGAAAAGGCCAGTTTGGGAGTGTGTATCGGGCCCTTAATCTTAGCACAGGTCAGATGGTAGCTGTTAAAAGGATACGATTGGAGGGATTGAAGGAAGATGAAATTTCGACGTTGATGAAGGAGGTGGACCTTGTCAAGAGTTTGTCGCATCCAGGGATCGTCAAATGCGAGGGCATGGTGCGTGATGAAGATACATTGAGTATAGTCCTTGAGTGAGTTTAATCTCTATCAGAATCCCGCCCCTAATTCCGGATTTGGTTAACTGTCCTCTTTTTTCGTAATTACAGATACGTCGAGAATGGGTCCCTTGCTCATACACTTAAAGCATTCGGAAAGTTGAACGAGAAATTGGTGGCCAGTTATGTTACTAAGATCCTAGAAGGGCTACACTACCTTCATCAGAGTGAGGTCGTGCACTGTGACTTGAAAGCTGCCAATATCCTCACGACAAAAAATGGGAATGTGAAGCTTTCCGACTTTGGAGTGTCCCTTAATCTTCGAGCTATGGAACGCCAAACCCAGAATGATATTGCTGGGACACCAAACTGGATGGCACCTGAAGTTATCGAGCTGAAGGGCACCTCAACGAAGTCTGATATATGGTCGTTGGGCTGTACTGTTATAGAATTGTTCACTGGAAGGCCACCGTATGCAGACATCAGTAACAGTATGGCGGGTAAGTGTCCTCTTCGTGACATGCTCCTGACTTCATATTCGCTAATTTTCATTTCTGCCCGATGAGTGATGTTTCGCATTGTAGAAGATAATGGACCACCCATTCCCGAGAGGTGCTCCGAAATGTTACAAGACTTTTTAAAACAGTGTTTTCACAAAGATCCTTCTCAGCGACCGAGTGCAGAGGTGCTTTGTGAGCATCCGTGGCTGAAGAATAACTGGGACGCTCTGCAGGTATGTTTGGATCTGACCCGTGATATGTTGCAGGCGCTGAACCCGTTGGGTTTTATAGAATCTTCGACCGCAAGACAGTATACCATTCCTCCGACGAGTCAGCGTTGATATGCAGAAGTCGGATATGGTGCGGCATCTCGCAAGAGTGGATCTTATTGACTCACCCACGGGTTCTGAACCACTCTGTTCGGGGGATGCTTCTGGAAGTCCTCCGCTCCCTTCTCCTGTTGGGAGACGAACTTCGAATATCTCTATTGGTCCCGCAGCGATAGACCCTGAACATCCTTCTGGGGACCATAACTTTGTCAAGACAACATTTGGCAAACGTGAGTGGGCTTGTGTCATTGGTAACCAGCGGTAGAGTGATTGTAACATACGCTCTCTAGCTGTGATTTGTCGAGTTTGCTTAGAGAATGTCAAGAAGGCTGCTGTTCTCTGCGCCAAATGTAGTCTAATTTCTCACTCAAAGTGTGCGCCTAATGCACCGCCAACTTGTGACCTTCGATCACAGCTGCTCTTATATGCTCATTATGCGGAACAAGGAAGTCCTCACGGCCTACGCGTAAATCCACCGTTGGAATGTTCGGAGATCCCTCGTGCTTCTTTCGCGATATTGGACGCGCCTCACCCTACTCATCACACCCCTCGCACAAGTCTGGATACCCTCGCGTCTCAACCTAGCCGTCAACTATCTCCTTCTCACCCTAGTCCATCTACCGCCTTCAAACTGAAGACAGTCTTCAAACGTTCTTGGTCCAGCCTAACCAATGATTCCAATGTTACCTCCGGTCCTGATCCTCCCAAGGATATTGTTAGTGTTGATAGACCCAGTGACCTTCACTTCGACGAAAGGATTCCTCTTCCACGCAAACGCCCGACAGGAATGCTACAAAAGCAATTAAAGGAACGGCCACGGTCATATACTAGTAATAGCACTGGGCTCGGCGGTCTTCGTAGCGCTGCCACAACTACCGAGAGTCTAAATAGCAGTGGTGCTACAGAAGCACGTCGATTGTCTCAACTGTCAAGTACTGGCATTGCTGGGGCCTCGTCTTCGCAGGAATGTGATGGAACTATCATTCCAAAGGAGCAGGTAAAAAGCAGACAGATGTCAATTTCTGTCAAGGTTCCCGCTGTATCGAAGAGCGCGGCTACGCCTGGTCACGAGACGACAAATGACATGGCAGAACTGAACATGAGTTCCTCTATCGTTCCCGGTCCATCCTCGCGGGACCTTTTTCTACGAAAGCGCAATTCCAAGAATTCTAGCGATCATGGAAACTGTATTATACAATAGACTCATTTTAGTTTCATGGTTCACTTTATTTCTGGCTATTACAATTTATCGTGCGCCCAAGATGCATTGGAAACTGACCGCCGATTCATCTCCTCTTATTCAAATCACAGACTTCACTGCTTTAATTCTGGACATGGTAACATTATTACTATACCTATTAACTACTATTCGACATAATTTATTTTTCTTCCTTATCTCGTGATGCCATGTCATTGAGCTTGAGCGATTTCGACATATAATCCTTCTCCTATAAAATCACTCATACTTCAATTATCATACAAAGAGTTACGGAGCACAGACTTTCAAGTTGCTTAGTATATACAGCAGATCCAGGCAATCAGGCAATCAGTTCTTATTGAAGGTGAGAGGCTTCATGCGACCGTTGAGATTATTGTAAGCATTCAGAATTTCCTTGAAGTCATCACTTCCGCTCTTAAGATTAAGAAATTCCTCTAGAGCGTCTTCAACGCCATGCGACTTCTCAACGTTGTGCAATTCATTTGCCTGCTCATCATCTTCATTTCTGAACATAAGAGCGGCTGCAATCGCAATTGCGAGGAATTTCGTCGGAAGCCCGTGTTTCTTGGCCAGGTAGAAAGGGCCCAAAAGTCGTTCATCACGACCCAGCTTGCGCAAGGGTTGGCGTCCAACCCTAGTTACAACGTCAACGACTTCTGGGTTCTTGAAGCGCCCAATGGTTTTCTGAATATAGCCGTTCATACCGGCATCATCGAACGTGTCAGTATACTCTTTCACGAGAGCTTGACCGCTCTCCTTCATTGCTCCCTCGACAATCGGTAAAATGTTGTCGATGTCGCTGATAGCTTCGCTGACAACTTGCCGGTGAAATATGGTGCCGAGATAAGCAGTAGTTACATGGCCGCAATTAAAGATGTAGAGCTTTCGAGCCTGGAATGCAGGAAGACTCCCGGTGAGAATCATCCCAGGAATAGGGGGATCAAGGGCGGGTTTGGGTCCAGAATGATCGACGCACTTAAGTGCTTTGATGTCGACAATCCACTCTGGAAGTGTAGTAAGCCTGTTTCAACAAGTTCAAAGCAGTTTTCTCGAGGAGAGCGTACCAAAGAACTTGTCGACCCCGACACTTAGCAGTTTTTCTTGCTCATTCGCTGGTTGTGGTACAATTCTATCGACTGAGCAATTCGCAAAGCCAACATAGCAGTCAGCCCATTCCTGTACCGTCTTGTCCAGATCTCGGTAAACCGCATCTTTGAGTAGATCGCTAGCGCCCTTTCCATTCTCGCATGCAATTATATTGAGAAATCCGGCTCCCTCTTGCCTGCGAGCAATGATTCCCTTAGCAATGATCGGGGCAATTTGTTTTAGGGCGCCGAAACCAATGCTGGTGGTGATCAGCTTCATCTCCTTATCTCCAATATCCTCTGCTAACTGTATGATCCCTTCTTTGATATTTGAGAGAATGCCCGAAACATTACGAACATGGAATGGCCTAGAACGGCGTGGTTCAAGATACCTAATAGTGTAAGTGGCATCGGCGTTTAGGTGGGAGATGACTCTTGGATCTATATCGGCAAAAATGACGTGATAGCCTGCTTTGGCTATGAGAAATCCGATGAATCCCAGACCGATGCTACCTGCACCAAAGTGTACAGCAGTAGGATGATCAAAACGCGGTGAGTGGACCGACATTGGCCTGCAAAGATGTTGTTATGGATGTAACATCTGGATGTCTAGAAAGAAGATGACCGGGCCTTCTCTCGACAGGAGGTGGCTGTGGAGGATAACTACTGATCCCACTTTAGTTCCCCTTCAAATTATCTCTTGACAATCACTCCGGCAATTCTACAGCCGAGTAGAACCAAATAGCCAGAATTTTGCTAACAATGTGACGCACGCGATCTTGACGGAGATACTGACGGACGGTCCAAACCGACCTCACTACAGATGGTAATACGTCCGTGCCTAGTTTCATTTATCATTTGTTATTTTATCAATCACATTTTCGCTCACCAGTGACAGCTAGTCCTGATAAACAATTGAATAAAGAATAAGAAGCAGTTCCTGGAGCTTGAAATTACAATACAAGTCTGTTCTAACTTCGCTCAGTAATAGGACTACATCCCGTTGATGTTGTTTATCGTGTATCTCGCTCCACGTTCGACATCAGACTCCTTAGATATTTTCATAATGTCGGACTCAAGTCACACAATCTCACCTAAGTTTCGTGCTACAAAATTTCGTGCTACAAATACTGAGCTATGATAAATCTAGCTGCACTTGTCTCATTCGAGTTTCCCACACAACAGTTGATTCAGTGCTCGTCAAATTTTTCGTTATGGTAGCTCCTGCCAAATTCCTATCTGCAGTCGTATTGTCTTGCCCTTCGATGCAAGTATATGAAATTAATGCTAAACATATGGAATTGCCACCCAACTCTCCTGCACAATTAATCTGAAGCGCTTTTTTGCGTGAGCGATATTTCTCCATGGTCTTGAAACTAATTCAATGATCAGCTGCCAATTGTTGCCACACACCACTGCCATCTCCTGGACCCTCCTGGTAAACCTTTGATTACTTGCCTTCGATAAGTTAAATGAAAGGGCTCAAAGTCCACACGACTCAGATGGACATTCTTGTTACGATGCCTCAAACCCAATGTTTGGAAAATGAGGTATATAGAATGAATCAGAATGAGACTATGTAAAGCTGTGAATAAGCCACAACTACGGGAGCCAAATTAAATAGAAGCGAAATAACTGGAAAAACGGTGGAGTGCATGGTCCCCTCCCTTTATCACTGCTAGCAATGAATACATATCCACGTAGGAACGGTCTTGACTTCAGAGGAATATAAGTAGAAGTCGAGGTTTGTGAAGCGGAGTTATCAAATCAAATCTCTACAATATTATCGCTCTTGTAGGTGGCCGGTGGCCGGTCTCTCTTACCTCTATCCCTCCAGGATGCAGGATGCAGTCTTTCCAGCACTCTACTATGTCGGTGCTTCATCTGGCACAGCTGCTCAAACATTAAAGGTCAAAGAAAGTTTGTACTATACTCATTCCTCGTGGTGTATCGATTTGCCTACTCTCACCGTCAATAGCCCAGTTGGGTTCCACAGAGTGATCTTCTACTTCTGTTTATCTTGGGGATAGCTCACGCCTCAGTTATCATTTCATCTTACATGACCAGCTCTGGTCGATCGTTTTTGATTGACGGGAAAATTACTATGAATACACCACATGGTCGTAACTCACTCGTAAGCTCTTTTCCATTTCGTCGAATTTACTTTTCCTTTGCGCAGCTTACTGGATCAATCCTGATGGAAGTTGACTCGACACGGTGATTGCGTACAACATCAGAGCGATATCAGAACGGCATGCTTCTGGCTTTCGAAATTTCATAAAAATCTCACTGCCTCACCATGCATCGTAGAACGACCCACTCTTTGTAGGCGATATCTCACAATGGAATGCACCTGGTTTCTTTGCATTCGCCGTTGCATGTACCGGCTCTCTGTTAACTTATCCCATTTTCAGCTCCATTTTCATGGTAACAGCGCTTCTATCTTGTCTAACCTTGTCTTCAATACCTTCCTACAACAGTATATATTTTTCGGGTGCCATATCGCAACGGCTCATTTTGGTCCCCTGCCAGGGGACTGACTACCTTTCACTTTTCCACTCTTGTCTTGGTTTCAGGAACGCTCCAAAGAATCCAGACGTCTCCCCTTCGAAACTAAATATATACTCTTTTTCGAGCTTTCGAACATTGGACCCATAAACAGTACACTGATATACATTTACTTCCTTGACTTGAGTTGACTAGATACCGATCTCTGTCACAATATTTACTTTGTCACAATATTTACTCTGGGAAGGCAAGAGAGCGGACTTGTTGGATCCAGTCGGCGGCAGCATCGGGGAATTCCCAGACCATGACACCAGCACCTGCAAAATTCAGCTGGGGTTCAGCAACGTGGAAATTTGATAATACTCACTCCAGCCTCTATTCTTGGCCTGCTGAACACATTGAGCTAAGGTGGAAGTGGAAATGAATCCATTACTAGCGTCACCACTAGTGCCTGGCTTTCCAATGACGAGTTTGGAAAGAGGAATGCCGCTGGCAGCAATTTGGAACAGTGCAGATTGCGGCCAGACATCAGAGGAATCATTCAGAAGGCCGTCACAGTCAACATATTCTTCGGTACCCTCTGTGAAAAGATTGAGTCAATGAGAGTAAATGGGAAGGGATTGCCTGACGGTTGTAGAACTAGGAATAAGTGTCAGTATTTCTTGTCGGAAAGGAAACGGAAACCGAATCCACCTGAACATTATACCAGTCAATCAGATCTCCGACTTGTTGATGGATTGTAAGATAGGCGCCTCCGCCGAACCTGTTGGGAGAAAACCTGCACCTCATTTAATAACTCTATCTCCATCTCTAGAGAATCCTAGTCATACCATGGTGCAACAGCTATTCGAAAAATCAGCAATTAAATTACATTTCAGTGATAGATAACCAACGAGCATGGGTGAGGATGAAGCTTCCCTGCGGGAGCTGGTTGCGAAGTTGCCTTGTAAAAGAAATAACCCATTGCTTGATAGGAATATCAAGCTAAAATATCTTTCATGAAGTACAGGGAAGTCACCTCGGCCTGTCCATCGCCTGCATTGATAGCATTGAAGTCCTTTGATAGCCCATTAGTCATTCAATTAAAAAAATCAACTCAAAGTACCTCATAATCAACATCGACACCGTCCAAGTTGAACTGCTTTACGAAGGCGGCCATGGTGTTCGCAGTTGTAATTGGATCGGCACCAGTGGAAGTTGGTGCGTCGGTTGAACCGAAAAGGGAAACGATGAGTGAGATTCCAGCCGAAGCATATTGTTCCTTGATACTGGAACGTTGTGCGTCAGTGAGCTGAGTCCATTCCGCAGCCTAAAATAGTATTTTTGCATTCCAAGAATTAGTCTCTATTGTCGGATGAGATTGGAAATTCACCTTATCGAATGCTCCCTCTATCAAGAGAAAAGAAAGGGCACTATAGATGCGTTAAATATAGATATACTCCTCTATGCCCAAAACCAACTGACAAGACGTTGTAGCCCTACGGATATCCAAGTGAGGAAGAGCCATTACATGACAGATACAGGATTCCTACCTGCACCATATTCACTGGTGGGGGACCAGTTTCGCCCGAGACGAATTTGTCGCTGTAGATCACGAAACGAGGTGCAGAGGGTACTACATTTTTTGCACGGGTAGTCAAAAAGCTCCTCGCGGTGTCCGTGAGGTTAAAAGGTATGGCAGTCACTGTAAGGAGACTGGAAATTCCTAGGACGATAGCTCCAATACGTTTGAATCCGAACATGAGTTCTGCCTTGAGTGCACCAGGTGAGAGGTCCTCGAAACCTTACGAGCTATTCTCTCATTTCCTCTTTCCTGGTTAAGTACCCATTCGTCAAGACACTTTTAGAGAAGGGCCCTTTTGCGTTGCTAACCACCTGCTGGCCCTTTCAGAAGACAGAGAAGTTACACATGGTTCCCCAAGTTGAGACTCACGTTTGATTCTGATGACTCGACGACGATAACACGCTTCAGTAAGGGCTCTCACTGCAAGGAATGAAAAGCCACGGTATAATTAGTTCTTTTGAGGTAGACTGAGAATGAGAATCCTTGCCTTCGTACATTGTGCAGGACCTGTTATCCGCTTCATGCACATGCACTATTTGATCTTTGTTAGAGCATTCTTCCTCGAAAGGTCAGCAGACACTCGAAAGTGAAAGGCGGTCGCTGGGAAGGGGCAGACTCAGAAAAGCCACCGGTCGCTTCGTTTGACTCAAAACTGCGAGAATGCTGACGAGATTAGAATTAAGAATTAATCAGTGCCAGCATGTCAGTTAAATTCTATGAGCGAAGTCAGTACTACACGCATATGGCATTAAGTCGAACAGACAAAAGCACTTTTCCCGTGGGATGACAGCTTCCACGACCATAGACTGACCATAGACTGGAATATGAGTCCAAGCTCTCAATAAAGCAGCGCTGTCTTCTTTCCCCCACCTGTTGTGATTGATGTTTTGCATTGACAAGAGACCCACATGCATACAAGGAACAAGAGAAGATTTTATATTTATCATGACAAGCAAACCAGAGAATCGGTCGAATACTCTCCTGCAGCTGGTGTATGTTACTATGAAGTCTGAATGAGTTACATATGGTGTGATGCGTAGCATGTGGAGGTGCCATACAAGGAAGAAGGCGGGTGTTTCAAAACATATGGCTCTGGACCACGTGAATTCGCCGAGTAGCCAACCCCTCGGTCAACTGGTCTGCCTTGTACAGTGCTACAGAGATCATGGCCATGCAGGCGACCTTGGTTCCAATTTCGTTTACCCGAAGACAACTATGTCCATATGATGTATTCGCCCAAAGCCTCACCCACATTCCTACGCGACTGCCACCACTACCAAGAACGCCATCTTGAGCCACTACCAAGAACACCATCTTGAGGGGACATTCCTGGCTTAGTTGGCCCATGAGATGGGATAAGAGATCTCTCAGACTTCTTGGACAAGTCTAGTGCCTATGACAAGTCAAGACTCAAACCAATCAGGGGGAGGACACCGTAATTACCCCAACTGCAGAAACACGCCCATTCTTGAAAACTTTCCCTACCGCTTCCCCATAGATACCTCATTGACTTTGGATCTCCTAGTGTAAATTCTCCGCGTCTTGGGTCTGTAGTTCTCAGGTTTGTAGTTTGCTTGTTGCAAAGATGAATGCTGACCTCCAAAAATATTGGGCCATGTGTTGCGTGAACCTGATCAGAGAGAGAGAGAGAGAGAGAGAGAGAGAGATTACGCATAGTCGAGGGAAATTGTCAGTGGTGATGGCCCTGAGATAAAGTGTGGATGTGTATGGTAGGTACTGAGAAGTATTGGTTGAGGCTGAACCTAATCAGATCCCCCGACTCCTCAAAAAATGGGGTCAGGAAACGTCGACCTCACATTACTCTCATTTCCCGGATTTTCCTAGCACTTTGACTTGATGTGCATCATTTTGACGGCCTTCGGGAGTTTCTGTCAGCCACAGACGGCTAGTAAGTACATTTGGAGGTAAGAGTTTATGTTGGGCTTCGTTGATAAAATCAGGTTGCGTTTTATGACATTGGCTGGTACAAATTGTACACAAGTATCGTTAATTCATGTTAGCGTTTGCGACATTGCGACAAACACACGTGTGAGTGCATCGTAATTATACAGGCCACGACAGGGAACGAACAGGAGCAATCCACGATGCGCCTGCATGTGGAAACTATACATTGAGTGTCAACCCTTCGGGACTTGAAATAATTAGTGATATACATACTTGCCAGGTTGAGACTCCACCATCTGTTTAGGCTGATCAGCTAGACGACCATGCCCGTACACAATATGGAACACTCACCCCAGCCTTGATCCTTCGCTTGTTGCACACAGGTGGCTAAATCAGATGTTGACATAAATCCGCTGTCGGCATCTGAAGAAGTGGCAGGCTTTCCAACGACAAGCTTGCTCAATGGTACGCCATTTGCAGCAATCTGGAAAAGGGCGGACTGGGGAAATCTTTTTGAGGATGTTTTGAGCAGGTTGTCACAGGTAGTATATTCATTTTTACCCTCTGTTTGACATGTCAGCCGTTAGAACAGAGGAACTGTCGGAGACTAACGGTTGTAGAATTGGATGTTGTACCAATCAATCAGATGGCCGACGGTGTTGTGAACCTTGAGGTAACCTCCCCCACCCCACACATCCCGAGAAAACCTGAGTATAACTCTAGCTGACGTCATGCACGAATGCCTTTGGCTTACCATGGCGCGATAGCTATCCAAAGAAAGCTTCAGAGCGAAAATCTTCTTTGAGGACCGTAGAGTACATACGAGCATGTGTCAAGATGAAATTTTCTAGAGGCAATTGATCCCTAAGCTGTTCTGTGAATTTTATGAGCCATTCCTAGATGGGATTTTTGGTAATAGTAATAAGTTCAAAAATGTTTCAACGGTACCTCACTACTTCCATCTCCGGCGTCAAAGGCGTTAAAGTCTTCGTAATCCACATCAACACCGTCCAGATCGTATTTTTTCACGAAAGCAGCCATGGTATTAGCAGTGTCTACTGGGTCGGCTCCAGTACTAGTGGGAGCGTCCGTAGATCCGAAGAGGGAGACAATCAGTTTAATTCCGGCCTTTTCATATTGGGATTTAAGCGAGGAACGTTGACTAGCTGGAAGTGCCGCCCACTCTTCAGCCTGAGAATGGTGTGTGGTGAGCCGCTAAAGACCTTTGGACATGGAACAGTAGATTCTTACTTTGTCCCATGGTCCCTCTTGTAACAGGAATGATAACACACTGGACAAGAAGAATTGAGTAGACATTGATCGGATACTTGTCAATGCCCTTACAAAACGTTAAAACCCTAACATCCACATACACACATATTAGTTGATACTTCTCCAAGCGGCGTCGATAGTACATGCTTTCTCACTTGAATCTCTGGTACTGCAGGTGGTCCAGTATTTCCATCATATGCATCACCATAAATAACGAAATGAGGAGCAGCAGGCACAGCACGAGACAAAATATCCCTGGCGTCATAATCCCATGCTGTCCCGTTGGCAGGAATAGATAAAACACCGTGGATGCTCACTGTCAGGAGCGTTAAAGATGTAGCCCACATAGAGAGCATCTTGATTTGACCAAGACCTGGTAGAAACTTATGTTCTTATACATCCTTGTGTTCGGCTCTTCCTAGTAGATAAATACTGGCCCAAGTTTAGTTGATGACTGATATACCCGAGAGGGCCATCATTGATGTGAATATGGATTCCGTGACGGCATTTATGGGCATTTATGTTCGACACCACTTTTCAATGGTCGATTAGATTTTCCTTGACAATTCAGGTTCGTGTCAACGAGAACTAGGGTATGGGTGCTCCTTTTACTCGTAAATCATGTTGTCTTGGGGATTTTTCGTGCCTCTAATCTAAGATCAATGAGTCGGCAACTATTGATATATATTTGAAGGTCTTAGTCAGTGCCAATGTTCCTCTGTGACAAAAGTGACTCACAGAGTGATACCATGTGTAAAACTGAAACATTATCAAGATACTGTTCAGATATATTTCCAGATTTAGCAAAGAGGTGTTTCAAAATCACATGTGTAGTATTCAATGTTGTCTTAGCTATGAAAAAACTAAATTAGACTCCCCAACTTTGAACAACTTTGGAAATTTCTCTATATGAATTGGCTTTTTAGGCTAAGGCAGCATTAATATACTATATTATATTTCTGAAAATGAACATATCTGTTGTAGCAACCACCAATTATGAGAACTTAGATGTCATCACCTCTTCTAACTACTACCATGGTTATCTTGAAAAATACAAACAAATCATTGGAAAATCTGGTACTTTCTCTTGGTCTCCAGGACAGTTCTCAATGTGTTGGTGAGTTTCCAGACTCATCTAACTTGCTCTCCAGAGCCAGTTATAGAGCTGGCAAATAAATGCACTCAAGAGGGAGACCTCAAACTTGTCATATTGCAAGGTATTTCTCAAGGAGTGTCTCTGCTTCTTCTACCTCCAGGAATGTCTCTCCTGAGACTGTAGCTTTATCTTCTTTAGAAGAAAGTGAGGAGGAGAACATGGACTCAGATTCTAGTATTTAT
>Ga0157368_1000084_pt1 | contig 41036 bp, 47 predicted proteins | sample AttbisABBM3_FD_113146 | JGI IMG/M metagenome (GOLD analysis project Ga0157368, IMG submission 113146) | Fungus gardens microbial communities from leaf cutter ant in Botucatu, State of São Paulo, Brazil - Atta bisphaerica ABBM3 | ecosystem: Host-associated > Fungi > Mycelium > Unclassified ... | reverse complement strand
ACTGAAGCTGAATTTATTGCCTCGACATCTGCAACTCAGGAACTTATTTGGCTCAGAGGACTTCTTTCTTCCATTAACCATCTCTCTCATACCACCACCCCCTTACTCATTGACAATCAAGGGGCGATCTTGCTCATCAAAAATGGTCTCAGCTCAAAGCACAGCAAGCACATTGAGCTTCACTACTACTTTATTTGTGAAAAATTCGCTGATGAAACAATTACTGCCAAATACATCTCTACAGATGAGCAGTTGGCTGATGGTCTCACCAAAGCCCTTGCTGGCATCAAATTCAAGAAATTTGTCAAAGGACTCGGTTTCGCTTAAGGAATGTTCATCAAGTGGGCATGTTGTTATTTGTTTGTCTCATGTATGTCTCGCTTCATGCTCTCTTTCTATTTGACATCACATTCTTTCCTTCTGGACTTATTTCCTTACATAAGATTGGACTGTATATTTCTTTGCACCACACAGTACTCACCTCAGTTTCATGCTACAAAGACTGAGTCACAACTGTTCTAGGTACAGCTGCTCTTGTTCTGGTTCCTCATGCAACATACAATACATAAGCTAATTCAAAGTTCACACTCTACACATTCATGGATAAGTTTGATCTGCCACCTTCTGTGATATTCCCATAGACTTCTGCCCTTAAGCATAAACCATCCTTAACAAAGCATAATAAAATAACAAACAGATAGCTATGCAATCAATAGATATAAATAAGATCATTAGTGATTGTCTTACTAAGCATTACCTTAGAACAAACTCCAGACACTTCCAGAGTTCTCCTTACAGAGAAGGTAAGAGCAATAAGAAAAGAGGCTAGGAAGAAGAACCTTTGACAATAATCTTACACATTATTCTATAACAATGTTACTTCTCTATCCATGACCTGACAAAACAGATATACTAGTTATAACACAACCTCTTATGTCCTCTGATAGATAACTAAAGCAATTTACAAGGCAAGGAAATTCTTCAGTTCTAGAATTATTCATCTGTTGATCAATCCTTCTCTTCAATAATATACTATTTTTAGACCTCGTAAGATGCCAAAATTTTCGGGGGAGCAAGGGTAGATAAGATTTGTGACCCTGGCAATTGTTCGGAGTTGACGGAATACGTATACTTGACGACACAATTCTGTTCATGTGGCGTAGTTAGGTAGGGGAGTATCAACCTGTTTATGTTACGCCCCATATGCGAGGTATCCCTGTCATTATCAACCAACCTATCAGAACAATTATACTTTCACATGGAATCACCATAGAAATTCGAGTGTACGTCGTCGATTTAATTGAAGGAGTGGGAAAGAGTTCATATCGGCTAGAAGGCTTGGCGAATCACAGTACAAAACATGGGACAACAAATGTGTGGCTGCACAGAATTTCTGCAGAACTTAGTTCTCACTAGCTGCACCCCATATTCGTCTGCCGTAGGTGTATTATTGACTTTTGGATTCATTTATCATGCCCGGTGTCTGGCAACGACATCCCCGCTGTTCCCTCCTGATCCTGGGCGTACTTGCTACAACTCTGTATCTACTCGTTCCCATAAACCATGAATTTACCACCCCACCGCTCTTCAATATGATTGACAACGATTTACCCAATCGTATGGAACGTGCACACCACATCTACAACAAGGTCCTCGTGAATCGCAAAAAGCTTATGGATCGTTTCGGGCCGAGCCCTAAAGATATACCTGTGTGAGTTACTGATCTTTTCTTGAAGGAATGGTATGTCGATCTGATATCTGTCTTTTGAGATAGCTTTCCTGAAGATAAAGCACCTTGGCCTCCTTACACTGTCTGTGCGTCTATCACCATAAATCAATCCTCTGGCGGTGGTTGACAACTGACCAATACGTGGCATGCAGGGGACTTTTTCCCGGCGGCTTTCAACTGTCCCCACGAAGTAGAACGTCATGGTGCTCTCGGTGATGGTGGGAAATGGGTCTGTGGGCTATCTCGTGTCCGCGATAAGCACGATTGTGTGGTCTATTCTTTTGGTGTGGTGCCCAATCTCATTGTGGATGCATATCGATGCATTGACCATATTTCATGTAGGTATTGGTTATGAATCCTCCTTTGAGGCAGAAATTCTGCGAAACACTCGGTACTGTCAGATCTGGGGTTACGATTACACCGTAAAATCATTTAGGCGAGAAATTCCTCGCGAGAGCTCGCATCGCACTCACTTTAAGCCTTACGATCTCGGAAGCGAGGACAGGCATGGACCGGAGGATAAAATTCCTACTTACACCCTTGACACACTCATGGAGATCAACGGTTCTTATATTTTCTCCCTCATTTCCGACTCAGGCTCATGGCTTGTCAGGTCACGATTTCATTGATGTCTTAAAGATTGATATTGAAAGTGCAGAGTTCCCGATCCTTACAGCTATAATCAAACCCTACCTGGAAATTGGCAAACCATTACCGTTCGGTCAACTTCAGATTGAACTTCACTTGTGGCACAAGTCATTTGAGGAGATTCTTGAGTGGTGGCAGATGCTTGAAGAGGCTGGTTTAAGGCCATTCTGGACAGAAGTATACTACTTCATGCTTAAACCCTGATACAGCGTCTGACATTGATCTGGCAGCCTAACATCGTATACCTGAACTTTAACCGTGACTCTACCGCTGATCTTGCTGAATATTCTTTCCTGAACGTCAAGGGGAACAATATCTTTATTAAGGATACTCCCTCACAAGAATTCACGACTCCGGACCAGGTCTAGAGACATGAGTCATTATTGAGGATAGAGAAATAGTTCTGGCATAGACCAAAGCTTGGATAATATCTCTACTAATTTCGTCTAGTTTATTTATCTTTGGGCTTTTGTAGTTTAGCTATTTTCTCCTAATGTGTTGATGCCTGGGGGATAACCTTCTGTTGTTCATGAACACCACAAAGCAATTCTGCTTAGGCTTCAGTCAAGACTCTGGCACAGTCTAAAATCACAATCTAATTTTGAGTTTTCACTGTCAACTAATACATTATGTGTCATGACCAACCAGTAGTCAAACGATCAATATTATCGAATAATTACATTGTCTAAAACATTATTTGATTGCTAAATTTCCAAATTTTATTAAAAAATGAGCCAAGCCAGTAGTATTCTCCAGGTCTCAAGGTCACCACATCTATCCACAATGGATGTGATACCTTCAATGCAACAAATTCAATACAGTGAAGGCAGGCCTTTGCCTTAACCTTCAGGATTTCGTATCGGTGGCAGGAATCCATCCGTCTTCCTCGTGTTGGTCACCCAATCACCAATTACAGTACTTTTAAGCCTCCTGAGCAGGACTTGTGGTCCTTACTTCTACTCCATTATCTTTGGATTACGCTGCTGGCGCTCGTTATATTGAGTCGATCTCTTGAATATGTCGCGATTTTCTTTCGAGATCCCACCTATTCGACTCGGCTTATATGTTGTCCTGGTATGCCTCGCTTTTCAACTTGGCCATGTTGAATTTTAATTGTAGCTGACCCTACAGACGTTATTTTCTTTTATTCTCTTCGTCCTAACGACTGTGAGGTTGAGTTATACTGCCAAATTTAACTTTTATGGTGTGTTACACCCTTTTTTACGAGTCTTCTTACTCTCTCAGCCGGTTTCAGAGTCTTATGTAGCAGAATTGATATTCACAGGGATTGTCACAATTTTCTGGTGCATTTTCATGTCAGTTTCCTAAGGATGGGTCTTCGGAAGAGATAATACTGACAGAGAAACAGCATCGTTGCAATGTTTGAACGTTTCGAATTTCGTTTTCTCACCACATTTCTTGGGGAGATCATTGTTCTCGTCATTCTTTGGTTTTTCTGGATCGTTGGAACAGGAATCGCTAGTGTATGTTTTTTTTCTTCCACAACTGGTAATATTTGATTATTGAAATTCTGTTGGGTCAAAGTCAAGTTGGCAGGACCTTGAAAGATGCCAACGATTCGAACCTTGTCAGATCTTATCTGCCCTCCTTGGATTCGCGTGGTTGAGCTGGTTCACACTCACAGTCTTGCTGGTCATTACTGTGTTGTTCAGCGTTGCGAATCGTGCGCTCCAGCAGCCTTTGCATGGTAGATGGGATCCTAGGATCAGCATGTATTCGAGTCGGGGTTAGAATACCGAGGCCGAATACGTAGACGTATGTTGTGAAGTCAGTAGTCCTATGGCACTCAACTTAGTATACTATTTCGGACACTACCAAGGTGAGAAGCTCAAGCCAACCAGATGTTGATTTGCGGCACACATCCTTCTTCAATGAAATCCTGACTAACCTCTATTTCTCCTCTTTGTACTACCTGCTCATTAACAAATAATAAATGGTATTATCATCGTGGAGTCAGTACAAACTACTCCTTGCTCGCATTTCTCCTATTTTCCCCCCTCCGGCTGCGGTTGCCAAGAGCTTGTTATCGCTCCAGCTCTACCTGCGGGAAAATCATTTGAAAGGTCTCCTGTCAGAGAGAACCTAGACATATGGCTATCGAAAATCCTGCCCTCTATCGGAGTAGCTAATAACTTGTGAGATCCTTCCGGTTTTCTATCGTAACTAGTGGCAGGTTGGAGCACTCGAAAGCGATCGAGCAGTTGATTCAGCCAAGACGTCATGTCTCCCACTCACAAACCCTTTTCTGTGCTGTACCGAACATTGGGGAACCATTGGAGAGAGAGAGACATCTCGACCGACTTATAAGCCTTCATTTCGTCAAAACAAAACCTTCCGAGCAACTACTGCTTCATCCCTCACTTCCTTTTCGTTCATCATGGCATTTCACCCCGTTCGAATTGTCATGTATGCTTTCTTCGTGGGTGTTTCTTTTGGTAAAACAGCGATCGTCACTTACTTCATTTCTAGTTTATGTTTTCCGTCATTCTGATGGGTCTTACGGCGTACCGTATACACTCTACGAAGTCGAAGTCTGAAACGGATGTACTGACGGCCCGCACACATTTCTACAGTACGTCAATCATGATTATTGTCCGGGATTAGATTTAATTACCCCTTTTCCAGCCCCAATTATCGCTGAACTGCTCACGGTATCTATTATGGGGACGTTATTCTCACTGTGGATGTCTGTCCCCGATTCTTTCAACCCCACCCCTTCTCTTATCTCTGATTTTTTTCTAGGCTTTTTTGTTTATTCGCAAAAGTTGGTCGCGGCTTCCTTGGTGTATATGGTTTCGAATATTTCTGGCTCGCGATATTATTCGTTATGTCGCTTGTGGGTGCCGGTGTTGTCACAGTGAGTTGTTGTATCGCATCATTCATTCCGTTATTTAACAATGAGACATCAGCGCGAATTTTCCAACCTCCGGTGGTGTCGATACGCGAAAGCTTGTCGTATACTTGAAGCCATCAAAGCATTTTCGTGGATTTTCTGGGGTTGGACTATATTCCTTATCCTAACCACCCTCATGAACATGCTTCGTAACCATGCTGACTACACCGGTGCTGTTCATGGACGTCGAGATACTCAGGGCAGCTATCCAACCGAAACTCGCTCAACTGAGACCACCATGGTGACACAGGATCAACCCGTTACCGCAAGTCGAGAGGTCCCCTCTCACGATGTCGAGCAACATCCACAGCAGCAGTTTACGGTAGTTTAACTCAGTTATGTAAATCTGTTTCTGAGATTTGTCCTTCCCCGTGACTCATGGGGTAATTTTGCTTATTTCCCTATAATATGAGTTTGGAAACCACCATTCAAGTAATTCCATAGTGTACAACAAATACTTTATTCAAAGGCTCAAACCTTTGTAGATTCATTTTAGTACGTGAAATATTCAGTAGAAAAAGAAAACAAGTATATCATACGTTACACGTTATTCACCTCCCGCAACTTGATCCAAAGTCCACCCTGAATTATGACGTTAGATGAAGGGTATTCCAGCTAGCATGTATGACGACACATACAGCGATATAGAGAGTTAAAGTCACTTTAGGCCAAACCTTATCTATGCCCTTCCTACCAGGAGCAAGCTTGAACTCCTCCGGGGGCAGAGAGCCAGGAGGGAAGGAGTCAAGCTCGAGAGAGATGGATGAGAAATTCTGCATAAGACGGACAAGCATAAACGACATCTCATTGTAGGCATACTAACAGCGGCAATCTCATCAAAACAATTTGGGACAATGAAAAGTAAACGAACCTGTTGGCCAAGACAAATACGAGGGCCTGCATTGAAAGGCAAAAAGATGAACGAGTTGTTAACGAGGTACTTCTTGACGCGTTCGTCAAGGAAACGGTCCGGATCAAACTCATCGGCTGCATAGCGCGTACATGACCGGTGACAACTGGTTGACGGAGGACTTACCATCAGGTCCCCAGAGATCATTTCGTCGATGCATCATGAAGACAGAATATCCAATTCTGATAAGGCGAGTGAGGCGATGATCTTAACTAGAGCGAGACAGACGTACTTCGTACCAGCAGGAATGTAGAAAGGCTTGTCATTAGGATCAGGGTTGGGAAATGTCGCGGGATGAATGCTTTCCCTGAGAAGGTGTGAATCCGCGGAAACCACTACGCAACATTGACATGCTTTACCGGATGTTGAAGGGAACGATGGGATATAGGCGGAGGGTTTCTGAAAGTGAGGTGAAAATCTCCTCAGAACGAACTATACCACGAGACTGCATTTACCATTCAGAACAGCCCGTAGATACTTCATATCCCTGATATCGTCGAATGTAGGACGACTTGTGGGACCTACGTGTGTCAGAACTTCCTGCCTTAGACGATCCATGACATGAGGATACTGTGAGAGGATATAGACGACAAATGTGAGGGTTGCGGCAGTGGTATCACGACCAGCTGGAAAACAGGTGGATAGAATGTGAAATCAGATAATGACTTGGCTTACCAAGCATTATATTCAAACTAAAGGGGAACACGAAGTCAGGTTCCAGTCCTCAATATTATACATAAAATCTCACGTTTCATCTTTCAAGATCTTGGGATCAGAGGTAACTTGAACAAGGTGATCCAGCAACGTTTTCTTGCCTTCTTCCGAGACCTTCTCGCGCCAAGCATCATTCTTCTTAGCAACTGCATCTGCAATGATTGGTTCAATGAAGGCATTAACGACCTTCATAGGCTTTGTAGTCTTGTCCTCGAATATCTCCCACAAAGGCCAGACAGAACCAAGGCGTTCCCGTCGACCAACAGTGAATTGAACATCAAGGAACGCAGTAGAGAAATCGTTGGCGAGTCGCTTCTCAGGAGTCAGAACATTGGCAGGAATATTGGACACATTATGAGAGTAGGGAAGGCCAGCATTGAGACTGTGTACACAGTGACCAAAGAGAAATTCAGTAGCAGAGTCGAGGGTGAAGCGGTACATGAGATCCTGAAAGTCGACTGGTTGTCCCTCGCGGAACCTAGATTTAAGTTGATGAATCACGACTTCGGCATGGCGGTCGAAGAGCTCAAAATCGCTGATCCTATCTCGAGTGAATGCTGGACGAGTTATAGAACGATGGAATCTGTCTAGTGGTAAATGCTTAACACTTAAGAGACAAAGACTCCTTACTTCCACATATCGCCTGCAGTGGCTCGCGTCAAAAATACCACTGAGATGAAATTTAAACGATTTAGCCTACCGTCTGAGTTAAAGACACCAATTCCTAGAAAGTCTTCCATCCTTCGTTGAAACCTAGTGCCTACAATCGAGAGTGATTTTATGGATCATTCAAATCGGTGAAAGATATTTTTGACCTTTGACGTAGTTTTCGAAGTTAGTGGCAAGCATTAGTTTGAGGTGTTCGGGACTAGCGGTGAATAGCAAGTCGGACCAGAAGACACGTAGGTTGATAACAGGTCCCCTTTCCTCCATAAATTCATTCAAGCCATCACCTGGTATATTCCGTCAAAGAGGGGAATCCTCTCAGGGTTCAGGGTACACACTCGGATAACCATAGAAGAAGTGATGCTGCATCGTTTTCAAAATGTCAGCGTTTCCTAGCCATTTGCCTCGAGCACAGGGTACCATCTTTGCCCCAAGTGCGGCAGCCTCTCGTCTATGTCTTAGGCGGGTGAGGACAATACGAGCTGCAGCGAGGATAGGGACAATGATAAATCCAGTCGAGATCAGAGTCCACGCAGGGACCGGCGTCCCTCCAAATCGTTCACTGACCTGTCCAACTACGTAGGCAGCAAATGCAGGAAATGATAGGATGAAGGTCCCTTTGACAAGGAAATCGGCGCCTGGGGTAATGGTCCTCATGGATGGAGATAGCAGTTGAGTAGAAACGCATTAAATATACCCTAATCGGCTTGTGCCATTGGGCCGTCCACGCACTATGGACGGCAAGAATTTACGGATTTCGGTCTAAGCCTCATTGAAAACTCCGTTTTTCACATGTTAAAGGTGTACGTCCTGTGACTCATCAGCATCTGACATGGAAGTATCCTTATGTTGGAATCTTGATATGTCTCAGCTTTGTTCCGTTCTGTACCTAGTTTGTTCGTATACAGTATCCGTTTTCTCACCGAGGGGTCTTTATCGTCATGCGCTTGTTTCATACCTTAATTGAGCTGGAGCTGTAGACATTGGGCTATGTCTGTGCTCGCCACATCTTAGGATGCTTGTAGGAGCAGAATCACATCCCTCATCAACGACTTATCAAAAAAGCAATGCACACGTTCTCACCAGAGCCAAATATCATCGGAAGTGATTTATCAAGTCGACGTAAGATGTCTGCTGGAGATCTTTTCCCTATGACATCAGCTTCAACATCTCGTCACACTCTGGACGAAGATATGGATATCTTCAATGATGAAGAGTACGGATCTGGTACGAGGAGTATCTTCTATTCATACATGCCAGCTATACAGTCTGGCTAGATTCCAATTTCGATGGTTCTGAATTCTCGAGTAACAAATCTGACAATTCTGAAAGCGAAGAAGACGACTCACCGACTCTTGAAGAAGCGAATGCAGAGCAGGAAATCGAGGGCGACTTTGAGTAATTTGCTTGGTCTCTTGGTTCTTCTACGTCGTCTCAACGAATCCCGAGTCGTTTAATCCAGACAATTCGACAAAATGAAGGCAGCAGTAGCTCTGGTATGCTATCTCGTGATTGGGACATAAACATTGCAGAGAAGGAGGCAGAGTTCCGTGATGACCTTAGGGCAGCATCGGGCATTGGGAAAAGACGTAGAAAGGTATAGTGTTCTTCGACACGTACCGACGACAGTGACACAAGGTATCGGTTACCATATTTCAGAAAGGGCGATTAGCTGGACCTGTACTCTCTCAACAAGTACAGGCCATGATAGGGGAAGGGAATCAAGCTTTCGTCGATGCAAACACGTCTGAAGCAGTCAGAATCATGCAAGAGGTCATCCGCATAGAACCCCGTGCTACGGCGGCGTGGTCTGTACTCGCGAACTGTTACGACGATATGGGACAGCGAGATAAAGCCCTGCAAATTCGTATCATGGCAGCCCATCTACGCCACGATGCAGAGGAATGGGATGCACTTGCCCAGCAATCCAGGTAGTCTCCCTTCAATTCAGCATGTGTCCTTTTTCCGCCTCAATGACAGCAAATCAGGGATATGGGATACAATCAACAAGCACTATACTGCTACCGAAAAGTTTATAGCCTCGATCCTGCTAATGTACACGCTCTTTGGGAGCGGGCCGTTCTGGCCAAGAACATGGGTGAATTCAAGACTGTAGCTATGGTTATTTCCCGCCTGCTGCTCCACTTTTCATACCTTTGCATAGGCACGTAATGCCTTTTTGGCCATTCTTAGACGAGTCCCTCATGATATCAACGTTCTACGCCAACTCCATCCAATTCTCATTGAGCTCTCAGACCTCCTTGGTTGCGCGGACTTGTTCAAGCAAGCTTTTGAGCAGTATCAGAAAATATATCCTGCTGGAGTTGCTCCTGATAACAGTCTGAGTATTGAGGGCGGAGGCTTCGGGCGTCATGATCTCCTGCTCCTGGCTGATCTATATAATACATTAGGTGAGCATGAAAAAGCTGTTGAGATCATTCGAAAAGGCACTCGCTGGCTTCAAGGTCGAGCTGAGCAGAAGTACTGGGACCTCTGTGAGGACGATCGGGAGTACGATTTACCCGAATGGGCTCCACGATCGAACAATGGGGAGGAGGACGTGATAGGAGTTATATCCGGTCAGTTTCCCCTTGAAATTAATGCACGCCACCGATTGGCAGTTGCGAGGATCAAGTCAGGGGATCTCAAAGAGGGCAAGGCGTGTTCATCTTTTTTTCTTACACCTATTCCACTGGGGCTTATTCGATTCCAGCTACACGCCAGTGTTATCCTCTCTCAGGACGTCAAAATCTTCTCGATATTGTTTGCTGAGATCGCGGATGCATACTTTGAGAAACACTTATGGGCGGACGCTAAACCCATATATGAACTGCTTGGGATTGACCCAGAGGTATGTTCGTGCGCTACATTTTATCTGAATGTGCTTAATTCGACTATATAGACCAGCAGTTTATATATATTACTTCAAACAGCGGCATGCCGTCGGATGGTGGAAGAGCTTCAAGAAGCCGCAGATGTGTATGAGCATAGTAGGAGCTTCAGGTCTACCTGCAAACATACTTTTCAATTATTTCTTCTCAGTCAAAGCAATCGATCCTACAAACAATGACGCCAAAATGAAACTTGCCGAGGTTTATGAATCCATGAACGAACCCCGTAAAGCACTTGAACTTGTCTACGAAGGTAGTTTTATTTCTCTTAGACCAAAGCAATTCCCGCCAACATTTATGCTACGCAGTCATCGACTCTCGAAAACGTCGCACCAAAGGAGATGTTGTAAACCAAACAGAAGACCAGTCCAACGTCGCATCTGCCTCTTTATTTGAAGAGCGAGCACAGCCCAAGACCAAACAGCAGCCCCGTATATCAAGGTTGACATATACTCAGCTCAGAGAACTTGAGCTGCAGAAAGAAGAAGAAGTCCTTAAGGGTTATCAACATGTACAAGAGCTATGGCCAGGGATGCTCGCTGGCGAATTCGAAGCAGAGAAGGTATGGTTGATTGAAGCAGAGAAGCTGGTGGAAACCTTTAGGGAGACGCGTAACTTGTTTCTGACAAGCAGAGTGAGTCGGCTGTTCATAATCCGATAGGATCTGATTCATGATTCACTAGACTCATCCTTTTCGAGGAATGTTTCCGAGGAAAAGGACAAAGCAACGAGTGGAAGCTGAGGTGGATGAGGATAGAATGGTGTCTCGGCTACAATTGGATCTGGGTAGGTCCTTGTTATTCATACTCGAGGCTGTATGGCGCTCATTACTCTATAAAGAGCGTGAAGACCTTGCTAAACGAGTCTTGAAGCGGGAAGACAAATCAGGTGCGGTGAACGTCTTCCGAGGTGTCTCGTTTGACGATTGGCTGCGGATTTTCATGCAGGTGAGCAACATTTATCAAATTTCCCGGGTCTTGGGTTACCAGTATGATAGTACTCTTTCCTCCTGACAAGGCATGGGCAATCCGATCTAGCAAATGAAGTTCTGAGTCACATTTTACTGTCCAACGCCTATCAGACACGTGCTAGACAAGATGTCATTAGATTGTCGCTCATCAGTGAGTTTACCTTTCGGTGTATGCACCACATCATCAATTCTGATGATGTCGAAGCTGTGGCAATCGCAACCAGAGATTATAGGGCCGCAGTTGACCACTCGAGGAAATTAATTACTGCGCATCAATTCAATAATGAACCCCTCCGCATCCTGCTTGCCAGCCTCTCTAGTGGCTTTGTCCCTACAGACTCTTTTATTACCTCAACACTCCAGAAACACCTATTTAGAGAGATGAAGCTGTCAGATACAGCTGTCAAACATCCCGAAATGCTTAAATGGAATCCCTTGAATAAACGCTATGCGCCAACCGGGTCTAAAGCCGCCGAACAGGGGCAAGAGGAAGAAGACAATGACAATGTCAGCCGAGATGTTGGAACTTCTTCAACAGGAGCTCCTGCCTCTGAAGCCAAGTCCGGCATTCCTCCTATTCCAACGGCTTTTAATCCAGTCATAATTACCATTTATGGCCAAATATGCATAGCTGCAAAGAGTTACCAGAGTGCCATCTGTGTGTACTCTAGCGTTGTTGCGCTCTTCATCACCACTGACGATTTGCCGGTATCCTTAGTTTACCTCCTTCATGCATATGATTATTGTCCCGAAGATCCTATGATCTGTCTATGCCTTGCTATCGCCTCAATCGGGCGTGCCATGCAGAGACAATCAGATAATAGGCACCACCTCATAGTTCAGGTATGACCCTCAAGCCTCAAGATTGGAACCAGATGTCGACTGATGGATCTGTGCCAGGCAATGGCCTTCTTGACTCAATATAGGAAATTGAGGGGCACAAATCCGTGTGGACTTGGAGAGGTTGAATTCAACTTTGGGCGAGCTTTCCATCAACTCGGTGAATATTTCTTTCCCGACCACGTTCGACATGGATTATATATTTATATTTTATATCCTTAGGCTTGTATTCGCATGCAGTTAAACAATACCAGAAAGTGATTGATATGGCAGAAACAGGTCAAGTCAGTTGATGGATATCCCGAGCCTTGAGTTTGTTTGGACTTGACTAACTTTCTGGTTCAGGATGCGACATTCGTCAGAGAAGCGGCTTATAATCTGTCTCTAATTTATGTCCTCACGAATGCCACTCCATTGGCGGATATTCTTTATCGTCGCTGGCTTTCAATATGACTTTCCTGTAGCCTTCCAGGGTCATCTGCCACCGGTAAGTTTCAACCTCGGATGTACATTTATTCTATCCAATTTATTAACACAGGCACTGGTCTGCTGTCTGCCCGTAACAATCTTGTAGTTCATGAACATTTACATACATCTACATTTGCAAAACCTCCCATTCTCTCAGTGCAGAGATCCAAACATACTTGACGAAATTCCATATAATATTTTTCACCTCCCACGGTCTGTCATAATTAGACATGATACTGGCTGCTATTCACTGAAGAGCACAAAGAAAAAGTCAAAGTGAGGTAGACAGATAGCCACCTAGGATAGGATACGGGTATAAATGAGAAAATATCAAAACAAATCAGAATTCCGGGTAACCAAGAGATGAATCAGAATCAACTCAAAGGAAAGCGATGGCAACTGTCAATCCACCAGCTACAACAGTCATGATGCCGGCGAACCTGTCACTGACACCCTTGACCGCGCCGGAAGTGAAAGAACCTGATTTGATACCACCAGCAGCCTGGACAGCACCGTTCAGGAAATTAGCTCCACACTTCTGTTCAGTGGCGCCAACGAGCAAATCCTGACCACCAAGTAATTGGCTATTGGGCAGACCTGGAGCATAAAGACTCTCGGACTGGTAATTGAGGTGGCTCGTGAGAATATTACGAGTGCAAGTAGTGCAAAGTCCCGAGTTACCCCAGTTTTCATTGCGGAAAAGGAACACGATATTGTTATTGTGGAAGGTGGTAAGATTTGCGAGGACAACATCTTCACCACGAGATAAGAGAGAAGTGCCGTTATTGGGTACATAAGAGAGGGACTTCTGAATTTGATTTAAGCTGCTTTGCGACGGAAGGGAGGTGCTGTTATCGCTTGAAGAGGAATTACTGCCAGCGAGGACACAGTAATTACCACTGTCATCCTTGGAGCAGATGGCCTGCTTAAATGGCGTAAGGACATAAAGAACGTCATACAGGTCACGAATTTGCTGGTTGGGGGCCGAAGTGAGCTCGTCAGAGCAGGCACTGTAGAAATCGGCGAGTTTGCCCCGGATGAGATTGTCAGGGCAAGCGGATGAAACTGAACCCGCGCAAATGCCGTCGATAGCACTGGTAACATTTTCTGAACTTGCGCTTGCACCTTGCCCAGGATGAAAGCCCTGAGTGGCTTCAATCAAAGAGCGAGAGCAAGCGGTGAAAGAACTATCCGTATTGAATGAGCTGATGAAACTTTGGCAACCGCTACTAAGCCCTGTTTGAAGTGGCGAAGCCACTGACGCCGATGAAGCAGTTGCTTTCAAGGACTGACCACGAGGCATGAATGCTGGAGACAAGGGAAGGGAGAACGAAATCGCTTACCGATGACTGTGCCAACGCAGAAGAGGCAAAAAGGGAGAGGGTGACCCAAGTCTTCATAACTTTGCAAAAAGGAACGGACGTGTTTACTGTCGACGACGACGAAGGGTTTAATGATGGTGATAGAGGGGAGGCAAGAAAGAAAGTCCTGTGTTTGGCCAACATTTGTCAGCTGCCAAAACAACGCCAATTAGGGACTACATATATGCATCAGCGGTTTATGGAAAAGAAGGATAGGATAATTTGCTCCAAAGTTTTCTTCGCGATTTTGACTAAGTATGATTTCCGGTGTTTCTTGTTTTTCCGAATGAAGTCGTAAACAGCAACTGATGATTGTGTACAAGGAAGACACCTAAATTTAGCGTTCTCGATCTCGGACGGCTATGGCTCACTCATAATAGGGTCGATTTTCTCATCCGCCGGTTTAAGTATTTTCTTGATCCACCAACAGACATCAGTGACAAGCCCTCACCGAATTCTGATTTTTCTCCGGACATGTATGGCCATTCCTTAGTACATATAAGGTTTAGTAACAATAGTGGTTCATCAATTCTAGATGAGTAGCTAAATCAGCTGCCTACCTACCTCTGGATCTTTAGTACCATCTCTTCGACCGGTCAGATGATCCAAATGCAGTTTGCCAGAGGCCTACAACTTGTTCCCTATCTTGTCATACCAAACACCAAGAACCTGACCGGGCGCCGTCCATAACTAGGAGTGCCTCTCATGTACAGCTTCAAATTGACTCATCCTTGATCGGCAACGCCAGTTCTTCTCTGGCACTTGATACGCGTGTTTGCCGCTTGTCCCGATTGGATTATCGTGATCATGACCAAACCGAGAACTTAATTCCTTTCTTTCTAGAGTATGAATCAACAGCGGTGACGGAATTGAGTACGACGACTTCAACATGAGACCCCCAACTCCGGATTTTAATTGACCCCAAATCTTTCGATTATCATACCTAGTTTATGTCATGAAAGGTTCTCACACCTTTCCGAACGATACATTCAGAAAGTTTCACAAACGAAATGGCTACGGAATCCTTCATCAACAAACATGCTGGGCTTGGGATCACCACGAGATGAAATCTTTAGCACGTTTCTGCATGCTGAAAATACCACGTATGGGGCTAGAGTTATTCATCCTTGGGGAACATGTCCCGACAAAAACCGTTCCGAAACATAACCTGCCCTCGAAGATCCATGTTCCGGCGAATGTACCATTTCCATCTTCTTTCTGCTCAATTTCAGAGTATTATAATTAGAAGTCCCTCCTGAAAGACAGATAAGATCGATACCTACAGCTTTCCGTTTCAGGAGGATAGACCCATCCTTGCGGATCCTGCCAGAAAACCTAAAACCGCCCCAAGCCTGCTCGTGGTCTTCCATGGTCTAGTTCTCCGATCAGCGTAGCTGTCCCAATAAGCATCGACTACATACTTCACCCAGTAACACGATGTCCACGGGTTCCCGCGTTGCTTTTCCTTCGCAAGCTCCCCGGTGTGGGTCAGGATCGAACGTGAGCCTTTCGTATTTACGGCCATGAAGCTCGACGCCAGCCTATCATTTAAATATTACATTTGAGCTGTTTTTCCAGACGTGAAGGAAACGCCGCACATCTGTCTCTGAACACCAATGGGGAAGGTCCTTCAAGTCTGGTTCATCGCTCACGACGGGGAAGTCAGGGCAGGTTTCGGCGAAGCAAGCGTACTCGGTGAGCACCAATTGCATCGGCTTTCGGCAGACGAAGTCCGCGGGAGCGTTGTGCGGTCTTTTTTGACCGATAGAGCCGGGGGTTAGTACGTGGGCTTCTGTGCTTGGCGCTATCTGATGAATTCAAGTGTTATCAGGATGAGCACCACCGGGTGGGAACAATGACCACTAACCATGTAGAAGCCCTCCCAGATACCTGTCATCTTTCCACGCATCGCCGAGGGTGCCTCGACCCTTATGATGCCTTCTTGTCCTGACAAGATCCTTCGAAAATCGAATTCTTGACCTTCACTTCGGCTTCCGTATTTCCCTTGGCCAGCATCGATATGACCGGAGTATGAGGAAACCACGTCAGCGAACATTTTTGTTTTGTACCCCCTGATCTTTCGTAGGTCTTCCTTGGTTGCACCAAACCTTTGGGCAGCAAGAGCAATTGAACGAGTTTCAGGGAGGTGGTCCGGAATGAAAATAGGGTCAATTTCCTTCAAGCAGAAGAGTAGACTAATCGCAGCAGGAGCAGGATCTAGACAGTTAAGATACCACTCGCGCCCATACTTGATTACAGGCTCTGTCTCATGTCGATAGTGCCATTGGGTTCGAATCAGAAATTCATTGGTCCCAATTGCCCCTTGTTCAGGAACATGCGATAAGTGGGCTGAAACGCTATTGATAGCGTTGGCTGCCGGCTGAATAAATTCAGAGCACAAACAAAGAAGCACAGCTGTCAAGGAAATACCTCGTGAACATTCCCTAGATGGGGAAGTAAAAAGCGTTGAAGGGTAGCTTTCGTATCAGCAGTCAGGGACAAGATACGTTCTGTGTTCATCTCATGAGAAGATAAACGCGGCAAACGAGTATTCCGAGCGGCTTACGTTGTTTGAGAGTAAGACAGAGTATCCAGATAACCAAAGGGCGAAGTTGATGACTAGGACTCTCTCCCTTGTTATCCCAGTACTTGATTATGTCGAGTAGATATTCGGAGATGTATACGCTCTGTAGGTGTGATTCGTTACGACCATCGCTCTCATAGATCATCCACAGAGCCGTCCAAAGGTCTTTACGAAGTTCAAGTATCGAGAAAATCCGTCCTCGCACACGCCGCAACATCTGAAATCGGACAACTAGTTCTCTCGCTAATTGGGAGTCAGTGACTTGAAACCTGAACGTCCTTACAGTAGCGCGGGTATCGAAAATTGTTCGGAATATGCCTGCGTATAGATGTGGACAGGACTTGATGCAAAGGGCATGGTAGAGCGTGGAGCTCGTCAAGAGCAGTGACAAAATGGTCCCTGTACCTGTTGCAGGATATGAATCGGTTGTCACCTGGAGTGCAATGTGTTGGAGAATGTCTGGAGGAAGAGTATCCAGTGAATTAGCCATATCTGAGATGTAGAAGAGTAGTTGTTGGTTTGAGGCACTCTTATAAATGCCACGATAACGATAACGATAGTGCCCGGTTCAAATTTCATGGCGGCACATTCTTGTGAAATTTCTCCCAAACAAGCTGACGGAGCCCAGTTCGCAAAATCGAAGTATTTCCCTTTTGTGGTTGAGTAACTTACTGACACATATGAGGTTTGATCCGATCTCAGATTTGTGGGTTGAAATCTTGAAATGCAAACCGCTGATGAGCGACTCCGCAGTGCTATCCTAGCCTGCCAGAAGACCCTGTGATTTGCGATGAGATCTGATAGGAGCAGCTGAACGGCGAGAAACAGGAAGGCCTTATACTATTCAATGAATAGCGACGGATAATGAACCAAACAACCCGAGCAAGAGGATCTAGATCGCAAGAAACGGGTTTGGCTCAAGGTTTGCTGCACAAACGCAATTTAGTTTAGCAGAATCGGAACAGCATGTTCGACGAGTTCACAACATTATATAATGAACTGCGAGTCGGAGAGGTTATCCAGTTGACATTCTCAATCACAACTTTCATTGTCTCTCAGGGATGAAGAGACGGGGTTCTTTTCTCCTGGTTGTCATTCCCGATCCCCCATTCTAGATCGAGTTTCAGTGAGTGTACCGATAATTGTAGTGCCTTACCCGAGATTAAATTCGCGTGTCGATGGATAATAGTGTCCCTGATTACCGCTGACGACCGTCGGATTACTCGATCCTCATTTTCATTCTGGGGAAAGATTTATGATAACAGTCAATTTATTTCATACTCAATCGACAGATTCGACGACTTTGAAACGTAATACGGTGGTCTATAGTTTCCCGAGCGCTCATAGCTCTGGAGCAAGAATAAGTTGACATTACACTGATAGAGAAGGAATACATACTCTGCATAGCAGCGATATCGGAGCTCTGGACGTAATCATCGAGTTCTGCGACCTTGTCTTGTAATTCGTCCATTGAGACTTTGTCATCCTCTATGAGAAGCATCAGACAATCATCTTAGACCACGAGGACTGCCGATAAATAAACACGTACCAGCAACAAGGGTAATTTGGAGCTTCCTGATACCATAGCCGATGGGGACAAGCTTACTCGCTCCCCATACAAGACCATCCATCTCAATTTCACGGACTTTTTTCTCAAGCACGACCATGTCAGTCTCATCATCCCAGGGTTTGACTTCAAATGTAATGACAGACTTCAAATGGCATGAGGCCAAACATTATCACAAGTTTATGGCACACACCTTGGCAATAGTCTTTGGTTTATTAGCTTTCCTCTGATTATATTCGGCAACGCGCTGAGCCTTGACTCTTTCTGCCTCTTCGTCTTCGTCTTCATCTGATCCGAAGAGATCAATATCTTCGTCGTCATCCTCTGTCTTTACTGCAGAAGCCTCAGCACTACCAAGGAAAGCCTCGCCAGCAGAACTCGACCCAGGGAGTGAAGCGTGCTCAGAGGCGTAGGAACCGATGTGTCTGTACCAGCGATCTGCATGAGGGGCTGAATTGGCGTCTGGTGGAGAAGAAATGGCCTTGTAAACGTGGACATCGGCCTGAGATGGGCCGTATCTTGTCATGGGAGATAAGTGTGAAACAATAACTGCCTGGAGTGAAGGACAAACCCCTCAACGTATGACCTTGCGGCGAGGTGATCATTCAGCTTGACAAGATCCACGGACATTGTGAGACGATGGGAGAGAAAGATGAAAGGAAATGATCTCAAAATTTCTGTGATAATCGCGCGCGATCAATAACGCGATCAATAATTGATCAGGAATATAATTATGCAGAATATGAACACTGCACCACCGTACTATTCGCAATGAAATAATACTGTGGTATGGCTGTAAACAATAAAAACAGAGAGATCCAGATCCCAGCGGCAAGGTTGGCTGAGGCTGCAGCCACCGGCTACCACACATGAAACCGGCATGAAACCGGCGCATGACCTGCCACAGCTTGCTCTTCTACCACTACAATGCCCCCTCTTGACATTATACCACAGGAGGTGCTCGAACATATCGCTTTTTTTGTTGCGACAAGCACTTTCCTGGGTCCTCCATCTGATCTTGTGCCGTTACTCGCTTCCAGCCGCCGAATCTACTCTCAACTCTCCATTACTTCGAATCCTCACCTTTATGCCCGTGTCTTCACTCATAAGTTTGATCTGAAACCCGCCATGAGGCGTCTAGGCAAGGAGTCTTTTTCTCCAGTCACAATATCGGCGGAACTCAGACGAAGATTCATTTATCTGAAGCGCCTACGAGCACGAGCGGACGCCTATCAGCCGAAAGGAGAGAAGCCTCAAGACACGCTGCACCAGCTCCTTTTACATTCATGTATCTGGTTGTTGGAGAGTGATGGGCGAAACGAAAGGCAACTGAGGGAATACGGGAAGCTCGACTGTTGGCTGCACGACTTCTGGTTCAGTCATGACGGCGCTTCAAGGGCGATGCATATGATCCAAGATAATGAGTGGCCCATTGAAGATCAGAACACAACGTTAGCAATGTGGTTGTATTGGCTACTTGTGGAGCCAGGTAAGTCATTGGAAATTAGAAGTGACATACATAGCTTACCCGAGGGTCGACCAGACGGCCGCAAACCTAATGATAAGACTCTTGATGTCCTTGGAGCTTTCGCGCTTGCGGCACATAGAGTACGCACTGTGCCCGTTCTTTCCCGGATTTTATATATTCAATTGGTTCAGTATAATATTTCAGTGACCTCATGGCTGGATTTCCTTCCATCTTCAACTTTTCATGTTTCAAATCGCGTTACACACTTCGATCAGGACATTGAGTTGACTTTCCTACCTGTCGCAATTCCTGCCATCCTCTCTTTCTTGACTCTTGTCAGTACACACACTTCCCCCGGGCCTTTACTACATCTGTCATTACCACTCAAGTCTGTTGTCCGTATAAAGCCGAGCTCAGAGTGGGACAGTGAATGGGCCAGATGCAAGTCAATGGCTCAATCGGAACACAACGCCTGTTTCACTGAAGCATTCAAACCCGGTAGGTAGGTATGGACTGGGCCTCTCTTTTTGCCACTCGGTAACAGTCGGTTGATACAGCGCGGAAGGAGTTTGGGAAGGTCAATTTACAGTATGTAAAGCTTTATCATCATCATGACCCTCAGACTTTTGGTGATTCACACGTAACTTCTAGTACACCGAGTTTACTGCATATGCAGCCATCCTCGGCGGGGCATCACCTCATGCTCTACAAAAATCTGTTGTGGCACGTCATCAGCAAACCTGGAAACTTCGCGAATATCACCTCATAATATCGGACTCCGGTATTGTTCTAGACCTGGATTCAAATGTTATTCCACTCCCCGCGGGTGATCCTCTTAGATCATTTTTTCCCACCGGGACACACATCAAAGAAGACCGTGAAGGTCTAACTGTACGTACGCCCTCACGGAGCGGGAGCCTTCGATATCAAAGAGCTTCTCGCATGAATGTTCATTCTTCCAAGCACAAGGAAGCAGAGAAAGTGGTAGATGTTATTCTGATAGGAGAAGTATGGTTCCTTACTGATTCTGGAGTTGCCAATCTGATCACTCCTCTGTCCAGGGTCACTCATCTTGGGGACAGTTTAACTTGATTGGTCGAGTGAGACCTTATGATGGATTCATAAGCCTGTCAAAGGAATACGTATGTAGACAATGCTTACTTTGGCTAATCTATTGCAGCTCATAATACTTCAGGTTGACGGCGATAGAGGGCGATGGCTCTATAGAGGGTACTTTGTTGGCAACGCCTACGGGAATTTGGTTGGTCGCTGGAGAGACACGCTTAGCCCACCTGATGTACCGGGTTATGAGGGGTGCTTTGCTTTGGGTCGACGGCGATAAGTCAAGCAATACCTCAAACGTTGAGGTATAGAATTAATTTACGTTCATGCACTCGTTGACTTCCTGGCCGATATGATTCACCCTTTTGGTATCTAGAAAGGATTAAATGTCAAAAGAATCGAAGACAACACCAAGTCTTCGCGAAGACCATTTGGCGAAAGAGGCAAAGTTGCGAACCTACCATATTCTCCTCATTATGATTAAAAATATTTCACCTGGCTGTTTGGACTAGTTTAATCTTCCAATCCGAACTAATAACTGTTTATCAATTGACTGACATCATCTGGTGGCTTCAAGGGGCTGATCGAATGCCGTCTCTCATCATCAAATCCGCTATCTTCTATCCTGTTTCAAACATATTATTGTCTTCGTCGTGGGCATCGTTGCCGAAGAAATGAATAACGAAACAATCGCAAAACTCGTGGAAGTCCCTGATTAACTTTAACTACTGACGTGGTTGGCAGATTATTCTCTGCACCTCCGTGATATCTGCGGACACGCCGTAGCACAGGAACCTATGGCTCTGAAAAGCTATAGCCCGTTACCCTGTTCGAAGGCACTCGATTTTGTAACTTACAAGGACTCCAAGGGTCTTGAGATCATTGATAATAGACCATTGATAGAAGCCGCTCTGCGTACGTTGATTGAGTGACTGGCTGACTGAACGTTATCACACACAGAGACCCTGTTATAGACCTGACAGGCCACGAACCGGATGAAAGATTGTGATTGGAGTTTCTCTTCATTACCGTGTCAAGAAGCCCATGAGTCCCACCGCTGTCATTGTCTTATTCCTCAAGGGTATCTTTCTGCAAGCTTCGAGCTGTCCTACTAATTTACTTCTGCCAGTAGGCCTACTGGAGGACTAGCTACGTCCATTAACTTGAAAACCACCTTCCATATTTAACGCTCTGGCTGGGCGACAAGGGACCGAAAAACTGTAATAGACAAAGATAGGCAGGCTTCATTGGCTTGAAGCATGGCCAGGCCTGTCATAGACTCAGGATTTGTACCACAGAAAGGAAGGCATCCATGAGGTTTTCGAAAAAGCGGTAAACGCTCGATGATTCTGGAACTTTACCACTACAAATTACTCAACTTACTCGGTTCAACTATAATGCTGCGGTGTACTAATCTGTATGCTTAATGACGGTTGTTCTACCCTTTGAAACCTGGCATGATCGGATCATGACGAGATTTACTCCTGGACTGACGGCTTGAGGACAAAAAGCTGAGTGACATGCCAACGACCACGATTTGAGGACAATTGCTGGTGTCCGGGGACCTCGGATCGGGATAGAACTATCCTGATTGGCAATTGCCTAATACCAGTCTTATCCGACTAGGATATCACTTTCCCATATCGTAAACACTGGAATCCACAGAATTCGAAGATGGGGGATCACTGACTGTGCATCGTTGGACGTAGGGAGCTCTTGGTCTCTTGTGAGCACTTCCGAGGTAGCCTGCTTCCGCCCCCTTGGTTTCCCTTTAGGTTTATTCGATCAGATAAGGTAGCGGAACTGCAAAAAGTTTTTTTTGTCACCCGCGCTAATTTTTTGGTTTCTTTCCCGCATGTCCCGGTGAATCAAAGAACCTTGAAGAGTCTAGGCGAAGCGCACTTATTCGTAAGGCGTATCCAATAAATGAAGCCGGCCTTGCACGCTCCAAACGGTTCTTCAGCAAATGTGTCGACATAAACCAGTTCGAAATTTATCGAATACCCAGTATGACATCATGTTATCAAGACCTCATGGAAACGAATATAGAAGGCTCTATAGTTTCCACAGGGCTAGCTGAAGAGGCTTTATCCGTAGAAAGCCCTGTGAATCTACAATACTCAGAAGAAGAACAATTAGTGTATTTGACGATATAAAGGTATTAATCTTAATCTCTCATCGTACTGCGAGGTGACATGAAGAAAAATCTTTCCCTAGCCGCAGCAGTGAAATGGCGGTATTTTGCTGCTCTGAAACAGAATCCTAGACTCTGTTCCGCCGACTGGGTCGTGGTCGGAGATAAGGCTCTAAACCGAGTTTGACGAAAGGTAAGGACAGCAGGCCATTACATCTATTGCGTAACCCCGAGACGGAAATTCACGGCAGGAATAACTTTTGTAGGTGAGAAATCTGCATTTAAATAAAGCTCTTTCCTTTATGGTACCACCTCTTGTCGCGCCCCTGTTCTGAGGTTCCAATGATATGCAAGATGTTTTATGGGCCTTGGATGGCAGTATCAGCATGGAAAATAACGAAGACTATATTATTGACATTATCTGTAAGCTTCGGATGTTCCTCGTAATCTGTTTACACAAAAAGCAGTCTATATATAGCAGGCCATCTCTGCCGAAATATATATCTTTGTGCCGCGTCAAGTTTGACGGAGAAAATGAACTACAGGGAGCTGGCAAGATCGCAGTCCACGAATAGTGACATGGGCGGAGGAGATTTGTGACCTGATGAGAGGAAACACCAGAGATGTTGATGACAGGCCGAGAGGTCGAATGTATAGGTTCCGAAGAACTGCCCTGCAGTTGACAAAAAGATACCACTTAATGAAATGAAATACATGTATTATACTTGGACTATGATGACGCAAGGGTATGTGACAGATCTAGACTGCTCTGGGTCGTGGTCAATATCAGTTGTGTTATGCCTAAATGGGAATGCACGGATTTTCCCTCAAAACAAGGACATGGAAGGAGCCATTTAAATCGTTGCAGTAAATGAGAACTACATTACATTTGGCAATGGGAATTCAGTGTGCGTAGTCCACCTTGGTAAAATCGAAATCTGGCAGCACAAAGTTCGCGCCCATATCTTATCATTGGAGGTGATCTCATTTGTGGATGAAACGAAATAAGTGGGTCAGTCTAGGTCCTCGGAGAAAACGTGAAGGGAATTGGACCCGTTCTTATGGAGAAAACGTGAGATAATTTTTACACATGATGAGTAGCACTGAGATAACGGGAGAAACAAAACATCCACATATCCTGGGTAACATTCCACAGAGAGTATCAATAAACACTCAAATACAATTGACTCATTTTTCAGAGTTCGACGTTTATTTCCAAAACCTTGTTTGTAGACTCATCTGATGTTAAACTCCAGACATTTCGTGCTCCAGGGAATAGAAAATTGTGATCTGATCAGATCTAGTGAAACAATAGGGAATTCTGTTTACCTCTCAGTCTCAGTATGAATTAAATTGAATAATTGAATAGATTCTCACTTCCAGCCTTCTCAGAGAAATCTGGTTGATCGGATTTACCTTTCTGAGAGCGGCCCCAAAACGCATCCTCGCAAGTGAAGAAACTTGACGTCAGTCACGGTCATTACCTGTAGTATGCGGAACCTGTGTCTCCACAACGGACATTGGCCTGTATAATCTGGGAATAAGACATCGTTTTCCGTAGTGTTGCTGTGAAGGTGGTATTCAATGCTCTTCCCTTCCAATAGCTGTCAGCGGCTTCAACTGTGATCGGCGGAATAGAGACTGGACAGAACCGAAAAGAGACAAAAGAAGCATTCCTGAATTGAACGTAGCATGTAGAACGCGAGAAAGTGGATTGCAGCTGTCATAAATTGCCTGTTGGTATCGATCAGCCAGGAGTAAGAACACACCTTTGAATTATCACAAATTCACGATCGATCCTCAGAAAAAAAAGACTCTGAAGCGCATAGGGTGGTCATCATAATCTTGATACGTACACATCATACAAGAATCAAAACCACGTAATAGTGGTGCAACATTCTTCAAAGGCAATTAGCGACTCATCAGCATATTACTAGAAATGAACACTCACAGAACAAGTCCTGTTATTCGGTAGCATCATCCTTCTCTATAGTTCGTCCCCCGTCAGAATAAGGATCAACATCCCAATTTCCGCTGCAGCTACAAGCACCGTCACTTGAATCACAATCCAACCTGCTGTGACGAATGGTCGACCGAAGTTGCGGCCTCCTTCTTGACCAACAGTGGACAATCCCTCACACAGAGTAACTGCTTCTTTATGACGGTCTGCAAAGTCATGTGTCGAATGACGTGCTCGGGTGAACGAGAGAAAGAGGAGGAGGCCTCCGAGAGACGCAAAGAGTAGGCCAACTACATAAGTGGATTTAATACAACTCTGTGAACTCAGTAGACGACGGATAGGAGCATTCAGAAGAAGGAAAACAGAGGTCGAACGTACTTCTACGGAAACGGACATCGAAAAGTCGCAGTATCACCAATGCATAGCCTAGGGAGCCAAGTGCGGTGCGGATGTAAGCCCCATGGAATGTGCGCTGTCGGGCTCGAATTTCAACGAGCTCATTAATATCTGATGCTACATAAGATTGTCTGCGGTGGCCTCTGCTCATTGGCGTCACATTCAAAAGATCGAGCGCCAGGGTGAATAAGATGATGGGGAAACCCACCTATAACGGTGCATCGTGCAGGATTTGTGTTGAAATCAATACAACGCGATCGTGCTGAGATGTTTGAAAGCAGACTTGAAACAGAGGAGCATAAAACATAAAGACAATGACTTGAAGAGCTGGTAGGTCTTTAAACCCTGTAGTCTTGAAATCTGCCGCGAAAGTAAAACAAGTACCTCCTCTGGGTACCTTTGTGTAAAGTCCAGAAGCCGAGCAGTTGCCATTTTGGCGATTTCGGCACTTGAACTTGAAATATAATATTTGATCCGGACCGTCCTCTCAAACTATCTACCCAAGGGCAGAATGCCTGTATACCCATCCGAAGATGAGCTAACAGTGGCAATCGTACAGCTCAAAAAAGACAACCCAGAACTTGGAATCCCCAAAGTCCATGCTCGGTTGACCAGTAAATACCCAGACTGGACTGTCAGCGAACAGAGGACAAGAAAAATTCTCCAAAAACAGGGGCTTATCGTCTCAGCACTTGGAGAGACGCGCAAAATTCACGTTTATCCCTCATCTAGGCTGGTCGCTGGGCTTGATGTTCCAAAATGGACTCCGAAAGTTGAAGTAAGGTGGTTTGACAAGAGGAAAGGCAAAGGTCTAGTTGCTACTCAAGAGATCAGAGAGGGTGAAGTGATCTGGAAGGAGGATCCATTTATCGTTGCACCTGAGTGGTATGTTCTCGCCACTGCTTCGATGATGAGAACTGGCTCACGGATATTGCATTATGGAGGATTTAGGGAGATCTTTGATTTACAGGTACAATCGCTTGCTTGCATGTTCTGTACCACACCACTAGGAGACTCGCCACTGATAACAACATGCCCCGCCTCCAATATGGCCTTTCCATGTGCTGCGAGGTTCTGCAATCGTCTATGCCTGGGACGGTCTGCTCAGGTCCACCCTTTGCTTTGCCCTGCGAGAAATCCAGCTTCTGTCCCTCTTCTCAAATTTACCCGAGAAACTCAATGGATGGCATTGCATGCGCTTGCCCACTGCACGAGTAAACTTCTCCTCGCAGGTCAGACAAACGAGAAAGCATTCACTGAAGAGTGGGAAATTGTTCGGTCGCTGGCTGAGTTAGGTATGGAAGAACGCCATAAGTATAGCTTCAGACTGTGAGTACGTAGACTACGTGCTCATGTTGAGCTTATCCTTACATTTTGACTCGCAGATCTGGACAATCGGAGCCAGATAGAGAATCCTGGAAAAGAGCGCATCAACTTTTCCTTCAGGCATTCAAGGAACCCAAGAGCCAGCAAGACGCAAAGAAATTGGCGAAGATACTGAAGAAGCCGGCACCGGAATGCCTCCAAAATAATGTCTTTGACTATGACACTGGCTTCTTGCGTGGACTGGGTCGCATGAGCCTCAGTAAGTTCTTGAGAATTGATTTACGTCATTATGACATGATTTATGATCCACCGTCGTCTAGACCTCGAAGCTCACGGAGGATTATATACACTCCACTCCCATTTGAACCATTCCTGTGAACCTAACGTGTCGGTCCGCCACCTAGACCAGCGTACAGCCCTTGCGCGTATCACTGTAATCGCGAAATGTGACATTCAAGTGGGTGAGGAGCTGGTGGTGACTTACGTTAATCCACAAGCCCCATACCAAGTCAGACAAAATGAATTACAAGGATGGGGTTTCGGAACATGTGCATGTCCACGCTGTGTTCAAGAAGCTCAAAAGTCAAGTGGGAGAGATGAACGAGAGCTGGCCGATCTCGTGAATGAGCTCAAGGCTGGGCTCGGTGTTGTATGATCTCATTCCTGGATTATGTTTCCACAATAGTTATATCCGGATTTGAGGAACGTTCTCCTTGGGAACTTGTTATCCAATTGGGGAAATGCTGACCATGTGACTGTATGTGGCGTGAGAATCAGAAAAAGCGTGATAAAGGTATGACTTTTCAGGTCACAGGGTTTGTGATCACGTCTAGTCGTGACCTTCACCCCCCTTACTCACTTGACAACAAGCATCTGTTGTGCAAATACAATATTTTTCTTGACATCGTTAGATCTCTGTAAGACGAATCACAGTCTTATATTTTGGTGTTTATAGCCTTCCTTCTGACATTGTTTAGCTCGAAGCCGCTTTGTCAGTATCAACTTGAATCCGTTTACGAAGATCGTTGCCTCAAATATCATCGATACTCCCATATTTTAATTGACACAGTTTTTTTCACTCGTGGATTGTCGACTCTAGGCCTGCTTTTTGTCGCTTAAATCGCAATGGCACCCACATCCCAGCCCAGCCCAGCACCTCCTCAACCAACTTCTAATCCTCTTCAAGCGCCTCAGCCTCCAGCAGGCGTAGCCGCTCCTATTCCAACCCCTTCTGATTTACCGAATATACAACTTCAAGGCGTTGATCACAGTCAACTCCTGTCCATACTTCGCCATCTTCCTTTGCTCGGCAGGGTGAGTAATATGTGCTTGTATTAGGCTCGTCTTGAAAGGATCTTCATTTTTTTCCTGTATCCACACTTGTTATTATCATTTGTGATGGGATTGGTTTCCTGTTATTTTCCTGTTGTATCAGTCGTGTTAATTAGCCACACGTGACCGTATGTCGTTCACGAGTCGCGATGGTGAGCACGAGCGCATTTCATGCAAGTCACGGGGAGGTGTTTGTCTTTTTTCAATTTTGTTCTTGGGTGATGCTGTTTGCCGCATTGATTGATCCCCTTCGACCCAGTTGAACGAAGGCAATACAAAGGAAGACGCGGCACAGGTTTTGTCAAATCTTGCTACTTTCAGTCCTGGCGCTGCCCAATATCCACCACCACAGGGCGCGTCCACGGGTCTTCCAGGTATCAATGATCCTGGCCCTTCGTCTCATCCTCGTGGACCCCCAAATCTTGGTCATTTGAGCGCTGTTGCCCTTCAAGCAACATCTCAACCCCGGCCTGAGAGCTCAGCTAGCGATGAGCGTAGTGTCCAGCAGCTGCAACAGGCGGCACAACTTGTTCAGGCTGTAACCAGTAACTCTGATACCGCTGACAAGACTGTTGGGTCCCCTACGGCTTCCATTATAACAGCTGGTGGTCGCCGCAGGAACCCTGCGATGGGAAGCGATGAATGGACGAGGCAGCGGAAGGATAATCATGTGAGTGCTTTTGTGTCCCAAAGAGTTCAACAGTATATCTCACTTCCTTGAATTCAGAAAGAAGTCGAACGCCGGCGTCGTGGCAATATCAATGAAGGCATCAACGAACTCGGCCGAATAGTTCCAAGTGGAAATGGAGAAAAAGCTAAGGGTGCAATCCTTGCTCGCGCTGTTCAATACATTCATCATTTGAAAGAGAATGAAGCTCGGAATATCGAGAAATGGACATTGGAGAAATTGCTAATGGATCAGGCCATGGGGGATCTCCAGAATCAGCTTGAAGACGTCAAGCATCTGTGGGAAGAAGAGCGTTCTGCTCGTCAACGACTCGAGCTCGAGCTCGAGACCCTTCGAAATACAAGGAAGAGTGTTGTTCCCGCTGCCACTTCTGCCATTTCCTCCCAATCTCAGGCTGCCAGGTCTCCAAATGCTCAGAGTAAGAATGCAGAAACTATTTCCGGAGCAAAGCGGAGGAGCGAAGAGGTGTCCGACAGGTCTTCGAGAGCTGGTGAAGGCGAGGGCGATCGAGACGGCAAGCGCCAGCGAACCGATTAGCCAGCTGTTTCTACTAGCTTGGTCTTTCTTGCTTGGGATCCTCATTTTCCACTCTTATTTTGGGTGCGTGCTTGAACGGAATGTATTTCTCTTATATCTATGCATCCTTTTGCCCAATTTACTCTCTTTCTGTGGGAACTGCGGCACTGGAAGCTCTCCGTGAAATCCTGCGCACTCGTCTCCTTTTGCCTTTGACCATGTACACTCACAGTCACTCTATTTTTCTTCTGTTCTGTAAAAATTTGATATTCGGAATGAAATAGCATGTAATCACGAAGAGAATGAATGACGTATACAGTGGTACACTGCACTTGGTAAGTTGGGTTGCCTCACTAATATTGTCCTGAAGTCCTTCCCAACTTGAACTTCGAACTTGGATTGCCATTCAATGGCCTGACTTTTTGCGCACTAGGATGATATGCTTCCAGCCAGCATGATCTATTCTACGACATAAGGAGAGAGGAAAGGGAAGACTTAACTGCGGTGTACATGCATACAGTCAACAGCACCATGAAGCTGAGACATTAGTAGCGCTCGATCTACTTATCGTGGATTGTTCCTTGGTTGTCGTAGACAAATGTTTGCTCGGGGAAATCTAGTCAAGCCATCGTACCGTAACCACGAACAAAGAACCATTGTTTCAGACCCCTCATAATGAGAAGCTGAAGATGATCCAGTCTTAGATATACGGTATGCCTCCAGATTATTCTGAGTCTGGTTTTTATTGCCGTGAGACATCTGAGATGTCGATTTGTGTTCAGTGTGGGACTCAAGGGTCATTTGGGTTGTTGAAGAGCGCGGCTGGGCTGTAGGAGATCTCAAACATTGAGCGAAGTGAAATTAAAAACCTAACCTATTGGCAATATGCGACACACGTGGTCTGACAGGGAGAAAACGAAAAGAATCCATAGCTTTCCGAGGAAATCTACAAGGTTCCAGAGATTGAACGGTGGGGCTGAATTGACCTTTGGAGGTGGAGCTTACCTTGGTTTGTTGCTCGTGAAATGACCTAGTAACATCTCAGATCTCCGTCGTGCTGGATGTCGAAGGCATCAACAAAAATAGACCTATCCCAACGGAGTTCCGCCAGACTTGAAAGTATTCTTTTAAACGAGGTGAGGTGTAGCAGATTCGTTGAAATAGCAGGTCGCCGTCGCGGAGATGAAGTTTTTGTGTGTCAAGTAAAGTTCGCAGGCGGTCATGGGGATGTGAGGTATATATGTCCATCATCGAAACGTTGAGGGTTCAGTAAGGGGGAAGTCTAGACTTTTGAGTCGGGGTTTGTCACGGAGAAGCAATCTGCTAGAGATGTGCGATCTTTGTAGAGTTCCGAGGACGACCAGGATGAGACCGTCGATCCGAAGAGCTGTAATGTAATGCTGGAAGTGGTGTGTATGAAATGTGCTCGAAAGTTAGAAGTCCCTGAGATTCCTGGACCAATGGTTGGCTTCACTATTCAATGCAATAATCCGTTTATTTCGACTTGAGATCGCTTCCAGTCATTATGAATCTTCATTCCTTCTTTGGTCCACTATCTACAGTTGGAGGCGACCTCAAGTTCATTGGATGTGATTTGAAGAACCTGAGCCAGCTCTCTTGCGACAAGCTGATCTATAACCTGGTCAATCTGATCTTGCTGTTCTAGAACAGACGTGGCGTAAATGGGTGTCAATTAGGACTAACCAAAGCAAACTGAATACGCCGCATTGCTGAAAGTAGTGGACGAGTTACTTTGCATCTGGACCCGTCCTCTGGCTCTGACAAACAGACCAATGATAGCATCCCCCTCAGGGTCGGCTCTCGGCTGAATACTAAATCTGAAGCTCACGTCCCTCTGAATTTTGGCTAAACTGCAGGTTTTTGGTTCTCCCGAAATTCTTAAGCAACAATTGGAAGTCCCAATTAGGACTAGCTCCCAACATTTCTGTGGATCCTTACATACATATACATATCGAAAAGAGTCTGGATCCATGGCTCCAAAAAAAACTTAATATTTACTTGAGCAGTGTGTTACCTACACGGGCCATGAACCCCAGTTTCCATGGATCTTTCGAGACTTCCCGATGACTGCAAAGGGTCTGGGTACACCAGCCGGCCTTGTTTCGAATTCTGATTTCTGATTACAAGCAATCATGAAGATCACTGCTGCGGCTCGCGATCAAGCGGAGTTTTTATGGTAAAAAAGAATTGTGATTGTGTGACGAGCCGAAAGGTTTCTTGTTGGTTTCTTCAGGCTAATAAAATAAAATGAAAGAGTGGGGAGAATATGCGTCTATCGTATATCTCTCAGAAATGGCATCGATACCTTGGCTATGCAAGAAATTTCCCAACACCCTCACAGGTATCCCGCTGCCACACCACAGGATAAACTCCAATGCAATGCTTGAGCTCCTATACACCTTGTGGCGCCTCGTTTGATGCTCTTATGATTCCTGTGTATAGTTTACGCGGACTACTAAAGATGTTTCATGTCCACTGGGGCAGTTGGAATTTTGTCATCCAGTTTCCTTCCCAGCTCATCAGGATTAGGAGACACTGTATGTACTTTGCTGTGTCCCGGTATGGCCGGCCGGGAAGGAGCGTGATGCTGCAAGGCTGTCAGATTGGCAACTTTTGATATTTGACAAATACTTACTTGCCTGATGCCAGGCCCCTCCCTGCTTTGCGCGTGACTCCCAGTAATCCTCCTGAAATCCTCTCTCTCTCAATAAATGAGTCCACCTCCGCCCGACGATGACCCGCTTACTCTGGCGCTTCAGCCCCCACCAGACGAAACCCCGGAGCAGCGCCAGGTGCGGGAGGCAGCTGAGGCTGAGGCCAAGAGGGTGAGCGATGAAATTGACGAGCAAATCAAGCGAGAGAGAGAGAACGAGCGGCGGAAAAAAAGACCAGTCAAGTTGCTTCTGCTAGGTGAGTACTCTGCTCTTTCTTTCTCACAGCAGTTTTTTTTTTGCTCACAAAAAACATATCTAGGTCAGAGTGAAAGTGGCAAGACCGCTACGCTCAAAAGTCGGCTCTTTGTTCCACCTCGTTTGTCCTTGCTGATTTCCTCCTCAGATTTCCAGCTCACCTACGCGAAACGCGAATGGTCAGAGGAACGAGCGTCTTGGCGTGCGGTTATCTTTCTCAATCTGGTTCGCAACGTCAACGAGGTTCTCGAACACATGTCTGCAGAGATGACCGATCTACCCTATCCCCGCTACCCAGACAGTGATTCTACCGAAGAACTTCCCATCCGACCTATTAAAACACTGCCACCGCTGAAATTCAAGGACAAACATAAGCAGCTTCGCCTTCAGCTTGCTCCCCTCCAACAAGTCCAGCGCGAACTAGAACAACAACTGGGTGCTGCTAGTACTGAAGTCTACTCGACCGTTTCTGCTCCCTTTGAATCCCAGACTTCTTCAGGTCGGCGTGCCCCATCCGAGTTTTCCATCAATTCGTCAAATGGGTGGAAGTCGGCCCTAGATAGATTTCGCAAGGGTCCGGGAAATCGCCCAGAGGCACCTAACGACAATAACAAGGGCAAGGGTTCCAGGGACATGGAAGAGGAGATGGCTGAGATTATCGTGAGTTGTAGGGAGGATATCAAAGCCTTGTGGGAGGACCCTACTGTTGGGGAGGCCCTTTCGCGGCGGAAAGCAAGAATAGAGGATGTCCCCGGTTTGTGAGTATTCCGACCTCGCATCGAACCTCCATTCAAGCCCGGTCTAGTTTCCTAAACGACTTGGAACGGATAGCTGTCAAAAACTATATACCATCTGACGATGATGTCATCCGGGCTCGTTTAAGGACTCTTGGTGTGCAAGAATACAGATTCATTTTTGATCATGGTCTGTCGTCATATTGTTTCTCCCGACCACGTTCATAGTGCTCTGGGATAGGCAAGACTGTAGGCCAGGAATGGCGTTTATATGATGTTGGAGGTACTAGGAGTAGTGTGAGTGCCTTTGTCATTCACGAACTTTCCACAAACTCCATCTTCCTGTCTGATCATTCCAGCGCGCCGCGTGGTATCCGTACTTTGATGATGGTGAGCCGAGAAGCTGTTGGACATACAGGAACATTGATTCTGGTCTTGAATCTCAGTCGATGCCATCATTTTCTTAGCGTGAGTGGGAAATTTCTACTTTGTTCATACCTAATGCCGTTTTCTTTAGGCCAAGTCGGTATCATTGAGCCACTATCCTGGTTCGCAACTGCTGACCGTTTCCCTGGTCTAGTTTCTCCGTTTGATGAAAAGTTGACCGAGGACCGTCGAGTGAATCGACTAGAGGATAGCTTTTTGTTGTGGAAGTCTGTATGCTCATGCAAATTGCTCACCGAGGCGCAACTGATTCTTTGTAAGTTTTCCTCTTTGTCGTGTGCTATTTATTAAACTTGCTGGGATTAGTTCTTAACAAATGTGACCTCCTTCAAGCCAAACTCCAACGAGGTATACGCATCCGAGATTCTGTGCCGAGTTATCACAATCGCGCAAATGATCTCCCCACTGCAACTCGCTGTGAGTCAATGCTCTTCCTCCTCCTCTTAACCTGTTACCCATATCTTCAAACACTCAGACTTCCAACAACACTTCAAAGAAATCGCTCGCCAGTATTCTCCTTCCCCCAAGCCTTTCTATGTTCATCTTACCTCCGTCATAGTTTGTGTTCCTCCCTCTTTGGAATAGCATTGATGTTCATATGCACCTATTCTTGTAGGATACGAAATCAACGGCAGTCACACTCGGTGCTGGTATGTCCTTGATTGTTCTGTGGAGTAATCGTGCACTGATAAAGTTCTTCCTTTCAGTTGAAGAATCTATCTTGCGCGAACACCTTCGACGTGCAGATCTAGTGTAATGCCATTCATGTCACCAAACCGGGATCAATATCTTCCTGTCCAATGTTGGATGATGGCCAAGGACCATTCCATCATCACTTTGAGGAGAGCCGAAAGTGTTCATCTGCTCGTCACATTAGTGTCCGGCGGATCTGTTCGATGGCTTTCTGTTAATTTCGCACTTTAGGAGTTTTCTGCCCTGTGTTCCAACGTTGAGATGGATCGGGTCTCTTTCTCTCTTTCGTGTTGGTTTACCCATGTATTGCTTGTCAGATCTTCTTTCTTTTTCTTTCTCTACGAACGAACCAGTGGTATATGATTTGAGTTTACAATATTTTGGATTACCGTCTCTCATTCATAATCTAGTTGATCTTTTCGCATAAAAGTAATATCATTCTGTCCCAATTGACGTGACTTTTGTTATCTGACGATGCGCTGAGAATCCCATTATTGTCATGTTTTACAATCCAGAGATTTAGGGCCGTTGGTCGCTACGGTGAATGATGAACCAGTAGAATATTCTTGGTGAGTTGAAATGAAATCTGGAGTATATGGTATATGTCTGAGGCAGGATCGTTATAACTATAAGCTAGGTAAGCCACTTGGCTAATATTTTTAAATTCAAATAATCCGAGAATCTCCTGTATGGCAAACAGGACTAACGATTTCAGGTTCAATCGTCTCTGAACATGTACCTGAACCTTGCAGTCCTGGTAAGATATTCATGCTAGTTTCTGCCAAGCATCAGAATAATATCACACACGCACACACTTGGTGAAGGGAATCAAACACGAATAGTCGAGCAACCCGGAAAAATAAAAAAAACAGGTACGTAAATCTATCTATCTAGTATCGTCCCAAGGGGAACTCGCATTCCCTCTCAAAGTCGGACTCACCAATCCTCGTTCCGTTCTACTCTCATCAACCAATATCCTCCTTACACCTCCATTGCCCCCTCCACTTTCACTTGCACTAGCACTCGAGCTCGCACTTGTCCTGTTATTGGGACCAGATACTCCTCCCAAATCACCAACACTCATGGTCATGCTCAAATCTACAGCATCGCCACTAAAAAATTCATCCTCACTATCTGCAGGCGTAGCCATTCCACTTCTACTTCCATTGACATTGACACTGGCATTTCCTCTTCCAGTAGCTTCGCCAAATCGAGGCGAACTAGTTCCACCGAATCCACGCCCACTAGGTTTCCTCGCGCTTTTCCTTGCATGAAATGTCCGGCTCGCAGTTGCATTCGAGAAAAGGGGTAGTAGATATCTCTCATCTAAGTTTTGGAACCATCGTCCGTCTTCACCGATAATCCCGCTGAACGTTCTCCGGGGTGGATGTGTGTTGTTGTTACTGGGGTCATTTGACAGGTTTGATGATGTGGTATGGTTGGTGGCCCCACTTAGGCTGGTGTCATGCTGAATGGCAGTAGGTGCAAGAGGTAAAACTTCAGCTCCATCTGATTCGTATGAATCGCTAGAGGCAGCCGAGAATATGGGAGCATTCGCCAAAGGTGCAGAGTCTTGGGGTTGATAATGGTGGTTATAAGTGTTGAATCGCGAAGCATAGTGGGTCCCCACTCTTGCCGCAGCAGCGGCAGAGACATCGAAGTTTCTGGTTGTAGGTGATAAAGCAGACCCCTCCGATCCTTCCCAATAACGGGCCCAGATCCCTCGACCACGAGCACTTCGCCCCAGGTATCTAGAGGACGAAGATGGAGGAGCACCACTCAAGAACACTGGACCTTCGTCTTCGTCGCTACTCCCTCCTTCATCATCTTCTACACCCGTCCTGATGCCAAGAACTTCAAGCATCCTGGCGGTGGTACCACCAAATAGGATAACAGTGAGAACAACAACAGCCAACACCGTCGTCCTCATCATCTGTGCGTTACGCCCTGTGAATCCCGCTGCCAGTGCCACACCCACAGCTCCCCTTAATCCAGCCCAGAAAAGCATCATTTGATAGGAATGAGGCAGCTCCTCAGACCTTTGTCCCCGCGCATATTTTAAAAAGAAATTGATCCCTGTCGAAAGTGGGAAGACTGCTGCATAGCGAGTAAAAACGACAGCAACAGTAGTAATCGTTATGAACAACGGCTTGACATAACTGAACACCGGCTCTGATACGGGTGCGCTGGTGAATAGTGCCATTCCAAGATATATGAAGATGAAGTTCTCGGAAAGCTGCGCCAGGGTTGAAAAAATATATTTGCTCGCACGCTGGGTCCGTCGCGACATAGTATGGTAAGCGTAGTGCTTGAGTGTGATGCCGCAGAAGAGGAGCGAGACAATGCCGGACATTGAGAGTCCATTGGAGAAGAAGTAGCAAGTATAAGCGCAGAGAGCAACAAGGCAGGATTCGATGGAAGGGTAGTGATGCAAATAGGAATGCTTGAGAAGAAGTGACGCTCCTAACCCAAAAGCCACACCAAGGGCCATGGAGACGGAGAAGTTGACGAGAAAAATACCGATGCCATGGAAAATAGATTTGAGGTACACTTCGGTATTGTGAAATTGCGTTAGAGTCCTGGGTTAGGCAAGAAAACTCAGTTGGTTATGGAATGGAGACTGATCAGAAAGTGGAAGAATACATACTCATACATGACAATACTGACAGCGTCATTTAACAAACTTTCGCCGAAAATTACGGTATAGAGTTTGGGGTCGACCTTGTATTGGTTGAAAATCGCCAGAATCGTCACTGGATCTGTCGCGGATAACGTTGAGCCAAAAATCAAACACTCCAATAGAGTGAGATCGAGTGATTCTAGGCCGAGGAACGAGTATATGTACACCAGAACTCTGTACTGTGAGTGATCAGTTTACTGAAGGGGCTCTCGGGAATAAGCACAAAGGAAAGCTACTAGACGCACCCCACACCGATAGCGGATATAAAAGTCCCCAAAAATGCGAAGATTAGTATTGAACCAAAATTCCGAAAAAAATTCTCCTATCATTTGATGGATGGAGAGAGGGAGAGAGATTTAACGATTGTGTGGTGGAGGAAAAGTTGCGCACCTGCTTAAGTTCGTAACCTGAATTGAGGATGATGGGCGGGAGCAAAAGATTGAAAAACAGCGTGTGTCGAAATGTCTGCAGAAGAGACAGTTAGTTATCTGCACGAAGACATACCAGTCAGAAGTTGGGGTTTCATTGAATGAGCCCCGGCATGCGAGTTCCAGTTTATGAGGGAATAGAAAGAACAAAGGGCGCTAAACCAAGTTACTCTCGAGAAAGACCATATACTCACCAACATGTCTCTGATCATCGTTCCGGGCGCCAACCTGACGATCAATCCAACCACCATTCCAGCAAAAATACTGACTAGTGTCTCATGGACCGTTTTAATCTTCTTGATTTGCAGGTAATAACTCGTCCATAGTGATAACACTAGCAACACACAAACAAGGAAGAGAGACCAAGACGAATAATATTCCTCTTCTTCTGGAACAGGCACAGCACTTGGGAGGGGTTTGAGGTCTATATGAAAGCCTGACATTTGTGGCTCATGCACCACGTCCAGAACGAGCTCGAGTCGACGCCAGATGAGCAGCGAAGTGGAGGATACAGATACAGCACAGCCATTGATTGCGTAATCATGAAGGTGAGTGAAATTTATAAATAGATTATCATAATCTCTAAGTCTACTTTTTCCTCCTGGCCTCTTGGAATCGTTTCATCTGGTCACTGGCATGAGCACGCTTGTTTCTCTGTGATTCAAGGTGTTTTTCGTCTTCTACCCTTTTTCTCATGCTTTCGATGACCCAATTCATTGACTCCCTCATGCTTGGCAGTTTCTGCTTCTCAGGTAGTTCCTGGACTTCAAGCCACCGGCGGACTGGTCGCCATTGGAATGCCAACGTTTGGAAGAGGAGGCTGATTGTTGCTGTGACAATTGAAAGACTGACTGCCTGACCAAACACCTCAACGTGGTGAAAGCACATGTAAGAGTAACGACTTACTGCAGGAAGTGATGCTGTCACACCAAAGCCAAGGATTGTCAGTACCCTGAACCCGTTCATGACATGTGCCATAAGCGGGCGATTTTTTATGTCCATTTCAGCCGCTCCAAAGGAAATTTGCACATTGACCAGAGCGACCAGAAGGGCGGGCAGTATGTATGTTGGATCTGCAATGGTTAAATCTGGAATCATATCGAAACCAGACCACTTCATCTGTTCCACGGGCACTGCACACATCCGTTTGATACCAAAAAATAGACCAAGCGACACGGGTAACTGTACTAATGGCCCAATCAACCCAAGGAGTGGGTTGGCTCCAGCCTTGTCGTAAATGGCCTTCAATTTCAATGCAGTCTTCTGACGTTGAAGGTGGTCAGCCTTTCTATTAGCCTCCTGCATTTCCGTCGAAATTTTCAAAATCTCGCCTTGGTAGGGCAGGAGACGCGAATTGTTACGCAATACTATGGCAGAGAACGGAATAGTAATGACACGCCAGAAAACAGTTCCGGCAACGATAGTCCAAAACCAAGGAAGGTGGGTCGTCGTATTGATAATTTCCATCGTCCATTGTGCAATGCCGGCCGGTGTCCAGTGACACAGGTCGAGAGCTGCCAGGTCACCGTACTGTAGAGGGGTGTGGATAGGCTCGAGACTCGAGGATGCAATTTCCGTGACGGAAGACACACTGTCTGAGGCGTTGAAGAGAGGTTCGGATGCGGGTATGGCAGTAGATACTTCTTCTGTTGGTGCTGGCGCATCTTTTGAATAGTATCGAGTGAGGGCAAGACCAGGGAGGGTACGACTAGGCTGCAGAAGACTTGTGTTACGCGAAAGGCTCAGCACATTCTATTCATGTGATGATAAGCGGATGAACACAGTACTGCCTCAAAGCTTCACGTACTTGTTCTCGAACAGAAGCAAAGCTGCGACGCAACGTAGGCTCGTAACATGAGAAGGTAGGGTTCGCAAGTCTAGAGTCGATAGAGATATTTGTGAATCCAGATGTACCGCGCTTCAGTAGAACAATGACAATGACAGCACACCTCGACCTCGATAACACTTTACCCAAATTTCTGCGCCCAAGTAATCTGAAGGAAGTACCGAGCGAGATTGACGCCATAAGACGTTGACGTCCTAGAGTCCTGAAATTTCGAAAGGCCACATGACACCAAACGATTCTCAGGCAATTCCTAACTTGGAATACCTCGTCCAGCTTATTTTCTAGCATCCAGGTGTTCTTATCCTGGCCTAGTGCTAATCCTACTAGCGTTAATGATGCTGAATTTCTAACTGAACATATGTTCGCCGTCGTGAGGTTCGCCTTCACTAAGGACCTCAGACATGTAGTACGGCGTTTATGGTGCTTGCTCCACCTGTGTCTGCAAATTCCTTAGAGAACACTTCCATGCGCAGTGGGGTGCCTCGTCCTTCGTCTATTCAGATGATCAAATGGTCAACTCCCTTCCCTGTACCATCTACCATCTACCTTTGAAACAGCGAGTACCAAGAGTAGGAGAAGAGGGATTGGTTTCAATGCATTCTCCAAGGCCAAATCACCAACACCCGCAACATCGAGCTGTCCGGAATCGATTATATTTCGGTCAGGGTCTCTGGGACGACCGTCTTCCCAATTCAGTTGAATCAGTAGATCTCCATCAACTTGATACAAGCGGCTTCGGGGAAGGCGAACACTATCATATCTTACATCCTGTAGCATCTGTCAATGGCCTTTCATGGGATGTTTCTACGTCACAATCAGCGAGTCATGTACCAGAGGGAAGCCTGGGCACCTACCAACCCCTATATACCACCACATGGTGCCTGGCTCTGACATCGACACGACATTGGTTAATTAAACGACGTTACAAGTGATACCCAAACAAGTACAACCGCTAGAGAACCAACTGCCGAACGAGAGTAAGAATTCCAGAGGAACATTACGGAAGAATTGGTAAAGAAAGAGCGTTCCGAAGCTATGAAGGAGATGCATGTTATCGGACAAAGCGGAGAGAAACCGAGTGAGTACCTGTCCATGCCTTTCGTGTATATAAATTCTCATGACAGCGACTGCAGGAAGAGGGCCGGAAGGCAGCAAAGGTAGGGACTTGAGAATCGGATCTCACCTCAAATGATTGATTACGACTCATGCTTATCATCCTACCGTTATCTATTTAGATAGTGAATTACATCTGAATCAGTATAATTGGTTGTTTTGACTCAAACACTTTAGAATAAGATTTTTTTTGGTTCAACAATTTACATTATCTACTGCAAGTAGCCTACAATTTTTGCCTCAGGAGACACAGACCCCCTTCATAGCCAGAGAGACACTATGAATGATGACAAAACTTAAAGAGAAATTTAGATAATGATTGCTTGTAACCAACTTACAAATCATGTGTCCAAGTTCAGAGAGACCTATCACACTGAGAATATAGAATCAAGAGAAACTGAGAGAGGTGAGACTGAGAAACTATCTACAGAAATAGAAAAGCAAATCAATTGAGCACTCATGGAGGCTCATAAGAAGGGAGAGGTCATTCTTGAGGAGAAAAGACAAAAGTACTTAGGTGCTTCTTCAAGAAGTCAACAAAGTCCTCAATTAACAGAGATGGATCAACCAAGAGACTGTAGGCAAACCTGGAGCAGTTTGAAAAGATATGTCAATATATTTCCACCTAGCAATAGCCACATGAACACTGGGTGCACTCTGTAAAGAAAAAGCACTGCCTGTACTCTCTAATAGAAGCATGATTAAGAATGGCTTTAGTTGCTCTGGCACATAATGTGACTGACTGGCCAAAATAAGTAAGCCAACTACTACCCTTGAAGTAGCTAAACTGAAGAAGTTTGCAATTCTTGTCTTCAAGAGTCAAAAAATGGTGTTCTTGAACAGTGAGACAATTGAAGGAAGTTTTCCAAGCATTTAGACATTAAGTGACACTCTTAGAGCAAAGAACATCAATATCAATAGATGTTGCTAGATAAAGTCCAGTAGCCACTCTAGTGTGTTGCAAAGCACTCTGCTTAGTAAGCTCAATCAGTAGTCCTAATTAGATAGTTAATGTAAAATTTTT